>Ga0163144_10026713_pt1 | contig 11213 bp, 11 predicted proteins | sample OliLak19BULKMAT1_FD_123175 | JGI IMG/M metagenome (GOLD analysis project Ga0163144, IMG submission 123175) | Freshwater microbial mat bacterial communities from Lake Vanda, McMurdo Dry Valleys, Antarctica - Oligotrophic Lake LV.19.BULKMAT1 | ecosystem: Environmental > Aquatic > Freshwater >... | reverse complement strand
CGCCGTTAAATCCTTTTCCACTATTGTCCAGCGGCGGGTTCGAGAGTATTTTTTTTGGAAATACGCGGAACTGGGCTGATGCGGACTCTCCGACTACCAGTGCCCCAGCGCATGCTAGAACGCCGACCAACGCGAAACGCAACATATTCATGGGGTCCCTTTCAAAGTGAAACGGAAGGAGAGATGGAATTTGTCCATCGCGTCGCTTCCTCCGCTCCAACTCTTCCTGGATCTGTAATCGAGAACTGCCCTTCCGCGTTTGCCTTCTTTCCAATAAAGCGCGAAAGGCGAGCTTCCCGTTGCACCGTACGGGAACTGAGGCTACATTCTCCGGCCCCGACGCGCTCCGCGTCAAGAAGAAACTCGGGAAAGTGCGCGGATTTGGGAAAACGCACACGACCCGCACGCTACATGACTGCTAATTTTCGCGCACAAATCGCACTTTTTCCACGAATCTGGACTTGACACACTTTGAACTCGCATTATTATCCCGCACCCTTATCCAAAAAAGGTATTTCACGCACCAGGGTGTTTGGCCGCTCCACGGGGGAAACTTGGAGCAGCCACGCCAGAGGTATTCCGGGGGCCTTGGGTGACTCAATGCGGGGATCGCGTCCGGGAGAATGCTCTCCCAGGCAACCCTCGCGGCGACTCGCTCCCCTTCGGCGCGAAGGAGAAGCGGCATATGCGCAAGCTCGCGTGCTGGTTATTGCTGGCCGGCCTCTTGGGGGGCATGCCCGTTCGGGCCTGGGGGCAGAATTACAACTTCCCCGTCCCACCCGTCCCATTTACGGGACCACTCAGCCATCCACGTTATGAAACAGGCGGTTTCTACATCGGCTTCGAAACGCTGCTGATGAGACAGACGCGGCCTCTCGACAGCCAACCGATCGCCTTCCGCGGCTTTGTCGACATCGACGGTTCCATCGCCGGCCGAGGCGAAGGCGCATTCGTCGGTTCCGGCAACCTCGCGCTTTCCACCCAACAACTCCGCGGACCGGGAACCTATCAACCCGGCATGGGTCTGACCCTCGGCTGGCTATTCGAAAGCGAAGTCAGTTTCCAATTTGAATGGTGGCATCTCGTCGACTCACGCTACTCGGCGACCGCTTCGCTCCTCCCGCCCGGTCTCAACGGCGGTCCCGGGCTGGCGGATACCTTCCTCACCGCCGGGGTCTACAACTTTCCCTTTGACTACGCGGGAAATCCGCAAAACGTCAATGCGGGCAATGTCGGCGCCACCTTCGGCATTTGGAACGCGGCATCCCTTATGACCATCGACTTCATCCAGCGCTTCGACAAATTCGACTTCTCGGCGCGCATCCCCGTCTCCATGACGGACAACCACCGCTTTTACGGCTTAGTCGGTCCGCGCGCCGTCGTCATGTTTGAACGCTTCAAATGTCGCACCGTCGATTACGACCTTGACGGCCTCGCCACCCCACAGACCGCTGCTATCTATTCCAACACGACTTCCAATCGCCTTTATGGTGTCCATGCCGGCTGTGGTCACGATTGGTTCTTGGGGGACACCCCCGCCGGCGCCTTCGCGCTTACGTTTGAAGCCGAGGCCGGCTTGTACATCGACTTCGTCAAGGGTCGCGCCAAATATCAATTGGCAGATCGCTCCACGGCGGCGTCGCGAGCCCGCAATTTCTGGTCTCTGGTTCCCGGCGTGGAGGCCAATGTCAAGCTCTGGTGGTATCCGTGGGAAGCGGTGCAGGTATCGGTGGGCTACGACATGTTGTCCTTCTTCAATACCTTTTCCTCGCCCAATCCCGTGGACTTCAATTTCGGCGCCATCGACCCGGAATGGCGCGACGGCACCTTTCGCCTGCTGCACGGCCTGAACTTGGGCATCTCTTTTGTCTTTTAGAGTCTGTACCCAAAGGGGTCTGTCCCCTTGGAATACATTTCCGACGACCTCCAGCCCGTCGGCATTTGCCGACGGGCTTCTCTTTTTTCACTTCCAAAATTTTTCCCGCCCCGCGCGTAGCCGATTGCATTACCTCTTGCCCCCCATATAATTCCCCTTCGTAAAGCGACTAAGGAATTTGGGCGATTCCGGCCCCCCGGCATTCCGCATCAAGGAGCTATGCATGGCTGAGGACCAACTGGGGACGCGTCAAGACGGCGCGCCGAAGACCCCCTGGACGAAGATTTTCTCCACTTTCAAAGTGGCCTTGGACCTCAAGAAGCTGTTGCTGGCCGCCGCCGGCATCCTCGTGATGGCCTTGGGCTGGTGGGTAATTTCCGAAATCTTCTTCTTCCTCGGCGGCACCACGCCCCCTCTATGGAAGGACTACAAGCCTCCGCAGGGCACCGCAGAGGAAATCCAGGCGCGCTTCGAATCCTTCAAACTCGCGCGGCAACACTGGAACCTCCGCTACAAGCTGGCCGGCAGGCCCTCCGGCGACAAACCCTACGAAATCGACGTCGCCGACATCGCGCTTCACGCGACTTATCAGGAATATGAGGCTCTCGAAACCATCGCCGCCGATTTCGGAGTGCTGAATGAAGTGCTCCAAATCAAATCGGATCCGGGCCTCAAGACCACCTGGATCGCGCACGGCAGCGAAAAATACCTCATCGTTCCCGTCCGAGAAGACGACAAATCCTTCGAGGAAATCAAGGAGAAATCGTTCCAGGTCCGCGAAACACGCCTGGGCAACGAAAAAGAACAGACCATCATCATCGGCAAAACCGAAGTCAAAATCGGCAACGCCGACAATTTCGCCGCCTTCAAAAAGCTCCGGCAACGCGGCAAGGAACTCGCCGACCTCGAGCGCGACATCGAGGGAAAGTCCGCGGATTATCGCACCGCCCTTATTCTCTACAAGAGACTTGTCAGCGCCAAGAGCCTCATCAAACCCTATGGGCAACTCCGCACCATGCCCTGGTTCGAGAACCGCGGCCCCAATCCCTACTTGACTCTCACGAGCCGGTTCAAGGAACCGGTTGAAGCCGTGCCGGGCTCCCCGCGCACCTTTGGCCAAACTCTGCAAGAGTGGTTCCTCGGCGATCAAGCGCCCGTCCTCTTGGAGCCGCTTTTCAAGTTTCTCCGCCCCGTGACTTACCTCTTCGAGTCGAACGCGGGCTTTTGGAATCGCTTCTATCTCCTCTTCATCATTCTCTGGACCATTCTGACCTGGGCCTACTTCGGCGGCGCCATCTGCCGCATGGCCTCCGTTCAACTGGCCCGCAATGAAAAGATCGGCCTGCGCGAATCGCTCGGCTTCGCCCGCTCGCGCTGCCGCTCCCTTTTCTTCGCGCCCTTCCTGCCCCTTTTGTTCATGGCCCTGTTGACGTTCTTCCTCATCATCTTCGGCACCCTGATCGGCCACACGTATTTCTTCGGCGACATCTTCCTGGTGCCGATCTTGTTCCCAGTCGTGCTGGTCTTTGGCCTTATCATGGCCGTGGTGCTCGTCGGCTTGATCGGCTATCCGCTCATGAATCCCACCATCGCGACCGAAGGCACCGACAGCTTCGACGCCTTGAGCCGCTCCTATAGTTACGTCTATCAGGCCCCCTGGCATTACCTCTGGTATTCGTTCCTGGCGATTCTTTATGGGGCCGTGCTCATCTTCTTCGTGGGTTTGATGGGATCGCTCATGGTTTATCTGGGAAAATGGGGCCTGAGCCAGGCGCCGTTCCTCAGCAGCGCCGCCCCACTCCGCGACCGCGAGCCGCAGTACCTCTTCGTGTGGGCGCCTACCTCGTTCGGCTGGCGCGATCTACTCATCAGCGATAGCGCGCACGCGGTTCGCGAGGTTGCCGTTTCCCCAGGCGGCGTCGTTACCTCCAGCTATCACCTTAGCGAAGCCTACATGGCCGGCATGTCGATTCCGAACTACATCGGCGCCGTCTTCGTCACGTTTTGGATCTATCTCTTCTTCCTGCTCGTTGTCGGTTTTGGCTACAGTTATTTTTGGACAGCGAGTTCGCTGATCTACCTCCTCATGCGCCGCCATGTCGACGAAACCGACCTGGACGAAGTCTATCTCGAAGACGAGGAAGGCCCCGACGCCTTCCCGCAGGACATGACCGCTCCCAAGCCCGCGCCCTCCGCTCCGGCTCCCGGCGGATCCGCGCCCGGCGGCGGACTCCAAATGGTCGATTCGCCCATGCTGCGCACCGTGCCCGAACCGGCGCCCTCCCTGCCCATCGAACTTCCTACGACACCTGCACCAACGCCTCCGACACCAACGACGCCGACGCCGACACCAACGCCTCCGCCTTCGTCCCCCAGTTTGAAGCATACGCAACTCGCTCCCTCCTCCGATTTGCCGGATGAAAATGGCGAGCCCAAGAAGGACGACGAAAAGGACGAGGACAAGCCTACGTCCGAAGCGCCGTAGTCGTTTTTCCTCCAATGGAGGAACATGACCGTTGAATCGCGATATTTGGAGGGGAGTGAGGCATTGGGCAACGAGTTGTTTCCCGACGCCCCGCTCCCCTTCCTCGTTCCTTGACCGTTACTCCATGCCCATAAATCGCGCGACGCCGGAGTTGCCATGCCTCGCCCCCTCATCCTGTTCACCGGCCAATGGACGGACCTGCCGCTGGAGGAATTGGCGCCGCGCATCTCCGAGTGGGGCTATCAAGGCGTCGAACTATGCTGCTGGGGCGACCATTTCGAGACGCAGCGCGCCTTGGGCGAGGACGACTACTGCCAAAACAAATTGGACTTGCTGGCGCGTCATGACCTGCAACTCCTCGTCCTAGGCGCTCATCGCGTCGGCCAGGCCGTGTGCGATCCCATTGAAGCACGCCATCGCAAGATCCTTCCCGACTACATTTGGGACGACGGCGACCCGCAAGGCATCCAGGAGCGCGCCGCCGCCGAGATGATCGCCATCGTCCAATCCGCGCAAAAGCTCGGCGTCGCCGTCGTCGGCGGCTTCACCGGATCGCCTCTCTGGGCCGGCGTCACCGGTTATCCGCCTCATAACGCGGACGAAGTGCGCGACGGTCTCCAACTCTTTGCCGAGCGCTGGAATCCCATCCTCGACGCCTGCCAGGAGGCTGGCGTTCGTTTCGCCGCCGAGATCCATCCCGGCCAAGTCGCCTTCGACCTTTATAGCGCCGAGATGGCCTTGGAGGTTCTCGATGGCCGCGAAGAATTCGGCTTCACGCTTGACCCCAGCCATCTCCATTGGCAGGGCGTCGATCCAGTCGAATTCGTGCGCCGCTTCCCTGAGCGCATCTACCACGTTCACATCAAAGATACCGCGCTCTCCCTTCGCGGTAAAAACGGCCTTCTCAATTCCTACCTGCAACAAGGAGATGCACGCCGCGGCTGGGAATTTCGCGCCCCGGGCCACGGCGGCGTCGACTGGGAGGCCTTTATCCGCGCCCTGAACGAAATCGACTATCAAGGCCCCCTCGCCGTCGAATTCAAAGACACCGGCATGAACCGCGAGCACGGCGTCGAGGAAGCCGCCAAGTTCGTTCATCGTCTCGACTTCCCCACCTGATCCCCGTTTCGCGCTCGCCCCCAAACGTCCTTCGCATCGTCTGCGCCAATCTCCCAAAACGCTAAGCCGCGAGCGGCGATTCCTGATATAAAGACAAAAAACCACACTCACAAAAAACAGCCATGGACCGCTTCACCCCCCTTGACGACCTTCGCCGCGAATGGATCGACCGCTTTGTCGCCGTCAATCCGGATCGCCTGGAACTCAAACGCTTCGTCGGCACGATCGGCCGCGTCGTCACCGTCAACTACAACGGCAAAGCCATCGTCGATTTCCAAGACGGCGGCTGGTACGACATCACCGCCTCCGACGAATTCCTCACCCGTCTGCCCGAAGACGAAGGCAAAGCCAAGTACAAGAACGTCAACAGCGCCCAGCCCTTCCCCGCCAAGGGCGGCTAACTCCCGCCGCTTGCGGCTTAGCGTTCTCTTCAAAGAGCCCCGATGATACTCCTCATCGATAACTACGATTCCTTCACCTACAATCTCGTCCAGCGCCTGGGCGAGATGGACGCCTCGGTTGACGTCCGCGTCATTCGCAACGACAAGATCGACCCCGATGAAGTCGTATCGCTCGCGCCCAGCCACATCATCATCTCCCCCGGCCCTTGCACTCCGCGCGAAGCCGGCGTCTCCAACGAAATCTTGAAACGCTACGCCGCCGTCATCCCCACGCTCGGCGTCTGCCTGGGCCACCAGTGCATCGGCCATTCCTTTGGCGGCGAGGTAATCCGCAACGACCGCATCATGCACGGCAAAGTCTCGCCCATCTTTCACGACAACGAAGGCGTCTTTCGCGGCCTGTCCAACCCCTTCGACGCCACTCGCTACCATAGCCTCGTCATCAAAAAGGAAACGTTTCGCAACCCTGACTTCGTCGTCTCCGCCTGGACCACTGAGGGCGAGATCATGGGCGTCCGCCACAAAACCTGGCCCCTCCACGGCGTGCAATTCCACCCCGAAAGTTTCCTCACGCTCGAAGGCCCCAAACTCCTGAAAAACTTCATCGACATCCGCAAACCCCCGCTTGCGGCTTAGCGCAACTTTATTCCGTCAAAACCCGCAATCGCCATGTCCACCGTCCTCGAAAAACCTGAACAGCGCGTCCTGCTTCACGGCGTCTCGTGGGAAACCTATACACGCCTTTGCGCCGACTGCGACGAAAGCCCCGGCGCCCATTTCACCTTTGATCGGGGGACACTTGAAATCATGGTGCTTTCCTTCGAGCATGAATCGCTCAGCCGATTGTTGGCCGCCCTCTTCGAGATCATCGCTGAGGAACGCGACATCGATTTCGAAAACGCCGGCTCGACGACGTTTCAGCGCGAAGACCTGGGCCGCGGCTTCGAGGCGGACACGGCCTACTACATCCAAAACGCCGAGCGCGTCCGCGGCAAGAAGCAACTGGTGTTGGGAGAGGATCCCCCGCCGGATCTCATCATCGAAGTGGATGTCTCCAGCTCGTCATTGGCCAAGCTGCCCCTTTTTTCGGCCGTCGGCGCCGCCGAGGTATGGCGCTATGAAGGCGGCGCATTGTCGATCTGGCTTTTGAGTGAAGCCGATCCGGTGCAGTCGACCGTTTCCCGCGTAATCCCTGGGTTAAGCGCCCAAGACATTCAGCGCTGGTTCGAAGCGGGGCAAGGAGCGAGGCGAAATGACTGGGCGAAAAAAGTCCGTAAATGGGTCCGTGATTCGTTTGCCTCGGCGCGGTAATCTGGGGCGAGCAATTGGGTTTCAGTCTAAGTTTTCGTTTGGATTGGGCCCAGACGCCTCGACATGGCGTTCTGGTACGATTTCATTTAACCCTTTCTAAGACCAGCGAAATCTGTCGGGTCTTGTTCGGTTTCTCCAACATGAACTCTTGGGGCCGATATTTCCCATCGATTTTACTCCAACTTAAATGAAGTCGATTTCCTTCCAGGTGGTAGATACCCAACAATGGTTTGCCGGTTTTCCTTCCCTTCGCTGAAAACAGATCGATTTGTTTTGGCTTTTTTCCGGAATCGAGCTTGTAGGACAGCGATTCTTGAGGCACGCCGTTTTCAAATCGGCGCGAAGCGTCCCCTTTGAACTCGAAAGTCATGGTCTCGACGAAAATCCTTTAATCCTTGACCCGTTGCAGAGTAAACAAGATTCGCGACGGAGCTGCGCCTCCTAACGCTTCAAAAGCGTCGGGCTGGTCCTTGTTGTTATCGTGAGGCAAGCACATGACAAGCGAATCGGCGTCGAGTTGATATATGCCCGGAATCGTCTCGCCTTTGAACGGGCCACTTTCGGCCGTGCAGTCGATTTGCTTGGGCTTCTTCGTGGAATCGATCTTGAAGCTGAAACTCCGTTGCTCTGAATCTCCTCGTCCCCCGAGAATCATTTTATCCTTGGAAAACTCGAATGACATTCGCGCGAATCGCTCAGGCGCCATCACGACGCCCCGTTTGACCATCTTTGTCACCTTCCATTTCCCCTGGAGCAGTACCTTGTCGGCCTTTTCGTCGGCCCTACCCGCGTCGTCTGGCGGCGCCTTGGTTTTATCCCTTTCATACGCCGAGAAAGGACGCGGGATTGATTCATGTCCGACGAATAGCAGATCATTTACCGGATCCACTGCCGGTACAAGAGTGACCAGAAAAGACTCCGCATCCCCGTAAGGGTCGTCACCCTTCTCGCGCAGATACACGATGGTCGGATTTCCCTGATTGGTAATCAAGAAGAAGGGGGAGAGGTTCTTGCCCAAGAACATCATGTAGCCCGCCATGTAAATCCGGCACTTTTGCAGGTAGGGGATGAGCCTCTCCGGCACCACGTTAACGACGGACGGGTCGCTCTTGAACGAGATCCGCTGATCGATATTTCCCCCGAGACGCTTCGTCAGGGCAGGCATCACGATCCATTTCCCTTCCAGCCGGCTGGCGACCACATTCTTTTCGTCCGGCTCAACCTTCAGCTGAGCCAGGGCTTTCGTCTGGCCCGAAAAAAAGGTCCAGGCAAGGAAGAAATGCAGGGCGCAGGCTTTCATTTCAACACTCCTAAATATCTAATAGTGAGTGCAAAGGGGTCAGGTTATGTTTACGTTGACCAGTTCGCGAGTGCCGGCAGATAGAGAAAATAATCAACATAACCTGACCCCTTTTAATTCCCTCCCCTTGCTTATGGCAGGCAAAGTAGGATCAAGCTGGATAGGGGGATCCCAAAGAATCCGGCATTTTGGCAAGGCCTTCCTAAGATCGGCGATGCCCTTTTCGGTTAGCCAAGGACTCCGCCCCAAATCCAGGTCTCTCAACTCAGTCAAACCCGTCAAATGTTTTAGGCCGTTGTTAGTGATAGCTGCGTGGTGCAGATTCGCCCATCTTAACTTGCTCAGTTTTCCCAACGCCTGCAAGCCAACATCGGTTATGTTGTTGCTGGACAGGTCAAGGCCGACCAGTTCCTTTTGACCCGCCAGTGCCTGCACGCCGACATCCGTGATGCCGCATTTGCATAATGACAACATCAGCCACTGCCTTTGCCGCGCCAAATCTTTCAGGCCCGCATCGGTCACCTCGGTGAAATCAAGACTCAGCTCGCGCAATCCCTTCAGCGAGGAAAGATGCTTAAGCCCCAAGACGGTAACCTTGGTTCCACCAAGTTCCAGTGTTGTCAGTAGGTTAAGAGTCTTTAGTGCTTTCAATCCTTCATCTGTCATGGAGCTGTAAAACAAATTGAGGTCGCGTAAATGTACAAGGCCTCCTAACTCTTTCATGCCAAGCTCGGTCAGTGAGCATTGCGTCAAATCTAATATTCGCAACTCGCGGAGATCGCTCAATGCTTTCAGCCCCTCTCCTGTTACGTTGGAACCGCCCAGGTCAAGCTTCCTCAAATGCTTGAGGTCAGCCAACTCTTTGAGACCCGCATCTGTTATCGAGATTCCGCCCAAAGCCAGATGTCGCACTTTCTTCAAATGAGCGATGAGCTTTAGATGCTCGTTCGTGAAAACCTTGCCGGCGAGATCGACCGCAATGATCGGCTTGTCCAGGGCTTTCTCATCCCGAAGGAGCTTTCCTCCGGACGTCTCAATGAACTTGACCGCCTCGTCCGCGCTGTCCGCGGACACGCGCGTGCCAAGCTCCGACACTGCAAGCGACAAGATTGCGATACGAAGGAACGTCATCGGATTTTCCTCCCCTAATGGGCATTGAATCAAGGAGCGGCAATTACGCGGAACAGCAAAGACGGTTGGGGCCCAGGATTATTGCTATAGCTCGTCGGAGTGGCAGGCTGACCTATCCAGAGAGTTTGCCCAAGCCCCACAGGGAGTTCGTCAACGGGAACGAATACCACGACGCGCCCGTTTGCGGCCGCCCTAATGGGATTGTCAGCTTGAACCATTCGCGCGCCGCCCGCCGCAACATTGAAGTAGGGGACCATGGTCCCATTCATTCCGCCGAGTTTCAGATGGACGAGAGCGTTAGCGGTCCTCGCATTGATCTCAACCCTCATGCGGTTTCCTTGACCTTGTTGAAAAACGAGCGGGGCGATACGGATGTCCATCCTTATTCTTGTCACCCTTACCTGCACCTCTACCATCGCGGTAGATGTGTTTCCGTTACCATCGCTTATGGTAAAGGTGAAACGGTCGACTGCCATTGCGCCTTCCTGCAAGGCGAGGAGCTCCGGTGCAGCCTGATCCAAGTTATATTCGTAGCTTCCGTCCGCGTTGACCTGCAGCGCACCGTAGGTCCCCGTGACGTAGGTGGCGACATTCGACGTGCTGCCGTTCACCGCAACCACGCTCAATGGATCGTTTTCCGGGTCGGTGGCGTTGTCCAACACGTTTTCCGTGGCGGGCGTCGTATCGTCGTCGTAGACGATGGCCGTGTGGTTGTAGGCTACCGGGCCAATGTCGGTTACGGTCAGCGAAACGGTCGCCAGACTGCTGTAAGCTACGCCATCGTTGACTTGGTAGATGAAAGAGTCGGCCCCAACGTAGTCGCTGTCCGGCGTGTACTCGTGCATGCGGGTGCTGTTGTTGTAGGCAAGCGTGCCGTAGCTTGGTCCTTGGGTGATTGTGATGGTCGTTGCATCTCCGTCGGCATCGCTGCTATTCGCCATAAGGAGAATAGCGCCGGTCAGGTTCTTGAACACCACAAGCGAAGCGTTCGACGCCTGCGGCGCTTCGTTCGTGACTGTCAGTGAGATTGTGGCGACATTGCTGTCCGAAGTGCCGTCATTCACCTTGAAGGGGTCATTTTTCCTGGGCGACACCCTTGATCCGTAAGTCCTTGGGCAAGGTCCAAAGCCTTACCGTGCCGACGAAACCACCCGTTGCGATCCGTTGCCCGTCGGGGGAGACGGCCAATTGATTGACAGAGCTCAGCTCGGCTTTTTGGGTGTGGAGAAGCCGTCCGGTGGACGGTTGCCACGCCTTCCAGAATGCTTCCCTTTTTTTCCCGGCCTCGCTGTCGTAGCCGCTGGTAAAGAGGATTTTGGAGTCGGGACTGAAAGTGAGGCAAAAAACGTCGTCGATACCGGTGGTGGCTTGAACGATACCAGGATGGGCCCGGAAAGAATTGACTATTTTTTCTTGGCGCAAATCGTAAATGCACACCGCTTTGTCGGCCGCGAAAGCAAACAATTGGCGGTCGGGGGAAAAGGCCATAACCGGGCGAGAAGCTGAGACGGGAAAACTGGCCGTTCGTTTTTTGGCTTGTACCTCCCACAACTCAACCGCGGTATCGTATTGCAGTTGATCGTCGGGGGT
>Ga0163144_10026712_pt1 | contig 11213 bp, 8 predicted proteins | sample OliLak19BULKMAT1_FD_123175 | JGI IMG/M metagenome (GOLD analysis project Ga0163144, IMG submission 123175) | Freshwater microbial mat bacterial communities from Lake Vanda, McMurdo Dry Valleys, Antarctica - Oligotrophic Lake LV.19.BULKMAT1 | ecosystem: Environmental > Aquatic > Freshwater > Lake... | reverse complement strand
TGCCACGCTTTGGGTTTCCGGTTGTTCCAGCTCTCGCTGCCGTCCTGGGGTGCCCTGAACGACGGGGAGGTCGACCGCTTCTTCGCGGAAACTTGCGGCCGCTTCCCCGACTGCCAGTTCCACCATTACAATCTGATGCGCACGAAACGCCTGCTGACCTCGGTCGAATACCGAAGGCTGGCGGCGGCGCATCCGAACTTCATCGCGGTGAAAAACAGCACCACTGATCCGGCGGTGATTGCCGATCTCATGACCATGACGCCGCGCCTGCGGTTCTACATCACGGAGTTTGGCTACGCCATCGCCCGGAAAACCCACGACCTCGGCCTGCTGATCTCGCTGGCCACGATCAATGCGGAGCGCGCCAAGCGCTTTGTGACGGGAACCGACGCGCAGCGCGCGTCCGACCTGGAGGACCTCAAGGCGGTGATCGCGGCGCTCACGGCGACCGGCGCCAAATTCCACATCGACGGCGCTTATGACAAAATGCTCTACCGCTTGACCGATCCGACCTTCCCGCTGCGACTCCTGCCGCCTTACGCCTGCGCTTCCGACGCCGACTTCGAGGTCTTCAAAGCGGCCGTGCCCGCCGGCTGGCGGCGCACCTGAATCTGATCCCCGATGAACAATTACGGCCGTTTTGAAAACCAGAAGGCCATCATTACCGGCGGCACCTCCGGCATCGGCCTCGCCATCGCCCGGCGCCTGCGTGCCGAGGGAGCAACCGTCGCCGTGTTCGATTTCGCCCCGAGGGCTTTCGCCGCGCTGGGCGCCGAGTTTGGCGCCGGGCACCGTTTCCTGTCGGTGGACGTTACCGACGAGCCAGGGGTGAACGCAGCGGTCGCCGGAGTGGTGGACCGGTGGGGCGGGGTTGATGTCCTCGTGAACAGCGCCGGCATCACCGGCGTCTCGGCCCGCAAGACCCACGAGATTACCTTCGAGGACTTTCAGCGCGTGATCCGCGTCAACCTCTTCGGCTCGTTCCTCACCAGCAAGGCCGTGCTGCCCGGCATGGTCGCCCGCGGCTATGGGCGGATCCTGCACATCGCCTCGATCGCGGGGAAGGATGGCAACGCCGGCATGGTCTCCTATTCGAGTTCCAAGGCGGCCGTCATCGGCATGACGAAGTCCCAAGGCAAGGAATACGCCGAGAGCGGCGTGACGATCAATGCCCTCGCGCCCGCCGTGATCCAAACGCCGCTGGTCGACGCCATGCCGGCCGAACAGGTCAAGGCCAACACCGACAAGATCCCGATGAAACGCTGCGGGACGCTCGACGAGATCGCCGCGATGGCCTGTTTCATCGTCTCGCCGGAAACCTCCTTTACCACCGGATTCACCTTCGATCTCAGCGGCGGCCGCGCCGTTTACTGAACTTTTCCCCCGCCGCTCCTCCATATTCGCCGTGCCGGAGTTGGACCAAGAGGTGCCCGCCTATGGCCTGAGCAGCTTCGGCACCTCCAGGCGGAATGCGCGGGGATCGGCATGTGATTTGCGACGGCAGCGGAACTTTTCCGGACGCGCGCCGACGACATGACGCAGGTGAATTCAGACAGTTTCTCCGGCGATAAATTTCGGCACCAGGCGGACGGCGCATAGATTGAGGGTGCGCGTTTCTGCTACAGTTCGGACCAAGCGGGAAATATCGCGCGCCAAGCGCTCACCCACGCCGCCGTAGCGGGTGATCACCGGACTGGTGTGGGCCAGATAGTCTTCGTCATCTCGACCGATGACGGCGGCATCCTTTGGGATGCTCCGCCCGCGGCGCAGAAGATGCATGGTGACGGTGAGAGCGTGGGCGGGGCGGAGAACGAAGAAGGCGGTCGGTGGCGAATCGGCGCGCAACGTCTGGTCAAGCAGCGCGAGCAGGTGGTCGCGGCTGCGATGCCGCAGCACGTGGAGCGTGGCCGAGGGGCTTGAAGCCAGCACTTCCCTCAAGCCCCGCTCGGTTTCGCTGTCGCCGCCGGTGTTCGCATCGGAGCGCACGAGGACGATTCGGCGGTGCCCTTTCCGCAAAAAAAGCGCTCCTGCGTGCCGGGCGGTGGCGTGATGGTCGGCGTCCACGGACGGTAGCATGATTCCGGCCTCGCAGGTGCCCACCACCAGGCAGTGAAGCGAACTGCGCGCAAACCACTGCTGCGTGGATTGGACGGAGCCGATGAGCAGCCAGGTGGCGGCGGGGGCGCGCGCGGTGAGTTCCCGTAAGGCCCGGTCGGGATGGAGCGTGAAGCAGGAGGGACGAACGTGAATCTGCATCGTCCAGCCGCTCCGGGCGAGATGATCGCGCAGGGCGTCAATCATGAGCACCACGCCTGGATTGAGGCGCCGCAGGGGCGACGACGAGATCACCGCGACGGTTCGGCCCGTCGGATGGAGGCGGGTGGCTTTCGTGAGGATTCGGCGTCGGTTGCGTGCGGTCGATTTTAGATCGCCCTCGCGCTGCAATTCAGCGAGGGCCGCCCGCAACGTCGGTCGGCTGACTTCCAGCGTTTGGCATAGCTCTCGCTCGCCGGGCATGGTCTCGCGCCAGTAGCCTGCGATCAAGGCCGAGCGCAGACTTTGGATCGTTTGGGCGACGAGCGAGACGCGCTTGGGCGGCGTCAGCGCCAAGGGGGGCAAGTTTTTCATCTGGTAAGAATATCTCACCAGAACGATGCCCTTGCTATGGCGACCTGCAAGAAAATGATCCTTCCTGCCTTCGTTTCGCCTCCCCGCCAGTGAACCCAACCATAACGTGTGCTTCGTTATATAGAATTTAGTAGCATTGCCTGGCCACACTGTTGCTCTCGTCGCCGACCGTTACAGCCCGCACCACACTCGGTAAACCGTGTATATATAATCGTATAGTCTGACTATAGTCAGCCGCTCGTTTTGATCCAAATTACCCAATGACTACAATCAATCGCAATGCCGCGGCGACGCGGCGGATGTTAATCGCGTGCGCGGCCTTTCTGGCCGCCTCTTCAGGTTCCTTCGCTCAAAAAGCCTCCGAGTCTCCTTCCCAGCTGACAGAGGACCAAAAAAAGGAGGAGGCGATAAAGATGTCGGTGTTTGAAGTGGCCTCCACGCAGGGCAAAGGCTATACGGCCACCAACGCGGCGACGGGCTTTAAGACAAACGAGAATATGCTGAAGATTCCCCAAGCCGTAACGGTGCTGACCCGGGACTTTATTGACGATATCGGGGCCGTCGACTCCTCCAACATACTGCAGTATGCCGGAGTGATGAATTTCTTCACCGGCGAGTCCTTGGCCATGCGCGGCACCCGCATCAACAATCCCTTTCTCGACGAAATGCCCGATGGCGTGCCGTATCTGGACAATGTCAACATAGACTCCTATACGGCGTTGCGCGGCCCGGCGGCCACCCTCTACCTCAACGCCTCCCTCGGAGGCACAGTCCTCAAGACCTCCAAGTTCCCCCTCCAGAAGCCGCAGTATTCCCTCACCGCCAGGCTCAACGAGCACGGCACCTACCGCACGGAGGCTGATTTTACCGGCCCGATCGCCAATATCGCCGACATGAAGTTCAGCTACCGTTTCGTGGCGGCGAAGCAAGGTGGTGAGAATTATTTCAAGAACGTGCTCGACGACCGTCTGGTGGTCCATCCGACCCTGCAGATGGCTTACAAGAACACGATCGTAAGGCTCGGCTTTGACTACCAGCAGCTCGACCACATCCCGAACGCCAACAATTTCGTCACGCCCGCCGGTAAGCTCTACACGGGGGCGGGTCGCGACGAGGCTTATTATGCCCCCGGCACTATGGAGAAGCATTACCGCCGCGGCGTGCGGCTCATCATCATCCAGAAAATCTCCCAAAACTGGGATGCAAAGATCGCCGCCACCCGCTGGTGGTATTCCCGGTTGGGCAGCGTGGTCTTCCCCGCCGGCGGCGTGAACTGGCCGGCGCAGACCGTGACCTTCACCGCCCGCCGCAACGACCAGAAGATCGACTTCTCGATCGCCCAGATCGACTTGAACGGCAAATATCAGGTCTTCGGAAGGTCCACGCAGACGACCTTTGGTGCCAGCTACTCCGACGAACAGGGCAAATCCCGCTTCTGGTCCTCGCCGACCTTTGGGAGCGTGACCGTGCCGATCAACAACCCGCAGATGAACCGGTTCAATGTGGTTAAAGTCGGCGATTACGTTGCCCCGGCCAATCCCGGCAACCGCTCCACGACCTACCGCGGCAACGTCTACGTCCAGCAGACGATTGATGTGATTCCCGACCGGCTGACCTTGGTCGCAGGCCTGACGCGCAGCAAAATCAAGATCAACAACGTGACGAACCTTCGCACCATGCCGCCAGCGGTGGTCACGCAGGGCGAGGAAGACCTGCATCGCTATGGCATCGTGTTCAATGTCACGAAGGACTTTGTGCTCTACGCAATGGAGTCCACGACCTTTGCCCCGACCAGTAACCGCGACATCAACCTGAATTTCCTGCCGAGCCCTGTGGGTAAGGGAAGGGAAGCCGGCTTCAAGACGGCCTTTCTCGACGGCCGCATCTCCTCGACCGTTTCGTTCTTCAAACTCGACTTGACCAACCAGGCGTTTTTTGCCGGCGTTCGGCCCGACGGCATCAGCTTCTTCGCACCACTCGGTTCAACCCTTCAGAAGGGTTTCGATCTCGACCTCGCCATCGCGCCGCTGCCGGGTCTCCAGTTCATCGGCACCTATTACAACGGCGATGTCACCGACCAAGCCGGTGCGATTGTGCCCAATTCATACACGGAGCATATCAGTCTCGTGGGCAGCTACGAAGTCAGAGGCGTCAAGGGGCTTTCCCTTGGTGCCGGCTTCGTGCGGATCAGCGGGCGTGTCGCCAGCCGCGGTGCCTACATCACGGGCATCGTCGGACAAGGGCCGCTGATCGCGCTCGAGCCGGGCAACTTGGTGAACCTGTTTGCTTCCTACAAGGCGAACAAGCACTGGGTGCTCCGCGGCAATATCGACAACCTCCTCGACGAGGCCTACGCGCTCGGCGCGCAGAACGCTTTCTTTGTCGACCCGAGCCCGCCCCGCACGGTCTCGCTCTCCGCGACCTACAGATTCTGACGTGAAACGCCTGCTTTTTTTGCTTCTCTCGTTGGTTTCGCCGGCCGCAGTCGCGCTGGGCGCGCCCGGCGAAAACAAGTTTCCCAAACTCGCCCTTTACGAACGCTTCATCGCCATCGACGACACGTGCGGATGGCCGCTGATAACGCTGATGCCGGATGGCACTTTGAACTGCCTTATTTGGCCGCATCCGGTGCATGGTTACACCGAGGGTGCCGCGGAGTTGTGGGTGAGCACCGACGGCGGCAAGTTCTGGAAAAAGGCCGGGGTGCCGGTGCCCAACCTGCCGGCACAGAACCGCATGAATGTCGCCGGTGGCCTCGCCGCGGACGGCAGCTACGTGGCGCTCATCAGCGGTTGGGACAAACGGCTGCCGGCCGGATGGCGGCCCGACCCCGGTGACCCGAAGCGATCCGGGAGCTACTTCGTCGGGGCCAATACACTTAACCCGGTGCCGACGATTTCGTCGGATGGCGGAAGAACGTGGACGCAATACCCCGCGGTCGATGCCAAGCAGCCCAGCGGCCAGGGCATTATTCCCTTCGGGCGTATCGCGACCTTGGACGATCGCACGCTCGGTGTGATGATGTATCGCGACGAGGCGGCCTTCTTTGTCAGCACCGACGGCGGCGCCACTTGGCAGAAGCGGGGCCAGTTGGCCGGCGGCCGCACGTTCAACGAGACGGCATGGCTGCGAATCGATAATGGCGATCTCTTCGCGGCCTCCCGCAGCTATGGCGCGGGCAACAGCGGGACGCACGCAGCCTCCGGAGGCCGCGTCGGCCAGCATCTGGAGGCCTACCGCTCGACCGATGGCGGCCGCACGTGGAAGGCCGAGGGTGCGCTGACGCTGCCGATGCAGCACCCGGCCGACCTCACCCGGCTGCCCGACGGACGCGTCCTCTTGAGTTACGGTGTGCGCAACGATGGGGATTGGGGCATCAATGTCCGTATTGGCGATCCCGAGGCCCGGGCTTGGTCGGCGCCGCTCCGGCTCGTCGATCTCGAAGGCTCGACCAATCAGCCCAATCTCGCGCAACCGCAGCGCGACGGCGGGTATCCCTCGACGGTGGTGTTGGCCGATGGCACACTGATCACCGCTTATTACACGCGCGGCGTGCCGGCGCACCAGCGCTATCATGTCGGGGTGGTGCGCTGGGCCCTGCCGGTTGAGGAAAAGAAAACCCAACTGCCGTGATCTACGACGCCCGTGAACACGCTTCGCTCCACCGCGAGCTCGGTCCGCGCTTCGCGCCGGCCTTTGCAGAGACGACGCAGGACAACCGGATTTATTTCGCCCACGACCGCGGCGACCGGCGCAGCGGTCGCGGTCGCTCCACGCACGGCCGGTCCCTGCGATCACGGTCGATCCCAAGTGAATTTTTATGCCTAGAACCATACGTTTCATCTGCCTGATACTGTTAGGAATCGCCGTCTCCGGCGCTCTGCCGGCGCAGGCCGCGGACAGCGTGCCCGGTGTCCGCAAAGTGAAGGACGTCATCATCTATGAGGACGTGAAATTTTACCCGGCGTTTCCCTCGGTGGTGAAGCGGCCCGACGGCGAGCTGCTGCTGGCGTTCCGCCGCGCGCCGAACCGCAAGGCGCTGGGCGAGGAGAAGAACAACCACGTCGATCCCAACAGCTATCTCGTCCTGGTGCGGTCGCGGGACGGAGAGAAGTGGACGAAGCAGCCCGAGCTTATATACGCCCACGCGTTCGGCGGCTCGCAGGACCCTTGTCTGCTACAGCTGCGGGACGGCACGATGCTCTGCACGAGCTACGGCTGGACGTTCCTCCGCCCCGATGGCGTGCCGAAGCTCAATCCCCCGTTCTTGGAACACTCTCCCGCCGCCTTCTTCAACGGCGGCTACTATGTGCGCTCTGTGGATGGCGGCAAAACCTGGCTGGGGCCGCTTTATCCGCCGCACATCGCGCCGGAAACTCTCAACGGTCCCCACGGACAGCCGGTGCCGGCCTACAATCGCGGCGCGTTGGTGGAGGGAAAAGACGGCCGGATTTTTTGGGTCGTCGCCTCGACGGACCAGAATTCTCCGCGCAAGACCTCCGCGCACCTGCTCATCTCCAAGGACCAAGGTCTCTCGTGGAGCTACTCCTGCCCGGTTGCGATCGATGCCAAGGCATCGTTCAACGAGACGTCGGTCTATGAAACTCCCAAAGGCGATCTAGTGGCCTTCCTTCGCTCGGAAAATATGAAAGATGAAGCCTGCATCGCCCGTTCGACCGACGGTGGGAAATCGTTTCAGAAATGGGAGGGCATGGGGTTTAAGGGGCATCCGTTGCACGCCCTGCGTCTGCCCGACAACCGCGTGTTGCTGACCTACGGCTATCGCCATGCGCCGCTCGGCATCCGCGCCCGCATCCTCAACGCCGAGTGCACCGACTTCGCCACCGCGCCCGAGATTGTGCTCCGCGACGACGGGGGCACGCGCGACCTCGGCTACCCTTGGTCCGTGCAACTCGATGCGAAGCACGTGCTCGTGAGCTACTACTTCAACGTCGGCAGCGGCCTCCAGCACATCGCCGGCACGATTTTGGCCATCGACTGATGCCCGCGCTTTTTACCGACCCCCGGCGACGCCTGCGCGAGTGCTTCGCGGACGTGCCGAATCTTCTCCAGAACGCTCTGCCCGCCGGCGTTCCGTTCACAGCGCTTCGCGTGGAGATCACATGCACCGGCCTGCTCGCGACGCCCGCTTCCACATGAACTGCGCCACGCACGTGCTCGCCCAGCAACGGAGTGACGGTCGCGCCATTTTAAACTCCCATGCCAATGTCCGCTGCCGTGGAATGAAAACCGCAGCCACACTTACGATCTTCACCATGACAATGCTGCTTTCAAATTCCCATGCTGTGCCACCGGCGTCGTCCGAGAACCCTGCTTCGTCGCGCGGTTGGAAACAACTCGCTCCTCTGCCCGACCCGGTGGGGTGGGGCGGGATGTTTGCCGGCGTCCTCGACGGCCGGCTCGTCGCCGGCGGCGGATCACAATTTCCCGACAAGCCGGTCTGGCTGCAAGGGACCAAGACCTACAACGACCGAATCTATGTGCTCGCCGAGCCCGACGGCCCGTGGGAATTCGCGGGGACGCGTCTGCCGGAAAAGAGCGGTCATTTTGCCGTCGCGGCGACCGCCGATGCCATCTACCTCGTGGGTGGCATCACCGACGCCGGCTGCCGGCCGACTTGTCTGGTGGTGCGAGCGGAGGGGGCGGCCTTGGTTGTGGAAGCACTGCCAGATTTGCCGAAACCGCTCGGTTACGCGGTTGCCGCGGTGGCTGCCGGAAAACTGATCGTGACAGGAGGGCAGCACGCGCTGACCGACAAGCAAGCGAGCGCGGAAACGTGGTCGCTCGACCTCGGCGCGCGCGATGCGGCGTGGACACGCGAGGCGGATTTGCCGGGGCCCGGGGTGTTTGTGCCGTGTGCGGCTTCGAATGGGATCAGCGTATTCCTTTTCGGCGGGATGGCGTTCAATCGGGACGGTAAGCTCGCGCCGGCAAAGGAGGCTTATGGTTTTGATGTGACGCGCCGCGCTTGGGAGCGGCTGCCCGATCTGCCGGAACCGAGGGTCGGCGCCGCGAGCCCGGCGGCGCAATTGCCGGACGGGAGTTTTTTGCTGGTCGGCGGTTACGCGGAGGTGTTTCCGGGGGCGATCCGCGAGCATCCGGGTTTCAGCACGCAGACCCTCGTTTACGATCCGCGGCAGCGGCTCTGGTCGCACGGTCCGATGTTACCTCGTGCGCTCATCGGCAATCGCGATGCCACGACCGACGTTGGTCCGACCCCGATGGTCGCGGCGCCTTGCGCGGTGTGGCGGGATCTTGCGGTCGTGGTGAGCGGCGAGATTCGCGGAGCGACGCGCACCCCGACCGTGGTCGCCTGGCCGTTGCATGAGACGTTCGCGCGGTAGCTTCGCAAAATGCGCTTCGTGCGATTCCGCAGCACCCGCGTCGTTCCTATTCCTTGAATTCACCATGAGTTCGAGGTCGCCCGCTCCCGTGCAAACCGCGTCCACCCTCGCCACCGCCGTAGTGCCATGGACGGAGCATTACGAGTTCGATGCCGACTCGTTTATCCTTCAGGTGCGCACGATCGCGCGCGGTCTTACGCGACACATTTATCTCTTCGGCACCGCCGGGGAGGGCTATGCCGCCAGCGAAAAACAATTCGACCAGATCGCCAGGGCGTTTTGGGAGAGTTCGCAGGCAAACCAGGTTTCATCGATGCTCGGCGTCATCTCGCTTTCAACGCCCACGATCGTCGACCGCATCAGGCGCGGTCATGCGCTCGGTTATCGCGCCTTCCAGCTTTCGCTGCCGTCCTGGGGCGGGTTGAACGAACGTGAACCCGGCGTGTTTTTCACCGAGACCTGCGGACGCTTTCCCGACTGGCATTTTCAACACTTCAATCTGCTCCGCACCGTGCGCCTCCAGGCCTCAGTCGAACACCGCCGCCTCGCCGCGATTCACCCCGATTTTATGGGCGTCAAAGCCGGCACCGCCGATCCGGCCGTGGTCGCCGCCTTGCTGTCGGTTTCGGCCCGGCTGCGCTTCTTCTTCACGCAGCTGGGTTACGCCATTGCCCGGCGCACGCATGAGACCGGCCTGCTCATCTCGCTCGCATCGGTGAATTACAAGCGGGGAAGCAGTTCGTCGCCGCCGACGACGCCCACCGCGCCGCCGATGCGGTGGATTTCTGCGTCATGGGCGCGGCGCCGAGGGAAGTCAGCGCCGACCGGTTCCCCAGCGACGCACCCTATGCAAGACGCTCTTGCGCGCCGGATCCGGAGCTTCCCCTCCGGCCGCCCCCTCCCTACGCCTCTGCCCCCGACAAAGACTTTGCGCGCTTCAAGGCGGCACTTCCGGCCGGCCGGCCGGGCGCCCTTATGATCTTATGAGCACCCGAAGAGATTTTTTGCGCACCACGGCGGTGGGTGCGGTTGCCGCCAAGGTATTGCCCCGAATGCTGACCGGCGCGCCGGCGAGTCCCGCGGCAGCTGACCCGCAATCAGAGTCCGAATCTGCGGCGATCCCCCTGGCCCTGCGCCACCGCAATCTCTTCAACGGCGACTCCTGCACGTTTTTCTACAACCCCGAGAAATGGCAGCCCGAGGATTTTATCCTGCAGCACGTCGTCAATCCCCGCACCGGCCAGCCCGAGCTGACCGCGCGCCCCGTCGGCGGCCCGTTCGCCGCCAAGGCCATCCACCGCTACGTGGATCTGCTGGCCGACAGCGGCATCGATACGTTCATCATCAATGCCAACGCCTCGCGCGCTTGGTATCCGAGCAAGGTCGTTCCGACTATCCTCGACGGCTATCGGCGGGGGGATCGCGAATACTTCCGCGGCCACGCCATCTGCCAGGACGCGACCGAACCGGAGGCCGTGGAGCAATTCATCGACCGCATGATGGCGTTCATGAACCTCTATCAGGATCTCCTCGATGCCGGCGTGGACTGGCTCGCGGAGACGGCCAAGGCATGTCGCCTTCGCGGCGTTTCCCCATGGGTGAGCATTCGGATGAATGACTTTCACGGCCATCGGAATATCCAGGGCAGCTTCTTTAATCTACCCCTCCTCAAGCAGGACGAAATGCGGCTGAAGCACAGCACTTACTCGCCGACCATGCGCGATCCGTCGTATCGCTCGGGGCTCAACTACGAGCGTGCAGAGGTGCGGGCCCTCATGTTCGCGCAGATCAAAGAAGTCGTGGAGGACTACGACTTCGAGGGGCTTGAACTCGATTGGTGGCGCCTGCCGCTTTGCTGCGAGCCCAACGCGACAGCTGAAACCGTCGCGATGATGTCGGGCTGGATTCGCGAAATCCGAGCGCTTACCGACCGACGTGCGCGGGAGACGGGCCGGCCGTATCCCCTAGGTCTCCGCATTCCGGGACGCCTAGAGACGATGAAGAGCATCGGGCTCGATATCGTCGGTCTCTGCCGGGAGGGGACGGTTGATTTTATCAGCCCGTCGAATTTCTGGTGCACATCCTGGGACATGCCACACGACGCCTTGCGCCGTGAACTCGGCGACACGGTTGCCATTTATGGAGTGATCGAAGACGGCGCCAACGCTCTCGCCACGCAGTCGGCCGACGGGAAGATCGCGCAACGCCTTCGCTATATTT
>Ga0163144_10026711_pt1 | contig 11213 bp, 8 predicted proteins | sample OliLak19BULKMAT1_FD_123175 | JGI IMG/M metagenome (GOLD analysis project Ga0163144, IMG submission 123175) | Freshwater microbial mat bacterial communities from Lake Vanda, McMurdo Dry Valleys, Antarctica - Oligotrophic Lake LV.19.BULKMAT1 | ecosystem: Environmental > Aquatic > Freshwater > Lake... | reverse complement strand
TGGGGCATTTCGATCATCAAAACAAATGGCGCTCTGACAAATTTTGTGGAGGCAATCTCATTTGATTTATAAAAGCCCTCTTTTTCGGTCTGAAAGCCATTCGCTATAATCAAATATTAGGCATCTCCACAAAATTTGTCAGAGCATCTAATTTTTTAACAAGCATGTTTTTTTAAGTCTATAGTTGGTTGCGCAAAAGTGTTGGGTATCTTCTTGTTTGTTCGATGAGGCGTTGTGCTTCCTTGCCTACTGCGCAAGTATAGCGTTTATTATTTATTGTAAAATAAAGAAAAGCGTAATCAGTTGTCAATGTGCCTTTTAGTAAAGTGTGGCGCAGGTTTCTTCGCAAAAAAGAAATTTCTGCTACATTTTTCAAGGTTATTTTATGGGCTTCACGATAAGTGAGTTGGTGGGTTATTTTTTTGATAAATATTTTTTGTTGAATCAAAACAGTATCTTTTATCGCTTTATCTATGAAGATAATTTCGATGGTATCTGTTCCTGCAAGGTATTGTGGAAGGTCTGTTTTTGTATGGCAATAAGTAAGCACAAACAAAAAAGATAAGGCGAGCATGTTGCTTTTTATGCGTGTGCATTTCAAAGTCGTTCCATATACCCCTCTCCAAATTGGAGAGGGCAGGGGTGAAGTCTTAAGAAAAGGTTTTGAAATGCCCTCTTTTATGCTTCTATTCTTTTCTGCTATGGGTGAGTGTAAGTTCATATCAAATAAGGCATCTTATCGCAATGCGTCTTTATCGCGGCTACCTGCTTGCGCTTCTTCTTTTTTGGGAACTTCGACGACTGCTACAAGCGGTTTTTCAATAGGTTTCAACACTACTTGCGCATTGATTTGGTTTAATCCCACCTTTATTTCTACCTTGAAAGTTTGTTTATCATTTTCGAAGGTTGCTTGGGTAACTTCCTGCGTGAAATCAGTAGTGGTGATAGGCAATACCACTGCGTATTCGCCCGTATAGGCATTGCTTTTGACTTGGACTATAGTTGCTTTTGTATTGGTATCTATGATTTTGATGGTTGCGGTCATGGGTTTGCCAGTTTTGCTATTGGTAACCTTGCCTGCCAACATGAGCGTAGAGGTGCTTGGCTTAAGTTCAGGGTCAGCATCTTTTGTGTCTGCAAAATAAATATCACCTTCACGGACAAAATAGGCTTCATTGCCTGATGCAGTAAGAATAAAACCGTAGTCTTCTAGATACGTGTTGAATGGAGAGCCTAAGTTGATGATGTTCTCATTTGAGTCATTGTCTTTCAAGATGGTTTTGAACATGTCCAGGCCGCCCCAACCGCCGTAGCCGTCAGAGGCAAAGTAAAGCGTTTTGCCATCGGCAGCAAGGAAAGGCGAGCGTTCATCGCCCAATGTGCTTACTGCGAGGCGTTTGAGGTAAGACCATTGCCCATAGGTATTTTTGTGGCTTATGTATAAGTCCATGTTGCCATCATACTCGCCTACCGCGACTATAAAGGTGTTGCCGTCAGAAGAGAGTGTTGCGCCGTCAGTAGCATAATCATTGTTGCTAAGTCCCAAAGGGTCTTCTCTTTTGTGTGCTTTTGCTCTATCTACAAAAAAGCTGTTGATGCCTCCGCCCAATCCTACCGCGTTGCCCCAACTTGTAGAAACTAAGTTGGATTGGTAGTACGGGCCGCCTGAAGTTTCCCAGGGTCTGCCCCAGCTTTGGAATGTTACTACTTGCCCGTCAGGTGAAATATTTGGCTCGTCTTCGCCATTTGATGTGTTTACATTTTGCCCTAAGCATTGAGGTAAGCCCCATTGTTTGCCGTTTTTTTGGCTACACCAAATATCGCCATCGTGTTCGGGTTTGCCGTTGTAAGTTGTATAACTTGGTGTCGACCAAGCTTGTTGCCCACGCCCCGACATGAAGAACAAATATTTGCCATCAGGCGTAACATTGATATTTGTTTCGCGATAAAGCGTATTCAAAACATCTAAACGCTCGACGCGTATTTGGGTGGGGTGGCGCAAAATGCGTGGTGCGGTAAATTGAGCATACCCTGCCATGACATTGCAAAACAAAAGTATGAAAGATAGCTTATAATGCATGGGAATGTGGAGTTAATTGTTAAAATCTATGGTACTCTGACAAATTTTGTGTTGAACTACATAGAAACATAGCCCGAAACACTGTGTGCCGTACCTTTCTATGTGGTTTATACCTTGCTCCGCTAAAATTGTCGGAGCACCAAATCTATAACGAAAAAATATGGTTTTACTTAAATTTTATCTCTATCAAAATTGCGCGAGGTTTGGTGGGCAAGCATTTTGTTGAATAAAACCGTTGCGTCTGTTTCTACTAATAAATAATCTAGCGCACTTGCCTGCAAAAAGCCCTGCTCAACACTGTTTTTTAAGAACTCAAGCAAAGAATCATAGTACCCTTCTGTATTCAAAATGCCTATCGGCTTTTGGTGCAGTTCCAACTGTCGCCATGTAAAAACCTCAAACAACTCTTCCAACGTGCCTATTCCACCACTCATGATTATAAAGCCGTCTGCCAATGAAGCCATAATCTCTTTGCGCTCATGCATTGATTCGACCATGCGTAGCTCCGTAAGCCCCGCATGCCCTACTTCGCGCTCTACCAAAAAACGCGGAATAACACCCACTGCCTCGCCCCCGCAGGCAAGTACCGTTTCTGCAATAATGCCCATCAAACCTACATTGCCGCCGCCATACACAAGGCGTGTGCCGTTTTCTGCTAATAATTTGCCGAGTGTTTCGGCTGAAGTTTGGTAGGCAAGGCTCTTGCCTGTTTGCGAACCGCAATATACACAAATAGTTTTTAACATATAATTTAATATTTTGCAAAGCTATCAATAAAAACGTCTTTCGCATAATTTTAGAAGCAAAATATACATATTCTTAAAAATTTGTAAGAAGTCTATGACATTTCTAAAATATTCCTACTTTTCTCACGTTGTGTATTTTTGACATAAATCTTTAAAACATGAAAAACTTACTTACCCTCGCTATCGGCTTGGGACTAACTTTGAGCGTGCAAGCGCAAATAAAATTTCAAGAAGGCACATGGGCTGAAACGAAAGCCAAGGCAAAAAAAGAAAAGAAAATGATATTCATTGATGCTTATACGACTTGGTGCGGCCCTTGCAAATGGCTCTCTGCCAACGTTTTTACAGACAAAACTGTAGGCGAATATCACAACGAAAAATTTGTGAACTACAAAATGGACATGGAGAAAGGCGAAGGTCCCGCATTTGCTCAAGAATTCGGAATAAACGCCTATCCGACACTGCTTTATTTTACCAAAGATGGTCAAATAGCACACCGCAGCGTAGGCGCATTTCCTGCCGAGCAACTCCTTGCGAACAGCAAAAACGCCCTCGACCCAGACAAACAGTTCTACACTTTGCTCAAAAAATATGAGAAAGGAGACCGCAAACCCGACTTCCTTCGCAGTGTTGCCCTTGCTGCCAAATCAGCCGACGTGGAAAAAGCACCCGAAATCATGACGGAGTTCATGAAAACCCTTAAAAAAGAGGATTGGAGCAAACCCGAAAACGCCGACTTTGTGGTCGCAGCCGTGAAAGGCTTTGACTCAGAAGCATTCCAATACATGGAAAAAAATGCAGACAAATTTTCAAAAGAGCAGTTCACAAGTGCTATGGAGCAAAGCCTTGACTTCGAAATAGGCAAAGCCATCAAAAACAAAGACGAGGCGGCTATAAAAGTCATGCAAGAAAAAGTAAGCAAATACATGTCAGAACAAGCCGCAAAAATTAATCCGATGATTGCTGAATATTATTATAAAGGCACTGGAAATACCGCCAAAGCAACCGAAATTGGCGAAGCTAAACTAGCAGAAAGCACCGATTGGAGCGAGCTAAACCAACAAGCATGGGCGTACTTTGAAAAAGAAACAGACAAAGAAAAACTTACCAAAGCTCTCGGCTGGGCAAAGAAATCTGTAGGAATAGAAGAAAACTACTTCAATATAGATACTTATGCCAACTTGCTTTACAAATTGGGTGATAAAAAAGAAGCACTCATTTGGGTAAAAAAAGCCATCGAGCTTGGGGAAAAAGCAGGCGAAGACACAAGTAGCTCACAAGGACTCCTGAAAAAAATACACGAGGATAAATAAAAAGTTTCGCAACGCTGTGTTTTGCAACGCTACAAGGGGCTTCGAACCCTTCTAGCGTTGCAAAACTTTTTACAACAAATTTGTCATTTTTTCATCAAAAATAGCCTGAAACGACAAGTCGCGCATACATTTAAAATGCCCTTTTGGACATTTTGAAAGCCCAGCTTTGGAGCAGGGTCGGCAGGCAAGGTCGTTATTTTCGATTATCGTATAGTCTGTACCATAAGGATAGAGATATTGCGAAAGCGTGCCGCCATAAATGCCATACACTTTCTTGCGCAATGCCGCCGCGATGTGTGTCATTCCCGTGTCATGCCCTACCACAAAACTTGCCTGCTGTACTACAGAAGCCGACTGCATGAGGCTGTATTTTCCACAACCATTTAGGATAGGCAGGGCAGGCAGTGCCTGTATGATGGCTTCGCCTTGCGGCGCATCTTCTCCCCCTCCTATCAATACAATGGGTTTATTGATGCCTTTTACAAGCGTTATCAGTTGTTCCAAAGGTAGCTTTTTGGTATATTCGCTTGCCCCTATCACGATGGCTACATAACCTGTTTGGTGTGTGGCAGGCAAGGTTTGCAATGATACTACAGCATGTTCAGGTATAAAAAAATCCAGTCCTTTGCCATCATTTACTATGCCCAACGGCTTCAAAGCGTCTATATACCATGTTACAATATGTTTTTGAGGCACACGATTGATTTTGAATTGCACTAAAAACCATTTTGCCCAACGGTGTTTGTTGTAGGTAAGGCTTTTGCATTGTAGTTTCCATTTCACCCACGCGCTTCGCAAATTCGCGTGAAGGTCTATCACATAGTCATAGTTTTCAGTTCGCCACTTGCCTACCAAATCCGCAAGATTGTTGTCAAATAAATACATTTTATCTATGTATGGATTATTTTCCAAAAGCGAAGCGTAATTTTTTTTTGTTACAAAATGTATTTGTGCATTTGGAAACTGTTGTTTCAAAATGCGTAACACAGGCGTAGTCCAAACAATATCGCCAATAGAAGAAAAACGAATGACAAGGAATTTCATATCCTTGCAAAATTATAAAATATATTTAAATAAACCGACAAAAGCGTTAAAACCTTTGTCGGTTCGGAAAACATATTGGTGCTCCGACAATCGGTGCTCCGACAATTTTAGTGGCGCAAGGTATAAACCACCTAGAAAGATATGGCACACAGTGTTTCGGGCTATGTTCTCTATGTTTCTATGTGGTTCAACACAAAATTTGTCAGAGTACCTCAAATTTTAATAAATGCCTCTTTTGAAAAACACGCTGGGAAATGTCGGTAAAGTGATTCGGATTTGGTATTTCAATACCTTCCAAACGCCATAACAAACCTGTAGGCGCATTGCCCCGTACCACAATATCGTTGTTATCGCTTGTAGAGGCGACTCCAGCAAAAGACTGCGCCATGCGTGCCGGGTCTGAAAAACTTGTGGCATAACGCGGTGTTTCTTCTACGCTAAAAGTGCGCGAACTTACTGTTGCCATGTCATTCAAAGGGCGGCCTTTGTCTTGTTTGGCTATCATCACGACTTCTTTAAGCGCGTTGAGGCTTTCTTTGAGTTCTGCATTCAATATAACCTCTTTGGCAGAACTTATGATAATATTGCTTACCATAAAACCTTCATAACCTATGTAGGTTATTCTAAATGAAGGCACGTTTGCAATTTTAAAATTGCCTGCCCCGTCTGTTACATTGCCTATATGCGGATTGGTATCAACTACCAAAATACTCACGCCCACGAGTGGTTCTTTAGTATCCGTATCAAGGATAGCCCCTTTTACGGTTTGGGTAAGGTTTTGGGCAAATATGCCTTGAAAAATAAGCAGTAAAAGAGAGGCGAAAATAGCAATTGTTTTTTTCACGATATAGGTTTTGGGTTACTTTGATATGATGGCAACTTGTCCTCTTGCCTACCCCTATGCGAAAAATAAAAAAAAATAAACCTTTCCAAACAAGCGTGTTTTGGAAAGGTTCATGCTTTGCTTAAAATAGATAAGTAATTGACTATAAGCTACTTAAAAATAAAGACATACTCCAACAGAGCAAATAAGAACTTTGGGTTTTAGGCAATAATAATGCAAAGATTATTCTTTATATCATCTTCAAATTTCTTATACTTGCCTTCGGCTACTTTTCCATTCAGGTATTTTACTTTAATCTTGTCATTTCTGTGTTGTTCTTTTTGTGTCAGAATGGGTATATTCATTGTCTTGCCTTTTTTAATGGTTAGAAAATGGTTATTAATACCTTCTAATCCCTTCTCACTTAGCAAAGAGGTTTTATTATCACTTTTTTTAATTTCTTGAATAGATTGAAGCCCTTTATCTGCATACTCAACTGCTTTTTTATGATTATTTGTGGCTTCATAAATATCTGCAAACCAATGATATACAACAACAAGTTCATTTTTAATTTCTTCGCTTGTATTAGATAACATAGGTTCAAGTGTATGCAATAAAGTTAAAGCATTTTGAAACAAATTATTTTTTTCATAATATTCAACAGCGTAAATAAATGCATAAACATCGTCTGTTTCTAATTTATGTTGTACTTTATTTAAATAATATTGATATTTTTTGAAATTATTTTCTATATTTTTATTTTCTACTTTTGACAATAAAAATACTGTTCTATAGCAAGTTAATAGAATATAGTCATCTTCCACATCTTTTGCCATCTCTATAATTTTATTAGAGAAAAATAGAATAATTTGATTTTGATTTTGATTATAATTATAAAGGGTAATGATGTGAAAATAAAATTTACATAAGGTGTCAAAGGTGTATAAGTTATGGAAAGCATAATCTATAAGCTTATCTAAATCAGCTAACATTTTATCATTTATAAGCAGATAGAAATATGAATATAAATGAGTTTCGTTAAATCTTAACACATCTTCTATTTGTACATCAAATTTTATATTTTCATTAATAATAATATCTACACCCTCCTTTATTAAATTAATATATTTAGTATGAGTAAAAAGTGATAAATTTATCAAAGGCTTTTGATTTTCAAAGGCATTTTCTTTGGCTTTTTCATAATATAATATGCTTTTTTCAATTTGACTGTCTTCGTGATAAACACGAGCTTTATAATAATAAGCTATGGTTTTTGTACTTCTGAATTCATCTTCTGAAAAATCGGCTAATTCTTCTGTATTGTTATCAATTTTGTCTATAATATTGTCCAATAGTTCTTGTGTATATCCGTAATTTTTTTCTTCATTTATCGCAACATTTAAACAAGCGTTTGTATAAACAGAGCCTTTTTTATAGTTTCCTATAATATCTTTTAGAATTTGGACTCCTTCTTTTTTATTATCCAAATAGATATAATTTATACCTATATACATTTTTTGACTATAATGTAAGTCAGGCGAAAAATCACACTCTATTATTTCTTTTAGCAAATACATGTTTGAAGATTCGTAATTTTTTAGTTGGTGATAACAAAAACCTATTTTATAATATGCTAATTGTCTATTATATTCAGGTATTTCTTCTTTACTTTCTAAATATTCAATAAATAATTTGATAGCCTCTTTGTATTCTTTTACGTCTATTTTATCCAATGCTAAATGAAATAAGTTGGCTGTTTCTGTTTCAATAAGCTCCATCCATGCTAAGGATAAACTGTTTTCTATAATTTTATTTTTAATTTTTATTTCTTTGGTTTCAAATTCTCCGTTGATGATTCCATACAAATACAATTTTTTGCGAATATCACCACTTATATCAAAATTTTTTTTATGAAGTTTGATAACAGCTTTGCGTATTTGTCCATTGGTTTTTACTAATTCTTTGATATGGTCTATAGGTGCTATATCGTAATTGGTCAAATACAATTTTTGGATAACTTCTTGTACATTTTGTATATTTATAAAGTTGTCTTTTATAATTATATCCTCTATTTCTGAACATATATCAAAAGTCATACGTGGATTTCCATTTGTCCAATCAAATATTTCTTTGCTTACCTCTTCAGAAATATCCAAATGACTACACTCTACAAAGGTTGTATGTTCTTCAAAAGTAAAATCATTCAAGTATATTTTTTCGCCAATATTAAAAGGCGATTTGTTTTTATCTTTTATAAGTTCTGTAGGCTCTACCACACCCGAAAGCACATACGTTAGGTCATTAAATTCAGGAAAGTTAGTGCGCCCAGCAAAATACGTACTGCGTATTTGTGCAAATATCTGGTCTGTATAATCCACAGAGGCAAGCGCGTCTATTTCATCTAATATAATGACTATTTTCCCGCCAAATTCTTTTAGAACAAGGCGCAAACAATTTGAATACTCGACATGAGAAGCTAATTTTTGATTAGTTCTTATACTTTCAATGCCTTCATGTATATTTTGAAACCTATCATAATTAGGTTCTAAAATCATATCTATGATATACCTAAAACATTCACTGGCACTATCAAATGAGTTAGATAAATCTACATAAACGAATAAATTAGACTCGTTTTGTAAGGTTCGTTTAGCATTAAAAAGCAAATTAGTTTTGCCCATTTGCCTTGCTACCAAAACATATCCTGGGCGTTGCATTTCATCAATGATACGCTTCAGTTGTTTATCAGCATCACGCATAACATACAATTCTTGTGGAATAATGGTGTACTTTTTAAGTATTTTTTGTGCTAATATGTTTTCCATTTTTATATCAAATATGTTCATATAATGTAACTTTTATACATTCATCAATAGTCCAATTATGGTCATCTCTATAGGTAAATATTTTCTCTAATATGTTTTTTAATAGACGTGGGTTTCCGTTGCTTTGCGTAATAATTTTTTGAATATCTGTTTGTTCTACACCCATTTTTAAAATATTATCTATCTTCATAAATAATGCTAATAAATCGTTATTTTCCCATTTTTCGAGTGGTAAGAATTGAAATAGTCCACTCATTTTACTTTTATCTTTGCAAAAATCTTGTGGATTTTTTCTTGTTGAAACAATAATTTTTACTACAGAACTATTAGTTACATTGTTTGTATAATAATTTGTAAGGTTTGTTATTTTTTCCACAAATCCAGTGTATAATACATTATCTTGAATACCCAATTCATCTATCAATAATATTAAACTACCTAAATCGCTCGATAGTGTACTAAGTATGTTGGTTAGTTCTTTAATTTTATTAACATCTTGTTTTCTAATGAGATAGTCATATTTACTCAATAAGGTTTCAATTATTTCTTGTAAAATATCGTCAATATTACTGATTTCTAAAGGCGACATATCACAATAAATATTACCATGCTTATTTTTGATTATATTCCTTACAATCAAATTTGATTTTCCCCATCCAGCTTCCCCACTTACCCACACATTTGATTGGTTTAAGATAAGTTTTTCTAACGCTATGTCGGCTTGCCTTTCGTGGTAATAATTTTCAAAACCTTCTTTATATGCAATGAAGAAAACATCTTTCTGATTAAACTCCTTAATTTTATCTTTCCAAATACCTAATGGATGTGCGCCTGTCATTTGAGCAACGGGCGTTTGAGTATGGTTTTTAATGCTTTGTACTTTAGTAGCAACATAACCATAAATTGTGGCAAAAGACAAAATTTCGTTTACATATCTATTTTTATCATTCAGAATTTCTATAAAATAATGTGTCAAAATACCATTTTTTATTTCAAGTTTTACACTTTCTTTTGGCGAAGGTTCATAAGAGCTTTGGTTTTGTTTAGAGCCAAATAAAGCATATATGCCTTGCGAGTTGTAATGCAACATTGCCCTTTTTTTACCCTTCTCGACACCTCCTAATAAACATTCTCCTGATTGACAGGCATCAATAATTAAATAGTTATTTTTTTTAGAAATACCACACATACTATTAAAAACCTCCCTTACACTTATTCTTTCACTATCAGACAATATTAAATAGCTATTATCCTCTGATTCTTCAAATTCGCCGTGACCAGAAAAATAAAAAAACAAGGTGTGCATACCTTCGTTAAAACCTTTATCTCTTATATTTTGAAATGCTGCTAAAATTTGTTCCTTGATATTATTTGCTTCATAGTTATTTTGATATATAAGTAATACAATATTTTCAGGTTCAAATTCACACCTTTCTTTCAAGATACTATTTATATCTTGTGCGTCCTTTATAGCATATTGTAAACTACCTGCCACTTCGTAGTTATTTGTGCCAACTACAATAGCATATCTTTTTTCTAAACTCATGTAAATAACAAGCGTAAAAATTTAAAAATGTTTGTTTTGCTTAATAAAGACCTTGCCAAAATATCTTTTTCAGTTCTTATAAAAGCATAGAAGTAGCTATAAAACAATATTCTACAGTACTTTAGCAAGAAATTTATTATTGATAAACCAGTTGCTACTCTTGCCCGTTTCCTTTGGAGGCTTTTTCCAAATCTTCTGTTCCGCCTTTGTCATCGCCAAGTTTTAGGCGCAACAAGCCGCGAATGCCATACGCTTTTGTGTAGTCGGGTTTTAGTTTAATAGCTTCGTTTAAATCTTTGAGCGCGTCTTGGTCTTTAGCAAGTTTTAGGCGAATATTGCCTCGTATAAAGTATGGATTTGGATTGGCAGGGTCAAGTTTGATAGCTTTGTCTAAATCTTTTTCAGCGTCTGCAAATTTCATACTCTCCAAATAGAGTTGTCCACGTTGCAAATACGCGCCTGCAAGATTAGCGTCAAATTTTAAGGCTTGGTTCAAGTCCAGTATAGCTTCTGCATTTTTCTTGAGTTTTTTTTGCTCAACGCCTCTATTCAAATAGGCAATAGCGTCTTGTGGATTTTGTTTTATTGCCTCATCATAATCGGCAAACGCGCCCTTGCTGTCGTTTTGTTGCGATTTGATATGGCCGCGCTGTGCATATACTTCAGCCATTTTAGGATTTATTTCTAAGGCTTTGTTAAAATCTTTCAATGCTTCAGTATAATTGAGCGTGTTTTTGTAGGCGACGCCTCTGTTATAATAGGGCTGAGCTTCTTTGGGTTGCAGAGCAATGATTTTACTATAGTCAGTTATTGCGCCTGCATAATCTTTCATGCCG
>Ga0163144_10026708_pt1 | contig 11214 bp, 8 predicted proteins | sample OliLak19BULKMAT1_FD_123175 | JGI IMG/M metagenome (GOLD analysis project Ga0163144, IMG submission 123175) | Freshwater microbial mat bacterial communities from Lake Vanda, McMurdo Dry Valleys, Antarctica - Oligotrophic Lake LV.19.BULKMAT1 | ecosystem: Environmental > Aquatic > Freshwater > Lake... | reverse complement strand
GGCTCAGGCCCCAGGCCCAGGCACCGAGGGTACCCCAGCCGGTGCTGTCGGGGCGGGTCTGGCCGTTTTTCAAAAACAGCTTCTGGATGTTGTCTTTCTTAAACGTATAGTCGTAATAGTCGGGGTCGAGGTCGCCGGCGTACACGGTCACCAGGCCGTAGCCCCTCGCCAGGATGGTTTCGACGGGCCAGCGGCTGGCCTCCAATCCTCGGCTGGCTTCGGCGGCGCGGTGGCTGCTCATCGAATTGGCAGCTTGTTCCGGCACCCAGGACGTGGTCATTTCGATGCCGGGGTCGGCGTTGATGCTTTGGTTGCCGTGGAAATTCAGTGCCAAAAACACCGGAACCCGCCCGGTTGCGTTCGGAGATTTTTGGCTTGGCAGGTACATCAAAATCCGCATCGGGTGCCCCGGCGCGAGCATCACCGTAAGTTGCCTGCGGGTGGCCTTGCCCCCGAAAGCTGGTTCGCTGGAAACCTTGGAAAGGGTCGGTTTAGGCAGTTGGGTGGTGGGCGTTTTCCCAAAAACGTGTTCCGAAAACAAGCCGATCAACTCTGGGCGACGCTGGCTTTCCCACTCACTGGTTGTCCGCACGGCACTGCCGTTCTGAAGTTTGAGCGCGTCGGGGAGTTGGAAGGCCGGAATTTTCGACTCATCGTAGAGGGTTTCGTTGGCAGTTTGGGCGAGGGCCGGAACGGCCAACGCCGACAGCGCGGCCAGCAGCAGGGAAGGATTGAATTTCATGGATGAAAAAAGGGAAAGTGCGAAGTAGTTAGGATTTCAAAAATGAAGGAAATCTGTCACCCTGAGCTTATCGAAGGGTGACAGACTGACTTGCCTTCAGCAAATTACTTGCCGCGCCGGGAACGGTTGTTGAAAGCGGGGTTTCCAAAACCGCAGTTGCAATGAAGCCCTTTTTTTTCAAAATCTCCTTTTTGCTTTTTTTCCTTCCCATCCTGGCCCAAGCTCAACTCCGCTTCGACCTCGAATCGGGGGCGGTGCTGGGCACCCGCTACAACGAAGTTCGCATCCCCAACGTGGGCGGCACGCTCTTCGATTTGGGCAAAGACCTGGAGGCCAAGCCAAAGGTCTACTTCCGCGCCCGGCTGGGATACACGCTAGGCGAACGCCACACAATTTCGGCGCTGTACGCCCCGCTGTTCGTCAACTACAACGGCAGGCTGAACCGCAACGTGACTTTCAACGGGGTCGTCTTCGGCCCGCGCCAATTCGGTAACCCGGAGGAGGTAACGGCCCGGTACCAGTTCAATTCGTACCGGCTTACCTACCGCTACGATTTTATCCGCAACCCCAAACTTCGGCTGGGCGTGGGGTTTACCGGGAAAATCCGCGATGCCGACATTCAACTCCGTTCCGTGCGCAGCGAAACGCACTCCGCCAACGTTGGTTTTGTGCCCCTGCTCAACCTAGTCGCCACCTGGCAACCCACGCCCAAGCTGCTCGTGCTGCTCGAAGCTGACGCGCTAGCGGCTAAACAGGGCCGGGCCGAAGACGTATTCCTGGGTCTGGGCTATCAACTCAACCCCTTCGTGGCGCTGGAAGGCGGCTACCGGGTGGTGGAAGGCGGGGCCGACACCGACGAAATCTACAACTTCACCTGGATCAACTACGCGGCGCTGGGGCTGGTGGTGGCGTTTTGAGAGGTTGTTTTTTTCAAAAACATACCTGGAATTGAGAACCAGCCACTCATAAGTGATTCGACAAATTCAATGTTCAATGCTCAATTTTCAACTTTCTAATTATCAATGATTTGAATGTTTAAAATTGAGCATTGAACATTATTTCGCTTTCCCACTTACAAGTCATCTGACAAAAAAGCGTGTCATCCGGGAAGGACTCCGGCACGGGATGCTTCCAGGATGACACGCTTTTCCTTTTTTTCTCAGTTCGGCCCCCGGCCCCGACTGCGACCGGGCCGATCGGAGCCGCCAGACGATTGGTCAGTCCCTTCCGACCGGGGCTGAGCCGGGGCCGGAGTCGATTGGATTTGTGGCTGTGACCGTTGCGTCGGGTAATCGGGCCGCGCCTGGCGCTCGGAGGAACGGCTTCCCCCGCCGAAATCAGGGCGCTCCGTACGCTCAGGGCGCGATACCTCCGGCTGGCGATTGCCTTCCCCGTAGCTGCCGCCGGGACGCTCCACGCCGGGACGCTCCACGCCGGGACGCTCCACGCCGGGACGCTCCACGCCGGGACGCGTCATCGGGCGATCGACGGGTTGATTCGGTACTTCGCTGGACTGGCTCGAACTTGAACCGCGCTGCGGACGCTCCCAACCCGTTCTGGGGCGGTTGACCGATGGCTCCCCGATACGGTTGGGCCTGTTCCAGGAGTCGTTCTGCCGGGAGGGACTGCCGGGACGCTCCACGCCGGGACGCTCCACGCCGGGACGCTCCACGCCGGGTCGGGTAATCGGGGCGTTATCGGGTTGGCTAATTCCTTCGTTTGCCTGACCAACGCGGTTGGGGCGATTAAAATCGTCGTTCTGACGCGAAGGGCTGCCGGGACGCTGGTAGCCGCCGGGGCGGGTATCAGGCTGATCGTCGGGCCGTTCGTAGCGGTTGCCGGGCCGGGTTACGGGGCGGTTGTTGTCCACCGATTCGTTTCGCGAAGGGCCGTTCGCGTTGGGTCGGGCACCGGGGCGGTAAATGCCGATGCGGTCACCCTCGACCCGCTGCCGGTCGGGCCGGTTTACGGTTTCTACCTGCAGCGGACGAATCCGGTCGCGGGTGTAACGCTGGACATCCTGCACCTGGGGACCCCGGTGAAATCCGCCACCTCGGTTGCCGTTGCGGCCCCCGTTGCCGTAGTTGTTGATGATGGTCACGTTGTTGACGATCGTCGTGTTGTTGACGCGGTAGTTGTACCAGTTGCGCTGGTTGATGTACCGCCCCGGCACGAAGCACCAGGAATTGCGCGGAATCCGGCCAAAGGAAATGTTGATCGACATCCCCGGTCCGAGCGGTGCCCAGCCGTAATTGTCGGCGTATTGTCCCCACGTTACCCAGGCCGGTGCCCACTCGTACCCGGGCTGCCAGCCCCAGCCGAAGCGGTTATCAAAAAACCAGCGCCCGTAGTGAAACGGTGCCCAGCCCCAGTTGTAGTTGGACACCCAAGTCCAGCCGTAGTTGGTCAAGGCCCATTGGCCGTTGGTGGCGTAGGGTTGGAAACCCGGCCCGGCGTTGGGCTGCCATACCTGGCCGTAGCCGGGGTAGTTGGTCCAGCGGCCGTAGGGGCTGAGTTCGTCGTAAAAATTCTGGTAGGTGACGTCGTCGCGGTAGTCGTCGTTGGCGTAGCCGTCGTCGTAGCGCGAGTCGTTGTACGGGTCGTTGCCGTAACCGGAATTCCCGGGGTAACCAGGTTGTGCAGTTGACAGACAACCTTGAGCCAGCGCGGCCATGAGCAACAGCAGCATGGCCGAGGCTTTGGGCATATTGAGGGTATTCTTCATCGTCAGACAGGGGTTTACGGGCAAAAACTGGTACCAAGTAAACGCCCTGACTTATACGATGTTCCGCTTCGGGCCGGGTTTAACAACATTTAACGGGAAGCCCCGCTAGATTGCTCCACAACGTCCGTTCCACGGCGGGTTAAACCCATTGTGGAGCAATCTAGCGGGGCTTCCTCCAAACCCGCCGGACGGATCGGCGCACAGCCCGCGCCAGCCGCCCGACGGGCGGGTTTCAATACCCAAAAATATCTTCCAGCGTCAGTTTCTTTACCTCGCCCACCTTCGCCATCTGCTCCGGGCTGACCTTTTTCTCCGAAGCCACCACACAATACGTGTAGGGCTGGTTGGCGAGGTATTGCTTCGCGAATTTCTGTAAATCGGTGTAGTTAAGGCCGTCTAGGGATTCGTAAATTTTCCGGCGCTCGTCATAATCCAGGCCTTTTTCCTGAGCGGCGAGGTAGGTGTAAATCGGGCCATCCTGAAGAATCCGCTCGGTTTCGTAGTTCTTCTTCATGCTTTTCCGGGCGGCGTCGAGGGCACCCGGCGAATCGGGCAAGACGTTGAGCAACTCGTTCATGCCCGCCACGGCCTCGCCAAACTTGTCAGCCTGGCTGCCGATGTAGCCAATGAGGGTGTACTCCTGGTCTTTCTTGGTCGGCGTGTTGTAAAACGCATAGGTCGAGTACGCCAGAGCTTTCGATTCGCGGAGCGTCTGAAACACCACCGAAGCCATCCCGCCGCCGAAGTAGTTGTTGAAAAACTCGACGATGGGGGCTTGCGCCGGGTCGTAGGCCGTTGTGTTGCGCACCCAGGAAATCTCTGACTGCACCATGTCGTAATCGGCGAACAGCACCTGGTTGGCGGTTTGGGGTTGCTGCTTGAAATCGAGTTTAGCGGGCACGGCGGCAAACTGGGTCGGCAACGCGTGCAGGGTTACGATTTCTTTTTCAAACGCCTCCTGCGGCTTCGGGCCATAGTAAATAATCTGGTGGGGCATCGTCACGAGGCTGTGCAGAAAATCCACCAGTTCCTGGGCGGTTACTTTTTGCAATTCTTCGCTGGTGATGGTGTTGTTGAACGGGTTTTTGGCTCCATACTGCGCGTAGCTCATCAGGCCCTGCATGATGGCCCCCTTGTTGAGCTTCGCGTCGGCGCGGCTCTTTTGGAGACGGCCTTTGAGGTCTTCCAGCGCTTTTTCGTTGGGCTGGCAGGTACGGAGCAGGCTTTCGAGCAGCGTGACGGCGGGGGCAAAATTTTCCTGCAACCCCGTCAGCCGGATGGTCGTGTACTCGGTGCCGGGCTGGATGGAGTAGTTGCAGGCCAGGTTATAAAACTCGGTGCTGACCTGCTCGGCGCTCAATTTATCGGTGTTCAAAAAGGCCAGGTAAGACACCGCCATCGGCAGCAGTTTGCTGTGGTAGGTGCCGAGTTTGAGGCGGTACCCCAGTCGGAAAATCTCGTTTTCTACGTTGGCGGCGTACAGCACGTCGGCGATACCCGCCTTCCCGCGTTTCACGTCCTTCGCGAAATCGAGCCAGACTGGCTGCACCGGGGCCATCGGCATGGCGTTGACCGTTTTCATAAACGGCGATTGCTTGTCGGCGTTGGTCGCCACGGGCGTGATGGCCGGTTTTTCAACTTTCTGAATGCTTTTGTCTTCGCCCTTGCGCTTTAACACCACCACGTAGTTGTCTTTGAACCATAGGTTGGCGAAGTCCACGACCTGCTGCTTGGTGACGTTACTCATCAAATCGAGGCGGCGGGAGTAGGCAAGCCAGCTCTGGCCTTTGTCGTTGATGAACGTTTCCAGCATTGGGTTCATCCGGCTGTAGTTGTTTTCCAACTCGCGGATGGCGTTGAGCTTGTAGTTGTTGACGATGGATTTCAGAATTTTCTCGTCCCACTCGCCCTTCTTCAGTTTTTCCACCTGTCCCAGCAGCAAATCCCGCACTTCTTCCAGCGACTGCCCTTTTTTGGGCCGACCCGACAATTGCCAGACGGCGTAATCCTTCAGCCCGTTGAGGCCGGTGCCACCGCCGAGGATTTTCTGCTGCTTATTCAAATTCAGGTCAATCAAGCCCGCCGCCGAGTTGCTCATCACCTCGTCGGCAAGCGTGGCGAGGGTGCTGGCTTTCACGTCGAGCACGCCGGGCAGGCGGTACCCGATGGTGAGGGCATCCGGCGTGGGGCCGAACACCTCGCGGGTTTGCACGGCGGTCAGCGGTGCTTCGGCGGGCGGGTTGTAAAGCTGCACTGGCTTCGATTTCCAGAACGCGAATTTCTGGTCGATTTTCTGGATGACCTCGTCGGGGTTCAGGTCACCGGCCAGGAGGATGGCCATGTTGTTGGGCACGTAGTATTTGTCGTAGTAGGCACGAATTTCCACCAGCGAGGGGTTTTTCAGGTGCTGCACCGTGCCGATGGTCGTTTGCTGGCCGTAGTTGTGGACGGGAAACAGCGCGTCCATCATCGCCTCATTGGCCTTGCGGGGGTCGCTGTCGAGGCTGCGGTTTTTCTCTTCGTAAACCGCCTCCAGTTCGGTGTGGAAAATGCGGAGTACCGGTTTGCGGAAGCGCTCGGCCTGCACGGTCAGAAAGCGGTCGAGGGCGTTGGCGGGGATGTCTTCCTGGTAGCAGGTCACCTCGTTGCTGGTGAAGGCGTTGGTGCCCTGGCTACCCATCGAGGCCATGAGTTTGTCGTATTCGTTGGCAATCGAATACTTGGAAGCCTCGCCCGATACCCGGTCGATTTCCCGGTAAATCGCCTTACGCTGCACGGTATCGGTGGTTTTGTTGTACTTCTCGTACAGCGCGTCGATTTGGTCGAGCAGGGGTTTTTCTTTGGCCCAATCCAGCGTGCCGTACTGGTCGGTGCCCTTGAAGAGCATGTGCTCCAGGTAGTGCGCCAGGCCGGTGTTCGTGCGCGGGTCGGTGGTCGAACCGGCGCGGGTGGGGATGTAAGTGTAAATGCGCGGCTCTTTTTTATTGACGCTCAGAATCACCGTCAGGCCGTTTTTGAGCGTATAGAACCGGGCTTTCATGGGGTCGTTGGTCACGTAGCGGTAGGGGTAACCGCCGCTGGTGGCCGTCTTCCATTCAAAAGTCTTTTGGCTCAGCGCGGGCAGGGTGAGAACCAGCGTCAAACTTAGGGCGAGGAGGAGTCTTCGCATCGGATGTGGAAAGTTGGGGTTAAAAAATCCTCCTAAAATCGGGATTTAGGCCGGTTTTGCCAACCCCGTTAACGGTTTTTAACGGCAGTGGTGGAGCGGCGGGATGGGCGGTGAAGCGACTGAGCTTGATGCCTTACCTAAGTTTTGCGTTATTCGTTAAAAATTCAATCGCATGATTATCACCATCAAACCGACCGACTCCCCGGAAGAAATTCGACGCAAAACGGCGGAGTTAAAACCCAAGCGCCTCGACGCCCAAAAGTACGCGGGACGAGTGAAGTGGGACGAAGACGCGTTGGCTTACCAAAAACGCCTCCGTGATGAATGGGATTGACTCTCTCGCGGTAATCACGTTCAGACCCTGACGGTCCCACCAATTTGGAAATGAACTTTAACTTCGTCCCTCTTTTCCTGCTCGTCCAGATTGGCACAGTTAGCGCTCAACTCACTAGCAGCGATTTTTACCGAACCATTCTACCAAAAGAGGGGCCTAAACCCGAACTTGATTCCACACTTCCTGTGCAGCATCTCTCCGCCCCGGAACGGGTAGTTTTGTTCAAAAAACTCCTCGCTGCCGACCAGAAATACCGGGAAGAGTTGCAAAAATCTGCCCGGACGTTCCGCGATAAAACCCTTTGGAAGCGGGTAGAAGCCAACGACCGGGCTAACCAGGCCATCCTGCTCCGTTACGTTCGAGCGCACGGCTGGCCTACCCGGCGGCTCGGGGGTAAAGACACTCCATTTACCGCCTGGCTCATCGTTTGGCACTGCAACCGGTTTGAAACGTATCGGAACTTTGAACCCTTCCTTCGAGCGGCGGCGCAACGGAAGCTCATCCCACCAAATCACTACTCCTCGCTCGCCCAAAAAATGGCGCGGCTGGAACTGACTCGTCCGCCCATGCCCCGCTCCCTCCTCCCCTTCCTCTTCCCCCTCCTCCTCGTGTCCGACCACTTCAACGACGACCGCGTCCAGCAAGCCCGTACTGAAAAAGGACGCGTCGTGGACGAGTTGCTCCAAACCAACGCCCTGCGGAATATTAGCCTGAATCTTTTTTTCCGCGCTTTCAAACAAGAATCGGAGTTGGAAATCTGGGGCAAAAATGAAGTCGAGCCTACCTTCCGTCTGCTGAAAACCTACCCGGTTTGCGCCAAATCCGGCACCCTCGGTCCGAAGCGCCGACAGGGCGATGAGCAGGTGCCCGAAGGCTTTTACCACCTCGACCGCTTCAACCCCCGCAGTCAGTTTTACCTCTCGCTCGGGGTGAATTACCCCAACGCCTCCGACCGCGTTCGGGGCGATCGGGGAAACCTGGGCGGCGATATTTTCATCCACGGCAGTTGCGTGACGGTGGGCTGTTTGCCCATGACCGACGCGGGCATCAAGGAAATTTACCTGTTGGCGCTTGCCGCCCGCGAGGCCGGACAAGCCCGGATTCCCGTCCATATTTTCCCGGCCCGGCTGGATGAAGCTGGCTTTGCGGAATTGAAAAAAAGATACCCTGGCCAGCCCGAGTTGCTGCGGTTTTGGGGTGACTTGAAGGCGGGTTACGATTTTTTTGAAGACAAAAAGCGCCTGCCAAAAGTACGGGTGGATGGAAGCGGACGGTACAGAATTGTGGGATAGCAAAAGTTCGCCTCTTTGATAAAGACCACCGTGGCGCGGAGGGGTGGCCCCGAGTTCTCGGGGTCGGGATGGTGGAGCGGTGGGCAACGAGGTAGTTTCTTCTTCTCAGGTAGGTGTGGTGGCGGGCAGTAGCTCGCTCATCCGACCGAACCACCCCGCCCCTACGGGACACCCCTCCTTTTTAAGGAGGGGAATCGTTGCTGCTTCCACTGGGTGGTTTATCCCTTCGGAAACGCCACCCGTACCCAGCGCTGAATCGGCTCCACCAACGCAGGAAGCAGCGGTTCGAAAAAGGCCCGGTCGGCTTCGGTCCAGGTTCGTGGCTGGCCGAATAGGCAGGGTTGCAGGATGCCCCAAAGCTTTCCTGTTTCGGTGATGTGGCCGTGAATCAGCGCCCGGTGACCGAAGGTTTTTGCCTCAAATTCCCGGTTTAAAACAGGGTGTGGGGCCGTTTCCACGTCGTCCACGTACACGGAAGGCTGATCGTGAAGAGCGGCGCGGAAGAGCGGATCTTCCTCGGGCAAACTGGTCACGTCGTCCTGCCAGTCTTTCTGAATTACGTTCGGAATCGTGGCATCGCGGCACCAGCAAAAGGCGATTTTCCCCTGGCCTGCCGCCGGGTGGCGGACGTACAGAAAACAGCGGTCGGCGTGGAGTGATTCGCCCACCAGTTTCACCAATTCAGTGAGGGCGGTTTCGGGTTCGTCGCTGGTGAGCAATGCGAGGAAGGGCGAGGTGGAATAGCTCATTTGAGTTGTTGAGTTTTGAATTGTTGATTTTGCTTCCGCCTTTCATCCACAATTCAAAATTCAACAACTCAACAACTGTTCCCCCGTAGCTTTGCCCCCATGCGGTATTTTTTAGAATGCAGGTACAACGGGTCTGCGTTTCACGGCTGGCAGGTTCAGCCCGGCATCGTCACGGTGCAGTCGGTGTTGCAGCACGGGTTGAGTACGATTCTTCGTCAACCCGTTGAAATCGTTGGCAGTGGCCGTACCGACAAAGGTGTTCACGCCCGGCAGCAGTTCGCGCACTTCGAGTTGGCGACGCCCCTGCCCGACCCGGATTTTCTGATTTTCCGGCTCAATAATTTTCTGCCCCCCGAAGTGGCCGTGCAGCGGATTTTCCCCGTCGCCGACTACATCCATGCCCGGTTTACGGCTATTTCGCGGAAATACCAGTATTACCTCATTCGCCGGAAAGACCCGTTTACGCCGAAAATGAGTTACTTTTTTCACTTCCCCCTCGACGTGCCAGCGATGAACGAAGCCGCACTGGTTTTGCTCCGGCACACCGATTTTCAGAGTTTTAGTTTGGTAAAAACCGAGGTCAACCACTTCCACTGCCGCATCGAAGAAGCCCGCTGGGAAGAGCGCGGCGACGAGTTGATTTTTCACGTCCGGGCCGACCGTTTTCTACGCGGCATGGTACGGGCGCTGGTGGGAACGCTTTTGGATGTTGGGCAGGGCCGCATGAACCTGGCGGAATTTGAAGCGGCCATCCTGGCCCGCGATCGTCGCAAAGCCGGCCGCGCCGCGCCGCCGGATGGGCTGTTTTTAATGGAGGTCGAGTATCCTAAAGACAGTTTTCTGTTTTCAGTTTAACGTTTTCAGTTTCTGGATGCAAAACTGAAAACGTTAAACTGAAAACTGAAAACTACTTTTACGAATGATTCACGAATTCCGCAACCTGCTCGACGCGTACCGACGCACCGATTTTTCGGCGCGAAAAGCCGCGCTCGCCACCGTCGTCCGCGTGCAGGGTTCGGCCTACCGGCGACCAGGTGCCCGGATGTTCATCACCGACGATGGACGCTGGACTGGGGCCGTGAGCGGCGGTTGCCTCGAAGGCGACGCCCTGCGGCAGGCCCGCGAGGTGATGCGACAGCATCAGGCCCGCCTCGTGACCTACGACACCACCAACGACGACGAAAACGCTTTCGGTATCGGCCTGGGTTGCAACGGCATCATCGATATTTTGATTGAACCCCTCGGTGCCCCCGACGGTCCCGAAAACCCGCTCATGTTGCTCGAACGCCTGCTTCGCGAGCGTCAGGTTGCCGCGATGGCGACCGTCGTGCGGGCCGACGACCCCGTCCGCGTGGGTCAGCGCCTCACCGCCGAGGCCAGCGGCCACACCGCCACCACCATTCCGGATCGCCTCACCACCGACAAAATCGCCATCCTGGCCCAGGCCGCCTTAGCCACCGAACGTTCCTCGCTCGATGAAGTCGACGGGATGCAGGTATTCACTGAACCGTTGATTCCCGACATCCAACTCGTTGTGTTCGGCGCAGGCTATGACGTGCTGCCGCTGGTGGCTCAAGCCAAATTACTTGGCTGGCCCGTTACCGTCACCGACGATTGCGTAGCGCACCTCAGCCCCGTGAAATTCGCCGCCTGCGATACGTTACTTTTTGCTGCCCGCGAGGAGGTGATGGATAAACTCAGGTTGGATTCCCGCACTGCCGCCGTGTTGATGACGCACAGCTTCAATTACGACCGGGCCGTGCTGCCCCGGCTGCTCCAGTCGCCGGTGCCTTACATCGGGATTTTAGGGCCAAAAAAGCGGGGAGAGAAACTGACGGAGGCCCTCGGTGGCGTATTAGCCAGCGACCAGCCACGCCTTCACAACCCTGTCGGCCTCGACATCGGGGCCGAAACGCCGGAGGAAATCGCCCTGAGCGTGGTAGCCGAAATCAAGGCTGTCTTCACCCAGCGCGACGGGCAGATGCTGCGGCAGCGAGCCGCACCGATTCATTGAGTTTTTAACCCCGCTTACCAAACAGGATTAGAAGCCATTGTCACGTTGAGCGAAGTCGAAGCGCTCCGACTTCGCTCAGCGTGACAATCGCTTTCAGTTCGGATGTAAACCGGCTTAACCCATCGGGAAAATTTTCCCTCCCATGCCCACCGCACTTGTTATCCTCGCCGCCGGCGCCTCCACCCGCCT
>Ga0163144_10026707_pt1 | contig 11215 bp, 10 predicted proteins | sample OliLak19BULKMAT1_FD_123175 | JGI IMG/M metagenome (GOLD analysis project Ga0163144, IMG submission 123175) | Freshwater microbial mat bacterial communities from Lake Vanda, McMurdo Dry Valleys, Antarctica - Oligotrophic Lake LV.19.BULKMAT1 | ecosystem: Environmental > Aquatic > Freshwater >... | reverse complement strand
TGGGATCCCGAAAAGTACGGGGTCTAAAAGCCCAGTTACCTTCACGTCCCAGCGGTCTAGGTGCTCCAGCAGAACAAGGCCAACGCCGGCGCTCGCATCGAGTGGACGCCGCGGTGATCGAGCAGTATCGTAAGAGCCTGGCCGACGCCGAGACATCGTTCTCGGCCGACGCGCAGAAAATGGGCATTGGCCCCGCGTTCGCGAAGTACGGCAGTGCGGACGCACTCAACCTTGGCGGGCCAGATGTCCCGACGTTCGTCATTGGCAACGACGCGATCGGCGGCGTGGTGGGAGGCGGTTCAAACGCACCCGGCAGCCCCGTCACATGGGGACCCGACGTCAAGACCATCGTCGCCGCCAGCGGCGACTTCGGCGCCACTATCGGTCACATTGTTCCTAACGCGCCGGGCCCCGATGGCAAGCCGCAGCCGGGACGTCCGTTTTTCACCATCTGGCATCGCACGAGTACGACTGCACCGTGGCGGTATATCGCGGAGTAGGGCTGGTGGGGCGGGTAGGGCGGGTAGGTGGAGGCAACCCCCGTCAGACATGGTCAGGGTCGCTCCAGTCCTCGACTGTCAGTCCCGGCACCCGCGGCATATGGCGGCGGTCCATGGTCACCAGCACGGCGCCTTCGGCGAGCGCATGCGCTGCGATCGCGACGTCGAAATCTTCAATGCGGTCACCGCGTTTCTCCAGTGCGGCCTTCGTTTTTCCGAAGGCGATACTGACCTCATCGGTCCATTCAGAGCGCTGCAGCGTCGACACAATCAGGGAATGGCTGTCAAGCAGCCACGCTTTGCGTTTCGAGTGTGGCAGCCGGGCGATGCCGTACGCGATTTCGGCGAGGGTCGGTTGGCAAACGAAGACATCGCTGCGGCTCACCGCGGCCATTCTCCTGTTCACCGCGGCTCGTCCATGCATGAGCGCCGACACGGTGTTGGTATCGAGGAGGTACTTCAAAACGACAATGGCGGTTTCGATCGCCGGTTCGAGATGATGTGCTGCAGCATCTCGTCAACGGTATCCGCAACCTCCGGATCGACGTTGCTGAACCGCTCAAAGAAGCCGGCGGGCCATTCGGTTTGATTGCACAGCGATTGCTCGACCGCCTGGACAATCAGGCGGTTTCGGCTGACCCCGAGGGCCTCGGCGCGTTGGTTCAGGGCCGTGAGCAGGCGATCCGGGATGTGAACCGTGGTCGGCATGAATATATCGTAGAATATATTCAACTAGTCATCAAGCTCCGCCTTCACCAAGGGCTACGGCGGACAAACCCGCCTGGCCCACCCTACCAGCCTGACCAGCCCAACCCTGACATTCGTCACCTCAAGTGGTGACGGGCATCACTGTTCACGCGCTCGCCGTCGCGAGACGATGCCCTCACCATGATTGCGATTGATGTTCACGGCTTGCGCAAATCGTATGACTCGGTTCATGCGTTGCGCGGCATTGATCTGACCATCCAGGGAAGCGGGCAGATCATCGGGCTGCTCGGTCCCAATGGCGCGGGCAAGACCACGCTGGTCGAAATTCTCGAAGGACTGCGCCCCGCCACGTCGGGCACGGTCAGCGTGATGGGCCTCGACCCGGCGCGCGCCGCCGGTGCACTGCGCGCGCGGCTCGGCGTGCAACTGCAGTCCACGGCGTTCATGCCGGAACTGACCGTGGCGGAAACGCTGAGGTTGTACGGCGCGCTGTACCCGCAGGCCATGGCGCCGGCAGACGTGCTGAGCCGCGTTGACTTGCAGGAGAAGGCCAAGGCGCTGGTGCGCACGCTGTCTGGTGGACAGAAGCAGCGCCTCGCCTTGGCCATGGCCATGCTGCACGATCCCGACCTCTACATCCTGGACGAGCCGACCTCGGGCCTCGACCCGATCGCGCGACGCCAGATTCACGACATCCTGCGCGCGCTGAAGAACGCCGGCAAGACGGTGTTGATCTCGTCGCACTACCTCGACGAGATCGAAGCGCTCGCCGATCGCGTCGTGATTCTCTCGGCCGGCGAGATTGTCGCCGACGGCACCCCGCTCGAACTGCTGGCCCGCGCGGCCGGCGCCTCTACGCTGTGGCTGGCGGTGCAAGGCCAGGTGGATGCCGAGCGGTTGGTGCCACAGGCGACCTTCGAGGGTCTCGACGGCCACCTGTTCCGCTATCGCACCGCGGATCCCACCGCGGCAATTGTCGGTCTGGCCGAATCACTGCGCATCTCTGGCGCGCGGCTCGACGACCTGCGCATGAAGCGACCGTCGCTCGAAGACGTCTATCTGCAGTTAATCGGCGAGGCCACCGCCGCGCCCAGTGGTAGGGCGCCCCTTCACGGGGCGCCGATGATTCAGGAGTCCTGACATGTTCATACGCAGCGTGCTCGCCCTGGTTGGCGCCCAACTCACCGAACTGCGGCGCTCGAAAACCGCGTTGTTCTGGATGATGTCGTTCCCGCTCGGCTTCCTCTTCTTATTCGGCTTCGTCATGGCCCGCGGCGATGCGCGCGTGATGGCGGTGCTGATGCCGGGGTTGCTGACGACGACGCTGATGTCGGCTGGGCTGTTTGGTGTGGCGCTGCCGCTGGTGCAGCAGCGCGAGAGCGGGTTGCTGCGCCGGTTGCGCGTCACGCCGGTGCCGGCTGCGGCCGTCGCCATCGCGCAGGGCGTCACTGCGGTGATGACTGGGTTCTTATCGCTCGTCATCCTCATGACGGTGGCCAAGCTGGTGTTTGGCCTGCAGATGGCCGGATCCTGGGGCGCGCTGGCGGGCGTCTATCTGTGCGGCGCCATCGCGCTGATCCCAATGGGGCTGCTGGTGGGCAGTACTGCGCGCGACATGCGCACGGCCCCGGCGATCACCAACCTGATGTTCTTCCCGCTGATGTTCCTCTCGGGATCGGCCATGCCCTTTGCCGTGCTGCCCGAGGGCGTGCAGCGCTTCGCGCGCCTGTTGCCGACGACGTACCTGGTTGATGCCTACTCGAGCGTGATCGTGCGCGGCGACGGGCTGCTCGCCATTGCCGGCTCGCTCGCCGCGCTCATTGGCATTGGCGTGGTCGGCGTCGTGCTCACCTCGATGCTGTTCCGATGGGAGGGGACCGACCCCATCTCGCGCAAGTCGCTCGCAACCATCGCCGCTGCGTTCGTAATGGTGCTGGGCGTGTCGGCACTCGCGGCCCCCGCGTTTCGTATGGGCGAACTGCCCGGCACGCGCACCATCGAAGCAGGAGCCGCCAAGGGCCAGGTGCTCGTACTGCGCGGGGCCACTGTCCTCGACGGGCTCGGCGGTCGCATCGTCAATGCCCGCGTGGTCATTCGTGACCACCGCGTCGCCGAAGTGTCACTGGATGACGACCGCACGCCGATGCCCGAGGGGGCGGTCGTTGAAGACCTCCACGGCCGCTATCTCATCCCCGGCCTGTTCGACTCGCACGTGCACTGGGGCGGATCCGGCGGCATCGGGGCGTCGCCGGTCGAGCGGACCGACGACCGCCTGATTCACGACTTCGGCGCGACGCTGGCCGTTGGTGTCACGTCGGTGGTGTCGCTGACCGACAACCTTGGCGACATGCGGTCGCTGTCGGCCGCAGTGGCCGCCGCCACCGAACGCGCGCCGCGGACCTTCTTCTCGGGACCGTCGATCACGGCGAAGGGCGGACATCCCTCTGAGATGTTCTCGTTCCTGCCGGGCCTGGCGGAACAGTTGACGCGCCAGGTCGAGACGCCGGAGCAGGCGCGCGCCGCGATCGCGGAGCTCGACCGAGAGCGCGTGGACATCGTGAAGCTGGTGCTCGAACCGGGATTCGCCGGCCGCCCACTGCCGCGCCTGCGCGAGGACCTGTTTCTGGCGGCGATGGCCGAAGCCAAGTCGCGCAAGATGCGCACGACCGTTCACGTCGGGACCGATGCCGATGCGCGGCTGGCGATTGACGCCGGCGCCAACGGCATCGAACACAGCGCGCGTGGCCTGACCGACGCCACCATCGCGTTGATGGCCGCCAAGCGGGTGACCTTTACTCCGACGAACGTCGTGCTCGACTACGCGTGGAAGCGGCAGGTGGCCGGCGGTGCGGATGCACTCGCGCGTCGCCTGGCCCAGCCCGCCATCCTGCAGTCGTTGCTCGACCCTTCGTCACCGATGGCGCCGTTCCTGCGCGACGGTGACCTGGCCACGCGCATGGCGCAGGCGCTGGCCGCTTCGCTGGATCAGACCGCTCGCGCCATTCGCGCCGGCGTGCCGATTCTCGCGGGCTCAGATGCCGGTAACCCGATCACTTTTCACGGTGTGTCATTGATCCGCGAACTGGAACTGCTGGCGCAGGCGGGCATGCCGCTTGGTGAGGTGCTGAAGGCGGCCACGTCGCGCGCTGCGGATCGCCTGGGGCAATCGTCGCTCGGTCGCATCACGACCGGTGCCGTGGCCGACCTCATCGTGCTCGAGGCCGATCCCACTGAAAACGTCGGCGCCTACCGCCGCGTCCAGGCGGTGTATCTCGGTGGCCGCAAGCTCGATCCGGCGGGCCTCACTGAGACCTCACCTGGGCCCTGGCATCCCGGTATACGCTGAGTGGCCTTCATGATCGCAAAGCTCAGGCGCCTCAGTTGGGAGTCGTACGCGTGGCTCATCTACTCCCTGCCCTACGTCTACGCCTCGTTCGATGCGCGGCTGACCGCGATCGAGACTGCGGTGATGCTGCTCGCATACCTCGGGTTCCTGGCGCTCTACCTGGCGGGCCAGGTGATGCGAGGGCCGCGCATTCTCTGGCTTGTTGTGGCGCTCGACGCGCTGGCAATGGCCTTCGCGCCGACGAATCCCGGCGCGGCGTCATTCGTGATCTACGGCGCCGCCATGCTCGCCAATGCTTTCCCGCCGAAGCAAGCGGCGCTGGCGCTGGCCGTACAGATTGCTGTCGGCGCGGGAGGTCTGGCCGCGATCGGCATGCCGTGGTGGTACACCGGCATGCTTGCTGTGATCTCAACACTGATCGGCGCCGTGACGATTCAGGCGGCGCGCAATGAAGCCGGCAACGTCAAGTTGCGGCTGGCGCAGGCTGAAGTCGAGCGGCTCGCGAAACTCGCCGAGCGTGAGCGCATCGCGCGCGACCTGCACGATGTGCTGGGACACACGCTGTCGGTGATCGTGCTGAAGAGCGAGCTGGCCCAAAAACTCATCACTCGTGACCCCGCGCGCGCGGCCGCCGAGATGGCTGAAGTCGAGCGCATTGCCCGTGATGGCCTCGCCGAAGTGCGGCAGGCGATCACCGGCTATCGATCGTCGGGCTTCGCGGCGGAGCTTGAGCACGTTCGGGAGACGCTGGTGGCCGCCGGCATTCAGGCGACCATCGAGGCAGGCGCGGTGGCGCTGGCACCGGCGCAGGAAACCGCGCTGTCGCTGGCCCTGCGCGAGGCCACCACCAACGTGATTCGCCACGCCGCGGCGACCCGTTGCCACATTCGTTTCTACGCCAAGGACGGTTCGGTGTTGATGGAAGTGGCCGACAACGGGCGCGGCAGTGACGCCCCGTTTGGCAACGGGCTGACGGGGATGCGCGAGCGCATCCAGGCGCTCGGCGGCATGCTGCAGCGCGATTCCGGCGAGGGCACGCGCCTGCTGATCAAGTTGCCGATATGAGCATCAGGGTATTGATCGCGGAAGACCAGGGCATGGTGCTCGGGGCGCTGGCGGCGCTGCTCGAGATCGAGTCCGATATCGACGTGGTCGCCAAGGCCAAGGACGGCCGCGAGGCGCTGGCACTGGCGGCGCGGACCGATCCCGATGTGGTGCTGACCGACATCGAGATGCCGTCAATGACGGGGCTGGAGCTGGCGGCGGAGTTGCTGCGCACGCGGAAGGGGAACCGGCCGCGCGTGATCATCCTCACCACCTTTGCTAGGCCGGGCTATCTTCGCCGCGCCCTCGATGCCGGCGCCTCGGGATACCTGCTGAAAGATGCCCCCGCCGAGAAGCTGGCCGATGCCATTCGCGGCGTCCACCAGGGCCTCCGGGTGATCGATCCGCAGCTCGCCCAGGACGCCTGGGGCGAGGCCGATCCGCTGACCGATCGCGAGCGCCAGGTGCTGCGCGCCTCGGAAGAGGGGTTAGCCAGCGCTGACATCGCCAAGCGCCTCAACTTGTCAGAGGGCACGGTTCGCAACTACCTGTCGGAGGCGATTGCCAAGCTGGGCGTGACCAACCGCATTGAAGCCGCGCGCCTCGCGCGGCAGCGCGGATGGCTATAAGCTATCGGGCGTGCAACCAGCCCTGAGCCTGGCCGTCCTGTTCCTGTGGGTCACCGTTGCCTTGGCACAGCCGGCGCCCTTGAAGGTGTTCCTCGCGCGCACCGTGGCGGAGTTTCCCGGCCATGCCGGCATCTGGGTCAAGCACCTCACCACCGGTGAAACCGCCGGGATCCAGGACACCGAGCTGTTTAACAGCGCCAGCGTGATCAAGATCCCGGTGCTGGTGCTCGCGTTCCAGATGGCGGAACGCGGCGAGCTCAAGCTGGACGAACGGATCACCATCAGGAAAGAAGACCTCCGCGGTGGCTCCGGCATCTTCCGTTATCACGACGCCGGCCTGCAGCCGACCTTCCGCGACGTGCTGCTGCAGATGGTAATTACCAGCGACAACACGGCGACGGACCTGGCGATTGCGAAGGTCGGTGGCGTGGCACGCGTCAACGCGTGGCTCAAGGAGCAGGGCTACGCCGACGGCCTGCGGCTGACGCAGACGACCGGTGAGCTGTTTGCGAAGTACAACGCCCTGACGCCGACTGATGACCGCGACGGCAAGACCAACAACGATCGCGCCTACTGGCTGGGCGAGATCAGCGCGCGCGCTACCGGCCAGATGCTCGAGGCGATCGAGAAGAAGACCATCGCCACCGCGGCCAGCTGTGACGAGATGCTGCGGATGTTGCGCGCGCAGCAGGCCGGACAGCGCCGCCTGAATCACTATCTGTCAGTGCCCGTCGCCCACAAGACCGGCGACTTCCCGCCGGTGCTGGCCAACGACGTCGGCATCATCGACGCGCGTTCCGGACCGATTGTCGTGTCGTTTCTCGGCAACGCCATTACCGGCAACTACGGCGAGGCCGAGGATCGCATTGGCCGCTTCGCCCAGAGAATCGTGGAGTATTTCGACAAATGAAGCGCCTTTCGTTGTTCGTTCTTTGTTCTTTGTTGTTCCTGTCTCTTCCCGCACTTGCGCAGGAGCCAGCGCTATGGCCTGGTGCGAAGTACGACCCGGCCATTCCGACCATCAAGCAGGTGCTCGGCCACGATCACGGCGAGGTGATCACGCCGCCCGAGGGTGTTGCGCAGTATCTGCAGGCGCTGCAGAAGGCGGCGCCGACCCGCACGCGCCTGATCGAATACGCGCGCACCTGGGAAGGACGGCCGCTGTGGCTGTTCGTGGTTGGCAGCGCCGATCGCATTGCCAAACTCGATCAGGTCAAGGCCGACCTTCGTCGTCTTGCCGACCCGCGCAGCGTGGCGCCGGCCGAATCCGAACGGCTCGTCAAGCAACTCCCGGTGGTGGTGTGGCTGGTGCACGGTGTCCACGGCAACGAGATCTCGTCGGCTGACGCGGCGCTGGCGGAGGCCTATCACCTGCTGGCGTCACAGGGCGATGCCGGCATCGACGCGGTCACGCGCGAGGCGCTGGTGCTGATCGATCCCATGCAGAACCCCGACGGCCGCGCGCGGTTCGTGTTCCAGAACCTGCAGGGCCGCGCCGCCTCGCCCGATGCGGCGCCGTATTCCGCCGAGCACGACGAGCCCTGGCCGGGCGGCCGCTCGAATCACTACAACTTCGACATGAACCGCGACTGGTTCGCGCAGTCGCAGCCCGAGACCCGTGGCCGCATCAAGATTGGCCTCGACTACGTGCCGCAGGTCACCGTCGATCTGCACGAGCAGGGCGGCGACAACGCCTATTACTTCGCGCCACCGGCGGATCCACTGAACCCTCACATCACCAAGAGCCAGGTTGCTGCGCTCGAGTTGTTCGGGCGCGCCAACGGCGCGCGCTTCGACGAGCGCGGCTGGGCGTACTACATCCGCGAGGTCTACGACGGGTTCTACCCGGGCTACGGCGATTCGTGGCCGACGTTCCAGGGCTCGATTGGCATGACCTACGAGCAGGCGTCGGCGCGTGGTTTGGCATTCGCGCGCAGCGACGGCGACACGCTCACCTATCGCGATGGCGTCATGCATCACTTCAACGCCGCGATCACGACGGCGATCACGGCGGCGCGCAATCGTGAGCGCCTGCTGCGCGACTACCTCGACTACCGCCGGAGCGCCGTCGCTGAAGGGGAGAAGGGCGCGATTCGTGAGTACCTGATCGTCCCCGGCCAGGATCCGTCGCGCGCTGACCGGCTGGCCCGCAACCTCGCCACGCAAGGCATCGAAGTGCGGCGCGCCGACGACCCCATCAAGCTGGCCGCCCGCACCTTGCCCGCCGGCACTTACCTCGTCTCCAACGCGCAACCGACCGCGCGCATGGTGCGCAACCTGCTCGATCCGAAGACCGACCAGCCGGCCGACTTCATCCGCAAGCAGGAAGAGCGGCGCAAGATGCGCCTCAACGATCAGATCTACGACATCACGGCGTGGAACCTGCCGATGCTGTTCGATGTGGAGATGGTCACCAGCGCGACGGCGATCGGCGTGAAGGCCACGCCGGTGCCGTCGCAATACGACGCGCCGATGCCGGCGCGCACCATTGCCGCCGCCAAGGTTGGCTACGTGATGCCGTGGGGATCGGGCGCCGCTGCGCTGTCGGCCGAGGCCCTCAAGCAGGGCATTCGCATTCGCAGCGTGGGCGGCGCGTTCACGCACAACGGGCGCCGCTATCCGATCGGCACCGCCTACTTCCGCACCATCGAGAATCCTGCCGATCTCAACGCCAGGCTCGCGGCCCTGGCCGCACGCCACGGCGCGGAGATCGTGCCGATCGATTCGTCGTGGGTGGACGAAGGCACCTCGCTCGGCAGCAACGATGTGCAGGCACTAAAGGCGCCGAAGGTGCTGCTAGTGTGGGACACGCCCACCAGTACGCTGTCGGCCGGCTGGACGCGCTACACGCTCGAGCGCCGCTTCGGCCAGGACGTCACGGCCGTGCGCACCAGTTCGCTGGCCCGCGCCAACTTCAACGACTACGACGTCATGGTCATGCCGTCGGGAAACTTTGCCGGCACCATCAACGACGCCGTACTCAATCGCATCAAGGACTGGCTGCGTAGCGGCGGCACGCTCGTGACCATGGCCGAGGCGACGCGCTGGGCCACGGGTGCCAGTGTCGGCCTGCTCGATACGACCGGCCTCTTGAAGGACGGGAAGCCAGACGTGCCTGCTCCGGCGGGTGGGGCTGGTGGGGCTGGTGGGGCGGGTGGGGCTGGTGCGGCCGCGCCGCCCGCCGCAGGCGCCGGCAATAGATCTGCTTCGTCCGCGTCATCTGCGGCTCCGTCATCTGAGTTCGATTACGACAAGGCGATTCAGCCCGACCGCGAACGGCCGGCCTCGCAGCCAGGCGCCATTCTGCGCGTGACGCTCGATACCAATCACTGGCTGACCGCCGGCAGCGACGACGAGACCCAGGTGATGATCGAGGGCAACCGCGTGTTCGCGCCGCTCAAGTTGAACAGCGGCCGCAACGTCGGCATCTACGGCACCAAGGACAAGCTGATCGCCTCGGGATTGATCTGGCCCGAGGCGCAGGACATTCTCGTGCAGAAGGCGTTCCTCATGCACCAGCCTTTCGGCCAGGGCCACGTGATTGCCTTTGCCGAAGACCCAAACTATCGCGCGTTTACGGAATCGACGATGTTGTTGTTTATGAATGCGGTGTTGCTGGGGCCGGGTTATTAGCCACAGAGGACACCGGGGACGCAGAGAATATTTTTGGGGGAAACGATGACAAGAACCACCGGCCCACGCTGGCGTCAGCTCAGCAAGTACGTGTGCGCCCTCACTCTGGTTGCGGCGACGGCGCTCACGCTGACGGCGGCGCAGAGCGCGCCGTACTATCCACCCGCTGGCCCGTGGATGAAGAAGACGCCCGCGGAACTGGGCATGGATCCCGCGAAGCTCGCCGAAGCCGTGGCCTGGGCGCAGACGCGCGAGGGGAATCGCGAGATGGACTTCTCGGATCAGGAGCGCATCTTCGGGACGTTGCTGGGATCGGTCCCCAACATTCGCGCGCATACCAATGGCGTGGTGATCTACAAGGGCTACGCGGTGGCCGAATTCGGCGATCCCACCTGGGCCGATCCCACCTACTCCGTCGCCAAGAGCATGCTCTCCACGGTCGCCGGCATCGCCGTACGCGACGGCAAGATCACTAGTCTCGATCAGCCGGTCGGCGCCACCATCAAGGACGGCGGCTACGACTCCCCCCGCAACGCGCAGATCACCTGGCAGATGCATCTGCAGCAGGAGAGCGAGTGGGAGGGCAACATGTTCGGCAAGCAGGACAACTTCATCGGCAAAGAAGCCTTTGGCCAGGGCGAGATGAAGCCGCGCGAGCAGATGAAGCCCGGCACGCACTACGAGTACAACGACGTGCGCATCAATCGCTTCTCGCTGTCGCTGCTGCGGGCCTTCCAGAAGCCCGTGCCCGACGTGTTCCGCGATGAAGTGATGAACCCGATCGGCGCCTCGAACACGTGGCGCTGGATTCCGTATCACAACAGCTTCGTCGAGCTGAACGGCAGGAAGGTGGCGTCGGTCAGCGGCGGCACGCGGTGGGGCGGCGGCATGTGGATCAACTCCTGGGACATGGCGCGCTTCGGCTACCTGTGGCTGCGCGGCGGCAAGTGGGGCGACCAGCAGATTGTGCCCGCCGACTACGTGAAGGCCGCGCTCACACCGAGCGCGCACGGACCCGACTACGGCTACTTGTGGTGGCTCAACAGGAGTGGCAAGGGCCTGCCGGGACTTCCGGCCAACGCCTTCTGGGCGAACGGCGCCGGCACCAACAGCATCACGGTCTCGCCCGATCAGGATTTGGTGGTGGTGTGGCGCTGGCACGCCGGTAACCCGGCGGAGTTCGTGAAGCGCATCATCGCGGCGATCAAGTAGCCGGAGCTCATTACCTAATGTCCTTGTCCATTCGCTCGGTTCTCTCCATAATCGCGCCTGAACTCCTCAGATTTCGTGGCGTCACCTACCGATCCGTATTCCGAGCATTCGGAGACCATCGAGGCTGTTCTCGCCCACGTTCG
>Ga0163144_10026705_pt1 | contig 11215 bp, 11 predicted proteins | sample OliLak19BULKMAT1_FD_123175 | JGI IMG/M metagenome (GOLD analysis project Ga0163144, IMG submission 123175) | Freshwater microbial mat bacterial communities from Lake Vanda, McMurdo Dry Valleys, Antarctica - Oligotrophic Lake LV.19.BULKMAT1 | ecosystem: Environmental > Aquatic > Freshwater >... | reverse complement strand
TGAAGGGCATGGACATGGGCAAACCTCCGGCGGGTAGCCCGAAATAGCATCGCGCAGCGAGATGCGACCGCGGAACGCCACATGACCGCCGAGCGTCATCATGGCCGCATCAAACAGTGCGGAGAACCGTTGCGTTCACTTCAACTAACAACCTCTGACTCGCTCACGATCTGGAGTGAGCTGAGGCTAAATCGTGCGAATTGAAGAAAGGCCGAAAGCTAGATGATGAATCACGGATGGATGGATGGCGGGTGGGCGGGCGGCGGAATGTGGCTTTGGGCGGTGATTGGCGTACTTGTGGTGGTTCTGCTGGTTGTCTTGATTAATAAGGTCTCCGCAAAGTGATGGCGCGCTTAAGAGCCGCGCGTGAAAAACGTGAAGTTTGCAGTTCCAAGGAGAGATGATATGGCAAAAACAACGGTTGTAAAAGATTCGGTGTGCGGCATGGATATAGATATCGATTCCGCCACCGCGAAGAGCGAGTACAAGGGGCAGACTTACTATTTTTGTTGCCAGTCCTGCAAGACCAAATTTGACGAGGCACCAGAACCATTCTTGTGACTGCCGGGAGACAAAGCCAAAAGTGGCGGGTGTGGCAACGGTTGCAGTTGCGGCTGAAATTGTCGAGCCAGCAATGACACAAGAAGCGGTGAGTTGGCTGGTCGTTGCGCTTACGGAGGTTCGATTACGATGAACAAAAACAAGCCAGCGACTGAGCCAGGACGAGAGGATGTGGCGAAGAAGGCATACTCTCTTTTTCTGAAGGATGGGCGTCGACAAGGACAAGCCGTGCGGAATTGGGTTGAGGCCGAAGCTCAAATAGCGCATTCCGCTTCCGAGTCGCACATGCCGGTGCCTGCCACAACGACCGCAGCAGCCTCTGAGAGCGCCGGTAAGGGGATAGACGCGTCACGAGAATATGTCTGTCCCATGCACCCCCAAATTGTTCGCAGCGAACCAGGGAGTTGCCCCATCTGCGGAATGGCTCTGGATTCCCGGACTACCTCAGCCGATGAGGCAGAGAATCCCGAACTCAAGGACATGCAGCGGCGATTCTGGACCGGGGTAGCCCTGACGACCCCAGTGCTGATCTCGGCAATAGGAGATATTATTCCGGGCCAACCACTCGCGCGCGCCCTCTCTCCATTTCAGGCTGACCAACACAGGTCAGGTGACCGCATGTCGGCAGATGCGTCAGATTCTAACGCCAAGCAGTCCTTCACGCCCACACCTACCCGGACCAACATTATGATTGGCCCTCGCCGTGCTTTTTCCAATAAGAGCGACGGCCAAACGAGTCCGCACCATTGCCCGGTCACAACTTTATCTGATGCTGCTACGAAAAGGATGACGGAGCCGCAGTCGGGCTCAAGAAATCATTTATGAATATGATGCGCTTATGCCGGAGTTGTGTCCGCACCGGGTTTGCCCTGAGCGCGTCATTCCTATTTGCTGTTCCATTCCTTTCCGCACAGCAGCCAGACTCGGCGTTCAGCCTCGATGCCGCTCTGGCCTACGCCCGTCAGCATAGTCCGCGACTGTCGGCAAAGAGGCAAGGCGTCACGACCCAGCAAGCCGCGATTGCCGCCGCCACGGCTGAGCGTTTGCCCCGGCTTACATTGGGCGGCGCGGCCCGTGGATCAAGCCAGCGAACGGAGACCGCGATAGGCTTCCCCTTGACTCAGTTGGCCGACATTCCGGAAGGCCAGGCATTCAGAAGAGGTCACCTCAACGCGGACGTCCGGGCCACGATGCCCTTGTATACCGGCGGCCGAATCAGGTCAGCCGTGAGCCTCGCGGAAGCTCAACGTGATTTGGCTCAGGTGAACGTGCATGATGTCGAGCGGGGCTTGGATTTCGACGTCACGAGTACATATGCCAACTTGGTTCAACTGGATCGGGACATCGAAGCGGCGCGGGAATCCATCACTGCGCTTACGGAGAGCCGCCGCGTCATTGCGGCGATGCTCGACGAGGGGAAAGTTGCGCGTGTCGACCTTCTCAAGGTTGATACACGTTTGGCGGACGTGCATGTCACGGCAATCGAATTCAGAAACGCTCGCGACGTTGAATCAGGACAGCTCAACGCACTTCTGGGCCGGCCAATCGATACTCCGGTTGTAGTGGAAACCACGCTGCCCCGGGGCCCACTTCTGTCCCTGGATCAGGTGGCCCAGGCCGCTAGCACCGAGAATACGAAAACCCAGATCGCCCGAGCGGAGGTGAGTATCTCGGAGCGCTCCGTGGAGGTAGCACGGTCAGCGCTGCGTCCAACGGTTTCCCTGGTTGGCAACTTGCGGGGGCTAAGCGCCGATCCCTTCGCTATGTACAACGGCGCGGTAGTTGCGGGAGCCGTGTTTAGCTTTCCTTTCTTCGATCGGACATTGTCGAACCGGATCGAGGAGGGAAAGAGTCGCGAATTGGAACGCCGGGCCGATTTGAAGCAGGCGGAGCTCGATGCAAACCAGAGGGTACGGGCGGCGTACCTGCAGGCAAAGAATTCGGAAGAGCGAATTCGGGCCACGGAGACCGCCATCGGCTACGCCCGGGAAGCGCTCCGGATTGAACAGGAAAAGCAGCGCTTTGGCCGCGGTACGATCGAAAACCTGCTCGATGCGCAAGCCGCGCTTCTGACTTCGGAAGCCCGATATTATCGCGCGCTGGCCGACTACACGATAGCCGATGCTGCTATCAGGCGGGAAACAGGGAAATGAGGAGAGATGTATGGCTAGTGTGACGCAACCGGAAGTGGACCAAAAGCCGAAGCCGGTAGAAGCGAGTGACAAACCCACGCAGCCGGAAGGGAGCCCGAAGCCAAAGCAGGCAGAGACGGAAGACAAACCCGCGCAGCCGGAAGGGAGCGAGAAGTCGAAGAAAGAGGGAGGCGGAAAACCTAAGGAAGGGGAACCGGAAGACAAGTACGCCAGAATAAAAAAGGCTGCAAAGATCCTCGTTTACGCAGCGCTCGCCGTGGCCGCCGGCATGTTCATTCAATACTACTTCTTCACGCCTCAGATGGTCGCAGTTTCGCAAGTAATGCAACAGGACTATACCGGCGAGGTGCATGGCACCGGGACCATAAATGTCGCGGTGTTGGCATCTGTGGGAGCCAAAATCCCGGGCCGCATAGAGCGTATGTTAGTCGATGAGGGTGACATACTCCACCCTGGGCAAGTTATCGCCACTCTGGAAGACACTGACTTACGTCAAGTGCTGCAACGTTCGCAATCCAGGCTTGAAGCGTCACGCATGACAGAACAGGCGGCGCGAGCGATGGACCAGGCGGCGCGAGCTACAGAGCGGTCGGCCCGTGCGGCGGAACAGAAGTGGCGTGCAACAGAAAATCAAACACGCCGGGCCTGGGAGCGTGAAAAGCACCTCGTAGCGACTGGAGCGGTGAGCCAGGAAGAGGCGGATCAATATCAGGAACGCAATCTGACTGCGACAAGCGAGGTTGCGGCTGCGCAAGCCGATATTGGAGCGGCACACGCCCAGGTGGAGGCGGCCGGCGCGAGGATACAAGTCGCGCTTTCCGAAATTGCCGCCTCGGAGGCTGAGGTCCGGTTGCAACAGTTCAATCTCTCCCAGACAAAGATCTTCACTTACGTGAGTGGAATCGTCACCGACCGGCCCAAGCGCGCCGGCGATTCCATTGTTTCCGGCGAAACGGTTGTCAGCGTGGCCGACCCCAAACTGATTCTGGTCGAAGCTTACCTCGATCAGCGTTTTGCCGGAAATATCAGGGCAGGCCAAACAGCAACCGTTGCCCTGCGCGGACGGCCAAAAGAACAGTTTCCTGGGCGCGTTTATCGCATCCGCCCGCAAGCCGATCCAGCCGCGGAGGAGATGACCGTCGAAATCTCTTTCCCGTTGCCGCCCGCCGAATTGCAAATCGGCCATTGGGCGGACGTTTATGTAGCAACGAGTCAGACGAAAAATGCCTTGGTCGTGCCCAAAACGGCGGTGATGACGATGAGTGACGTGCGTTCCGTCCTGGTGGTCGACGCGAACAACAAAGTCCGCCAGGTAATCGTTGAACCCATCGCCAGCAGCCCGCGATCCGCCGTGATCGCGATTTCAGGGGACCTCAAGACCGGCGAATGGGTTCTGACAGAACCGATGGGGATCACGCCTGGACAAAAGGTGCGGCAGGACCGGAGTTCGAAGCCGAAGCCTACCGGCCCGCAAATGGGTACCAGCCCGGTTATGAAGATGTAGCGGGAAACCCAAATGAATCTCGCACTCAAAGACGCCCGCTATCACTTTTTCAAGTTCATCAGCTCGACGATTGGAGTCAGCCTGCTCCTGATGGTGGTGTTTGTCCTCGGGGGCATCATTCGCGGCGTAATCCTCGATTCCTCCACGGTCGTGCTGGCGACCAATGCCGATCTCTGGGTTGTTCAGAAAGGCTGGCTCGGTCCGTTCGTTGAGGTATCCAGACTTCCCAAGGACTACTACCACGCCATTGAATCCATGCACGGCGTGGCCGAGGCCAGCCCACTGGTTATGGCGTGGGCCCACATCGACCATCCCCCCGCATCTTCCGGCTTAATGATGTTCATGTACAGGAACGCGAAGATCGGCACGGCAACCATGGTCGAACCGCATTGGATCGACATGGTGAGTGAATTGAGGTTCCTTTTGATTGGCTATGAGGCGGATCACATCGGTGGTCCGCCGATGATCGTCGCAGGGCGCGGAATTGAGGCCAGTCATTATGAAGTCGTCGCGGACGTGAAAACCGGCTTGAAGGTCGGCGAGATCATCCGGATGCGCGGTTTCGACTACAAGGTGGTGGGGCTAACGAAGAACATTGTTGGATTCAATGCCGACCCCGTCATCTACGCCAGGCTGGTGGACGCGCAAAATATCCTCTTCCAACCGGATCCGGATCTATTGCGAAATATCCGGAGGCGCACCGGAGGCCAACTGGGGGGAGCGCGGGCCGTGGCCCAGCGGGTGGAGGAACCGGGAATGCCGAAAGCTTCCGCACTGTCGGAGAACCTTCACATGATCAACGCCATCGCGGTGAAGGTTGAGCCCGGAGTTTCCATGGAGGAGGTGGCCACAGAGATCAGGCACTGGAAACACCTCGAAGTTTATACATCCGCGCGGCAAGTCAACATGCAACTGATGGGAGCCAACCGGCTCATCGTCATGCAACTATCGCTGTTCCGCCTTCTCTTACTCATCATTGCCGGGGTCATCATCGGACTGATTACTTACACGTTTACTCTCGACAAGATTAAGGATATCGCCGTGCTGAAACTGCTCGGCACGCAGACGTCGCGCATTTACAGCATGATCATTCAGCAGGCCGTGCTGATGGGTCTTCTGGGAACGATTATGGGGGCCATGATGGAGTTTGCCTCCGAACCATATTTTCCTAGAAGGGTTTCGGCGACACTCGGCGATATGGGGCAGATGCTCGTCATCATAACGATCATTTCGGTCCTCGCCAGCCTGGTTGCCGTTCGGCGCGCCATGCAGGTCGACCCGCGGCTTGTTCTGGGGACCTGAGAGCTCAATATGGAACAAGCGATCGAAACCAAAAAACTGGTCATGACCTATGGGAAGGGGCGGACGAAAGTCGAGGCGCTAAAAGGTATCGACCTGGCCGTAAACAAGGGAGAATTGCTCGCCATCATGGGGCCGAGCGGATCGGGAAAGACCACTCTCTTGATGATCTTGGGACTCGTCACCGCACCGACAGAGGGAGAACTGATCCTGGACGGCGACAACATCTACAAAAGGGGTAAGCGGGATTTCCAACGTCTTCGCCGCGAAAAAATTGGGTTCATTTTCCAGTTTTCCAACCTGATTCCGTTTCTCACCGCGGAGGAGAATATTACCCTTCCGATGGATCTGATTGGCACGTCCGGGGCAAAGGCGCATACCCGCGCCGTCGAGTTACTTGACTACTTGGAAGTGACGGACCGTGCCGGTCATCTCCCGGAAAAGCTGTCGGGTGGTGAGAGACAGCGCGTGGCCATCGCACGCGCCCTGGCAAACCGTCCGGCTATGATCCTCGCGGATGAACCGACCGCATCTCTCGACACCGATCGCGGTCTCAGTGTGATGCGAATGTTGCGCAAGGTGAGCTCGGAACAAGGCACCGCAATCTTGGTCGTGACTCACGACGAGCGCATGATTGGGGAGGTTGACCGGGTTCTTCAATTGGTGGACGGGTTGGTCACCAGTGACGAGAGCCAATCAAAGGCCAAAAGTACGGCCACCAAAGAGGAACCGAAGTCTCCCGGCCCCGTGGAGCCAGCGGGGAAATAGCGCCGGCGCGGGGAAAGGATCAGAAATGAGTCTAGCAACGCAAAAGAATTCGCTTCCATCGGGTCTCCAGTACGAGCCCCGAGAGCCGGAGTTCGAGGGCCGCGGAGAGATCGCGCCAGCGATTGTGGCTGCAATTCGGCGCTTAGGGATGCCCTCGATAAACCTCGGCGCGATCCCGGCGCCCGTGGCGTTCCCCTCCCCTGGTTCCGCCGAACCGAATGGTATTTTGCGTCGCATCGAGAGAGCGGTTGCCGTGCACGATGTCCCGGCTGACCGAAGGGAGCAGTCCCAGTGAAGCACGAGCACTTTATCTTACAGGTCGAATCCGGTTTGGAAGTCTCCTTCCAGCTCATGGGATCAGTCGCAAACCAGACAGATCGCTTTCTCCCTGTGGGCTGGGCTTGGCGGGCCGGTGCATCGACACCCTTGGCAGTGTGCGAAATGGTATCGGAAGCAGGAGCGGGCGACACCCCGTCCAACATAAGAAGCCTGCGCGAAACTAGTCCGCTGCCCGCTGTAACAGGAAGACCACTAAGGAGTCGCGATGAAAACGAGCGTTATTGAAGTGCACGCCATGCTGTCGGTATGGAGTGTGGACGAGGTGGAAAAGCGGGTGGGCCAGGTACCTGGTGTCGAAAGCGTCACAGTCAACTTCGCCGCGGGAAGCGCCACAGTGCGCTACGACGAAACCCGGCTCGATGTCGCCGATATCAAATCGGCTGTACGCCAAAGCGGATATGAGGCCGGCGCGCCCGCCGCAACGCCGGCGGGCGACGGGCACGAGGGCCACACAGCACCGGGCGCGCCGCCTCCAACGCCCGCACCCTCTTCGCCGAAGACTCCGCCCGTCGCGCCTCCCACCGCTGGCGCCGCACCCGCCTCCGACTCCGCCACTGCTGCGGGCGACGGACAACAAGCCCAGCCGGCGCCGGCCGCGGCGCCATCGCCATCGGTAGCTGCCGCACCGGAACCTTCCCCGGCCCCGCCGGCCTCTGCCCCCGCGCCCACTGCGCCGGCATCCGCCCCTTCGGCTCCCGCAGGCAAGGGCCACGAGGGACACACAGCAGCGGGCGCGAAGCCTGCCATGTCGTCGGAAATGGCGTTTGAGATGGGCCATGGCGGCAAGGACCTGCCGGCCATGGTCCGTGACATGCGCAACCGTTTCTGGATCTGCTTGATCTTCACCGTGCCTATCTTTGTTTATGCCCCAATGGGGGGCTTCTTCAAGGCGCCGGCGCCGCCGTTCGGGTTGGAGCTCAACCTGTGGCTGTTCCTCTTCGCGAGTGCCGCGATTCTCTATCCAAGCTGGCCGTTCTTCGTCTCCGCCTGGCGCGCGCTCAGGACTGGCACGCTGGGCATGGCGGCGCTGATCGTACTGAGCGTCGGCACTGGGTATCTCTTCAGCGTGGGCAGCACCTTCTTCTTCAAAGGGGGTGGGCAGTTCTTTGAAGCCGTGGCGGTCCTTCTGGTTTTTATCCTGCTTGGCCACTGGCTGGAAATGCGTGCCCGTGCGGGTGCGTCGTCCGCGATCAAAGCGCTGATGAATCTCACACCGGCGAAGGCCTCCGTTATCCGCAACGGCGCCGAGGTTGAAGTTCCGACAGCGGAAGTGCTGGCGGGCGAGATCGTCGTGATGCGGCCGGGCGGCAAAATTCCGGTTGACGGCACAGTCGAGACCGGCGAGTCGCTCGTCGACGAGTCCATGCTCACCGGCGAGTCGATGCCAGTCAAAAAGGGGCCGGGCGCTACGGTGATCGGTGCGACGATCAACGAGAGCGGCAGTTTTCGCTACAAGGCGACAAAGGTCGGGGCCGACACGGCGCTGGCGCAGATCGTAAAACTCGTGCAGGAGGCGCAGAACTCAAAGGCGCCGGCGCAACTGCTGGCGGATAAGGCCGCGCAATGGCTGGTGATCGCAGCGATTCTCATCGGTCTTGCAACTTTTGGGGTGTGGTTCTGGTGGATCGGACAGTCGCTGCTGTTCGCGGTGACCTTGACCATCACGGTCTTCGTGATTGCCTGCCCGGATGCGTTGGGACTCGCGACACCGATGGCGGTCATGGTGAGTACCGGCCTGGGTGCGGTGAACGGCATTCTCTTCAAGAACGCCTCGGCGCTCGAAGACGCTACGAAACTCAACGTAATCGTCTTCGACAAGACCGGTACGCTGACCATGGGCCAGCCGGAAGTCGTTGAGATTGTGACGGCGGACGGGGTCACCGAAGACGTGGTGCTCACTGCCGCCGCGGCCGTCGAGCAGGGGTCCGCCCATCCGCTGGCTCAGGCAGTCCTGCGTCGGGCGGCGAACCTCGCTGTCGCCGCTCCGACTGGATTCGAAAGCCTGAGCGGCATGGGCGCGCGCGCCGAGACCGCGGGCGGAACGGTGTTTCTCGGCAACCGGCTGCTGATGGATACGCAAAAGCTCGCGCTCGGACGCCTTGACGTCGAAGCCACCCGGCTGCAGGGGGATGGCCGCACCGTGGTCCACGTATCTCAGGCCGGTCGCGTGATCGGCCTCATCGCCATCGCCGATGCGATTAGGCCAACCTCTAAAGCGGCAGTGGCAAAGCTGCGCGAACGCAAGATCGAGGTGGTGATGTTGACCGGCGACAACGCAGCCACGGCCAAACGCATTGCCATGGATCTCGGTATCGACACTGTGTTGGCCGACGTGCTGCCGGCCCAGAAGGCCGAGAAGGTGAAGGAACTGCAGGCCACCGGTAAGAAAGTCGGGATGGTGGGCGACGGGGTCAACGACGCGCCAGCACTCACCCAGGCAGACGTAGGGTTTGCCATTGGCGCCGGCACGGACGTCGCTATGGAAAGCGCCGATGTAGTGCTGATGAAGAGCGACCCGTACGACATCGTCGGTGCAATCGAGCTATCGCGTGCAACGGTGCGCAAGATGCACCAGAATCTGTGGTGGGCGGTGGGCTACAACGTGATCGCGTTCCCGCTCGCTGCGGGCGTCTTGTACCCATTCGTACTGAGCCCGGAGGTGGCAGCGCTGTCAATGTCCGGCAGTACCCTCATCGTGGCGGTCAATGCGCTGATGCTGAAGCGCACCAAGCTGGCGGGCATCCGTCAGCCCGGTAAGAACGCGGCGCCCGGGACGCCTGGCGTCACCGCGGCCCCAGCGTCAGGTGGCGTGCCGGCAGTGGCGGCAACCCCAGAACCAGCCAAGCTTTAGGTTGTGGGAGTCCCCGAAAAGTTAAGAAGGCACTGTTCGATTCCGCCGAACACAAGAAATTTCGATCTCACAGAAAAGAAGGAGTAGAGAAAATGAGTTGTTGTAAGGATGTAATGGAACCAATCAAAGCATCGTCGTGCTGCACGCCGAAAGACACGGTGACCAAAGCTGCGATCGCAATGCGCGATTCTGGATGCGGTTGCACGCCAGTTGTTCTAGATACAAAAACCCTCAAACTGGTGGGCGTCGTTACCGAGCGGGACGTGTGTTGTGGTGTGGGGGCTGATAACCGGCTTGCTTCGGAAGTTTGCGTCGAGGAGATAATGCGACCTGCCTCCGCGTGCTGCAGCACGCATGAGCCGGTTGAAGAAGCGCACCGGAAACTTCATGAGCATCGAGCCACGAGTTTACCGGTCGTGGATGAGGAAGGGGGTTGCTGCGGCACAATCAGCAACCACCATTTGGATACGGCCGTAGCGCACCGGACAAAATGATTGAACCAAAAACAGCGCCCGATGCCACCGCGCCGCCGCCGATGCCTCGGGCCCGGAAGGCGGGTGAACCCGACAGCAGCGGGCGACCGGCCCTCGATGCGGACCTTGAAAAGCTTCAACACCAAACGTTCAACTACTTTTTGCACGAGGTTAATCCAGCCAACGGTCTGGTGATTGACAAGACGGCAGCGGACTGGCCAGCCAGTATTGCGGCCACCGGTCTCGCATTGGCGGCCTATCCGGTGGCTGTCGACCGCGGGTTCATGACGCGTTCTGCAGCGGTGGAACGAACACTGAACACGCTTCGGTTTTTCTGGAACAGTCAGCAAGGCCCCGAACCTGACGCGACCGGCTACCGCGGCTTCTACTACCATTTTCTCGACATGAATACCGGCAGACGCGCCTGGCAATGCGAACTGTCAACAGTAGACAGCGCCTTTCTGCTCGCGGGCGCGTTGACTGCGGGAATGTATTTTGATGCGGAGACGATTGAAGAGCACGAAATCCGCGCGCTCGCCGACGCACTCTATCGTCGCGCCGATTGGAACTGGGCGCAGAACGAAGGCCAAACGGTTACGCATGGTTGGAAGCCTGAAAGCGGATTTCTAAAATACCGCTGGGAGGGCTATGACGAGGCGCTGCTGCTCTATGTATTGGGTCTGGGCTCACCGGCTCATCCGCTGCCTGAGAGCAGCTACCGCGCGTGGGCTTCTACCTATCAGTGGAAACAATGTTACGGATATGAGTATCTCTACGCCGGGCCGCTGTTCATCCACCAACTCTCGCACGTCTGGATCGACTTTCGCGGCATTCAAGATGCGTTCATGCGCGATAAAGGCATCGACTACTTCGAGAACAGCCGCCGCGCGACGTATGTGCAGCAACAATATGTGATTGACAATCCTAACAAATTCGCGGGCTATGCTTCCAGCTGTTGGGGCATCACGGCAAGCGAAGGACCCGGTCCAAGTACCGTCAAGGTAGACGGCGTCGAGCGACAGTTTTTCGATTATGTAGGGCGAGGCGTGCCATACGGTCCCGACGACGGCACCCTCGCGCCGTGGGCGTTGGTGGCATCGCTCCCGTTCGCACCCGAGATCGTGCTGGTCGCCCTTGACTACTGTGTTCATCAAGCCAAGTTGACTCAGTTCAATTCCTACGGCTTCAAAGCGTCCTTTAACCCGACCCATCCCGGAGCGCCCGGTAATCCGTATGGCTGGTGGGTATCTCCGTGGCACTACGGGCT
>Ga0163144_10026704_pt1 | contig 11216 bp, 13 predicted proteins | sample OliLak19BULKMAT1_FD_123175 | JGI IMG/M metagenome (GOLD analysis project Ga0163144, IMG submission 123175) | Freshwater microbial mat bacterial communities from Lake Vanda, McMurdo Dry Valleys, Antarctica - Oligotrophic Lake LV.19.BULKMAT1 | ecosystem: Environmental > Aquatic > Freshwater >... | reverse complement strand
GCGCCGTCGCTGAGATTGCGGTCCTGCGATCAATCCTGTGCACTTGTCAGCGCTCCGTTTACGAGTGAAAGGGGTGCCGCGCTCGTTATGCAGCAGCCACGCGGCGCTTCGTGGACGCGGGGCGTCCGGCGGCATCGGTGTTCAATGGCTTGATCTTCGCAATCTGCCGAGCGGCGGCCGAGTGCGAGGCGTGATCGAGATCCCACGCCAACTGGAGATTGAGCCCGAACTGCTCCTCTACCCCCAGGAACCGCTCCAACCGCAGCGCGGTGTCGGCCGTCATGCTCCGCGCGATGCGTGGGAATGCGAAGCATGGACGACTCTCCTAGTGATAGTCCACGATCTCGACGGCCTGCGGTCCTTCTGGTGTCCAGATGAAGCAGAGCCGGAACTGCCGGTCGCGGGCGAGTCAATTGGAGCGAGCGCAGCGAGCCATTTGGTTTCATCACGACCGCGCCTTGATTGCGGCGATCACCGACTCGGGAATTCGCGCGATGGTGATGTGCTTGGGGCCATCGCCGATGGGCAGTCGCAGAATCTCTCGCCGCTCGGGGATCGAGATAATCGACAGGTCGTCGCTCCGAGTGTTCGTGATGAGGCAGACGTTTCCGTTGTCGGCGGTTTCGGCCCACCCCGGGGCGTCGCCCACGGGGATCGTGGCCAGGAGCTTGAGCTCCGGGGCGCTGACTAACGCGGCGTAGTCCGACGCGCGCCCCGCGAGGCACAGCGTCCGGCCGTCATCGGTGAGGGCGAGTCCGTGATGGGGGGCCTCGAAGTCGGAGTCGGCGGCCGTGATGCCCGGCTTCACCGGCAGCTCGAGGCGCCGAGTGAACCTGCGGGCGGCGAGGTCGTAGAAGACGACGGCATGCTGGTTGGCCAGCTGCGCGTACAGGCCTTTCTCGTCAGGCGCGAAGTGCCATGGACGGATGGCGTTCTCGGTAGGGATGCGCTCGCGCGTCTCCAGCGTGTTCACGTCGACCACGGTCACCTGGAACTGCGCGCCTGGCGTCTCGCTGAGTGGGGCCGCGTTGGGAGATCGGGGGAGGCTGGCGAGGGCGCCGATGCTGGTGTTGTACAGCAGCGTGCCGTCGGTGGAGACCTTGTTGTCATGCGGATAGACACCGGTGACGACGTGTCCCGAGATTTTGCCGGTGGCGGTCGCGATGCGGTAGACGCGGTTATCGAGCATCGCCGAGACGAAGAGACTGCGTCCGTCTCGAGTGAGCGTCATGTGGTCGGCGCGGCCGGTGTTCAGGGACGTAGTCCACAGAGCTTTGCCGGTGGCCATATCGAACGCCGCGACATCGCCCATGTAGGCGCGGGAGACGTAGAGCGTCTTCCCGTCGGGGGAGACGTCGGTATCCTGGGCGTAGTTGGGTGCCCCTGGGCCCGAGGCTTTCACGCGGGCCGGATTGACGTCGATCCGGCCGACGATGGAGCGCGTGGCGACGTTCAGCAGCGCGATCGTGGCGTCCTGCGAATTGGCCACGAGCGCGATTTCCACCGATGAGCGCTGCGCGGGAGCAGGAGAATGGTTCACGCAGAGCGCGACGAGGGCGGCGGTGATCCCTTTGAGTGCTCGTGTCATGGGTGTTCCTCGTGCATCGGGGTTAGTGGTCCGCGTTGTTCGTTGCGTCTCATTCCGTGGCGTAGCACAGAAGCTACGCACACAAGGCTGCAACGCCAGAAGTCGGCCTGGGCATTGCGGGTGACGATGAAGCGGCCCGTGGTGCTCCCGCTGGTAGTCGTCGTGACGGCGTCACAGGTGATGAGGTCTTCCGCGACGCTACCCACCAGTGTTGCGACGGCGCTGGACGGGTTTGAACGGGCGCGTACGGCGTCTACATGCCGCGTTGGTACGGCGCGAGCTGCCTATCGTCTGCGGTTCAACCGCAGCCACATCCGACCGAGCGAGCGGAGCGAGCATGCAATACCGTGGCCGTCTGTTGCAACCACCGGTTTGGCAGCCCCGCGGTACAATCTAGGGACATGGTTCACACGTGTCCGGGGACATGGTGCACACTGTCCGAATCCCCGTCGGAGAGCTGGCGATGCCCTGGCTGGAGACCGATCCCATGGTCGAGCGGCATCACGTCGCGCCGGACCTCGCGAGCGGGTGGTGGACGATGACGGCGCGGTGGGCACGATACGGCATCCGTCGCAACACCGGCTACCACTGGCGCGAGCGATTCCTCGCGCGCGGCGTGCCGGGATGGCTGGCGCACCGTCGCGCGCCGCGGTCCTCGCCGAACGAAACCTCGCCGGAGACGATCGCCCTGATCCTCGCCGAGCACCCACGCGACGGTTGGGGCGCGCGCAAGATGCTGACACGGCGGCAGCCATTCGATCCCACGGTCGCGTGGCCGGCCCGCCGCACGATCGTTGATAGCCTCGCGCGCCATGCTCGCGCGCCATGATCGCGTGCGACGGCGACGGTCGCGCACGCCCTGGACGCATCCGGGCGCGGCGCCGCTTCAGACGACCGCACCCACTCAGGGGTGGACCCTCGATTGCACCGGCCACTGCCGCACGCGGGATGGCATCGACGGCTATCCGCGGACGATCGTCGATCACTGCAGTCGCTACGGGCTTTGCTGCCAACGCGTTCCTGACGTGCAGGCCGATGGGGTCCACCGCGAGCGGCGACGTCTGTTCCGGCAACACGGCCTGCCCGACGCCATTCGCCGCGACACCGGCGCCCCGTTGGCGTCGCATGGCATGCACGGATCGAGGTCCGTCGCGTCAGCCGCGCGGGCACCGTTCGATGGCACCACGGGCAGCAATTCCTCCGTCAGGCCCTCAACCACGAGACCAGTGGCCTCCTGGAAGTCCAGGACGGCATGTGGCACCTGATTTCCGACGAGACCCGGCTCGGTCGCTTCGACGCGCGCACCCGCACCATCACCGGCGCGCCATCACTCCAGAAAGACTGTTCACCATGTCCCCGGACAACGTGTCACCTATCTGCCCGACTGTTCATCTTCGACTCGCACTGCTTCACCAAGTCCAAGCTCCTGCAGAATCTGGTGCAGCTCCCCCGCGAGATTACCTGCGGTGTCGGCCTTCACTGTGACTGTGAACTCCAGGCCAATCCGGAGATCGGAACCAGCCCGCAGCTTCGGCAAAATCTTCGTCCCGAGACGGTTCCAGACCTCGGGCGGAACGGTTCCGACGAGGCGCAGCGTCTTCGTTGTGGCGCTAGGCGCGGACTCGGATCCCTGTGCCAGACTCGGCTCAGCCGCGGTGACGGGCCCGGGACCCGACTGGAGACTCGGTCCCAAGCACGGCCTCCGGTAAGACTCCCGTCTTCAGCGCCTTCGCCGAATCCTTCCGAATCGACGGCAGTCCATTCCGGCGGGAGCTGGGCGCGCCGCTCGAAACACCAGTCGCCGTAGGCCTTGGCGACCTTCTTCCGGATCTTCTCGCTTCCGAGGTCCTGGAAGAGACGCCGCCGAACGACCTCGCTGATCTCGGTCTCGTCGTTGGCGATGAGGTCCTTGGCAACGCGCCGCACCACCTTCGAGAGCTTGTCCTGCCACTCCTGATCGGACGCCGTCATCTCGACCTGGCTGCGCGGCAGACTGATCACCGCCGCGCCGTGCGTAGTGCCGGTGGTCGCGACCGTGAGGTTCTGGATGAAGGCGTGGAAGGATTCAGCGCTGGCACGGTGGCGGTTCAAGTAGTTCAAGACTTCATCGAAGAGCAGAAGCACCGGCGCGCCGGCTGCCTCGAATACGCGCGCAATTGAGTCGGTACCGGGGGGCGTGGTCTTGGCCGAGGGGCCAAGCGCCTCGACGCCCTTGTCGCCCGCGAGCTGACGGGCGATGTCGATCCACGGCGTCTCGCGCCCCGGCTGCGGGTCCCAGGCGTTGCCCACAAACACAGCGACCTTTGCCTTGGGCACGGAACCAACGCCCGCTTCGCGCACCAAGTCGGCGACCCCGTTGTGACCGGCTACGGCGTCGCCGTTCTTCGCCAGGTGGTACAGCGTGGTGAGCGTGTGTGTCTTGCCACCACCGAACTGAGTGATGAGCGTGAGCACCGGCGACGTGTTGTCGGTTCTCCCGGAGAGTCGGCGCAGCACCATGCCCGCGTGCTCGCGCAGTGCACGTGTGAAGCAAGTCCGCGCGAAGAACTGCGCAGGGTCGCGATAGTCCTCCGGTGCCGTCCCGGCCACGACTTGTTCGAGGGCGATGGCGAACTCGTCCGGGTTGAACGAGCGGCCTTCGCGGACTTCCTTGCGCGGCGTGGCGACCTTGTACCAAGGTTCCATGTCAGTGCTGACCAGCCTACGGCTCGGTGCTCTCGCCGTTCGACGGAAGTTCGACGCTTTCGGGCGGAACTTCGACAACTTGTCCATCGCGCCAAATCGCGAGAGGCACGTTCATCTGCCGGTGCCGCAGAATGACCCTGCGATGTGTCGCGACAATCGCCCCATCGATTGCCTTCCCATCGCGAACAATGCGTTCGACGTCATGCGATGCTCGCCTAGTCATTCGGTCTCCTTGATCTGCTTGCGGATTTCCAACCATTTCGCCTGGTCAACGATCGTTGGGAGGTCCGCTCCAGAACCATGGGCGATGAGCGATTGCCCGCCAAGGACGCTTCCGTCGTACAGCCGCCAAGTCGTGGCGACGGGCCGGTAGAGACCGTCGAAGTTCACGAGGCTCTTCCAGAAGCGCCGCCGGATGACCAACTCCGGTACATCATGGCCACCCATGTCCACCCGGCGACGAACCCTCGCGATGGCCAGGTCGGGTGAGGGCAACCACAGGTAGAAGATATGGACATCGTAGCCGAGGCCCACCAGACCGACCAGCATTCGGACGGCCGACCGGCCGGAGAGTGTGCTCTCGAAGGCGAAGTCGGCGCGGGACAGCGCCAGTTCGTCGAGCCGCCGTAGCATGATGCGGCCAGCCTCCAACGCCGCCGTTTCCGGGCTGAAGCCGGCGAGGCCTTGGGCAATGACGTCCGCATTTACAAAGACGTCGATCCCCACGGTGTCGTGCAGGAGCTCGGGAGCCGCCGACGTCTTGCCCGCTCCATTTGGGTCGGCGATCACAACGCACTGTGGCCTTGTGGTGGTCTTCATGCCGGATACACGTTTGCCATCTCGACGATATGCCAGACGCCGCGGACGCGGCCCAGGGAACAGCTCAAGTCCCAGCCCTCCCGGAGCAGCTTCGCGACCGGCGCGGGAACGGCGATCGGGCCGCACGAGCGCCGCTTCCGTCCGCGCTGGATTTCGAGCCAGAGCTTCCCGGGTTCCACCCGGCCGATCGTGAAGTGGTCGAGTTCCAGATAGTCTCCCTCGGCGAGCTCGGTCGGGTCGATGCCGACCCGATCGACGGCCTTCCGGAGGAGCTGCGCAGCACGCTCGGCCCGGGGCAGGTCCCGGGCCGCTGTGGCACCGATGTCGACCGCCTCTCGGGTGTCCTCCTCGGAGAGGTAACCCTTCACGGCGAGCCACTTCGAGAGCTTCTTCGTCACGGTGCCCGCTGCCCGCTTGAAGTCCTCCCCCGCCATGACCTTGCGGATCATGAAGTACCCGAGGAAGCTCCCCAGTTGCTCGACAATCTTGTCGGGGCCGAATAGCTGACAGAACTCGCGGTGCTCCTCCCCTCTCGCGTTGAAGTGGCGGTCGAAGAGAGCCGCCTCCGCCTTCGACAATCTCTCGTAGGCGTAGCCGTTCAAGTGACTCTGCAGAAGATCGAGCACGGCCTCGTAGGTCGCGAGCGTTCTGGGCACGAGTCTCGTGCGCTGATCTTCCAGGAACTCCTCGAGCACCCGGCTGATGCTGGGGTCGGCCGGCCGGGTCAGCTTGACGATCTTCAGCATCAACGCTCCTCGTCCCAATCCACATACTGCGGCGGACTTTGCCCGACGCTCCTCGTGACTTTCGGAAGCTTCCCGCGCGGGACGCCGGCGGCGACGGCGAGCACCTCGACCCGGTGCCACCAATCGTCGCCGAAGTCGAACCAGTAGGCGAACACCTCGCCGGCCACGAGGCCGAGCGACCCGATGGTGGTGCGCGCCACGTCACCGGCCGGCTGCTTGTCGGCGAAGGGATCGTCCATGGCCATGGACGGCACGTAGCTCGTGGCATTGGGGTCCATCGGTTCCTTGCCGCCCATCTGGAACTCGTACATGTGCTCGTCGTCGCGGCCGAAGGCGTCGAAGATGGCCTGGTCGAGGACCGCGAGCGACTGGTCGCCACGAATCTCGATCGTCCGCGAGATTACCGGGTTCCTTTTCGTGAAACTCCCCGTCATCGGACCGCTGGCGATGGAAACGTCGAGGGTGAAGAGCCGGTTGGTCTCGGGCTGCGGTTTCGCCGCCGTCTCGGACTTCTTTGTTCTTTTCTTCACGGGTTCCCCCGAGCCTTTCGTCATCGTGGCACCGCGAGCAGCAAGGTCACTCCATAGACGATGTCACCGCTGACCACCGCGAGATCGGGGGCGGGGATGCCATCCTTCGTGTAGCGCTCGCGATCGCAGCGAAGCGATTCCAGCAAGCTGTCGGTCGTGACCGCGCTGCCCGAATCCCGGTGCAGATCCGAGATGTGCAAGACCGTTGTGACCATAGAGCAGTCTAGTTGACGTGCGGTAAGGCTGTGCCAAGGGCCAAGCCCATAAGGGAACCTCTGTGAAACTCCACCTCCAGCGTCATCGAGGCCGAGTCAGAACCGACAGAGCGTACGTTGCTCGACTGGACCTGCTTTCTATCCACGGAACATCCCTCCGCGCTGATGAGCCATTCTCGTCCCCGCTCCTAGTTGAACCGATTGAGCCATTCCCGAGCCGTTTCTTCGCAACCTCGTAATGGACGGCGCGCCCCTGCGGCTCTGCCAACTTGACCGACACCCCGGCAGCGACGCGTGAGTTTCAAACGCACGCGTGTGTTTACGAATATCACGCGTGCGTTTCATGGCGTCGTTCGCCTGTAGCGGACACTCCGACCACGTTTGTGCGGATTGGCCAGAAGTCCTTTCCCCACAAGCACTTGAAGCAGGCGATATGCCTGTGGGGGACTGAGCTGACAAAGCTCGGCAGCCTCCGCTCGGCTGATCGACCCGTTCTTTTCCACGTACTGCGCCACCATCTGCTCTTGCTGGATCGGTTCGAAGCCGCGTTGGCGTACATAGGCCGCCTTCTCCCCCAGCCGGCGGTAGGCTGCGGCAGAGAGATGCCAGCTCCTGCCCTTGCGTTCCCCCCTCGGTTCTACCAGCCCCGCCTCGACTAGGCGCTGCAGGCGGCCGCGCGCCTCGACCTCCGGCTTCTGGATCAGCCGGGCGGCTTCTTCGGTCGTGAGACGGCGGTCGAGCCAGAGCTGGTTCAGCAGGAGCAGGTCGTCGAGCCCGAGCGGGCGCTGTGCCTGGCTTTCTTCCGCCACAAGCCGCGCAATTGCGAGATTGGCCTTGCCACCCGGGAGCACGAGAACGACAAGAGCCTCGTTGCTGCGAGGCGGAGTAGTCAAGAAGGCCGCGATCGGCCTGCAACCCCTGCATCTCGTGGAAGTGCAACGGCAAGCATGCAGGCTTGCCGTCGCCGCCGAGGGCACGCCTGAGATATTTGCCGTCGCTCGTCCCGACGGGGGCGCGAGCGGCCGGAATCTCGACCGCGATCACGTCCCGGTCGCCCAGCCGGACGATTTCGACGCGCGCCGAGAGCGATGGGCGCGTGCGATGGGCGATCAGCGCCTGGAGCCGCAATGGATCCGTACCGCCGGAATGGCGTGGGCGTGCTCCCGTGACGCGTCCGCCGTCTTCCACTCCAACGAGCAGCCAACCCGGGGCATTGCCTGGCCGGTTGGCGAGACAGACGACCGCCTCGACGAGGTCGCCATCTGAGAGAGCACGCAGCTCCTCACCCTTGAACTCCACGTCGAGCATTTCGCCGTTGGCGATCAGCGAGCAGAGCAACTCGGGGGTCACGAACTGCCTCTGAATGGCGGCGAGTTTTCGCGCACCTGCATCGGCTTCGTCATTGCGTTCACGGCCAGGTAGTAGTGCGCCACCTCGATGAGGCGCAGTTCTCCGGAAGCAAGGTCGAGGCGTGTGATGTCGTAGCCCAGGTTCTTTGCCGACACATCGCAAACTTGCCGGCCCTGAGCCTGCTCGTGGTCCATGACCACGCGCATGGCCATCGCTTCGGTCTCGAAGTTCGGTCTGAGATGTCGAACCTCGGGTGCCTCCAGCTTCCCGGTCTCGGCCGCCTCTCGATCGGTGGAACACCGCGGATAGCGGTCCGCGAGGGCCGGGAGCTTCCAGTCCGCGTCCTTCTCGTAGCGACGGAGAATCGAGGGCGTGCGCGCCGGGTCGAAGGCGTGCGGCACACTCGGGACCGCCTTGAGCGAGAGTGGCACGAACTCGGCCGCTTCGCGGAGAAACCGCGCGATGGTCTCCGGCACGACGCGTCGCTCCTGCGCCAGCGCGCGTCGCTCGATCAGCATTTCGAGGTTGAGCTTCTTGCTCGCGAGACCCTCGAGGGCATTCTGGCAAATAGCGCGGAACTTCCCTTCGTCAACATCGCGAAGCATGCGCTCCTCGAGGTCGGCGTCGCCGAGCTTGCCAGAGTAATAGTCGCGCAGTACGCGTTCGACATGTGCTGCGGGCAGGATCTCGCCGACAACATTGAAGACGGCGTCGTCGTCGAGCGCGTCGCGTATCTCCTGCAGCTTTTCGTGCAGCCGCTGCAGGACGCGGCCTTCGATGGTGTTGGTCGCCACGAAGTTGAAGATCAGGCAGTCCTTGTGCTGGCCGTACCGGTGGATTCGGCCCATCCGTTGCTCCAGGCGGTTCGGATTCCAGGGGATGTCGTAGTTGAAGAGGATGTTGCAGGCCTGAAGGTTGATTCCCTCGCCCGCAGCTTCGGTGGCGACCAGAATCTGTATCTCGCCTTCGCGGAACTGCTGCTCGGCGTGGAGGCGCGTGCCCGGCTCGTCACGCGAGCCCGACTTCATGCTGCCGTGGATGCAGCCGACGCGGAAGCCCCAGGACTTGAGGCGACCCATCAGGTAGTCCAGCGTGTCCTTGAACTCGGTGAACAGGAGCAGGCGTTGGTCCGCGTGGTCGAAGAACCCTTCCTTCTCGAGTAGCGCCTTGAGCTTCGAGAGCTTTGCCTCTGCACCCGCATCCTCGACTGCCTGGGCCTGGACTGCCAAGAGGCGCAGTTCCTCGACTGCATGGCGTACGAGGTCGGCGCTCCCCGCCAAGGTGACCGCTTCGAGCAGCGACTCCAACCGGTCGCGCTCGCTCTCTTCCATCTCCTCCAGTTCCTCAGGATCCGGAAGAACCGGCGGCGCCTGGCGGGCGAGATCCTGAGCGTGCTTGAGACCCGTTTCGAGGCGCCGTGCGCGGTTCTCGAGCGAACGCCGCATGGCGTAGGTGCTCGATGCAAGCCGGCGCTGGTAAAGCGACATCAGGAAGCCGATTGCGCGCGCGCGCGGGTCCTCACCCTCGGCCGCAGCGCTGGCGCTTTCACGCTTCACGAAGCGCGTCACATCGCGGTAGAGTTCGAACTCCGCGCCGTCGATCTGGAAGTCCACCGTGTGAGGAATGCGCTTGGTGAAGATGGGCTTGGCGCCCCAAGTCCCGTCTTCCCGACGCTCAGGGAAGTAGACCATCGCCTCCTTGGTGCGGCGCAGATAGAAGGGCGCGCGCTTTCGGTGCATCGCCTCGCGGATCGATTTCACGTCGGCGTAGAAGTCGGCGTCGAGGAGCTGCAGGAACAGACTGAAGTTCTGCGGGTCGCCCCGGTGTGGGGTCGCCGTGAGCAGCAGCATGTGGTCCGAGGTATCGCGCAGCAGCTCGCCCAGCTTGTAGCGCAGGCTCTTGTGCGACTCGTCGGAGGCCGACATGCGGTGCGCCTCGTCCACGATCACGAGATCCCAGTGGACCTGCCGCAGCCCCGGCAGGATCTCGGCGCGCTTCGCGAGATCGAGCGAGGTGATCACGCGGGTGCGCTCCAACCACTGATTCACTCCGAACTGCTCGCGGAGGTCCTGCCCCTTCATCACCAGGAACGTCGTATCGAACTTCTCCTTCAACTCACGCTGCCATTGGAAGGCGAGGTTCGCGGGACAGACGATCAGGATGCGCTCGCCGAGGCCGGGCAGTTCGAGTTCGCGGATGAGCAAGCCCGACATGATGGTCTTGCCCGCCCCGGCGTCGTCGGCCAGCAGAAATCGTACGCGGGCGAGCTTGAGCAGGTAGTCATAGACCGCTTCGAGCTGGTGCGGCAACGGATCGACGCGCGAGATCGAGAGCCCGAAGTAGGGATCGAACTCATATGCGATGCCTAGCGCGTAGGCCTGGAGACCAAGCCGCAACAGGCGTCCGTCGCCGTCGAAAGAGTGTTGCGCGTCGAGAACGGTAAGGTGCTGGAGATCGGCCGTTGTCAGCGTGACCTTGCGAAACCTCTCGGACCGCATCCCCACGAGACCGACCACCCAGCTCGCCGGGCCGTTGGCCAGCACAGTCTCGACGCGCATCGGCTCGCTGAAGAGCGAACCGGTGAGAATCTGGCCCGAGCTGATGGCAGGCAAGCGAGTCATCGTGCTGAACCTGTCATCAAGTGCACGCTCTCACACCTTCACTAGACAACCGCGCGCGCGAGCGGGGTTGCTAAGAATCGGGAGCGATTCTGTGCTCATCAGTGGCCTCCGGGTAGTTCTGAAATCTACACCAAAGCCGCTTTGGTGTGTCTAACGACTCATTGGTACAGCGGACTACGCCGCGACGTTACCCACACACTTCCGCGATACACGGCGCCGGTCGCGCTGCAGAATGCACCACGTCAAACCGAAATGCGCTGCCAGCAGCAACGCCTCGTTAGACTCAATACTCTTCACTTTATGATGTTCGGAGTATAGATTCTGACCGACTCGCAGACGAGGAGGTCGAGATGGCCCGGACGATGGCGGGGTTACCCGCAGGAACGCGCGTGACGGACCACATCAGCCTGGGGGTCGTGACCACCACGTTTCCGCCCGAGACGGTGCGCCGGATTCTCACGGAGACCGAGCGCACCAGCCAGCGCGAACGTGATCTCCCGGCGCAGGTCATGGTCTATTACGTCATCGCGCTCGCGCTATACATGCAGGTGTCCTACCGCGAGGTGTTGCGGTGCCTGCTGGAAGGGGTCCGCTGGCTGGCGGGCCCCGATGCCGGGGTGACGGTGGCCGGGCCGTCCGGCATCTCGCAGGCCCGCACGCGG
>Ga0163144_10026702_pt1 | contig 11216 bp, 13 predicted proteins | sample OliLak19BULKMAT1_FD_123175 | JGI IMG/M metagenome (GOLD analysis project Ga0163144, IMG submission 123175) | Freshwater microbial mat bacterial communities from Lake Vanda, McMurdo Dry Valleys, Antarctica - Oligotrophic Lake LV.19.BULKMAT1 | ecosystem: Environmental > Aquatic > Freshwater >... | reverse complement strand
GGGGGCGGGTCGCGGAGAAGGCTTCGCGGGCTTGGACTTCGCAGGCTGGCGGGCGAGCAGTGCATCACCCGGCGGAGTCGGGATCTCGTTGACGAGCGCTTGGACTGCCGCAAGCACCTGATCCGGCGTGTAGTCGGCGGTATCTAAACCGAGTAGGGCCGCAACCTCCGCGAGGCGATCGAGAACGTCCTCTTCCGTGGCGCGGCCCTCAAGCGCGGCGAGTTCGACGCGGGTAGTGGCAACCACCAATTTTCGCAGGAGCACGCCGGGGGATTGCCCGATCGTCTTGGCCAGCCGTCGGAAGTGAGCGGCAGTGTCGGCGGTTACACGGGCCGAGATGACCGGCGTGTGGGCGCCGTAGGCGGGAGTCTTAGGGTCGGGCATGGCTGTATACAGCCACTATAGCACCAGTGGGGCCTAGCGCCAGCAGGCCTATCACCCCACTACCTCACCCTATGGGCCGGGCGTTCGCTTGCAGGCGCGCCCACAGCACCTGATTCGCGTAGGCCGTCTGGGCGCAAATCCCCATCTGGTTTGCCGGCGGCGCCTTCGGTCTCGCCTTCGCCGCGGTCTTGTCGAGGACGGCAGTCACCTCGACCAGCGTGAGTGATAGCAGGGTGGCAATGGCCGCGGCGTTGCGGCCTTTTGAATTCAGATCTTTGATCGCGGTGCGTTGTTGTTTGGTCATAGGGAAATCCAGCCGTTACTGAGCGTGTCACAAGCGTAAACCAGGGAATCTAAACCACCAGGACTAGCTGCTGTCGAACCGGGAAACCACCCGGTTAGCTCGCGCTCCAACTGCTCGTGCCCTGCGCCTACGAGGTGCAATCGACCGCCCCGAGCAGCAGCTGCAAGAGGCGATGCGCGATCCGCTTTCGATCCACGCGCCTTGCTCTCGACGATCGGCCTAGTCTGCGCTTGCATCAGTCGAGTCTGAGTCTGCAACGTCGCGGCTGGGTAGCCGCCGCTACCAGTGTTCTCGCCTACGAATCGACCAGCGTGGTGTTGCCCAGCCCATTCAATCGCACGGGTCGCCCAGGCAGTTGGGTCGAGCCGCTCCGAGCAGGACTTGAGCACGTAGAAATGCCCGGCCGAGATTCCGACAACGCAAATCCCCACCGGGTCTGCATCTTTCTTCCCACTCATCGCAGGGTCGACCGCGACCACGATTTGTTGGAGCGCGGGCGCAACGGCGACGCGATACTCCTCAAGGTCCTCCAGCCTAAAAAGCGCACCATCAACGCCGAATATGAACGCGCCGTCGTTCTCGCGCCGGCTTTCGATCGTGTCCTCCAGGTACCAGGATGCGATGTTGCGCTTGTCGGTGTACGGGTTCGAGCGAGCAGTGCCATGCCGCCGCCTCCAGCCAGCCCGTTACCAGCAGACGAGATTGAGCCGGCGGCGCCGGTAGGCGTTCGCTCACCTTCGTCGTTCGCTCCTCCCCCACACGCGATCACGCATGCGCCGGACACCAGCGTCGAGAAGGGGAAGGCGAGTCTCATGAGATCCAAGGGTGCGGCACGAGCAGGTGGTCGTGCCCCGCAGCCGTGGCCCTAAGACGCGCAGCCACGTGAAGATAGTGCGCCGGAGGCCGCAGGCGGGCAATCGCGAACGAGAGATGACCACACCGGCACTGGGCTTCGAGGGTGGCGCGCGCGAAGCGCGCATGCTGGTTCCCAAGTGAGCGGACCCGTACCTGTTCCCAACAAGGCACGCGAGCGCGGCGCCCGATGTCCGTTGGTCGCAGTTGGCCGGTTTTCCGCTGGGTTTCCTTGGATCGAGCGGCGGCTGGGCCGGCGTTATATGCTGTAGCGATGTTTAGAAAAGTCGCTGCCGCGGGTGTGCTGCTTCTCGGCTCCTCCTGGGCGGCAGCGGAGCCGCCAGCGGCAGCACCGGCGCCGGCGGCTGCGCCTGCGGGGAAGGCTACGTCTGCTCCTTCAGTCACCCCTGCCCCTTCCGCCCCGCCCGCTGCGCCGGGATCTTCACCGGGGGCCGGCGTGCCGACCTGGTGGGTGATGATGGTCTCGGGGGAGAAGGATGGCGTGCCCTGGATAAGAACGACGACGCCAGAGACGATGGGCGGGACCGTGAAAACCACCGGAGCCTGGACGTGCACCTATGCGGCGACGGAACGAGGCTCTTCGGAGAGCGGGGGTTGGGAGCAAATGGAGCTGGTCTGCGCGGTGGGCGACGCTGAGATTTTCCTGACCAGTCACTGTAGTTTTCGCGCCAAGGCGAAAGCGAGGGCGACGCGCGGCAAGCGTTGGAAGAGAGGCGAGCTACAAACGTTGAACTTGCGGCGCCGCGGCGACGCCAAGAGTGTGATTACGGTGAGCCTGCGCTGCGACGTCGACGCCGCTTTAGCAACTGACTAGCACTTTAGCGTTGCTGGGCGTGACTTGCGCGGGTAGTTGTTCTGAATGGCGCGCAAGCTTCTAGGAACGGCGGCTTCGGTATTGGCTCTTTCGCTTTCGGGGCCGCTCTGCGCCGGTGAGCTGCAAGGCGACGCGGTCGGCCAACTGTCGCTCACGGAGTTCCGTGGTGACTTGACCGATCCAACAGCCTTCGACTGGCTCCCTGATGGTCGGATGATCGTTTCGCTGCGCGAGGGAGTGGTGGTCTTGGTCGCCGCGGACGGTCAGAGCGAAACCATGGCCGGCGCCTTCAACAACGTGGACACTGGCGGAGAGCGCGGGCTCTTGGGCGTCGCGGTGCATCCCAACTTTTCGGCCACGCGAGAGGTGTTCTTCTTCCTTTCGCGAACCGGAAACCCCTCGAACCGCAACGTCGTGATGAAAGCTACGCTGGCCGCGAACGGCGTCTTAGACACCGCGGGCGCCGACATCATCCTGGACGATCTGTACGATTCCGACAGCGCCCAGTTCCACAACGGCGGGGGTCTGGCCATTTCTGGGGACAACCAGTACCTCTACGTGTCCACCGGAGACGCCACGAACACCAGCAACTCGCAGTGCCTCACCAACGGTTCGGGCAAGATCCACCGCGTAGACTTCAACGGCGCCGCTCCCGCTTCCAACCCGCTTGCAGCACTGGCCAGCGCAAGCTGCGGCGCGGCTACGGGCGCGCCGCGCGACAGTCTGTTTGCTTGGGGCTTTCGCAACCCCTACCGGATCTGGACCGACAAGGTGACGGGGAACCTGTGGGTGGGAGACGTCGGACAAAACACCGAAGAGATCGACCTAGTAACGCCAACCGGTAACGAGAACTACGGCTACCCCAACTGCGACACGCCCACCACGCCCAGCACGGGCAACTGTGTTGACCCCATTCACAGTTACCCCACGAGCGGCAGCGCCATCATGGGCGGCGTCATTGCGGATGGTTGCCAGTGGCCCGAAGGCTTTCGGGACCGCTACTACTTCGGCGACTATGTCGACTCGGAGCTTTACTCGATCGCGGTGAACCCAGCCCGCGACGGCATGACAGGGCAACGCAGCACGATTGGCACGACGCAAGGCGGTCCGGTGCACTTCGGGCTCGGCCCCGACGGCGCGGTCTACTACTCAACGCTGAGCGGCGACGATATTTGGCGCATCGCTCCGGCCAACCCGCTGGACTGCGACCCAGGTGGTGGGGGCAGTGGGGGCGGGGGCGGTGCCGGCGGCGCTCCGGGAGCGGGGGGTGGGGTCGCTGGAGGTAGCGGTGGCAGTGCTGGCAGCGGCGCCGGTTCCGACAACGGGGGCGCAAGCGGCAATGTGGCGGGCAGCGCCGGTTCCGCTGGCGCGAGCGTCGGCCCCAGCGCGGGAGGCACAGCAACTGCCGGCGCCACCACTAGCCAAAGTGGCGGCGCAGCGACCGCAGGTGCGAGCGCCACGGCGGGCAGCACCTCCAACCCGGCCACGTCCGGCTCCGTCGACGACGGCGGCTGCGGCTGTTCCGTTGTCGGCTCGCCCTCCCGCGGCTGGGCCTGGTTGCTGCTCAGCGCAGCAGCCGCCGCCACCGCCCTAAGGCGGCGTGTGGGCTTGAAGCGCCGCCCGTAGGCTCGAAACGCCTCCGCCCGCCGGGAGCGAGCTTCGGGAAACCCGCCGAGGAAGGTGAAGGCGGCAGCCGGCGTAAAACCTTGCCATGAGCCGGTTTGCGATCGTTTTAGGGCTTTTGGCTTCGACAGGCTGCACCGTGCACATGATCGATCACGACTCCCGGACGCCTTCTCCGCCAGTCCAATACGTGGTCGTGGAGCAGGACACCCGCGAAAGCCTGCCGGCCACCCACCGGCAGCGCCCGCCTCGAGCCCGACCGTCCGCGCCGCCGCAGGCGTCTCCCCGAGTGGCGGAGACGCCGCAGCGCGCGTCCAGCACGCCGGAGGCACGCAAAGCGAGCACCAGCGTTCCCCGCAAGCCAAGCACGCGTTCGCCGCGCGAGCCGAGCACACAGGCGCCGCGCAAGGCCAGAACGGAAGTAACCCAGCAGAACGCGCGCGCGCAGCCCAAGCGCAGGCTCTCGCCCTACGAGCTCATGCGCTCAGACCACACTGCAAACGCGGCTCGAGGCGAAGACGCAAAAGGAGCGAAACAAGCCTCGCTGTCCAAGAAGGCCTCGCGAGCGCAACCGGTAGAGGGCTCGGGGCGCTAACCCGCATCTCGCAGACGCAAGAGCACGCGCTCGATCTTCGGTAGCAGCGTTGCTGGGTCGCGCTTTTCGACGTAGTCCTCCGCGCCCAAATCGAGCGCAATGCGCCTGTCGGATTCCGGATCGCGACCTGACCACACCACGACGGGAATTCCCGCAGTGCGCGAATCCGCTTTGAGCCGCGACAGTACGTCCCGCCCGTCGGCATCCGGGAAATGAATGTCGAGGACGATCAGGTCCGGGAGCATTTCGACGGCGACCTTACAGACGTCGGAACCGGACAGCACTGGCACCAGCTCGAAGTCGTTTCGGTCCGCCAAGCGCTTCACCGCTCGCTGGACCCCAGGGTCATCGTCCGCAAAAAGGATCCGCCGCCCGGAGGTCATTCCCTTCAGGGTACGCCCACTCGGCCCAAGGTCAATGGCCAGCGTCTAGTCGTCTTAGCCCGGGGCAGCTTAGCCCGGGGCAGCGGGCGGGTTGAACGGCCCGTCCGTCTCGGGCAATCTTGGCGGGCGCTCGAGGGTCCGTCTGAGGTCTGTCGAGTACCGCTGGACGCATTGTCCAGCAATCCATTCTTATCGTGAGGGAAGTAAAATGAAGTTTGATGTCGCAAAGTTTCTCGCTCTTACAGCCGTCCTTGCCAGCTCCGGCGGAGTGGCCGCGGGGTGTTCCGACACTGACGGCGGCGAAACCGACAGCCAGGCCGGTAGCTCCAGCAGCGCGGGCGAGAGTAACAAGGGTGGCTCGAGCACCGGTGGCTCGAGCACTCAAGTGGGCGGCGCCGACGGCCAAGCGGGCGAGAGCGTGGCTGGAGCGAACGGAGCGAACGGCGGCGCGCAAGCAGGCGGCGCAGGCGGCGCAGCGACCAACGGCGGCGAAGCCAGCGGCGGAGCGGGCGGCGCAGGTATCCAGTGTCTACTGCACGACCCCAGCGTAGAGAGCCCCTGCGCCGACGCTGGTCCGCAAACGGATTGCGCGACAGAAGACGTCAACGCGTTCTTGGGTCACTGTAGCAACCTGTTGTTCGTGCCGTCAGTCGAAGTACAGAACGGCATCATCGCCGACTTTCTCCAATGCGGTCTAGACGCGACCATTGACCCCTGTAGCACGGTCGACGCCGCTGCCTGCTGGCGGGCCGCCCGAGGCAAGGGCTGCACTACGGACGAGGTTACCACCGCCTGTGAGTCCATCGCGACGCTCTGCGATACCGCCGGCGCGCGTGTTTGTGGACCCCGTCTGGCTCAAGTGGCCCCAGCCTCACATCCCACCGTCGTCGATTGCATGGATCCGGCGGGAGAGAACTACGACGCGGCCTTCTTGGGCAACTGCACCGAGCGGCTGGACGCCTGCCTGGGCATACCGGCGCCGGCGGCTCTTTAGGCCGGAGCCGACGTTCGCGGATCGAAGAGCGCCAGCTGCGGCCTGCCGACAAATCGTTGGTGGGCCGCCAGCAAGCGCTCTTCTGAAACGACACGCACGCGTGTGGCCCCACTCAGGAACGCCGAAAGCGGCTCTTCGATGGCCTTGTGTCGGCTGACACTGGCGTGGAGGATCGAATCCACGCCACTTGCTAGGCCTACGTGGCACGGCCCATCGCGCTCTGTCCAAGTGAAGACCAACTCGGCGGCACGTGGTAGCGCGCTGAGCAGGGGTTCTCCCCCTCCACCGAACGCGAGCTGGTCGGTCGTGTGCCGAGGCAGACGAAGTCGAGCCGCGCGAAGGTAGCAGCGTTGTACGAGGCCGCTACAGTCGATGCCTGCCTCTGTCGTGCCTCCGAGCCGGTAGGCCGCGCCCAGGAAGCGCCGAGCCTCGGCCAGCGTCTCTTGCGAGCAAGCCCGCGCCACGCCGATCGACGGCGAAGAGCCCACTTCACCGAGGCTGTGCGGGTCAACCCAGCCGAGTGTCGCGTCGACGGCCCGAATGAGCCACGCGCCGTCGCCTGCGTGAAGCACCTCGACCGCACCGTCCTCGGGCAATAGCAGCGTAGCGAGCTCGCGCGGCCCCTCGCGGCTTGGCACGCTCCAAACCGGCGTCTCTTGGAGCACTTCGTGGAATCGGCCCGTCCTCAGCAGCTCTTGCTCATTCAGCAGTTGCACGCGCGGCAAACGCGCTTGAAGCCGCGAAGTCAGCTCGGTTGCGGTCCGCCAAGAAAGCACCGAGCCGCGAATGACCAACCGCTCGGACCCCACCAGAGACGCTTTGGCAAGGAAGCCGCTAAAGCCGAAGCGAGCTTGGAGCTCGGCGCCCAGCTCATGGGCAATGCTCTCGGCCTCCTCGAGCAGGCTAGCCTCCACGCAAGGCTCCCAAAACCGCCAACGCCTCGTCGACATCCGAGAAAGGCTCGGTAACCGTGCCCATCGTTTGTCCGCGTTCGTGACCCTTGCCCGCTATCACCACCACGTCTTTCGGTTTGGCCTGCTCGATAGCCTGCCGAATCGCAGCTCGACGATCCAGCTCGGTGCGTACGTGCGCGCGACCGCCGCGGCGAGCGCCGTGCTCCAGTGCGGCAGCAATGTCGGCGGGGTTCTCGTCTCTGGGGTTGTCGCTGGTCAAGATCAGGTAGTCCACGCGTTCCCCTAGCGCTCTGCCCATCGGCTCGCGTTTGGGCGTGTCGGCACCGCCCCCCGCGCCAGCTACGAAGATGGTCCGGGCCGCGCCGGCCAGGCTACGCGCCGTATCCGCAGTCCGGGCCAACGCGTCCGGGCTATGCGCATAGTCGACGACGACTATTGGCTCACGCGACACCACCTGGAAGCGTCCCTCTATCGGCGGAGCGAGCTTCATGCCGCGCTGCACGACTCGTGCACCCACTCCCAACTCCAGCGCTGAAAGCGCCGCGGCCAGCACGTTTTCGGCGAATATTTCACCAATCAAGCCGGTCTCGAGCTCTCCACCCAGGCTCTCCGCGGACGCCGAGGGCGCGAGCAGGATGCGCGTACCTTCGACGGAGACTTCCACTTTGGCCGCGAGGAGCTCGGCTGGGTGCAGGCATGCGCCGCGCGAAGGTACGGCAAAAAAGCGCCGCCTTACATCAGCAGGCGTGATTTGATCGATCAGCAAAGCCGCCGGATCCGCGGCGTTCAGCACCGCGCAACGCCCCGGCGCCAGGTGGACGAACAACTGCGCCTTGCTGGCCAAGTAGTGTTCCCACGAGCCGTGCGCGACAACGTGATCCCGCGTCAAATTGGTAAATACTCCCAGATCATAGCGCCAGACCCGCGCGAAACCTCCGGCCAAGGCGGCGCTAGTCACCTCGACGGCCGCGAAGCGCGCCCCCGCTTCCGCCGCTTGCTTCATGGCGGCAACGTAGCCCCTGGAAGTCCGCGCAACAGCCAGCGGCAGGTCATTCAGGAAGTAGCCGATCGTGCTTTCCAAAAGCACCGTCTCACCCGCCGCTCGCAGCACAGCCGCGATCAGGTGCGTAGTGCTCGTCTTTCCGTTCGTGCCCGTAACTCCCACCGTGAACAGCGGATCCGCCCAGGCGAAGGCCGCTTTCGTGGGCCGAGTCACGGCCTCGGAAACACGCGCCAGCGCCTGCCGCTCCATTTGCTCCAAAGTGTGCAGCTCGTCAGCCGTGGGGGCCGCAGCATCCCGCGAAGGCGTGGCCATCGCGAACATTCTTAGCAGAGAGCGAGCGCGAAGCGGCGCCCCAAGCTTCCTGGCCGCCAAACGGGCACGCCGCGGCGCTAGGCGGGCTTGGCTGAGGCGTGTGAGCGATCAGCGGCCACTCGCGTTCTCATGGCGTGGCTCTAGGACTCGGAAGGGAGCACCCTCCGCGCGACCACGCTCGATCGTGAGAGATTCGAAGCGGGTTGCTGATAGGCCAGCGCGTAGCAGCTCGAGCGCAAGCTCGGGCAGAAGCGACCCGCATGTGTAAAAGTCAGCTGCCGCATAGCCCTTCTCCGGCCAAGTATGCAGGGAAAAATGCGACTCCTCGATCACCAAGAGGCCCGTCACGCCGTGAGGCGCATACGGTTGGAAGACTTCGGCCACCACCGTTGCCTTCGCCACAGCGGCGGCGGCACGCATCAAGCCGCGGAGGGCTTCAACGTCGTTCAGGATCGCCGGGTTGCAGCCGTACAGCTCTACCAGCAGGTGCGTGGCGCGTGTGTCCATGGGAGACGAGACCTTCTACTTTCCGCAGCAGGGCGTGCACGTTGATTTTGCCCTTGTACACGTACAGGCCGGCCGCCTCGACGCCGTCGAGCAGCTCCTCGCTCACGCGCAGCCGGGAGCTCACCACGAACAACACCTTGCGTTTCAGCCCTTTTTCCGCAGCTTCGATGCGCCGAAAGACGGCGTCCCGGCTCCAGTAGCCGAGCAGCTCGATCAGTACGGAGCCCTCCGCCGGCTCAGGGCGCTCGTTCGGCTTGGCAGGCTGGGTCATGGGAATGCTGCGGAGCTCGATATCCGGCACCAGCACCGCACCGCCCTCTTCCGTGAGATCGATGAGCTCGTCCGAAAGACGTGCCTGCCAGGGAGACTTGGCGGCGTGAAGCGCCTGCAGCAGCTCGACGACCTCCGTCCGGACCCCCGAGCTACCGCTCGGGTCCGCTACTCCTGCGTTAACCAGCTCGAAGTCGAGCTTTTCCCGGCGTTTCCCCCAACGCAGCTCGGCCTTCAGCTTGAGCTGGCCACAGGCCAGCAGCGCCGGCAGCGACAACGACAGCTCCAGCCCATACTTCGTCGTGGCGCCGAAAAGGCTCATGGGACCGTCGATGGTTACCTTGTAGCCCGTCGGCGAAAGCGTCTGGATGCGATGCAGGAGCTGTCGAAACTTGAGCTTCCGAAACAGCTCGCGGTAGGCGTCCGGGCGCGCCGCCCTCACCTCCGCTTCAATCCGCACGGAGCGCAGTAGCACCGACTGCACTTGCAGTAGTTCGTACTCGGCGACCAACGCCTCCGGAGTTGGCAAGCTGCAGGCCTGCAGCCGCTGTGCACTCCGGAGGTCGGCGTACAGCGCCGCTTCCAGCGTCGCCGGGGCAAGGCCCATCTCCGCCCCTACCTCGGCCAGCACCGCGTCGCGATCCAAATGCTCACCATCCGCCAGGGCCGAGCGACGCTCCACCGCACGCCCGAACACTGCGCGGCGCACGCTCTCGGGATCCACGCTCTCCGGCGCTGCAAACTCCGCGTGCTGCTCCACGAGATGGGTGAGCCCGAGCAGTAGCTTGCGCTCCTTGGGCGAGGTCGGCAGGGACGCCCAAGCCGCCTCGACCTGCTCGCGGTCCGAGCCGACCAATGTCCGGCTGCTGGCGATCAAAGCCGTCGACAATTCGCAAGCGCGCGCACGCTCCGCGCTGGACAGCGCGGATAAAGTCAGCTTGCCTTCGCGTTTGCGGGCGCGAGTGAGCTCGGGGGGGAGCACTCAACCGGCTCCCGCGTAAGCCGAATGTTCGCGCCTTCGCTCGGAGGTTCCAGACTCGTTCGTGCGCGACGACACGAGCTCGTAGAGCACCGCGCGCTTGTCACCTTGGCGCCTAAGCACGCGCCCCAAACGCTGCACGTGCTCCCGCACCGAACCGCTACCAGAGAGCACGATAGCAACGCTAGCGTCCGGCACGTCCACGCCTTCGTTCAAGACCTTGGAAGTGGCGATGGCCGAATAGCTACCGGCGGAAAAACGTTCGAGAATCTCGCTACGTTCCTTGATCTTGGTTTGGTGGGTGATGACCGGGATCAGAAAACGACGCGAAACTGCGTAAGCCGTTGCATTGTCCTGCGTGAACACGAGCGAGCGCTGTTTGCGGTGCTGGCTCAGCAGAAGCTCTAGGTAGTCGAGCTTGGCGCTGGAGGCCAACGCCAGCTCCCGCTGTCGACGGTAGGCTCGCAGCGCGCGCTGGCCTGCGCCGGACTGCGAGGCGCGCATGATGAATTGTCCGAAGCCCGCCGGGTGGTCGAACCGAATGCCTTGGCCACGCACGAACTCCAGGTAAATGGCGCGTTCGGCCTCATATTCTCGGCGCTCGTCCTCGGTCAGCTCCACATCGATGCGCTCCACCTCGTAGTCGGCCAGGTAGCGACCGGAAAGCTCGACGATGTCCTTGCGGTAGACGATGGGCCCTATCAAAGTTTCCAGCCGCGCCGTCAAACCGTCGGCGCGCTCCGGCGTCGCGCTGAGCCCGAGCCGAAAAGGAGCCAGCGAGAGCTCGGCGGCGAGCGAATAACTCGGCCCCGGCAAATGATGGCACTCGTCGACGATCAGTTGGCCATAGTTGGCAACCTGGTCGGCGACCGCTCCAGCGTCGGCGGCAATTCGCCAGCGAGCGGCGGCTCCTTGCGCTGTCGCGAGGCAGGCAGGGTCCACGGCTCGTCTTCTCCTTCTTCCTGCATGGGCAGGCGCACGCCCAGGATGCGCCCGCGTTTCTCGGCTTCGCGGACGATGCCTTCGACCTGTGCCCGCCCTATCTTGCCCACGCTGGCGAGAAACGCCCACTGGTCGGCCCACGGCATGAACCCGTCATCCACGAACACGCTGTTACCCAGCTCGCGCGGCGCCTTTTGGAATGGCAAGGCGATGAGGTTGCCGAACCCGCCGCGAGGCATCGTGTCCTGACTTGGAAAGAGCCGGTCGTACGAATCCAGGCCGATATCGGGGCGAGCTTCCATGGCTTCCGTCAGCAGGT
>Ga0163144_10026701_pt1 | contig 11216 bp, 6 predicted proteins | sample OliLak19BULKMAT1_FD_123175 | JGI IMG/M metagenome (GOLD analysis project Ga0163144, IMG submission 123175) | Freshwater microbial mat bacterial communities from Lake Vanda, McMurdo Dry Valleys, Antarctica - Oligotrophic Lake LV.19.BULKMAT1 | ecosystem: Environmental > Aquatic > Freshwater > Lake... | reverse complement strand
GCCCCCTCATCCCCAGCCCTTCTCCCTCAGGGAGAAGGGAGCAGAGCCAAGCAGGTCACAACGCCAACAGCGCCCACGCGCCAATCCTGCCCCCCTCTCCCTATGGGAGAGGGGCCGGGGGTGAGGGAGAACCCTCGCCAACGACAGCAAGCCGAACGAGTGAGGAAGAACTGGGAGCCGAGTGCGAAGTTCGCGGCCAGACGGTTTATCTTTGCCATGCTTACGCTAGCGCGAAAGCATGGCGCCCGTGCGACGGCCGCTCCGGCGGGTCGTTGACCCGCGGCTACTCCGTCGGCGGGGCGCCGATCGGGATGTTCGGGAGGCCTTGCAATGGGTTGGCGTCGTCGCCGGGGTCGCCGGCTGGCGCTGAGCCTTGCTTCTGGAAGACCTGATCGCGGCCGAGGTGGATCTGCTTGTAGACGTCGTTCGAGATGACGTAGTACCAATCGCCGAAGCGTTCGTTGAGCACGGCGACGCGTTTCTTGCCCTTTTCGATCGTGGCGTTGTACTCGTCTTGCAGCCGTTGGTTCTCTTGTTCGATCGCGGCGCGTTCGGCGGCGACGTTGGCGGCGTCAGGGGCCGCGGGCGCGCCTGCAGCCGGAGCGGCGGCGGCTGGCTTCGCGGCGTCTGACGATTCTTCGGCTGGCTTCTCTTCCGTCGCGGCGGCTTCGGCCGGTTCGGTTTCGTCGGTTGGCTCGTTCGATTGCAAGGCCGATTCTTGATCGCCGCCAGCGTCGGTGGGGCTCGCGGTTGCTTCCGCAGGCTTCTCAGCAGCGGGTTTGGCTGGCGCGGCGCCTTCGGGGAGCGGGGGAAGCTCTTTCAGTTCCGGCTTCGGAATCGCATCTTCGTTGAACCGCGCCATCACGAACAGATAGCGGCGCAGGTCCTTGCCATCCTGACCGGCGGCCGCCTTGGCGGCTTCGACTTCGGCTGCTGCGGCGGCGGGGTCTGCGGGCGTCTCGCCGTCGGCGCTATCGGTTTGGACTTGCAGTTGGCCGAAGCGGAGGACGTACTCGACGCCGTCGCGCTGCGTGGCGATGAGCTCGCCTTCGCTGGAGAGGATTTCCGGCGGCGCGCCTGCCTTGAGCGGGACGGGCGAGAAGCCTTTGGCCACCAGATCCTGGAACGCTTCCTTGTTGGTCATGAAGTCGTCGCCCGCCTTGAGGTCGTCGCTCAAGCCGGTCGGCTTGCGGGCGATGTCGACGATCAGCAGGTCGTCGAGGCTGTTGCGGAGCTCGTTCAGCGATTCTTGGTTGATCTCCTCGTCCTCGGGCAACTGTTGCTCGACCATTTGCTTGGCCTGCTTGTCGTACCCCTTGAGGTCGCCCAAGGTCCACTTGGCGGCCTTGGTGTCGTAGTTGACGGTGATCTCGCTGCGGCGATCCCAGCTGACTTGCGGGACGATGCGGCCATCCTGGGTCATGCCGAAGCTGAGGTCGGCCGAGTAGTCGTTGATGAAGACTTGCTGCAGGTCGAACGGGCTGAGTTGCAGCAGATCGTCCTCGATCCAGTCGTCGAAGTTGGTCGAGAGGCTTTCGGGATCGAGTTCGACGATGTAGACGACGTCTTGGTTGGTGTTGCGGACGTAGCGCTGGCCCTCGGCGTCTTTGACCTTCTTGCCGATGATCATGTCGACGAGCGTCTTGTCGTCGGCGTCGCTCATAATCACTCGCGTGCCGACTCCCTCGCTGTTCGAATCGAGCTTGGCCGATTGCGGGTCGACGACGCCGAGCGCTTCGTGGTCTTGCGCCGTTTCGGCGGCGACGCGCAGCACCTTGCGATCGATGAGGGCATTGGCCGCCGCGGCCATCTGCTGGGTCGCGTCGGCGGGGTAGTCCTGCTTCGAAGGAATTCGCCAAACGCCGTCGACCGAGGCGACCTCGAACTGCTTCGTCTCCGCCGTCGGGCGATCGAACTTGACGATCTGCAGCCGCTTCGGCGTGTCGACCTCGAAGTTGGAATTCAACATCGTGTTGACGAGCGAACTGACGTTCACGGCCTGCGTCGGCCGGTCGATCAGGTAGGCAGCCGCGACGGCGATGGCGCCGAGCGCGACGAAGAGCATGGTTTTGGCGGATTCAGACATCGGAAGCTCCGAGAAGCGGGCGGCAGTGTTCGGCCTTTGGAAAGCCGATTTGTCAGCCATGTCTTAGGAATAAAGACTTAACCACAGAGGCACAGAGAGCACAGAGAAAAACCAATCAGGGAATTTTTCACCACGCATTTCCTCTGTGCTCTCTGTGCCTCTGTGGTTAAAGAATTTTATTGCTGTGATGTGAAAAACAGGAAAGGTTGTTTACTTCAGTCGATCGCGGGAGACGCCTTGGCGTTCCAGTTCGCGGCGGCGGAAGAAGACGGCCAGGGCCAGCAGCAGCGGCGGGATCGGCGGGATCAAGATCGCGTAGAGTTTGTAGCGGTCTTGAACCGACCGAATGTCTTGCTGTAGTTCATAGTCGTTCTGTTTGATCTCACGCCGGCGCTCGGAGGCGAACGCCCGCAGGTCTGCATCTAATCTGCTTTGCTCGCGCATGCGGACTTGTTCGAGCAGCACGTCCTTTTCCATCGAGCTGATGTCGGTGCGGCTTTCGACCTGCTCGATCGCCTCCGTCATTTTTTTACGAGCGGATTCTTCTTTCTTGGTGAGATCTTCGATGAATATGTCTTGCTTCTTGCTCGCTTCGTCGCGGCTGGTGGCCGTCGCTTCGTCGATCTTGGCGAGCGTGCGGTGGATGCGGGTTCGCTTGCGGATATCCATGAAGCGATCGACGCCGGCGAGCTTGTCGACGATGTTCAGGATAAAGGTGACGTTTTGCGTCGCTGGCAGGAACGCCTCTTCGCCCCCTTCGCGGATGAAGAAGAAGCTGGGGATGATCCAGTCAATGTCGGTGACGACGACGACGTTCATGTCGCGGGTCTGGGCCTTCTTTGCCTTGATGTTCTCCTCGGCGTTTTCGGGCGCGTTGGCAGGGTCGGCGCCCTCCTTTGCTGGGGTCGCAAGTGCCGAGTCGTCTTCCGGCGGCGGGCCGGTGATGTGGGCGGCCAGGACGTAGCCATCCTTGGTTCGCATCCGCGGCACCGTCTCGCGATTGGGGTTCGGCCGCTGCGGATCGAACCGCTGCAACAGTCGCGCGGGAGCGGTGCCGGAGTTGCCGACGCCGGTGGCGATGATCTGCTCGAACTTTAGCTTCGAGTCGTCGACCCGCGAGATCGAACCGGGATAAAGCAGCAATAGCTGGTTCAATCCCGAGGAGATGTCAAGGTCTTCGTTAAAGGCTTTCTTATTCCCATTCCCTTGATCGATGAACACCCATTGGTCGTCTTGCATAGAGCGCACGCTCGCCTCGGGTCCATACTCTTGGAAGATGACTTCCATTGGATTGACGCGAATCCCCAACAGCCGCCAGAGTTGGTCGATTTCGACCTTCGGCTCAGTTTGACCGCCGCCGAACATGCCTCCCATGCCCCCCATCGCCGATTGCTTCTCCTCGCCGGTGCCGGGCATCGACGCGGGATAGAAGTAGGGGAAGGGATCTTCCAGCACGGCAGTCGGGATGCCTGAGCGGACGGCGTCGACGAAATGGTCGAAGGCGTCGGGGCTGAGCATCGACGGTTGCACGGCGAGCAGGACGTCGTAGTTGCCGCGGATCGGCTGTGAGGCGTCGACGCTGACCACTTCGTACTGCTTGCGCAGTTCGGTAATCAGCGGCCACTCGCCCCGCTGCGAGCCGTCGGGGTTCATGATGTTGATGCCGGTGTTGACGATGCCGACCTTCGGCCGCTGTTTGTCGGCTACCGTCATGATCGAGCGGATCAGTTCGTACTCGACGGGAATGCCCTTGTTGACGAAGGGGGTGACGACTTTGTCGAGGCCCGACGTAACGGCGAGGCCCATGAAGAACTCTTCGACCTTTTGTTCGCCGCCGGTGGCGATGACCTGTTCCTGCGGGACAATGCCAAAGTTCTTCTCGGCGAGTTCGGCCGCCTCGCCGAAGTTGGGGATTTCGTGGACGGCGACCTCAATCTTGCCGCCGCCGAGGGCTTTGAATTCCGCGAGCGTGCTAGTGAGATTGAGCTTCACCTGAGCGTAATCAGTCGGCACTTGCGGGCTGACGTAGGCGTCGATCTTGATTGACTTTACGTCTTTGTTATCGCGGAGATCCGTGAGCAATTCGCGGGTGTCGGGTGAGAGGGTGCTGAGTTTTTCTGTACTGACGTCGGCCCGCAGCGAATTGCGATCTTGGATGACGACGGTGAGGCCGATGGTGATTGCTAGCAGGGCTAAGCCGCGAGCGAGGTAGTGAGCGAACATATACCGGCCATCGTCGCGCGACTGCCAATGGCGGCGGCCGATGAGGATCATGCTGACGTAAATCATCACGGCGGCGATCGAGACGAAGTAGGTCATCCCGCCGAGGCTGAGGACGCCGCGTTTGAAGTCGCCGAACTGATAGACGGCGCTCCAGCGGCGGATCGTGTCGGCCCAGACGGGGTCTTTCACGAACCAGTCGGCGACGCCGAACAGTGCCAGCGGCATGTTGAAGATCATGCCAACGATGAAGCCGACGGTGAGATTGGCCGTGAGGAACGACGCCACCATGCCGATGGCGATCATGGCGATCCCCATGAACCAGTAGCCGATGAACGTGCTGAGGAAGAGGCCGGGGTCGGGGTTGCCGAGGCCGTACATGAACACCATGTAGATTGACACGCCCGAGAAGAAGAGCGAGACGGTGAAGATGGCCACGCCCGCCAGATACTTGCCGAGGACGACGTCGAAGTCGCTCGCCGGGAGCGTGAGCAGCAGTTCGTCGGTACCCTGCCGGCGTTCCTCGGCCCAGGTGCTCATCGTGATCGCTGGGATGAAAACCAGCATGATGAACGGCAGCCAACGGCTCAGTTGGTCGAGGTTCGCGAGATTGTTGGTGAAGAACTCGGGCGGCCAGAAGGTGGCCAGCGAACTGAGGACGACGAACACGCAGATAAAGACGTATCCGGTCGGGTTCGAAAAATAGCTGATGAAATCGCGCTTGAAGATCGCGGAGAGAACGTGCCACTTCATGGTTTTTTATCGGTTTTAGGATGAACCGTTTGAGGATTTAACCACAGAGACACAGAGATCACAGAGAAATGCAATTGGACGGGAGTCGTCCTGGGGGGCTTCTCTTCTAAATTCTCTGTGTTCTCTGTGGTGAAAGCATTTTTCAGGTACGACGGGCCCCACGAGACAGCTCGTGGAAGCGCTCGTCGAAGTCGCTCTGGTCGGCCGCCAACGCTTGCGGCGTGCCGTCGAACACGAGTCGCCCTTCGTTGATGAACAGGACGCGGTTACACATCGCCTCGACCTCTTGCAGAATGTGGGTCGAGAGGAGAATGGTTTTTGTTTCGCCCAGTTCGCGGATTAGCTTGCGAACTTCGCGGATTTGATTCGGATCGAGACCGGCGGTCGGCTCGTCGAGAATCAACACGTCGGGATTGTGGAGGAGCGCCTGGGCCATGCCGACGCGTTGGCGATAGCCTTTGGAGAGCTTGCCGATCGGCTTGCCGATGACCGCCTCCAGATGGCAGCGGCTGACCACCTCTTCGATTCGCTTGCGGAGCTCCATGCCGGCCATGCCGCGGGCATTGCCGAAGAACGTCAGCAGGCTGCGCGGCGACATATCGGGGTAGAGCGGGCCGTTTTCGGGCAAGTAGCCGAGTCGCTCGGCGCCGAGCAGGCGCTCGGTTCCCATGTTGAAGCCGGCGATTTTGGCCGTGCCGGCCGAGGGGGCGAGGTAGCCGGTGAGCAGCTTCATCGTCGTGCTCTTCCCGGCGCCGTTGGGGCCGAGGAAGGCGGCGACTTCGCCCTTGTTGATCGAGAAGGTGACGTCGCGCGACGCGGCGAAGTTGCCGTAGTATTTCGAGAGGCCGATCGCCTCGATCATCGGCTCGCCGACAGGGTCGACGGGGACGAACTCGGCGACGCGGGGTCGGTCGGTCGGGAGTGAACTCATACGCCGGCTGAACTCCTTGCTGACTTCATAAACGACGGTTGGCGCCTGGGGACGAGACTTGTCGACTCCGCTGATGTCTCTGTTGCCGCCTGCGGCGGGCATCTGGCGGAGTCGATTTCAGCCCCGTCGTCGGGGTCTCTCGCGGAAGCGGGGAGAAAGTTCCCGGCGAGCGTTAAGTTGCCGCGGGGGCAACAGTTGCGGCGAACGGCGCCTAGCGACTGCCGAATCGCCCAACGGTCCGCCCAGGGTAGGCTGGAAAGCCTAACCCGGCGGTTTTCGCCTGTCTATACCAGGGGCGAACGCGAGTCACTGGCTAATCCGCCGGGTTTCCACCTGTTACAGCCTCTGGCAACTTTGCTACGCATGCACGGAGGCATTTGGTTCGACTTCGTTTGATTCTTTTTATTGCGAACCTTCGAGGCTCTGTTAACGACCGTAAAGGCACCCCTAATCGCTCGGATTAAGGAGTTGCTCTAGGCCGGTAGGCGCCGCCACAATCCAGCTGGAAAAGCCCCGTGGAATCAAGTGATTCCACGGGGCTTTGTTCGTTGTGGGGGACTAACTATACAGTGGAACGGGCGACTCGGGTCGGTAGCAGAGCGAGTCAATGAACGCTAGGCGTTGTGGCTTCGCGGGTACAGGGTGATTTGTTCGTCGCGGCATATCGTCAAAAGTGCGGCCTTCAAGTTCCCTGCCATGTTCTTTCTTACGCACTCCGCCCCACTGTTTGAAAAAGAATGGCACGCCAGCGAGGTCGCATTGATCCCGAATGCTGGTGACCCATTCTTGCCGCATCGGACGGGCGCCCGCTCCACTTTCGCCGCCGACGATGACCCAGTGCATACCGGTAAGGTCAAGTTGCCCCACGTCTTCCAGCAAAGGCTCAATAGAAAGAAAACGGAGAGCGGCAGGAGCTTCTCTCAGTGCAGCTATTCGCGGCACACCGTATTTCCGATCCTCTACGCTGGTTCCCCACCAGATATGGTCAAGAGATGCCGCGAACGACAACCGGCTGGCAAGCAAGTCGCGGAGGCGTGTCGCACGCTTTGTGAGGACTTGGTAGGTATGCCAATTCGCCAATTGCATAACTCGGGCGACCTTTTCAACATAATCGTCTGGAACGTCTTCATGAAACAGATCGCTCATTGAATTAACGAAGATTGTTTTCGGCGTCTGCCACTTGAGCGGCTCGGCTAGCTTCTCCGGAATCAGGCGAAGGTCGAATCCTTGTTCGTAAGGATGACCAGGAACACCTCGGAACCGCTCCGCGAATGTTTCCGCGTAGCAGTGCTTGCAGCCTGGGCTGATCTTCGTGCAACCTCGAACTGGGTTCCAAGTTGCGTCGGTCCATTCGATTGAAGAATTAACGCTCATAGCTACCTCTACTTTTTAGGGAAAGTTACCTCCACGGTATCAGCGAAGGTGAGTTCTCCTTTTAACCTGCGACGTTTGTCGTGCGGCGGATTAGCCGTGATCTTTCCGGCCACTTCCATTTTACCGAGGACTGTTTTGTAGTTCTTCTCGATGTAGCGGCGGCCGTAGTTATGTTCCTCATAAATTTGCTTCATGGACAACGTCTTACCGGCGTATTCCTCCAGCAGCATGTCCTCCAGGTCATCCAGTGGTCGAGCTAGCTCAAACAACAGCGGTTGATCCTGGGTCGCCGGGCTGTACTCGAATGTCGGAACCCCTTGCTCAGTCGACGAACTCTCATTCGCCAGGACTGATTTCATGATCTTATAGCCGAGCGGGTGCTTACTCACGAAGATCAAATGATGCTTGGTACGGGTACCTTTATCGTTCTTGAACCCGAATGGCAGCGTGTATTTGCCGCCCATTTCGATTAGAGCTTCGCAGATTTCCTCGACAATTGTCAGTTCGCGTTCGTAGGGAGACAGTCCTTCCAGCTTCTTGCGAACTTCCTCGCCGCGTTCCTCGCCGAAAAGTGCATCCATGTGTTCTTTAACCGATGGGTTGGACAGGCCCATGTTGATGCGGTTGTAGTTAAAGAAGAAAATACATTCGCAGGCCCAATCTTTCAGCACGGAATTGATTAAGCGGAGCGACAATCCTTTGTAACCCCACGGGTCAACAAAAAAGAGCGTTGGAACGAGGTTCATACCCTCGAACAACTTCACCATCTCCTCGCCCACTTCGCTGGTCATCACGTTGGGCTGATACTTGAGCGTATCGACTCCAGCAACGTCCTTGATCGCCTGAACCAGTGAACTCGTATTCTCTTCTTCCTTGTCATTAAACATCGTGACGAGACTGCTTCTTAACGTCTCGTCTTCAATTGCCAATTCCAAAATTTGCATCGGCGTTGACTTCGCCCCGTCCTTGTAACGACCGGGGCCAGCGAATAAGTCGATGTAGGCAATTTTCGGGTCACCTCCCTGGCCCTTCATGTAGCCGATGATAACCTTCGCCCATGCTTTGAAATACTTAGCGACAATGGCCGATTTCACCTGTGATTGCTCGGCCTGCTCTTCGAAAAAGTCCTTCGCCATAGCATTCCACCGGGCAGCAGCCCGTCCCAATGAGAGTATACTGAAAATCCGTTCAGTAGGAAAGATGCAGCACAGCGAATTTGTCATTCTGGCGAGTTTCACCCGCCGCGTCCATGAAGGAAATGACCAATTAACTGGCTGTCGAAATAGTATTTTGCGAGGTTAGGCATTTAATCGCGAATCATTGCGTCTCTCCAATGCAGCCACTTCGCTACGTTCACGCTCCAGACGTTTCATCATGGCCGCGAGTTCGCTTCAACGGCTCGCCGGTAACTCTGGCACCAACGCTCGGCGTTCCCAACTACGGGCGGTCAAGCAATCCGCCGGTCGCCCAGCCGCACCTTCCAGTGAACGTCGTCCTGCTCCGGAAAGTCGCTCCTCAGGTGGACGCCACGCGATTCCTCTCGCCGCAGCGCGGCGCCGATCAGCACTTGGGCGACGGTGAGCATGTTCTGCAGTTCCCAGCCGGCGGGGTCGGCGAACTGTTGGGCCAGGGCGTAGCGCTCCCACTGCTCGATCGTTTTGGCGGCGCTGCGCAAACCATCGCCGTTGCGGCGGACGCCAGCGGCGCGCCAGATGAGGCTCTTCAGGGCGTTGCGGACGTCTTGCAGGTCGAGATGCTCGGTCGCCGGCGGTACGGGGGCGTTCTCCAGCGAAATTGCCTGATACGACTCGGGCATTTGGAGCGCCGCCGCCGAGGCTGCTTCGCCGGCTCGCGCGCCGTAGACGAGGCCTTCGAGCAGACTGTTCGACGCGAGGCGGTTCGCGCCGTGCAGGCCGCTGCTCGTCACTTCGCCGGCGGCGAAGAGACCGTCGAGCGTCGTGCGGCCGTCGTGGTCGACCTTCACGCCGCCGATCATGTAGTGGGCGCCGGGACGGACCGGGATGCGATCGATGGCGATGTCGAGGCCGAACTCGCGGCAGCGCTGGGCGATGCCGGGGAAGCGGGCGCGCATCGTTTCGGCGTCGAGGTGGCTGAGGTCGAGATAGACGCAGGAGTGCTTGGTCTTTTCCATTTGGTCGGCGATCGCCTGGCTCACCACGTCGCGGGGGGCGAGCTCGGCCCGCGGGTCGTAATCGGGCATGAACCGATGGCCCATCACGTTCACCAGAATGGCGCCCTCGCCGCGGACGGCTTCGCTGATGAGGCTGCGGCTGCTGCCGGCGATGTAGAGGACTGTCGGGTGGAACTGCATGAATTCCATGTCGGCGAGTTCGGCGCCCGCGCGATACGCCGCGGCGTGGCCGTCGCCGGTGGCGACGGGCGGGTTGGTCGTTTCGCGAAAGATTTGTCCCGCGCCGCCGGTGGCGAGGATCGTTTGCTTCGCCCAGACGAAGGTCTTGCCGTGGCGCTCGTTCCAGACGAGCGCGCCGCGGCAACGATCGTCGCTGGTGAGCAAGTCGATCGTGAAGGTGTTCTGCCAGACCTGCGCTTTGAGCACGTCGCGGGCGCGGGCGATCATCGCGCGCATGATTTCTTGCCCCGTGGCGTCGCCGAGGGCGTGGACGATGCGGTTGTGGCTGTGGCCTCCTTCGCGGCCGAGGAGAAGCTCGCCTGCGAGCTTGTCGAACGAGGTGCCCCACTCGATAAGCTGCCGAATGTGCCCCGGCGCCTCGCGGACGACCATCTCGACCACTTCGCGATCGCAGAGCCCGGCGCCAGCAATCAGCGTGTCCTCGACATGGTTTTCGAATTTGTCATCTGCCCCGAGGACGCCGGCGATGCCGCCTTGGGCGTAGGCGCTGTTTGATTCCTGCAGCTGGTCTTTGCTCACAACGAGCGTCGAAAGTCGCGGGTCGATGGCCATCGTCGCCCGCAGTCCGGCGATGCCGCCGCCGATCACGAGTACGTCGACGAAGTGGTGCGACACCCGCTTGGGGTGAAAGGCGACCAGATAGCGGGGCACGATCGTCGACATAAGTTGCTGGCTGTTGGATCAAATGGCGGCGAAGCGTGATAATGAAAGCGGCGGAACTCGTGAGCGAAGCGGCACATCAGCAGTGTGCGATTAGGTCTGTTTGCTTCCAGATGCTCGGGGATATGTGTTACTCTGCGATATCGAGTTGCCTTCGTATTTGGCCCTGGAGGGGCCAAGTCATCTAGCCAGGGGCGTAAGCCCCTGGTACAGGGCGGTTTATTTTGCCAAAGCCCCGTGAGGGGCGACACCGTTCGTATCTCAACGTCCGAAACTATGTCGCCCCTCACGGGGCTCAATCGCATGATGGCGCCTGTAACCAGGGGCTCGCGCCCCTGGCTACATCATGTCGCCCCCGCGGGGGGGCTGGTAGCCATGACACCGTGGCCTACTTCAATGCGTCTAGTTCACTAATATTTGGAGTCGCCACGCCCTGCGGAGTACCTTAGTGCGTGCCACCCTTACTTGATTCCAGCCTAGCAGATGCCCGGCGATGTCACAAAAGCCGGCGCGGAGAAGGGCGACGCCCATTCTCTCTGCGGCATAGCGTTTGCAACTGAAATCTCTTGATTCTCACGGTTCCGTTTCGAGCGGGGCCGTTGGTCGTGCAGAGAGGTTCAAACCATGAAACCAGTCGACAAAGATCGTTATCGCCGCGCGTTGCAGTCGCTGTTGGAGCGGATGCGGCCTGACGCCGATTCGATGAACGAACAAACTCGCTTCTCCGTGAGCGGCGAGGGAACGCAGGAGCTTTCCAACGCGCCGTTCCATCTGGGCGATCGCGGGACGGACGAGTTCCT
>Ga0163144_10026700_pt1 | contig 11216 bp, 11 predicted proteins | sample OliLak19BULKMAT1_FD_123175 | JGI IMG/M metagenome (GOLD analysis project Ga0163144, IMG submission 123175) | Freshwater microbial mat bacterial communities from Lake Vanda, McMurdo Dry Valleys, Antarctica - Oligotrophic Lake LV.19.BULKMAT1 | ecosystem: Environmental > Aquatic > Freshwater >... | reverse complement strand
TGGCCTGCAAGTGGTTGAGTGAGAGAGGGGGAAAGTCTTGGCGGGGATCTGCATTGTTAAACAGTCTGCTGGGGAGGGTTGGTATGGACTGTGGTTGGAAGGAGAGAGACGGTGGTTTAGGGGTTTTGAGGTAAGGCGGAGTGGGAAGGCGCGGGTTTGTAGAGCGAAGCGAGAGCACGGCTTGCTCGTCGATTGTAGAGAGAGCAAAGAGAGCACAGGTAGCTCGCCGGACAACCAACGAAACGCCGGCGAAAAACGCGCTTCCCAAAGAATGATTTTGTTATTGACGCGATTTATCCAACATTTTTTCTTGGTGCAGAGCACTAGATTATTTTTAAATCCTGCCTGTGTATTTGCCTCTATACATCGAGATTACTAACCTGCTCTTTCGTTGAAAGATTTTCCCGGCGAATGCACATAGCAGCCGTAAATAAATGAAATAAAAAACGGGGTGTATAAGCAGTGCAAAGGAGTTCTTCGATGAAGCAGCACCCACTTGATGACAAGGCCGCACAAATTGTTCAGCGCTATCGTGGCGAAGAGCAAAAACTCATTTCTGTTTTGCAGGAAATTGAAGCCAAGCGTGTGTTCAAAACAATGGGGTACGGCTCGATGTATGAGTACTGCGTTGGCCGACTTAAGCTTTCCGATAGCAGAGCCTATGAGCTAATTAATGTGTCGAGAACCTGCACCCATGTTCCAAAAGTAAAAGCTGCAATTGAAGCGGGCGTGGTGAGCATTTCTGCTGTGAAGCGAATTGGAAAGGTGATCACTCAAGAGAATGCAGACCTTTGGATTGAACAGGCGGCGACTCTTAGACAAAAAGACTTGGAACGGGCGGTGGCAACTGTGAACCCCAAAGAAGCCGTGAAGGAGATGGTGAAACCCGTCGCCGAAAACCGATCGATGCTCGTTGTTGGCATCAGTCGCGAACTGGAACAAAAATTGGAGAGGGTCAAAGAACTAGTGGCTCAGAGTTCTTCTAAGCCGTGCAACTTGGAGCAGGCACTTGAGCAGATGGCGGCATTATTCCTAGAGAGAAAGGATCCAGTGCAATGCGCAGAGCGCATCACACAGAAACAGTTAGCCGCGAAAGCCAAATCAACAAGTCTGAGTAACGTTGCTCGTTCTACTCAAAAGGCTGCTCCAGCAGTTGCTAGACAAACTCGCGCACCAATCCCCGCTGCTATTCGCCATCAAGTAATGCTGCGCGACCGAGGGGAATGTCAGGGAAGAACCCCGCAGGGTAATCGTTGCGGGTGTCGACAATGGATAGATATTCACCACGTGCGACCTATTTCAATCGGTGGAACTAATGATCCGTCTAATCTTCTTACGCTTTGCCGCAGCCATCATCGTGAAGTTCATGGGCGGTGAAGCGGAGATTGCTTCGCTCCGTTTTAGCAAAGACCGTTCACAACACTGGGGCGGTTGCGACGGCTGTTTTTCTAGAGGGTTAGTTCTTTGGTTACCCACCCATTGCCGTAGGCGGTGAGTTTAAGTGGTGTGGTGAGATCAGCGGGGATTTCAAATTCAAATCGACTCGTTCCTGAGACTTCCCAGCGTTTAATTGCTTTGCCATCCGACGATAGGCCCATGTACAGGCCCTGTAGAGAATTGCCATCGAGTTTCGTTACGGTGATGTTTAGATGCCGGCCGGTACTATCGGCCGTGATCCCTGGATTCACAACGTAGTCCGAATTGTTTTTCGTTCTCACCAACAAGCTTGGATCGCCAAACAGGTTATAAGCAGTGAGATTGTTTAGAGAGAGTTTGGTCACTCCGAGTTTTTCCAACATGTAGATTTGTCCGGCATAAACGGCGGGTCCCATCAAAGCGGCTTGTCGACGAAAACGATAGTCTGCAACTCCAATCGACATCACAGCCGGCTCGTGCCAGCTCACTTTAATTGAGCCACCAAAATACCCCACACTGCCGGCGGGATCACCTTCCACTTGCTGGTTCATCCAGGCTTCCGAGAAAGAGGGTTCGAGCTTTGTCCACGCGCCATTGTCACAAGCTACGTCGACAACCATCGGAAGTTTTTCGCGGTTTGCTAGGGCAGACACTTCGCGTGTCGTGAAAGCAGAATTGGTGGAGGTCCAAGCTGTTCCCGAGCCATGTCCGAAATAACTCAACCAACCACGTCCATCGGAAATCGCATTGCGAATCGATTGCGGGTAAGCGTTGCGAGCTTCTTCATAGAAACGGTCGACGATATCAAAACCTTGCTGGGCCAGTAGGCCCTCAATCGATTGCGCGTACTGTACGTCGGTAGGGGAGTAGCCTTCGCGGCTAGCAATCGTGACTGCGCGGGAGTTCCATTCTGCCGTGTATGTTCCTTTGTCCGATTCAACAAAGCGGCGCATTTGCGTACGCAGTTGTCCAAGATTCGAAGCAGTGACTCTGCCGACGAATCGCGCGGGAAATGGATTCTCATCCGATATGCGCGCGTATTGATAATCCGACGAAGCCACCTGCCATCCTGCCATTAGATAAAACGGCGGCACCGTGACTTGATCGCCGACGAGTAACAAAAAGTCCGTTGGTATAGCGCGTACATATGCCAAAATCTTGTCTGCATTTCGGCCAATCTCAGAAACCTTTTTCACTTGGACTGCAAATCCTGCCTGAGTCTTCCAACTCACCCACTGCTGAAAATAGGAATCGGTGATGTAAGAGTCTTCGGTGATGACGAGTATCCGGTTTGGAACTGCGGTCGCTGCGCGAGTTGCTGGCTCTTGAACTAAAGAACTCAGCCAAGTCGACGCGGGCACTTTGCTACTTCGTCCTGCTGGCGATTGGGCGCGTACGGTGAGAGTGATTTTTGAAAACGCCGTTACCTTTTTCTCGAGAGCTAAATACTGCAGCGGGTGCACTGCGAGCTGCGTAAGCGTTTGGCCTTGTTGAGTGGAGAGAGCTTGCAATTCAAATAATTCTTGGGGGAAGGGCTTGTCGGAATTGTAGCAAGGGGCGCGCTCGCTGCGCGCGCTTTCGGCTTCACAGCGGTAGCTGATTTTAAATGGCGCAATTTCCGCTTCACGCGGTTGAGTGGCCTGCGCATCGTCGATAGAAACCGTTACGTTCCAACCTTCTGGTATGGCAAAAACAGTTTTAGCCCCGACCAAATCTGGCTCACCTGGCTGCGCAATCGGCAGCAGATTATTTCCGGTGACTCGGTAACCTTCATCGGAAGGTTTGAAATCGAGTTGGTGCACTTGGAGTTGGACGTTCCACTCGAGTGTTCCGGGCGCGGTTCCGGCAACACGCGAAACGGTGAGTGCGTTTTCAGAAGAAGTTTGTGCACATGCGGCGACAAAGAGCGCGCATGAGAGCGCGCAGAGGCGGCGGCCGTAATTCAAGGGGAACTCCTGATTTTTAGTTGGCTATTGGACTGGATTGGGAACTTTTATTGCTGGGTGTCGGAGACGACTTGCAATTAACTCTAGTTTATCACGAAGGGCGCTGCTGCTGGGGTCTAACTTTGGTAACCCGAAAGCCGCGCCACTGCACTGCGGTAGTGCAACCGCACCATAAAATCGGAAAGTCCCATTAGATTCTTAACTAGTCGCGTTCATCGAGCCAGATCATCTGAATAGATTCTAGGATCTTCTCATTTGAGCGCTTGGGATCGTCGGCAAAGCCTTCTAACGCGCAGACTTTTGAGTGCAGGTCGGTAAACCGCAACGTAATTGGATCTACTTCGGGAAACTTATCAAACAAAGCTTCGGCAATCTCGCGGGTATCCGTCCACTTCATCTCTAAACTCCTTGCGGTTTTAATTCTTCGAGCGCTTTGCCCTGAAGCGCGCCTTGTACAACAGAATTCAGCAGACGCTCCGCCAGTTCCTGAGTCGCACCGTTTAAGTTGTCGACGGCTTTACGGATCTCATGACGATCTTGGGTAAGCAATGCAGATTCGGTTCTACGCAGAGCAACAGCGATGTCCGCTGCTTCTTCTTCAGACAGCAACGAGCGGCCCGCTTTAAGCGATTTCAGCGTCGCGCGTACAAGCGCGTCGGCTTCGTTGCGAGCTTCGATTAAGAATCGTGCTTCAAAATCTGCTTCGGCTAATTCAAAGCTGTCTTGCAACATGCGCTCTACTTCAGCGTCGTTTAAACCGTAAGTCGGATTCACAGTCACCGACGTGTGGGTGCCCGTACGCAATTCCAAAGCGCGCACGCTTAGGATGCCGTTCACGTCGACGGTAAATTCAACTTCAATCTTCGGCACGCCCGCGGGCAAAGGTGGCAGACCTTTTAAATCAAACGTCGCTAAGCTGCGATTGTCGGGCACCAACTCGCGTTCGCCTTGCAGAACGTGAATGCGTACCGAGGTCTGTCCGTCGATAGAAGTGGTAAACATCTCACTCGCATTCGTCGGCACCGTCGTATTGCGGTGAAGGATCTTGCTGCAAATTCCACCAACGGTTTCAATTCCCAATGACAGTGGGAGAACGTCTAATAAAAGCACGTCGGTGTTGCCGCCGCTTAGCACATTGGCCTGAACGCAAGCTCCAGCTGCCACAATCATTTGTGGATCCATGCTTGATAGCGGTGCTTTACCAAAAAGCTCGCCGACAAATTTCTTCACTATTGGAGACAGTGTGCTGCCCCCAACCAAGAGCACATCCGAAACCTGTTTTGTTGTGAGCTTGGCGTCGGCCAGGCACTGATTACAAATCGCGCGCGTGCGTTCCAAAACCGGAGCAGTCCACTGTTCCCACTGCGCGCGCGACACGGTGACTTCAAAAGTGCCTTTGCCATCCGACACCTGGTACTGCGCCGATTCAGCGGCAGTTAGATCAGTTTTGAGTTTCTCTGCAGCAGCAAGAGCGCCAAATTTACCTTCGGCACTAGCGAGCCACTCCGTCGATAAAGTCTTCCCAAGCTCGGGGAGCAGGGCAGTGACTACAGCGTGATCAAAATCATCGCCACCTAAAACTGTGTCCCCGGCCGTGGCTAGGACTTCAAACACACCGTCTTTTACCCGCAAGATCGAAATATCAAACGTTCCGCCGCCAAGGTCATAAACGGCAATCGTGCCAGCGGCTTTTTTATCTAAACCGTAAGCCAAGCACGCAGCCGTTGGTTCATTTAGAATCCGCATGACTTGCAGGCCTGCTAATTCGCCGGCCTTCTTTGTAGCTTGGCGTTGCGCATCATTAAAATAAGCAGGTACTGTGATGACGGCGCCAGTAATCGCTTCGCCCATCTGAGTCTCGGCGAGCGTTTTTAATTTCTTTAAAATATGTGCAGAAATTTCAAGCGGCGTGACCACTCGGTCACCTACCTGAAAACGAATCATCGAATCGTCGCTCGGCGACAGATCGAGCGGCATGTCTGCTAAGTGCGCGGGCAGGTCCTTTTTACCAAGGCCCATAAATCGCTTCACGCTGTAAACCGCGTGGTCGGGATTGGCTTTCTGCGCGGCCTTGGCCGTAGACCCAACTAACGGTTCGGAGCTGCCGTCTTCATAAGCCGCAACAGACGGCACAAGTGCTGAGTCATTCTCGCCGACAAATAGCCGGGGTCTTCCTTTTTCGATAGTTCCCACCAAGCTATTGGTGGTTCCTAAATCAATTCCCACTATCGGCATACGGCGTTCCTATTTTCTTCCCCAAGTCAGCAATCATGGATTTTAAGTAGCGACCCTTAATGAGGTTTTCCTGCAGCGAAGCAGCGAGGCTCTCTTTAGGTTCTTTTGTCCAGCGGTCAGCTAGTAATTCCCATTCCAATTCGTTGGCTTGCAAGCGCTCTAGTAAGTCTTCGCGGAAGAGCAAGATCGGCTCGACTTCTTTGCTCTCCATTAAGAGTTCCTGCAGATCAAAATACTGTTCCGCCAATTCTGTCGGAACTTGCGGCGCTTTATCGTCCTGTGTGTGACCCGTAAGTTCGAGTACATAACGCGATCGCGGCACGCGGCCCAAAAGTGTTTGGTACGCGCGGTTTAAAAACGTGGTCCACTTGGCTGCGTAACTCGGAATCGGATGCACGGCGGTGGCATAGCGATCGGGATGCAGTTTGCGCGAAAGCTCGTAGTAGTGATCGCGCAAAGCTTCTTCATCGAGCTTTAATGTCTGAGTAAGTCCAAAGAGATTGAAATACGTCAGTCCATCCGGGAGATCCTGGATGTTGCCGCAGCCGTCGCAGAACGGAATCTGAGGCATCTCGCGCTTGCACTTCCAGCAAGGTTTTATTTCAAACGGCAAAGGAGGTGCCACAACCACAGCTCTTCGACGCGTTTGGATTAGAGAATGTAAAACCGGTGCCGTTTAAGCCGCCAGAATAATCCAGAGTAAGCCCGCGGACGTAGAGAAAACTCTTGGGATCCACGAACACTTTCACGCCGCTAATTTCAAAGACCTTATCTTTTTCCGACGGGTCTTTTTGAAAATCTAATTTATAGGAAAGGCCACTACAGCCTCCGCCTACGACGGCAATGCGAAGTCCGCCTTCTGCCATGCCGGCTTCGGATTTAAACTTATGAATTTGCGCTACGGCGCCATCCGTTAGCTGAATCATCCGGGAACCTGTTTCTTCTGATAGTCGGCAATCGCCGCCCGGATCGCGTCTTCCGCCAATACGGAGCAGTGAATTTTTACAGGTGGCAACGCCAGTTCGTTCACGATGTCGGTATTCTTAATCTGCAATACTTCGTCGATCGTCTTGCCCTTGACCCATTCTGTGGCCAGGCTGGAGCTCGCAATCGCGCTGCCGCAACCGAAGGTTTTAAACTTTGCATCTTCAACAACATTGTCTTTGATTTTGAGTTGCAACTTCATAACGTCGCCGCACTCTGGCGCACCAACGATACCTGTGCCCACTTTCGTGTCGCCCTTTTCAAAGGAGCCCACGTTGCGAGGATTGTGGAAGTGATCAATTACTTTTGGTCCGTATGCCATAACTATCTCCCTTTTCAGCCAAGTTGCTGTAACTCAGTGTCCTGTCCATTGGACGGTTTTTAGATCAATGCCTTCTTTGGCCATTTCATAAAGCGGCGACATATCGCGCAAGCGAGTGACTGTCTCAATCACTTGTTTGGCGACGTAATCGACTTCTTCTTCGGTGTTAAAACGACCGAATCCAAAACGAATCGACGTATGTGCGAGTTCTTCGCCTACGCCCATCGCGCGTAAAACATATGACGGCTCTAACGAAGCCGACGTGCAGGCAGAGCCCGACGATACGGCGACATCCTTAAAACCCATCATCAGTGCTTCGCCTTCGACGTAAGCGAAACTCAAATTCAAATTGTTGTAGAGACGCTTCTCTGGATGTCCATTGAGATGCACTTCATCCAGCGCATCACAAATCTTGCGGTGGAGAAGATCGCGCAATCCACTGACGTATTCGCGATCCTTGCTCATATCCAGACGCGCAATTTCGCAGGCCATTCCCAAGCCGACAATGCCAGGGACGTTCAATGTTCCAGAACGCATGCCGCGTTCGTGGCCGCCACCATGCATAATCGGCGCTAAGCGCACACGAGGATTGGAGCGGCGAACGTATAAAGCGCCGACGCCCTTAGGTCCGTAAATCTTGTGTCCCGAAATCGACAGCATATCGATTCCCATCGCGTTGACGTCTATAACTTCTTTGCCGACAGTTTGCGCGGCATCGACGTGGAACAAGATGCCTTTTTCCTTGGCTAGCTTTCCAATTTCCGCAATCGGCTGAATGGTTCCGACTTCATTATTGGCGTGCATCACAGAAATCAAAATCGTCTTGGGCGTGATAGCGGCACGAATCGCCTCCACATCGACCATGGCAAAAGTATCGACGGGCAAAAACGTAATTTCGCAGCCATGCTTCTCAAGCGATTTAGCGGAATCGATCGTAGCTTTGTGCTCGGTGGTGACAGTGATGATGTGATTGCCTTTTTCGGCATACATCTCGGCAGCACCTTTTAGAGATACGTTGATGCTTTCAGTCGCACCACTAGTGAAAACGATTTCTTTTGTATTCGCGCCGATTAATTGCGCAATTTGCAGACGAGCTTTTTCGACTGCTTCTTCCGATTCCCAACCAAAGGCATGACTGCGACTTGCAGCATTACCAAATTGATCCGTCAGATACGGCATCATCGCTTCGAGGACTCGAGGGTCCAGAGGGGTGGTGGAATGGTTGTCCAGGTAAATCGGTCTTTTCATTGTGCTAATCCTAAGGTTCGCTCGACTGGGGCGGGATTGCCGGTTCGAGTCAAAGTTTCTAAAGTGGTATCTTGAAAAAGCTGAACAATTTTCTGATTCAGCAAAGTCATTGGCGAAACAATCGTGCAGCCTTGTTTCATCGGGCAAACTTCGCGACCTGGTTCTAGACAGGTGGCTACTTGTACAGGTCCCACCAAGCTCTCGTTGAGTTTGAGTAGGCTGATTTCGGAAAGCTCTTTATTGAGTCGATAACCGCCGTGGTTTCCGTAGACGGGCAAGACAAAGAGATTCCCCTTTAGGCTTTGCATCACTTTGCTCAGTAAAGGCTCAGGCAAGCCGCGGTGAGCGGCAATTTCGCGCACACTGGCAGTTCGGTCGGACTTGGTGCTCAAGTAGAGCAGCGCCATCATCCCGTACTCCATTTTTTTGTTAATCCGAAGCAATGCTCACCTCAAGGTGCCAAACGGTGCTGACCCCCGCAAACACGGGCAGAGAGCAAGTCTCTGTCTTGTTAGACTAAAATAGTCCGAATAGCAACTTCCCTCATTATGGGTGGGGCTGCTCCGGCGTGTCAAGTAGTCGGACTACTTTAATCCGACTTGCAAACTCCTACAGTTGACGCTGGTTTTCAAGACTTTGAAATCCATGTTTTTTCTTGCTTCCGATAGTTAGAAGATTTATTCATCAATGTTGAAACAGGTCGAATCCGTCCAGGAAGATCCAAGAGTTCTTAAACTCTTATAAATACAGAGATCAAAAAAGTATCGAGTCTCAGGAGTTACAAATGGCTGACCAGAGCAGGGGGAAGTCCCCGAGGCGTAAACCACGTCCTCGAGCGGATCGTAAGCAGAGTGATGGGCAAGCGGAGCCACAACGGCGTGAACCAGCGGCAAGAGAGTCCTCAAGAGATTCTTCACGGGACTCGTCGAGAGACAATGACCGGGATTTTGAGCCAGAACAAAGAATAATGAGAGAGCGCGAAGCTCCTTCAGACGAAGATTTCGATGAAGCGGAATTAGCGCGCGATCGCGAGATGGACGAGCAAGCAATTGAAACGCGTGACGCTCAAGCTCCTCGCAACGAACCGCCCCGCCACAATCCCGGCCCACGTGTGATGCCGGAAGAAGAATTTGCAATCCAAGTATTTTACGATCGCGGCCTCCAAACGTATTTGGCCACGTGCTTGGAATTCCCAGATATGAAAGTTCAAGGCGGACGTCGTGAAGAGGTCGTCGAAGAACTCAATCAGAAAATCGGCGATGAATTAGAGTTGATGCGCCGAGATGGCCGTCAATTGCCAGTTCCTTTTTCTGCTAGAACCTATCCAGAAAAATTAGAAGTGCGGATTTCCAAAGGCCTGTATCGCCGTCTTGATATGCAATCGCGACTAGATCGTGTGCCGATGGATCAATTGGTTTCCGAACTACTGACGCATAGCCTAAGTCGTCGTGTCGGCGGAAGCGATCGCCCACAAGGCGAGCGTCGTCCACAAAACCAAAACCAGAATCAGAAGAATGCTGGTCATGGTGGTGGCGGACACGGAAACAATCGTCGTGGCGGTGGTGGAGGCGGCGGGCGCGGACAGCGCGATCGCAACTACCACGATACAATGGGCAAGACCGATAATTTCTTGGAATACGTTCGCAACTTGGAAAAGGGCGGCGGCTATAAAAAGCGCTAGTCTGTTCCTTCGGTTTGGTTAGGCGGGCGTGTTCGTAAGGTCTCTACGTAATCAATAAACAGTGCACCGGGATCAAGGCGGTACCGCTCTAGGTACGCCAAGTGATCCTTGAGCATCGCTTGGTGCGCAAGTGGCACTGTTTCATCCTCTGACATTGCTTTGGCAAATTTGAGAATTTCCTTCGCATGTTCTCGATCAGCACTGCCAGCTGGCTTGGTGAGGAGCGAGGCACCAAGCGAATCATCAAATTTGTATTTCTTATGAGCGCGATCATACTTTTGAATCGCTTTGCCTTGCACGGCTAGCAGCAAACGGTCTTGGATGTTTTCCCACTTAACCACGGGATACGCCTTAAAGAGTTCGGCATGGAATACCTGATGATAATCGGCGAGAGCTTTTAGTTGTTGCCCTACCTTGCCACCATAGAATTTTACGATCGTAGCCGACGGTAATTCAGCGCCAGTATTGTATCTAAGGAAATGCGAGAGGTCCTTGTAACCATGAGGTATCTGAATAGTGTCTTCGATATAGGGGCCCCAGGTTGGCTCCTTCAAGTCTTCTTGCAGGTACTCAATATGGAATTGATTCGGTGGTTTCTTCGCTTGCTCCCGTCGGATTTCAGCTTCCATTTTTCTTATGTGCTTTTGATAACGAGGAAGGGCCTCGACAACAATCTGCGTGAGTTCAGCAACATCGTCCGCCACTAATTCCGCTCTTCGTCCTGCCCATTTCAATTTGCCTTCGTTGAATTGCTCGGTTGCGGCGGCATCGAGCGGCATTCCAGTTTTGATTCGTTCGTGAAAAAGAGTGAGTCGCGGATCTCCCTGTGCGAGGGCTGCGAAGTATTTCTTACAATCTATCGACTCGAAATCTATGGCTGTAGCGGGTAACGAAACTACCGTTAGTAAAATAATGGGGGTGAGTCGTTTCATGAGATAATTTTATTATGACACACGGTCTACAGCGACTCAGGGCGCACCTAGTCCTGACTTTCCTGGTACTGGTGGTCGTTTGCGGTCAGGCGTTTGCGCCCGACAACGAATTTCAAATGCGGCTAGGGCAGGCCGTCGCTGATGTAGAAAATCCCGCGGCTTTCTCCTTTCTCAATGAACTCAACGAGCGCGATGTGCGTCTGTTGGCGCCTAAAGTCTTTAACGTCTACGCAAACACGTGGGGACAAATGCGCGCGATGCCCTTTCGCGATAGCTACGTGCGGTACCCACTCATCCTTGGGGTTTTGGGCGAGCTCTATCTCAACGTGCGTGAACGCAAACTCGCGGAAGCTAGCCCAGGCAGCGAGTTCCTTGATACCGAGGCCTATGATTCTAAGAATACCGACGGCACCCGGCCAGATGGTTTAGTGATTCGACGACAAACCGACGGT
>Ga0163144_10026697_pt1 | contig 11217 bp, 7 predicted proteins | sample OliLak19BULKMAT1_FD_123175 | JGI IMG/M metagenome (GOLD analysis project Ga0163144, IMG submission 123175) | Freshwater microbial mat bacterial communities from Lake Vanda, McMurdo Dry Valleys, Antarctica - Oligotrophic Lake LV.19.BULKMAT1 | ecosystem: Environmental > Aquatic > Freshwater > Lake... | reverse complement strand
CGAGCCGCGCAATGCCGGGTCCGTATACGTGGCGGTGAAGTCGTTGAAGAAACGGCCGTACTGCCAGTTGAGCGATCCCTTTTTGCACTTGCCGAAGAGGTTGGGCTGCTCGAGGCCGATGAAACCGCCGAAGCCGACGCCGCCCTGTCCCATCGACGCACCGAAGTTGATGCTACCGGTGCGCTTCTCCTTCAGCCGGAAGACGATGTCCACGTCGCCCTGATCATTGATCGGGCGATAGTCGGGGAATGGCATCGGCGCTTCGAAAAAGTTCAGGTTGCCGATGCTCTGATAGCTGCGCACCATCGCTGCCTGATTGAATACACCGCCAGGCACAAGGAAGATCTGGCGACGGATGCAATCGTCGCTCGTGTAGTCATTGCCGAGGATCTCGATGCGATTGACGATCGCCGGATTCTTCTCGTCGATCTCCCAGCGCAGGTTCACGACCGGCTGCGAGTCCGCATCCAGACGTCGCTCAACCACAGGATTGATGCGGGCGTACAGGTAACCGTTGTTGCGATACGCCTCGTTCACCTTCTCGATCGAGGCATCCCACTTCTTCTGGTCGAAGACCCCTTCGGGGGCAGCGGCTTCGCGCATCACCAACCCCATCACTCGCTGCGTCAGCGTCGCCGACTCATTGCCGTCGAACGGATAAAAACGACGCAGTTCGTCCGTCGGAAAGCGACGATTGCCGGCGATCTCGAAGCTGCCCACGCGATAGCGCGGCCCCTCCTCGATACCGATCTGGATCAGTCCCTTGCCGCGTTCACGATCGACCATGAGCGTGTCCTTGGCGATGCGCATGTCCACATAACCCAAACGCGAAAACAGCGCCGGGATGCGCTCGCCCAAGTCGCCGACGTACTTGTCGTCGTCAAACTCGCCCTTGCGGAAGAACCAGAACCCCTCGGGCTTGGTCTTCATCGCGCCGACGATGGTGCCTTCCTTGACGGTCGTGTTTCCCGTCACGTCGATACCGGAAATCGCCAGTCGGCGCCCCTCGTCCACCCGATAGGTCAGCCCGATCCGACCTTCGGACATTGGCGTCGAATCGATGGTGACCTGCGCGAGGTAGTAGCCCGCGGCCTCGTACACGGAGTCGATGCGCGCGCGCGCTCGCGCCAGCTGCAGCGGATCGATTGGACGGCCAATGAGCAGCTCGATCTTGTCCTTCACGGACCGCTCCGAAACGGCCTTTGGCCCCACGACCTTGAGGTCACCGAGCAGCGCCCGCTCCTTCACCACGATCGCGATAATCGACTTGTCCTTCACACTTTCCAGGTCGCAGACCACATCCACCGCGTCAAACTCATTGAGCGCGTAGATCGCCTTGATCGCTCGCTGCACGCCGGGGAAGTTGAGCGGCGTGCCCGGCGTGAGAGCCCCCTCGGTGCGGATCTTCGATTCCGCCACGCGCGCATACCCGCGCACGGCGATGGAATCGGGCGTGGTGCACCTGCCGCTGGGATCCTGCGCCTTCGCGATACCAGGTATCGCCGTCAGGACCAGCGTCAGCGCGCCACAGGCCGCTGTTCGGAGGGAAACTCGTTTCTGCATAGCCGAGGAATATATACCGAAAAGACAAGCGGCCGGACCCGGGAGGGTCCGGCCGCCGGCAACCAACAACGTCACGCCTGTGGGCTCGGTGACGGGGACATGACACGGAACTCGAGCTTGTCCTTCTCGGTCGGAGAGGGATCGACCTCGATCTCATCGCCGCGCGAGAACTCGGCCGTCAACAACTTCTCCGACAGCGGATCTTCGATGTACCGCTGGATGGCTCTCTTGAGCGGACGCGCGCCGTAGTGCTCGTCGTACCCATGATTCACCAGGAACTCGGTCGCCGCATCGGTGAGGCGAATCGTGAGCTCCTCTTCGGCCAGACGCTTCTGTACGTCGGCAAAGAGAATCGACACGATCTTGGAGATGTGCTCCTTGCCGAGCGGATGGAAGACGATCACGTCGTCCAGACGGTTGAGGAACTCGGGGTTGAAGACGCGCCCCATCTCCTCCTTCACCTTGTCCGAAATGCGCTCGAAGTCCCCACGCGAATCGTTGGTCGCAAAACCCAACGACTTGCCACGCGTGATGTCCTTTGCGCCTACGTTCGACGTCATGATGACCACGGTGTTCTTGAAGTCGATCATACGGCCGTAGTTGTCGGTGAGGTGACCCTCATCGAGCACCTGCAGCAGGATGTTGAACACATCCGGATGCGCCTTCTCGATTTCATCGAGCAACACCACGCTGTACGGCTTGCGACGGACGGCCTTGGTAAGCGTGCCGGAATCTTCGTAACCGACGTAGCCCGGCGGAGCGCCGATCAACCGCGACACGGAGAACTTCTCCATGTACTCACTCATGTCCACGCGAATCAGCGCCGACCCGTCAGCAAAGAGGAACTTGGCCAATGATCGCGCCAGCTCCGTCTTGCCGACGCCCGTCGGTCCCGAAAAGATGAACGAGCCGATGGGACGACGCGGATCTTTCAGCCCCGCGCGACTCCGACGGATGGATCGCGACAATGCCTTGATCGCTTCATCCTGACCGACGACCGACAAGTGCAACTCGTCTTCCATGCGCAGGAGACGCTTGGTCTCCGCTTCCTGCAGGCGCGTCACGGGAATGCCGGTCCACCGGCTCACGATGAACGCAATTTCCTCCTCGCCAAGCGTCGGACGGTGAGACGCGCGATGCGCTTCCCACTCTTCCTGCTTGCGACGAATGTCCGCCTGCAATTCGCGCTCGTTGTCACGCAACGACGCTGCCCGTTCGAAGTTCTGATCACGTACCGCCGCTTCCTTCTCGGCGTTGATGCCTTCCAACTGCTCCTTGAGCGCGGCCACGGCCGGTGGTGGCGCCTGCGCGGCCAGACGCGCACGCGCGCCCGCTTCGTCGATCACATCGATCGCCTTGTCCGGAAGGAAGCGATCCGTGATGTAGCGCTCGGACAGCTTCGCCGCCGCGACCAGCGTTTCGTCGGGAATGTTCACGCGGTGGTGATCTTCGTACTTCTTGCGAAGCCCCTGCAGGATCTGCACGGTCTCGTCGATCGAGGGCGGATCGACCACGACCGTCTGGAAGCGACGCTCGAGGGCGCCATCCTTCTCGATGTACTTGCGATACTCGTTGAGCGTCGACGCACCGACGCACTGCAGCTCACCACGGGCGAGCGCGGGCTTGAGCATGTTGCTGGCGTCGATCGCGCCTTCGGCCGCACCGGCACCGACGAGCGTATGCAATTCGTCGATGAACAGGATGATCTGCTTGTTCTGCGCGATCTCGTTCATCACGGCCTTGAGCCGCTCTTCGAATTGTCCGCGATACTTCGTGCCCGCAATGACCGCCGCCATATCGAGCGACAGCACGCGATTGTCGCGCAGGTTCTCCGGGCACTCGCCATTGGCGATGAGCTGCGCAAGACCTTCCACGATCGCCGTCTTCCCCACACCGGGTTCGCCGATGAGCACGGGGTTGTTCTTCTTGCGTCGCGTCAGCACTTCCATGACGCGCTCGATCTCCTTCGCGCGGCCGATCGTCGGGTCAAGCTGCCCTTCGGCGGCGAGCTGCGTGAGATCGCGGCAGAAGTGGTCGAGAGCCGGCGTCTTCGACTTTTTGTCGCCTTTGGGCGTCGCGGCAGAGGGCGGAGCGCCAGTGCCCGCCTTCTCCGGCTGCGGCGACTGACCCTGCTGCGGCATGTCGGTGCCCAGCAGTCGCAGCGTTTCGGCGCGCGCCGCGTCGAGGTTCACCCCGGCGTCCGTCAGCACCTGCGCGGCGATTCCCTTCTCCTCGCGCAACAGACCAAGCAACAGGTGCTCGGTGCCGACGTAGCTGTGGTTCAGGTCGCGCGCTTCGGCCATGGCCAGTTCCAGGACCTTCTTCGCGCGCGACGTATACGGCAGGTCAGGGCCGGTGGCTTGCGCCGCCTTCCCCTTCTTGACCGTCTCCTCGATTTTCTGCGTGACGTCGTCCAGGTCGACGTTGAGGTTCTGCAGCACCGCGGCCGCGACCCCCTCACCCTCGCGGATCAGCCCGAGCAGGATATGCTCGGTACCCACGTACTCGTGGTGAAGGCGTGCTGCCTCCTCGCGCGCCATCGCGAGAACTTTCCGGACCCGCTCGGTGAAGTTGTAGCCGTTCATCGTCCCCTCAGGGTCGGGTGGAAGCGGATCATTCGACTCCGCCCCCTTCGCTCACCAGCGCTTCGCGCACATAACGCGCGCGAGCCAGGTTCGCCTCGCCTTCCGTCAACGCGCGCCCCTCGAGGTGGGCCAGATGCGCTGACTGTGTAAAGATCAGGAGCTTGTTGAGCGTGTATACACTGAGCCCGGTGATCAGTTTCAGGCCGACCGCCAGACGTACCCCACTCAGGTAGTTCATGGCCTCGTCAAACGTCAGGCTGCGCGCGTACCGCAGCGTGCCATAGGACCGCCACAACTTGTCCTCGATAATATATCCCGCGTCGCGAACGAGTACACGTCGAGCCTCCTCTTCCCGCTCGATCACGTGCCGTACCACGCGGACCAGCAGATCCTGCAACTCCTCCTCCGACCGACCCAACGTCGTCTGGTTCGACAGCTGAAAGAAATTCCCGACGACTTCGCTCCCCTCGCCGTACAAACCGCGATAGGTCAGCCCCATCTGCTGCAAGCCCGCCAGCACCTTGCCAATTTCCTTGGTCAACACCAGGCCAGGCAGGTGGATGAGGACCGAGGCCCGAAGTCCGGTGCCGGTGTTCGTCGGACAGGCGGTCAGGAAACCGAACTCGCGATGAAAGGCGAACGGCACCTGCGCGCCAAGCTCCGCATCGAGTCGCTGCACCGTCTCGAACGCCTGGGGCACCGCAAACCCCGAACGCAACACCTGCAACCGGAGATGGTCCTCTTCGTTCACCAGCAGTCCGACAGACTCGCCAAGAAAGACGGCCGCTCCGGTACGCAACGGATGCTGCGCATCGAGACCCGCCAGCTCTTTGCTGACCAGATGTCGCTCATGCAGCAGCTGACGATCCTGTGTGGCCATGTCGTCGAGCCGCAGCAGCAGGCTGCCACTGAGCGACGGCACCGCGCCCAGCGCATCGCGCACCTGCGCCAGCATGCGCAACCGCTCGCCATCCCGGGCACGGCCGGTGAACGCATAGCCAGACACGTTCCGAGCCAGCCGCATTCGCGTGGAAATCACGACATCGGCATTGGGCCCCGAGGCATCCAACCACCGTACGCCGCCATCCGGCAGCAGCGACAGATCGAGTCCGGCGCGCGCGCTCATTCGAGCACTCGAATTCTGTCGCGCAGCTCGGCGGCCAGCTCAAACTGTTCCGTCGCGATCGCACGATTCAGGCGATCGTGCAGATCGTGCAACGTGTCCGGCTTGGTGTGCACATGCGCGGTCGGCGTCTCGTAGCGAATGCCCACATGCTTCGAGCTGCCATGCAACCGACGCAGCAACTCGCGCAAACTCCGCTCCATCGCGTCGTAGCAGTGCGGACAGCCCAATCGGCCGGTGGCGCGGAAATCACGCGCTGTTGATCCGCAGAACGTGCACGAGGGCGCGTCTTCCGACGTGGTGGATGCCTGCTGCTGCACCGCCTGCAGGATGTCGCCGAGCGGATGCTGCGGCATGGCCAGCGTCGTCTCGACACCCTTGGCCGCCGCGCATTTCTCGCACAGGTGCAGCTGAGTCACCGCGTTGTCGACAATGCGGGTGAGATGCACGACCGCATCGCGTTCCTTGCAGCTGTCGCAGAGCATCAGTCCCCTCCCCCGATCCGCGGTACATCCGATACGGCCAACCTGCCTCCCTCCAACAATAGCGCGCGGTCGGCGCGCGCCGCGAGTGACTGATTATGTGTCACGACCACCAGCCCGAGCGTGCGATCGCGCGCCAGTTCGGCGAACAGGTCATGCAACCGCTCGGCGTTGTGCAGATCGAGATTCCCACTCGGCTCGTCGGCCAGCAACAAGGCAGGCTCGGCGGCCAGCGCGCGCGCCACCGCGGCGCGCTGCTGCTCTCCACCAGACAACTCGTTGGGACGATGTCCGAGACGCGCTGAGAGTCCAACGCGTTCGAGCAGCATCTCGGCGCGTCCACGGGCATCGCGCTCCGACACTCCGGCAATGCGCAACGGCATCATGACGTTCTCCAACGCAGAGAACTCACGAAGCAGATGATGAAATTGAAACACAAATCCCACCGCACGGTTCCTGAGGGCGGCGAGCGCGTCGTCCGCGAGTCCTTCAACCGGCTGACCCGCGAGTCGCACCCGACCCGACGTCGGCCGCTCCAATGCGCCGAGCAGATGCAGGAGCGTGCTCTTGCCGGAGCCGCTGGCGCCGACGATCGCCACCATCTCCCCGCGATGCACCGTGAGCGACACACCATCCACCACACGAATGGCGCTGCCATCGACCGCGCGAAACTCCTTCACGAGGTCTTCAGCTTCGACAACCGCCGGTGCGGTCACGAGCACCGGCGCCGCGTCAGTCATGACGGATGGCATCGACGGGATACATGCGCGCGGCCTGCGCGGCTGGATACAAAGTGGCGACCGTGGCGATCGCGAGACTCGCCACGACGATGATCAGCACGTCGAACGGCTCCGTTGTCACCGGCAGGTGATCGATGAAGTAGATCGACGGGTCGAGGGCAATAAGCTGAAAGCGCTCGAGCAACGTGGCGACCGTCATGCCGAGCAGGAGACCACCGCCCGTGCCGACGGCGCCGACGAGCATACCCTGCAGCAGAAAGATCCGCCGGATGGATCGGGCCGACATACCCATCGCACGAAGAATGCCGATTTCCCGCGTCTTGTCCGCCACCACCATCGTGAGCGTACCCACGATATTGAACGCCGCAACAACGACGATCAGCAGGAGAATGACACCCATGCCCAATTTCTCGAGCTTGAGTGCGGAGAAGAGTGAACGGTTTTGCTCCTGCCAGTCCTGCGCGCGCACCGGCGCGTCGATGTTCACGCGCAACGATTCGGCAATGGCGGGTGCCTTCCACCGGTCCGCCGTCTGCGCCTCGATGCCGGTGACATCGTTGCCGAGTCCCGCGAAACGCTGCGCCGTGGTGAGGTCGAGATATAGGTAGTTGTTGTCGTACTCGTACATCTGCGTCTCGAACACCCCCGAGACCACCATACTGTCAGCGCGTGGAATGATGGCGCCCGTGGCCGCGTTCATCTCGAGACCGCTCGAACCGACCAGCACGATCGTGTCGCCGGGAAAGGCATTCAGCTTCGACGCGAGCAGCTTGCCGAGCACCGCGCCCGGCAAGTCGATGCCGTCTCGTTTGAAGCGAAAGTCTCCCAGCACCGCGTGTGTGCGGATCGTGGTGACATCCGCTCCGGGCGTGCCTTCCGGCTCGATGCCCAGCACCGCGGCGCCCGTCATGAAACCCGCGAGATTGCGCACCAACCCCTGCGTCTGTACGAACGGAGCCGCCGCCGTGATTCCCTTGGACGCTCGCACCTTGTCGCGCACGTCCGCCCAATTCGACAACCGAAGTCCGGCGCCGTACGGCAACACCTGAATGTCGGCACTCCCAACCAGAATCTTGTCGCGGAGGTCGCGCTGCAAGCCGTTCATCACACCCATGATGACGATGAGCGCGCTGACGCCGATCAGTACCCCGCCGATGGCGATGACACTGATCAGCGACAGCAGACGCGAACCGCGCCGACTTCGCAGGTACCGCCAGGCGATCGAGAACTCGAGTTGAGTCACCGCAGCGGCTATTCGGGACGCATCGTTGGGAACAGAATCACGTCGCGGATGTTGGCCGTGTCGGTGAGGTACATGAACAGTCGATCGATACCGATGCCAACGCCGCCAGTCGGCGGCATGCCGTATTCCATCGCGCGCAGATAGTCCTCGTCCACGCCCGACGCTTCGTCGTCTCCTGCATCGCGTAACCGCGCCTGCGCTTCAAACCGCTGCCGCTGATCGATGGGATCGTTCAACTCCGAAAACGCGTTCGCCAGCTCCTTGCCGCGCGCAAACAGTTCAAAGCGTTCCGTGAGCCCCGCCGGACCGCCACGCTTTGGCTTGGCCAGCGGCGACAACTCGATCGGATAGTCGACCACGAACGTCGGCGCATCGATGCGCGACTCCACGAGCTCCTGGAACATCTCGTCGAGCACCTTGGGTCGGCTCAACGTGCTTACCTTCGCCACGCCAATGCGTTCCGCCACCTGCCGCAACGCCGCATCGTCGAGCGTCATGACGTCCGCGCCGGCCGCCTTCGACAGCGACGGCGCCCACTCGATGCGGGGAAAGGGCGTCACCAACGTCGGTACCTTTTCGCCGACCACGGGCACGCGCCGCACCGCTTCGGCCGCCGCCACCAGCAACGACTCCACGCGCTCCATCATCACCGTGTAGTCCGCGAACGCCTCGTAGAACTCGAGCATCGTGAACTCCGGATTGTGCGTGCGGTCGATGCCTTCGTTGCGGAAGTCATGACCGATCTCGTACACGCGCTCGAATCCACCCACGATCAGCCGCTTGAGATACAGCTCATCCGCGATGCGCAGGTACAACGGCATATCGAGCGTGTTGTGATGCGTGATGAACGGCCGTGCCGACGCGCCACCGTACAGAGGCTGCAGCACCGGCGTTTCCACTTCCAGGTAGCCGAGATTGTCCAGATGATGACGCACGGTGCGCGTGAGCAGCGAACGCGCGCGAAACAACGCGCGCATCTCCGGGTGCACCGCGAGATCGGCATAACGTTGACGTGCACGAAGCTCCGTATCGGCAAACGCCGAGTAGCGAACGGTCTTGCCATCCACCACGGCTTCCTTGCCATACGGCAGCGGTCGCAGCGACTTGGACAACATCGTGCTCTCCACCACCCGCACCGTCGCTTCGCCCGTTCGCGTGCGCATCGTCGTGCCGCGCACACCAACCCAATCGCCGAGATCGTATTCATGCAGCAACGCCCACGCCGCCTCGCCAATCTCATCGCGACGGAAATACAGCTGAATGCGGCCGTCCATATCGGCGAGGTGCGCGAACGCCGTCTTACCCTGGCTGCGCCACGAGGTCAGACGTCCGGCCACCGACACACTCGGCCCCTCCGCTGCCTCGCCCAGCGCCGCAATCGCGTCAAGCGACGAGTGCGTGCGGTCGTAGGAATACGCGAACGGCTCGATACCGCCCGCGCGCAGACGATCGAGCTTCTCGCGACGCGCCTTCAGGAGGAAGTTGAGATCCTCACTCACGACGCGTTCCCCTCGGCGTTCGCCGAGCTCTCCATCTTCAGGTAGGCCTGGATGAAGGGGTCGATCGCGCCATCCATGATCTTCTGCACGTCGGGGATCTTCAGTTCGGTGCGGTGGTCGTTGACCATCGTGTACGGTTGAAAGACGTAGCTGCGGATCTGGCTGCCGAACGAGACATCCTGCTTGTTCGCATCGAACGCGGCCTTCACCGCGGCGTGCTTGTCCGCTTCCAGTTGATAGAGCCGGTTCTTGAGCTGCTTCATCGCCGTCGCCTTGTTCTTGAACTGCGAACGTTCGGCCTGCGACGCGGTGACGATACCCGACGGCAAGTGCGTGATGCGCACCGCCGACGACGTCTTGTTGACGTGCTGTCCGCCAGCGCCCGAGGCGCGATACACATCGATGCGCAAATCCTCTTCGCGAATCTCGATGTTGATCTCCTCGTTCACGACCGGATACACGAACACGGATGCGAAACTCGTGTGACGGCGCGCCTGCGAGTCGAACGGAGAAATGCGTACGAGTCGATGCACCCCCGATTCAGGGCGGAGGAATCCGTACGCGAACTGCCCCTTGATCTCGAGCACCGCGCCCTTGATGCCTGCTTCTTCGCCTTCGCTGAGGTCGAGGATCTCGATGCCAAAGCCTTTGCGCTCCGCCCATCGCGTGTACATGCGATAGATCATCTGCGCCCAGTCCTGCGCCTCGGTGCCGCCGGCGCCCGCCGAGATTTCCAGCTGGGCGTCGCGGAAGTCGTCGCGGCCGCGGAGCAGTGTACGCAGCTCGAAGGCGTCCAACTCCTCGTCAATCCGCGCCACCTCCGCATCCACTTCGTCGGCCATCGCTTCGTCCGGCTCGAGCGTCAGCATCTCGTCGAGTTCGCGTGCCGACCTGGTGCGCGCTTCGAGCGCATCGAAGGGATCCACCCACCCCTTCAGCACCTTCACCTGCTGCACGATGTCGCGCGCATGCTCCTGATCATTCCAGAAGGCGCCGTCCGACATCTCGTTCTCGTATGCGTTCAGCGTCGCGCGCTTGGACTCGACGTCAAAGATACCTCCGCATGTCCGCCAGCCGTTCTTCCGACCGTGACAACACCTTCACGCGTTCACCGTCCTGCATGCCAATTCTCCATGAACGACGTGAGCCGCTTCCCCCGCAGGAAAGCGGCTCGTCGAGCAACTCACTGGGACACCCTCGCGCTGCAACCCGAATGGTCGCGCGCACAGGTGTAAGCTAGCCGCCAGACAGGCTCGCTTCCAGACGGTGCGACAAAGGCACGACGACGCACTGCTCCGGTCAGAACAGCTTGCGGCCGCCACCAAGAATTTCGTTCAATGCATCCTGAAAGTGCGGCGAGCTCTCCGCCAGTTCCCGCCCGACCTGCTCGACATACTCCTCGTAGCTCTTCTTGATCTCTTCGCGGAAAAGCTGACGCAGCGTACCGTCACGCAATCCGCTCTCACGCTTCTGCGGATTGTACGCCACCAGGTCGGAGACCAGCGCGCGCGCCAGCCGCCGCGCCCGCGAGCCCGGATCGGCGTTCAGGAACGGGTTGATCGAGCGCTTGCCACCGGCGGGCGTGGTTGACGTCGGCGTCGATGTCAGCGTTGGCGCGGGGTTCGGCAACGCGGTTGGGTACGGAATCGGCACCGGCGTTGGCGACGCCGCACGGACAGTCTGCGGTCCGGCAGGCAGTGCAGCACCGCTGGACGACGTAGCTCCAGGCGCCGAACCCGCCGTCGGCCGCAGACTGCCCGCGTGCCTGTCGGTCGGCAGTCGCGCCGGCGCCGGAGGTGTCATCAACGTTGGTGGCACCGGCGTAAACACCGGAGAACGCACCGGCATCTGCGCGGCCATCGGGGCCACCGACGGGGGCGCGGCAACACCAATCCCGACGGGCGTCGGGGCGAATGGGCGCGACGCGGCACCGCGCGCCTGTACGGCCGTCGCGGGTGTCGCCGTCGCGGGTGTCGCCGTCG
>Ga0163144_10026696_pt1 | contig 11218 bp, 13 predicted proteins | sample OliLak19BULKMAT1_FD_123175 | JGI IMG/M metagenome (GOLD analysis project Ga0163144, IMG submission 123175) | Freshwater microbial mat bacterial communities from Lake Vanda, McMurdo Dry Valleys, Antarctica - Oligotrophic Lake LV.19.BULKMAT1 | ecosystem: Environmental > Aquatic > Freshwater >... | reverse complement strand
TCGAGGAATTTGCGCGTAAAACGCGGGTGGCTGAGGCGCTCGAGGTCATTATCAACAACCTCGCGGCGGTGCCTTCGATTATTTATGGCTTGCTGGGATTATCCGTCTATCTGCAGTGGTTTGGTATGCCGCGCTCCTCGCCGTTGGTGGGCGGGCTTACGCTGGCGATGCTGATTATGCCCGTGATGATTATTGCGGCGCGCGCGGCGATTCGTGCGGTGCCGCCTAGCATGCGGCAAGGGGCGACGGCGCTGGGGGCCACGCCCTTGCAAGTGGTGCGCCACCATGTGTTGCCCTATGCGCTGCCGGGCATTTTAACAGGCACGATTTTGAGCGTGTGCCGGGCGCTTGGCGAAAGTGCGCCGCTGCTGATGGTGGGTATGGTGGCGTTCGTGGCGGATGTGCCGCGCGGGCTTAGCGACCCCGCCACCGTGATGCCGGTGGAGATTTACCTGTGGGCATCCAGCCCCGAATTGGGCTTTATCGAAAAAACATCCTCCGCCATTTTGGTTTTGCTCGCCATTTTGTTGCTTCTCAATTGGGCCGCGATTAGGTTGCGTAACAAATCACAACTGACATGGAACTGATGATCGACATTCGCCCCACCATCGAAGCCAAGAACGTGGATGTGTTTTACGGCACCAAGAAGGCCCTTTTTGGCGTGTCGGTGGATATTGCGCCCCACAATGTGACCGCATTTATTGGCCCCTCGGGCTGCGGAAAATCGACCTTCCTGCGCTGCATTAACCGCATGAATGATCTCATTCCCGGGTGCAGCCTTACTGGCAGCATTTCACTTGAGGGCCGCGATATTTATGCGGCGGATTTTGATGCGGTGCTGCTGCGCGCGCGCGTGGGCATGGTGTTTCAAAAGCCCAACCCGTTCCCCAAATCGATTTATGAAAACGTGGCGTATGGTCCGCGCATACATGGCCTTGCCAAAACCAAGGCCGAAATGGATGCGGTGGTGGAGCAAGCATTGCGCGGCGCGGCACTGTGGGATGAAGTGAAGGACCGGCTTGATGCGGCGGGCACGGGATTATCGGGCGGTCAGCAGCAGCGCCTGTGCATTGCGCGCACCATGGCGGTGAGCCCCGAGGTGATTTTGATGGACGAGCCGTGCAGCGCGCTCGACCCCATTGCAACGGGCAAGGTGGAGGACCTCATTAGCCAATTGCGTGAGCGCTACACACTGATTATTGTGACACACTCGATGGCGCAGGCGCGGCGTGTTTCGGATACGACGGCGTTCTTCCATTTAGGCAAACTGATTGAAACCGGTGCGACGGAGCAGATTTTTGAAGCCCCCGTGCATCAACAAACCAAGGATTACATTACAGGCAGGTACGGATGACCGAGGAAACGAATGTTTATCCGTATGGCGAGCGCCGCTTGAGTTTGCGCTTGATGCGCTATTGGGATGAGGCGCGCGCAGGCCGCGCCTTGCCGATTGAAAACGATATTGACCCCGAAATATTGGGTGCGGATTGGGGCTACTGTTTTTTACTGCAAGCGCGCGATGTGGCCAATATTCAGGATTATAATTTCACTTATCTGGGTGAGAATATTATGAAAGCGTATTTCGATACCGCGCTCGATGCGCATAACCAGTTTATGGTAGGGCCCAATGCGTTTCGCTTATCCACCCATTTCACCCGCGTGCTCGACAGTAAAGCACCGGTGCTGGATGAAGGTGAGTTTGCCACTATGCATGGCCGCCGCGTGCTCTATCGCCAAGTGCTGCTGCCGCTTGGGCCCCCGGCGGATGTGGTGGAAGCCATTTTTGGCGGCATGAATTACAAGATTGTGGATTAGTTTTTGGCGCGCAGTTGTTTAGAGGCTAGCGCGCAGCGCTGCTAAAGCCCGCTGCTTCGGCAGTGCTCAAGCGGCCAGCGTGGCTCATTTCCTCGCCACGCGGCAGCAGCCCCAAACGCTCCACAAAACTCGCGCGGGTGGGTTTTTGCGTTTCGGGGGTCAGTATATCCTCGACCTGTTTGGTGCCGCGTGGGGCAGTCAGGCGCGGGTCATCCGCTGCGTAGGCGAGGTAGCCAGGGCGGATTTTTTTCTCGGAAATGGCAATGGCGAGTTTATCCATCGTCGTGGCCAAATTCAAATCATGCAACACACGGCCCTTTTCGCCCTGCGACATGTCGCGGTATTGTTTGTTATAAGTTTTTGTGATGCGATTGTGCAGCGACTCATCCCCAGCCACCATCACGCCAAACACTTCCTCGCGGCTGATGGGTTTGCCTTGGTTGATTTCAAGGTCCATCTTGAAAATTAAATCATGCGCCGCGGCTTTGCTGATGCCGGATTTGTAGCCGATCAGTAAATCCAATCCTTCATGAATGATAAGGTTGCTGATGCCGGCGACGAAGCTTGCACCGAACAAGCCGGCGAGGGGCTTCCAACTATTGAGTGAGTTCGTTGCAATATCTTTCAAACCTTCTGGTATTCCGGTGAAGCCAATCAGACCCACACTGACAATGCTAGCAAGCGCGGCGGTGGCGATGGTAAGAAAGGTTTTTTTGCGTTGGCGATTGAGGGCTTTGGCAATGATTTCGTTATCCTTTGCCGCTTCCTTGAGGCTGGCGCGCGTCACTTGCTCGGGCGCGATACCAAGCTGATCGGCGATGTTATCGCGGTAGAGATTGACCATATTATCTTCGTAGATAGCTTGGCTTTGAAAGCGGCGCACAGTCGTAAGCGCAAAACCGCCCACGCCGATGATAAGAGCAGGAATAAGCGCGCCAAAACCTGATAACGCACCAATCGTTCCAACGGCAAAAACGCTAAACGTCAGCAAACTTTTGCCCAGTGCGAACACGGCAAGCTGCTTGATGAAGTCTCGGGAGTTGTCGAACATCTGACCCTTATCAGTTAGAATTTCCTAGTTTAATTCTAACAAAAGGGGGGGTGCTTGTGTGTGAAGCTTTTGTGACGATTTGGAGTGTTTTAGAGGGATTTGTTAACCATTGGGCTGTTGCTCACTCGCCCTTTTCAATCCCTCCCCCTCCTTAGGGGGAGGCTAGGTGGGGGTTCGTGAGGCGCGCTCTACCTTATGAATGATATGCTCAGTCTACCAGTATGCGTCGCGAACCCCCACCCAACCCTCCCCCTAAGCAGGGGGAGGGCTTTTAGGAAGGCATCAACTCCTTGTATTCCCAGACATGTTTCACATAATTTTCGGCGGAGATGGGGATGAAGGCGGATTCCTCAGGGGTTAAATCTCGCATGTATTTGGCGGGGTTGCCGCCCCACATTTGGCCAGTAGGGATGCGCTTTTTGGGGGTGACGACTGCGCCCGCTGCCACAAACCCACCCGTTTCCACCACCGCGAAATCGATGATGGTGGCGCCCATGCCGACGAAGCAATCATCCTCCAGCGTACAGGCATGCAACAGCACTTTATGACCAATGGTAACGCCGCTGCCAATGACGGTCGGCCCCGTTTTTCGGGTGACGTGGATGATGGTGCCATCCTGAATATTGGTGCGCGCGCCGATGCGGATGGTGTTCACATCCCCCCGAATGACGCAGCCGAACCAGACGCCCGTTTCAGCACCAATATGCACATCGCCAATAATGACCGCGCCGGGCGCTATCCACGCATCCGGGTGAATGGTGGGCAGGATACCATTATAGGGCAAAATGAGGGCTGCGGGGTGCTGGCTCATGGGGCGTTTACTCCAAATTGGTGCAATGCAATATATAATGTGCTGATTTGTATAGAAAATGAAGGCATTTTGTGGTAAGGCTTGTTGAATGAAGTCATTAGCTGCATGCATTTTGACCCTATTGCTGGTTGCCGGATGTGGCAACACCGAATCTGTAGCCGCGCGCACGGTGACCCCCCAATTTGATGTGACCAGCTATTACAGCACCGCCTCCACCGTTGATGTTGGGCAATGCCAAGGCGCGATGACGATTAGTGGCGGTATTAAGTATAAATGTACGCAGTAGAGCGATAGTTCGCGCTCACGGAAACACTGCCGTGAGTTCCAGATTCGTCGTTTCAGGCAAGCCAAACATCAGGTTGGCGTTTTGTAGCGCTTGGCCGCTGGCACCTTTTACTAGATTATCAATGACGGAAACGAGGGTCAAATATCCGGCGCGAGCATAGTGAACTGAAATGAAACACTGGTTGGTGCCGCGAACCTGATGGGTGCTGGCATTGGTGCCCAGAGGCATTATTTTTACGAAAGGTTCGTTTTTATAATACGCATTCAAATAGGCGTGCACTTCATTAAGCGGCATGACCTCGCGCATTGATTCCTGTGTATGAATGGTGGCAAGCATGCCGCGTGTCATTGGCACGAGATGGGGGGTAAAATTGATGGGACAGGCAGCTTGATACCGTTTTTCGGGCGATATCATTTTCATGAATTTACGTGCTGTTGAGTCACTTTCCAATGGTTGATATTTGGCTGATAACTCTTGCTCAATTTCTGCGACATGGCGGTGGCGACCAATGCTGTAGGCCGAGACACCACCATCCAGTTCCGTGAAAAGATACTCCTGTTTGGCACTACGCCCTGCACCTGAAATGCCGGATAACGCGTTAATGATGATGCCCTCTGGTGAAATGATACCCCGTGCCATCAACGGTAATAAGGCGAGCAGGGAACAGGTTGGATAGCACCCGGGATTGGCTACCAAGCGTGCGGTTTTGATCCGTTCACGATTGAATTCGGTTAGGCCGTAGACGGCCTCTTTTTGTAAATCGAGCGCGCGGTGCGGGTGGCCGTACCATTCTTCGTAGGAGGCGGCATCGTGCAGGCGGAAATCGGCGGAGAGGTCGACAATGCGGATATGTGTTGGGAGGCTTGCGATAATCTCCTGCGTGGTGCCGTGGGGCAGGCAGCAAAAAACGAGTTGGATATTGGAGAAATCAACCTCGGTGTGTTTCACGAGGGCGGGCAGGTTGCGGCCACGCAGATGGGGGTAGACGGCCTCGATGGGTTTGCCCGCTTGGCTGTCGCCCGTGAGGGCCATGATTTTGAAAGCGGGGTGGTTGTGCAACAGGCGCAGCAGTTCCGCGCCGGTGTAGCCGGATGCGCCGAGGATGGCCGTGTGGATGGGTTGGGTCATGATTCCAACATTTCAATTAGTTCACGTGTTCCGGATATCAATGTCGCTACATCCTTTAAATCAAATTCATCCCACTTAGCGTGCATGGCACTATTTCTTGTTCCCGCAAAACTTTGTACTCGTTTTTTCTTAACAGTAGTAAAAACTTTAGCTTTCGTAAGTCTTTGGATTATTTCTTCTAGCGAGCCTGTTTCGGACAAGGTATTCTTTTTAGCAAGTTTTTTTATAGTGTCTTCAAGTACTGCTCCAGCAATGACTGCCGACTCCATACGTTTTCCGCCGCTATGAAAATGGTCTGCATATTCTAAAAACTCATCGAAGTTTTGCGCTGTAACATTATACTCCCAATGAACAAGGTGGCCTGCCTTTAACTCAGTTAACAAGGCATCAGAAAGTGCAGTGATTTTTTCAATTAAGTGATATGCAATAGCTGTATTTTGCATATCTTTATTCGAAATTATCTCAGCAAGACGCTTGGCCCAATAAGTTCCAGCAGGCGCAATTCTATCTAGACTAGCTTGAGCTAGATATATCCATTTTCTTCCTTCGTTTGCACTAGAGTCGGGTAAATAATAATTTCTTGAGCCTTGAGATGACCGAACCGTGGCTTTCAATGCCTCGCCTTGAGCAATTACGGCATCAAGGCTTTCGATAAATCTTTGCACGTGATTCTCCTTACCCCAATAAAAAACCCCAGAATTGCTTGCGCCATTCTGGGGTTTGGTATTTCCAAAATGAAACGCTTAGCGTTTGCTGAACTGGAAGCTGCGGCGTGCTTTGGCGCGGCCGTATTTTTTGCGCTCGACCACGCGGCTATCGCGGGTCATGAAGCCTGATTTGCGCAACACAGGGCGGAAGCTTGGGTCGTACGCATCCAACGCGCGGCTGATGCCGTGGCGCACGGCACCTGCTTGGCCCGAAAGACCGCCGCCTTCAACCGTTACCATCACATCGAACTTGCCTTCCGAGGCGAGCACGGCGAACGGCTGGTTGATGATCATGCGCAGTACGGGGCGTGCGAAATATTGCTCGATGGTTTTGCCGTTGACGACAATTTTGCCCGAACCACGCTTCACCCACACGCGGGCGGTGGCGTCCTTACGACGACCGGTGCCATACGCACGGCCCAATTTATCGATGGTAGGGGTGCGGGCGTTGTTGATTTCGATTTCTGCTGCCGTTGCCATGTTTTCCTCAATCGTTTTTTAGATTAAATCGCGCTTAACGCGCGTTTTTTACGTTCATTGCTGCAAAATCGACCAGTTTGGGCGTCTGACCTGCGTGTGGGTGTTCGTTACCGTTATAGACGTGCAAATTTTTCATTTGCTGGCGTGCAAGCGGGCTATCCTTGGGCAGCATACGCTCGATCGCCATTTTCACGACGCGCTCGGGGTGTGCGCCGGAGAGAATTTTCTCGGCGGAACGCTCTTTAATGCCACCGGCAAAACCCGTGTGGTAGTAATAGATTTTTTTGCCACGCTTGCGGCCCGTAAGCTTCACTTTATCCGCATTGATGATGACGACGTTATCGCCACAATCCATGTTGGGGGTGAAGCTTGGCTTGTGCTTACCGCGCAAAACTTTGGCGATATGGCTGGCCATACGGCCCAGCACGATGCCCTCAGCATCGAACATAAGCCATTCTTTTTTAATATCATTCGGCGTTGCCGAGTACGTTTTCATGACGCGCTCTTCTTGTTGTTATGGTTTGAGTCGGGTGCGCTTTCTAGTGGGGGTAACACGGGTTGTCAACAACGAATGTTACCCTTCCTTCGCGCGCGCTTAAATCGTGTAGAACCAGCTATACAAGGCGTTATTGATGAAATGCAGCAGCAAGATGAGCACGACGGGCGAGAGGTCGATGCCGCCCATATCCGGAAGGTATTTGGTGGTGACGCGGCGGATGCGGCCAAGCATGGGCTCGAGCAGGCGGCCCAACGTGGTATAAATGCGATTCACCAATGGGTTGGAACGGTTGACGATATCGAAATGCATCAAGAGCCCGAGCACTATCCAAATAATAAGCGCTAGGTTAATAAGGCTAATAATGTTGCTGATGAGGTCGATAAATGGATTGAGCATGGTGGTGATTCCTGTTGATAAATTCAATTATAGGGTGTATAGTACAAATATAGTGGTGGGGCAAGTCTCACGATTATCGGTGCTCATGAAGAAGCGCTGCAATCAACAATACACGTTTAGAATGTATTCTGAACGAGGAGTTATACCATGACGGTCTCGACGATAGCAACGATTGCTGCGGGTTTATCCCGTGCGCTTGCCAACCCAACCAATAAAACTTCTGAAGTTTTAAATAGCTTCAGGAACGCTGACGCCCAAACGGTACGCTCGGATGTGGCGGATTTGAGTGCGGCGATTACGTTGCAAAATCAGGTCGCACAATTTCGGGTAGCCAGTAAGGACGTGGCGCAGGCAGGTTCGCTGCTGAGCGCGGCGGAAGCGGGCGCGAAGGAAATTGCGAGCAACCTCACCACGTTGAAGGATTTGGCGACGCGTGCGGCGGCATCCACCACCAGTGATGGCGAGCGCATTGTACTCAACCAGCAGTTTCAAACCATTCGCGCACAGAATGATGCGATTGCGAAAAATACGAAGTTCAACGGCGAGTCGCTGCTGGATGGCACATCGACGCAATTGAAGGTGCAAGGTGGCACCAAGGATGCGGCGGATTTATCCGTGAGCAGCCTCACGGATTCGTCGCTTTTTGCGGACCCGCGGGTGGAAATTTTATACCCAAGCGGTTCAAAAATTACGATTGATGTGCTGGGTAAAGCCATTTCGTATGTGAATGAGCAAATCCAGAAAATCGGTCAGTTGCAGCAGGGGTTGGATTTTGCCTCGGCGACCCTGCAAAGCGCTATCCAGAATAAGGACGCCGCGAATTCGACCCTCAATGATTTGGATTTGGTGCAAGGCTTGCTGGCGGGTAATAACGGTGTAGAAAAAAGCGGCACAAATTCGCTGTTCGCCCAAACCAACCGGTTGCCCACGAATTTGCTGCAGTTGCTGAGCGAGTAAGGCGTCGCTGGAATAACTGCGCTGCAATGTCGGAGTGGTAATAAAAAAAGCCGATGGAAATTCCATCGGCTTTTTGTTGGTTTATCGTAGCACCTAGCGTTTATTGAGCTGCATAAATTTGCGCGGTGCGGACCCTATAAAGAGTTGGCGTGGACGGCCGATTTTCATCGTTGGGTCCTCGATCATCTCTTTCCATTGCGCGACCCAACCGGCGGTGCGGGCGACGGCGAACAGCACCGTGAACAGCGCAGTGGGGATGCCCAGTGCACGGTAGATGATGCCCGAGTAGAAATCGACGTTGGGGTAAAGTTTGCGCTCGATGAAGTATTCATCGTTGAGGGCAATTTTCTCGAGTTCCATGGCGATCTTGAGCAGTGGCTCGTCCTGCTGGCCGAGCTCCTTGAGCACTTCGTAACAGGATTTGCGCAAGACCGCCGCGCGTGGATCGTAGTTTTTATAAACGCGGTGGCCAAAACCCATGAGGCGGAACGGGTCGGATTTATCCTTGGCGCGTTTGATGAAATGTGGGATGTTTTTGACATCGCCGATTTCGGTGAGTTGTTGAATCACCGCCTCGTTCGCGCCGCCATGGGCGGGGCCCCAAAGCGAGGCAATGCCAGCACCAATACACGCAAACGGGTTCGCGCCCGAGGAACCGGCAAGGCGCACGGTGGACGTGGAAGCGTTCTGTTCGTGATCGGCATGCAGGATGAAAATTTTCTCCATCGCATCCGCAATCACGGGGTTTACTTTGTATTGTTCGCACGGGGTGGCGAACATCATATGCAAGAAATTCTCGCAGAAACCCAGATCATTTTGTGGGTAAATGAAGGGCTGACCAACGGAGTATTTGTAACACATGGCGGCCATGGTCGGCATTTTGGCAATCATGCGCATCATGGCCAATTCGCGCTCGGCGGGGTTATGAATGTCCAGCGAATCATGGTAGAAGGCGGAAAGCGATGCCACCGCGCCGACCATAATCGCCATAGGGTGCGCGCGGCGCGGAAAGCCGCGATAGAGGAAATGCAATTGCTCGTGCACCATGGTGTGGCGCTTGATGGTGTGCTCGAACCATGTTTTTTGTTCAGCGTTTGGCAGGTCGCCATAGTTCAGCAAATAAGCGGTCTCAAGGAAGTTCGCTTTGCTCGCCAGGTCGGCAATATCGTAGCCGCGATAGCGCAGAATACCTTTGTCACCATCGATATAAGTGATTTCAGAGTCGCAGCTGGCAGTGGAGAGGAAGCCCGGATCGAACGTGAAGTGACCCGTGCTTGCATACAGCTTGCTGATATCGATGACGCTTGGGCCTTCAACGCCTTTGTAGATAGGGAATTCAACGGGTGCGCCGCCTTGAACGGAAAGTTGAGCAGAACCGACGCGCTTGAAGCGCGAGGTTTGATCCTTGCGGGCGGCTTGAAGTTTGGCTGGGCGCTGTGGCGCACTGCCGACGCGGGCTTTTTTGGTCACTTTTTTTGCGATTTTTTTCTTGGCGGGTTTTGCTTTGGGTTTGGATTTCAATGCAGCTTTAGCCATGGGGGAACTCCTCGACCGGTGAATACGAATTGAACGCTGACGCTAACCAGCCGCGCCTCACTCGTCAACGCGCTTTGTGCGCCGCACGCGCTTTGATGAATTTTTTTTCGTGCTGTGGCAATTTTCAACCAGTGCGAGAACTTTATGGTCGAGTGTGGAAAGCGGCAGCGTGGCAATGTGCGCAGCGGTGTGCCAATCGGGCGAGTTGGGCTTACCCGCAATGCGTTCATGCACCACGTGGCCGATGAGTTTGAAGTGTGAGTAGGTGTGATTGACGGTACCAAGTAATCCCGCGTCATTGCGAGGAGCGTAGCAACGTGGCAATCCACCTTCCTCTTTCTTTGTGTGGCCAAGATGGATTGCCGCGCTATCGCTCGCAATGACGGCGCTTTGTGCAAAGCCATACAACCCACCGAGCAACGTCTCTTCGCGCTTTTCGAGGAATAGCCTCCCGCATGCATCCTCGCGCACATGGATGGTGACTACGCGCGTTGGCACCTGCTTTTTGGCTTTGCGCGCGGGGTATATTTCGGGCGCAGATTTGCCAGCACAGATAGAATTGGCAGGGCAATCGTCGCAGCGTGGGTTTTTTGGGGTGCAAACCGCACTGCCGATATCCATCATGGCTTGGTTATAATCAAACGGCGCGGCGTGATTGAGCAGGTGTTCGGCCCCCGCCCACAACTGTGCATCGCTTGGGTGCTTGAGCGCAAATACGCGGGCAACGACGCGCTTCACGTTTGCCTCCAAAATCGCGACGGGTTGGTGATAGGCAAAGGCAAGGATGGCATGGGCAGTGTTGCGGCCAATACCGGGCAGGGAGAGGAGTTCGTCAAGCGTATCCCAACCTGTCACCCCATCTTTATGCCGGGGGCTGTCTTTCTTTTTTGGTTGGTCTAAGTTGGGCCCCGTCATGCGACGGGGTGACCTGCCTGAGATTATTTTGGCAGCTTCGTGAAGATTCCCCGCACGGCGATAATACCCCAGCCCCTCCCACGCTTTCATCACGGCTTCGCGCTCGGCGGCGGCGAGGGATTTCACCGTTGGGAATTTTTTTAAGAATGGGAAATAGAAGCGGTCGCGCACCGTCGCCACCTGCGTTTGCTGCAGCATAATCTCGGAAAGCCAGATGCGGTAGGGGTCCGCTGTGGTGCGCCATGGCAGGTCGTGGCGGCCGTGGGTTGTGTACCATGCGGCGAGGGCCGCATGAAATGTGCGTAAACCGCCGGGTTTTATTTGCGATAGGGGGGGTTTGCTGGTAGTTGGGTTGGCCATTCCTAAGCTATACCATTCTACGAAGTATGAGCAAGTACATGACATCGACATCAAACGTCAGCGGTGCCGCGGCAAGCCCTCGCCCCCAAAGGGGGAGAGGGTTGGGTGAGGGGGATTCGCCACAAACGCGGTTGTTAAGTTGGCGCGTGCGCTGCGTATCAACGCGACGGATGCGGAGCAATTGGTGTGGGATGTGCTGCGCAATCGTGAGGTGCTTGGGCATAAATTTCGCCGTCAGCATCGCGTGCTTGGCTATATTGCAGACTTCGCGTGCACG
>Ga0163144_10026694_pt1 | contig 11218 bp, 10 predicted proteins | sample OliLak19BULKMAT1_FD_123175 | JGI IMG/M metagenome (GOLD analysis project Ga0163144, IMG submission 123175) | Freshwater microbial mat bacterial communities from Lake Vanda, McMurdo Dry Valleys, Antarctica - Oligotrophic Lake LV.19.BULKMAT1 | ecosystem: Environmental > Aquatic > Freshwater >... | reverse complement strand
TTTCAAACCCCTCGGAGGATTAACGATCAAACGCTCTTTGCGGAGGACGGTATCTGGATTTAAGTATGGAACTTCTCTTTCGCACCGAATACCTGCTCTTTGGTTTTGTCCGTCTCAGCCCAAAAAACCAGGTTGAATTGAGCATTGTCGCTTAACTCCACTCTGTGCCAATACTCAGGCGGGCTAGTGGCAAATTCTCCCGCGTTGATGACGACCTTCATCTCGGGTTCTGTTGCGTCACCATCAGCGAAGCCATAGTAGGTTACTGTCCCTTCCATTACGCACAATTGGCCAAACACGCCTTCTGCAGTGTTGTGCCTCGTAACCAGGGCAGGAGGCACGGTTTCTTTTGTAAAGAATTTTGTTGACCGTTGAACTGTCCAGTGCACAGGAATTCGTTGGTGGCTCACACGATTACACTTGGGTACATGGATGATGGATAGTACGCCTGAACTACATTATTCGCTTGCTGCTTCCGCTTGGGGTGGGAAGTGGTCGCAGGTACTCGGATGCACCTTGATCCAGGCGGCAGGAATAGGATCAACAACAGTCATCGCTGGTCCATCATCTGCAAGGCGTGGCACCGACCCCAACCAGCCGTCGAAGATGTGGTTGAGCATCTTGCGGTCCGCATTCCTCCCAAAGCGTAATGCAGACAGGAGCGAACTTCTGGCTGCGTCTGGATTTTCAGTGTGCGTGCGAAGAGCGGCGGGACGCCGGGCTGGCAGTCAACGACCCAATAGCTTGACCAAATCCAGACTTCCGACAATCCCCACAGGTCGATCATTTTCGACTACCACAATTCGGTGAATATGATGACGAACCATTTTAGTGCCAATTTCCTCTACAGGAGTGTCCGGAGTGCAGGTGACGACCTTGGTGGTCATGACATCAGCGACCGTCAAATGCTGCAGGCGTGAACGGAATCCATCGAATTCCGTGCGAGGCTGTTGCTGCAAACTGTCCTCCTGCAGATGATCCGAAACGTAATCGTCCATGGTTTTCAACAGGACAGGTGCTCGCACAACATCGCTACGGGTGACTATGCCAACCAGTCGGCCCTCCTCGACAACTGGCATTCCTGTCACATGAGCATTGATCAGTCGATCACCTATTTCGATCAACTTCTCATGTTTGCCAATACAGACGACTGAAGATTCCATAATGTCTTTCGCAACAAGTTCCGCGATGTTTGTCATAGGTTTGCTCCGCTTACGACGAATTTACCGAATGCGCGCCCGCCCGCCCGTTCTGTACCTTCTATTCAAATACACAGCAATGGCTCCTTGTGGCCGTTCAGGGCCCTATTCAATGCAAATTTGAATGACCGCTTTCCGGCTGATTCATTATTGGTCTGACGCCGTCTGTCGGGTCAGGTACTGACTATTACACGTCAAAAAAATGAAAGTCGATTCCCGCATAAACCTGGCGCGGCATGGCAATGAAATACCAGTCATTGCCGTAGGCGAAATCACCGCGATCGTCATACCGCTCGTTCAGGACGTTCATCATCCTGACGAAGACCCGGCACGCCGGCGTCGCTTGGCAGTCACCACGCCAGTTGAGCATCACATGCCCTTCGTGCTCGCGGCCAATGTCGGCGTTGGTGAAGTAGTCGTCGGCCCAGTTGAGATCGAACTCCTCGCACAGGGTATCGGAAAACCGGCAATCCCAGCGCAGACAGCCGATCCACTCCGGCGCGGTGTCCAACGTATTTCCTTTCGTGATCGCCTCGCCATCAGCCGTGACGCACAACACAACACCTCTGTGGCACGCGCGGTGGCACGCGCGCAGTTCACGCGCTACCATCCGTTCATGAAGATGCGCATCGTCATCGTGTTGTGCCTTTCGCTGATCATGAACGGTTTTGCCGTCGTGACCGCGCAGGCTGCTCCCTGCCCTATGAAGAGTCCGGTGGAGAGCCCGGTGCAAATGCCTGCCTCGCAGCCGATGCAGCATGAGCGCCATCAGGCCGTCATGCCGGATTGTTGCAACGATGAGGACACCGCCACGAAAACCGGTCGCCACTGCAAACATCCGAACCTCTGCATGCCCACTGGCCACCTGATCACCGTCTCCGTTCCGGTCATCGAATCACTCCTCCCGACGGTACGATTCACGACGATCACCTACGCCTCCCGACCAACCCTGTCTCCGGCGCCGGTCTGGCGCCCTCCTGCGCTGATCTGATCCGCTGAGATCAGCGACGGTCCACCAGTGCCTTTCCGGGCGACCTGACGACCCTCTTCCGTCTGCGCCTTTGGCGATACAGACATCCGTACATGCGGAGCACCTACATGAGCGCCTCACGAAAATATCCGGCTTCCTGCAGCAACAGGGCAGGCACTCCACTTTTCACTGGACCACAACTCTTCGGGCCATGCCGGGTTCTGCTGCTGTGTCTGGCTGTACTGGTGCCTGTTGCAGAAACGACGGCTCAAGCGTCCCTGTCACTGGAGCACGCCCTCGCCCTCGCCGAGGCACGCTCCCTCGCGCTGCCGGCGCAGGACGACGCCATTCATGGGGCGCTGGAACTGTCGATGGCCGCCCGGGAACTGCCCGACCCGGTGATGACCTTCTCCGCCAACAACGTTCCGGTGAACGGATCGATGCGTTACAGCCTGACCGAGGATTTCATGACCATGCGGTCGATCGAAGTGATGCAGACATTCACCCGCCACGACAAACGTATGGCCCGCAGTGCCCGCTACGCACGTGAGGCGGACTACGAGCGGGCAATGGGGCTGGTTGAACTGACAAAATTGCGTACGCAAACGGCCCAAGCCTGGTTCAACCTCTATTTCGCGCAGCGGGCACTGGACCTGCTCGATCAACAACACGCCACCACACGTCGATTGCAGGCCGCAGCCGAATCGGCATTCGGCGCGGCCACCGGCAGTCAGGGCGACGTATTCGCCGCGCGGGGAGAAGTCGCGCTGGTGGATGACCGCCTGCAGGAAGCCAACGCCACCATCGACAACACGCGCACGGCGCTTGAACGCTGGATCGGATCGTACGCTGACGCATCACTGGCCGCCCCTCCCGATCTGCACACCATGCGCGACTTCCACGACCTGGACCATCACGTCTTCAGCCGGCATGCCGAAATCAACTTACTGGAGGCACAGGCCAACATCGCCCGCGCCGAGGCGGAGATCGCCAAATCCGAAAAACACGTTGATCCGACCTGGTCACTGATGTACTCCGACCGTGGTGGTCAATTCAGCGACATGGTCTCGATTGGTGTGTCTGTTCCGCTGCAATGGCGACGCGGCCAGCGGCAGCAGCGGGTGGTGGCTTCCGAACTGGATCGCGCCCGGCAGCTGTCGCTCATGCGCCAGGAACGCGAGCGTGAACACGGCGCGATGATTCATCAGTGGATCACCTCCTGGCAGACCAATCAACGAAGGCTTGTCGCCTGGGAGTCTTCCCTGTTGCCACTCGCGATACAGCAGCGGGATGCCACAGCGTCCGACTGGCAGAGCGGCCGGGGCACGCTCGCCGAGGTGTTCAAAACCCGCAGGCAATACCTCGACCTCTGTCTGGAACGTCTGCGGATCGAACAGGAGAACGCCAGCATCTGGGCTGACCTTGCCTATCTGATGCCGGCAGACGTAACCGATACCCCCGCCATTACCGCCACGAACGAGGGGATGCAACCATGAAACTTTCCCGTTGGTCTGTTCCGGTTGCCGTCACCGTCCTGCTGCTGGTGACAGCCGTGGGCTTCTTCAAGTGGGGGCAATACGCAAGTAAAACTACCGGTGGGGTGACCGGGTCTTCGCCGGTGCACACGCCATCCGAAGATCCTGGCCGCTGGAGCATGGCCGATCGGGAAGCAGCCACCAGGCGACACATCGCCGAAGGTCTGAAGGCGGGCAGCCTGGATCCAGTGACGGGCCGCAGAATCCTGCACTACTTCGATCCGATGATGCCGGACCGGAAATTTGACGCGCCGGCCAAGTCGCCCTTCATGAACATGATGCTGGTTCCGGCATTCGCAGGGAGTGAAGCGGAGGACACAGGAACACTCTCCATCAGTCCACGCATTACCCAGAATCTCGGCATTCGCACGAGCACGGTGACAAGGGCTGTGCTGCAGCAGACCCTCACCGCTCCGGGCAACATCATCTGGAACGAACGCAGTCGTGTGGACATTCAGGCGCGGGCGACCGGTTTTGTCGAACGTCTTCACGTTCGCGCCGTCCTCGACCGGGTGACCCGGGGCCAGGCTGTACTCGAGATCTACGTGCCGGACTGGGTGTCCCTGCAGGCGGACTATCTGTTGCTCCGCAAGATGCAGGGGGCCGATCTCGAATCGCTGCGCGCGTCCGCCTTGCACCGCATGCGACAGGCGGGCATGGACAACGGCCAGATCGCGGCGGTGGAACAGGCCGGCACACCACTGTCACGATTCACCGTGACAGCTCCCCGTTCAGGCATCGTCACCGAACTCGCGGTCCGCGAAGGCTCGACGATCGCCACCGGCCAGACCCTCCTGCGGATCAACGGCATCGATACGGTCTGGGCACACGCGGACGTACCGGAACGGCAAGCCTCCCTGCTCCACGTCGGTGATCCCGTTACAGCGAGGGCACAGGCGCATCCCGGCAAGGACTTTCCCGGCACCATCGATGACCTGTTGCCTGAAGTGAATGCCTCGACCAGAACCCGCACGGTTCGCGTCGAACTCGCCAACACGGACGGCCGGCTGGTCGCCGGCATGTTCATCGACATGGCGTTCAGGACTGAATCGTCGGCACCGGTACTGCTGGTGCCCGCCGAAGCCGTCATCCGGACCGGCGCACGTACCCTGGTGATGCTTGAAGAGGAAGGAAACTTCCGCCCCGCACAGATCACCACCGGCTACCAGCAGGGGGACCAGATCGAGGTACAAAGCGGACTGACCGAAGGCCAGCACATCGTCATCTCCGGACAATTCCTGCTGGATTCGGAATCCAGCTTGCGCGGCATCGAGTCGCGCACGCCCCCGCGCGGTGACGTTGACCCAACGAGGACCGCGCCATGATCGCCGGTCTTATCCGCTGGTCGATCCGCAACCGGTTGCTGGTCCTGATCATTTGTGCACTGATCACCTTGTGGGGGCTGGTCGCGGTGAAGCGAACCCCCGTCGACGCATTGCCCGACCTCTCCGATACCCAGGTGATCATCCGCACGTCCTGGCCGGGGCAGGCCCCCCAACTTGTCGAAAACCAGATCACCTACCCCCTGACGACCACCATGTTGTCGGTACCTGGCGCACGGGTGGTGCGCGGCTTTTCCTTCTTCGGTGACTCCTGGGTCTATATCCTGTTCGAGGACGATACCGACCTGTACTGGGCACGCGCCAGGGTTCTGGAATACCTGAACCAGTCGCAGTCGCGGCTGCCCGCAGGTGTGACGGCCTCCATCGGTCCCGATGCCACGGGCGTCGGCTGGGTGCTGCAGTACGCGCTGATCGACCGCACCGGGTCCCATGACCTTTCGGACCTGCGCAGTCTGCAGGACTGGTTTCTCGCCTACGAACTCAAGACCGTGCCCGGGGTTGCCGAGGTCGCAGCGCTCGGCGGCATGGTCCGCCAGTATCAGGTGGTGGTGGATTCGGACCGTCTGGTCGCCCACCGGATTGCGCTGGCGCAGGTGATCGAGGCAATCGGTCGCGCCAACCAGGAAGCCGGTGGCTCGGTGATCGAAATGGGCGAAGCCGAGTTCATGGTGCGTGCTTCCGGCTATCTGCAATCCCTTGATGACTTCCGTGCAATCCCGCTGTTCACCAGTGCGGCCGGCATTCCGGTCCTGCTCGGCGATGTGGCGACCATCCAGATCGGGCCGGAAATGCGGCGCGGCGTCGGCGAACTGAACGGGGAAGGCGAAGTGGCCGGTGGCATCATCGTCATGCGCGCAGGCGAAAATGCGCTCGAAGTGATCGACGGAGTGAAGGCCAAACTCGAAAGCCTCAAGGCGGGCTTGCCCAAGGGGGTCGAGGTGATCCTCACCTATGACCGTTCCGGCCTGATTCACCGCGCCATCGCCAACCTCGGCGAAAAACTGGCTGAAGAGTTCATCGTGGTTGCGCTTGTCTGCGCCATCTTCCTGTTGCACCTGCGTTCGGCGCTGGTGGCGATCATCTCCCTGCCGCTCGGCATTCTCGCTGCGTTCAGTGTCATGCAATGGCAAGGCATCAACGCCAACATCATGTCGCTGGGGGGGATCGCCATCGCCATCGGCGCCATGGTCGATGCGGCGGTGGTCATGATCGAAAACGCCCACAAACATCTTGAACGGTGGGCCGTCGATCATCCGGGAGAAACATTGACCGGTGAGGCACGTTGGCAACTGATGGGCGACGCTGCGACTGAAGTGGGCCCGGCGCTCTTCTTCTCTCTGTTGGTGATCACACTCTCGTTCGTACCGGTGTTCACTCTGGAGGCCCAGGAGGGCCGCCTGTTTGCTCCCCTCGCATTCACCAAGACCTGGGCCATGGCCGCCTCGGCCGGTCTCGCCGTGACCCTGATACCGGTGCTGATGGGCTATCTGATCCGTGGCCGGATCCGTTCCGAACAGGACAATCCGCTGAACCGTATGGCCATCGCCCTCTATCAGCCGGTGCTCGCAATGGTCCTGCGCTTCCCGCGGACCACGATCCTGATGGCCGGCATTGCGTTCGTGCTCAGTCTCTGGCCCCTCAAACAACTCGGCAGCGAGTTCATGCCACCCCTCGACGAAGGTGATCTGCTGTACATGCCCACTGCACTGCCCGGTCTCTCCATTGCGAAGGTGGCTGAACTCCTGCAACAGACGGACCGGATGATCATGCAGGTCCCGGAAGTGCTCAGCGTGCATGGCAAGGCAGGACGTGCCGACACGGCCACCGATCCGGCACCACTGGAAATGTTTGAAACCACCATCCAGCTCAAACCCGTCGAGGAGTGGCGGCCGGGCATGACCATGGAAAAACTGGTTGAAACCCTGGACGCTTCAGTACGAGTTCCCGGCCTCACCAACATCTGGATTCCGCCGATCCGTAACCGCATCGACATGCTGGCGACCGGCATCAAGAGTCCGGTCGGCATCAAGGTGACGGGCAGCGATATCGACGTGATCAACCGCATCACCACGGAAATCGAAGGGGTGGTGAAACAGGTACCCGGCGTCACCAGTGCATTCGCCGAGCGTCTGACCGGAGGACGATATATCGATGTTGATATCGATCGCCAACGCGCCGCCCGTTACGGGCTCAACATCGCCGATGTGCAGACCATCATCCAGAGTGCAGTCGGGGGGATCAACGTGAGCGAGACGGTCGAAGGCCTCGCCCGTTATCCGGTGAATGTGCGTTACCCCCGCGAACTGCGCGACTCGCTGGACCGTTTGCACGCCCTGCCTTTCGTCACCGCGACCGGCCAGCAGCTGGTGCTCGACGATGTGGCGACCTTAAGTATCAGTGATGGCCCACCCATGCTGCGCAGCGAGAACGCGCGGCTGGTCGGTTATGTCTACGTCGATGGACGAGGCAGGGATACCGGCTCGATGGTGCATGACATGCAGTCGGCCGTAGGTGCCGGTGTGGTCCTGCCTGCCGGTTATTCCATCACCTGGTCCGGACAGTTCGAGTTCCTTGAACGTGCCATCGAACGGCTACAGGTGGTGGTGCCGTTTACCGTGCTGATCGTGTTGATCCTGCTGTATCTGACTTTCCGGCAGATCGGCGAGGCGCTTCTCCTGATGAGCACGTTGCCGTTTGCACTGATCGGCGGAATCTGGTTGTTGTACGCCCTCGACTACAATCTCTCCGTCGCCGCCGCGGTAGGATTCATTGCCATGGCCGGGGTGGCCGCCGAATTTGGTGTGATCATGCTGCTCTATCTCAAGCAGGCCTGGCAGGTGAAACAGGCGGCGCAGCAGACGACCGATCTTGATCTTCGTGCCGCCATCCACGATGGCGCTGTGGCGCGGGTGCGTCCGAAACTGATGACCGTCGCCGTGATCATGGCGGGCCTCTTGCCCATCATGTGGAGCGATGGCACCGGCAGCGAAATCATGCAACGTATCGCAGCGCCGATGATCGGCGGCATGTTCACCGCGCCGCTGCTGTCGATGCTGGTGATTCCGGCTGCGTATTACCTGGTGCACCGGCCCCGTTGATCAACGCACCGAATGTCCGCAGACATGTGCCAGCGAGGCAGTCTGACATCTCTGGTAGAACAGGGCTGCTTACGCAAGCTGTTCACTGAAGTTCGCTTTCCATGCGCAGGTAGCTCGAAATGCCACCGGGAACAGGCTTGAAAGTCTCGTTCCATTCGGGCGTGGCGAAGACCTTCGTCATGGTGTCATCGTGGGTGGCCATGTCCGGCCACTGCAGATTCCCGGTGCTGTTGACGGGGCCGAGATCATCCATCGCCTTGCCAGTGATCTGGGCTGCTTCCGGCAAGTTGGTCCAAAAACAGATCAGGTCGAGTTCCCGCTTCAGACAGAGCAATGTCCGGGCACGGGCCCACTGTTTGTACGCCTCGACGAGTTCGGGCTTGTAGTAGCAGTTGCGAATTTCGAACATCGAATCATCGCTGGTAAGGAACCATGCAGCACCCGCGATGTGATTACCTTGTTCGAACTCGGGCCATGGTTGGGACTTCGCAAAGCGTTCTCCCGCCAGTGCCGCCTCGACATCGTGTTAAAAAATGCCGGTGTGGGCGGCGCCATACGACCGTTGACTGCAACCACGTTGCGTCGCGGGATTACACGATGGACGTGCTGGCAAAGAATGTGTTCATCGGCATGAAGCACGCTGCCCGACGAATTGCGGTCTTCAATACCGCCTCCATATTTTCCCGCGGAGGCTACAATCATCGCAAAGGTCATCAGAAGTGAGCGACCAGGTGAAAGCCGCGCCAGTTCGAGGCCTCGGGCACAGCGAGAAAAGCCGGGATGAACTGATAGAACAAGAACAGTGAATGGCTGGTCGCCAGCAACCTCAGCAGCCTTTGAGTCGTCTCGAAGACTGCCGCGGGTACATTGGATAGCGTCTGGTCGGACCGAAGACGCGAAAGTTTCGGCGCGTTTGATTGAGCTTCGTCACATCGCGAACAAATCTTCCGAGCCCGGGCGTATCGCCGATAGCTTTGATCTCGCAGTAACCTGGCGCTGTAGGCGTGCGGATTCGTGCACGCTCCCGTTAGCCCTCGGGCTCAAGTTCGGGCAGTTCTACTTTCAAACGACCATGCGCATCGAAAATTTCTTCAGGTCTAGAGAGGGTCGATCATCGCGGTTTGAATCCTGTAGCCGACAATCCGCTAACCAGAGGCGTTTTCCTGTCAGTGCTCGGCTGCGCTGGCTCGCGTGGAGCTCGCTTACCTTATGAGCGAGCGAGCCGCCGAGCTTATTCGACGCGCGCGCTTCGACGTCGAGCCTCAGGGCGACGCCGGTTCACCTATTCTTTCGATACAGGCGCAGGATTAATAAAATCATCGCGGTTCAGATCGTTGAGACTTCCCCACCGCGCCGAATCGAAGCTCTTCATTGCGGCAATCATCGACTTGTCGACGTCTAGCACGAGGTCATCCTTATCCGCGATCATTTTGAAAGCGGTCAAAGGAAAGGCAAAGAGTTTTTCGCTTGAAACCCAACTCGGGTCGAATGCAAGAACCGCGTAGTCGACCTTCGCTGCGCCCATATCGATAACGAGTTCCTCGATTTCGCCGATGTCATTTCCTGCTCGGCTATTAACGTCTTTTCCGATCAGTGTGCTGGCACGAAACGAACGCGCGGTGCCTGCCGGCGGCTTGAATCCGTAGTTCGTATCCAGACCCTCAACGTAACGCCGATTGTCCACGGCCTTCTGCCAGTCGGCCTTGTCGACACCAGCTCTTTCCAGCATGTCGCGCGACATGTCCTGATATGACAGGGACTCGTGGTCCGCTCCCATTGTTAGCGCACTAATGGGAACTGCAAACAGTTTTTCGGACTCAAAGAAGCCTGGGTCAAATTCGAGGAGCGCGTATCGGACATCGCCCGTATTCACATTGATGATGAGATCTTTAATCTCTCCAACGCTTTTTTTCTCCGAGCCGTGGACGTTCTTACCTATCAGGTCGCTGGCGCGTACCGCATGATAGGTATGTCGTGCACCCATCTCGACGGGTGCGTTATTCATCGGTTTCCCTTCTTGCCCCTGAACGAATGCCGGCAGCATGCCGCCACTGAACGCCGTAAAGACTATCGAAGCTTTGAGGAAATTCGTCGCACGTTTGATCTGCATAGCAAGTTCCTTGAGTTTAAAACAATATGTCAAAACAAATTTGCAGTTGATCTGTTCGCGAGCTCAACCAAATACCAGACTGAATCCGACGCAGGCAGAGGGATATCGTAGTGTCGTCAAGAAGAAAATCGCGAATCGATTAGATGCCCACTTCTGCATGCTCTCGTAGTGAGGGCCCGCCCGTTTGTTCGCTACCGCACGCTGACTCGCGGAGACCAATGGGTGAAGACCCTGACAATCTGCATTCAAGTGGTTCGCAGAGTGGTCGGTGCGTGTGGCGAGATGCGCAGGGACTGTGCCGCTACTGATCCAGGTGGACAGCGCGATGCATTGGGATACCCGCAGGCCTGCATGGCCAGCGAAAAGCTTGAGGCCCGCCTCCGCTCGATCATTGGGTTCCTGAACCTTACGGCCAAGGCGCGCAATCCCCTGTTCATTCCGCGATGTCTTTTCCTTTATCGCTGCGGCGTGGCTCCCTGCCTGTAGTGGATTCGACGCCGGGGGCATCTTGCAAGAGATTCTCCGCGCTCTTCAACGGTTGTACCTGGCGTGCCTGCTCTTCGATAACGCCGGCTTCGCTGTACAGTCCCGCTTCCGCTTCGGTAGACGGCGCATCGAGTTCCGCCGCCGGCGATTCAACGGAAGGAAGTTGCCGCACTGAACCCGCGCCGTGTGTTTTCGCCGGCAACCCTTCGAGCATGGTGACCGGCACCCCGTTGGGAAAGACAACCTCTCGTGCCTCGTCGGGCATTGAAATGCCATGTTTCTGAAAGGCGAGCTTCACCAGCCGGATCACCGACGAGCGTACTTTCAGCCAGCTGTGCTCGCGGCCGTTCAGCCAAAAGTAAACGCGCAGGTTTACCGTCGCTTTTCCCAGGCTCTCCGCGAGCACCGAGGGTTCGGGGTCGTTCAGCACGGCTGGATGATCCTCGAGCACCTTGCGCGCGACCCCCTGAGCTGCGT
>Ga0163144_10026693_pt1 | contig 11218 bp, 14 predicted proteins | sample OliLak19BULKMAT1_FD_123175 | JGI IMG/M metagenome (GOLD analysis project Ga0163144, IMG submission 123175) | Freshwater microbial mat bacterial communities from Lake Vanda, McMurdo Dry Valleys, Antarctica - Oligotrophic Lake LV.19.BULKMAT1 | ecosystem: Environmental > Aquatic > Freshwater >... | reverse complement strand
ATGAAATAAAGGCATCTTTCACAACATTTTTAGATTCTGGTGTTGGCATTTTTGAAATGAATAGTTCATCAAAATTCCCAATTAGAAAACTCCAAAAACAAAAATATTCTGCACTTTCATCTGCTGTATTTTTATACAGTTTATTGAAAATCGTTTCAAAGGCTAAACGCAGTGACTTACTATCATAATCCATTCCGTGTATTCCCATTAGCAAAACGGCTTGCTCTTTTGTCTGTGTGAGTAAAGTGTCATAAATTTCTTTCCTTCTCAAAAACAAATCCGTGCGATTAAGCAAGCATAAATTAATGGTATATTTTGCACGTCTTTGAGACAAATCTTCCACGAATTTCCCAATGTTTTGATTATCAAATGCTAAAAAATCCATTAGGTTTTCGATTTCAGGGTGCAATAAATCAGCCTGCTCTGCCAATAGTTCCTCACAATTTGCCATACACCTATCTAAATCTATCATTTGCTGCCCTTCTAAACCATCTTTCAGAGGTAAGTTTTGCTTTTTTTGCTTATTATACATCTGAAATTTATCATCTTTGTTTCCATTACACTTACCACAAGAAGGCATTAAGTTAGACCATTCATAGCCCAGCCAAAAGTATGAGTTCTCTTTCTTTGGTCTGAAATGTTCGACTGTAAACTTATAATTATCACTGGGTATCTCATTCAGCTTGCTCTCACAAAAAGCACATTTATTATGATATAATTCCTTCAAGTCATCTTTAATGGATTTGTTATAACAATTTCCATCAAAGCTATGATTTTCTCTTTTGGCTAAAAGATTAGGCTGCTTTTCTTGAAAACATTGCCATAGCTTTTCAGGAATTGGACGAAAGGTTTTATTTACTTGCCTCATTATCAACCTATTTTTGTAGTTTTTTGATAATTCTTTTAATCTGATGTCCAAATCTTTACGCTTTTGTAATTCTTGAAAGATGACATCTTTGATAAAAAAAGACTCCATTAAGCTACTCCTTGCATTTTACACCTTGTTGAATGATTTGCTTGAGTAAATCATTCTAAAGCAACTGCTTTTCAGTAGGAAATTGGGCGGAGAGTTTAATTTTGTCCCCACCCACCCACGCCATTGTTACAAATTTGATATTGCTATAATTTGGCAAATAGCCTTTTATAAAATAGAAATTATTTTGAACATAAGAAGAGTCAATAGCCAAGCCGCCTTCCTCGATGTTAGTCAATTCTGCTTGGTAAAAAAACGTCTGCTTTGTTTGCATTTTCTGCATCTATGAGGAATGATTGCACTTCTAACTGCTCAAATTCATTTGTCTTTTTCTTGGGTTCAAACTTATGCTGTGCTTTTTCGATAGTGGCATCAAAAACTTCCTTATAGTCATTGAGCGGAAGCAAAATACAGTATTCTGTGATTTCAATATTTTTGAAAATAGACAAAACTGACACTTGTATTGTCTCTTGCTTTGGCACACTCACTACGGAATCTTTGGTAGCTACACTTTGAGATTGCTCATTACTTTTGGGCGTATTGCAGCCCAAAAGTAATAGACAAATTATGTATATTTTTGCGTTCCCTTTTATCATTTTTTCATTATTTTAGCGGGAGATTAAGGCAATTATCAGCAGTAAAATAATTGTTGCTGCACCAACTCTTATAGCAAGCATTTTCAAATTTTGACTGCCAGTATAAATCATGTAAATAGCAAGCGCAAGGGCTAATACACCACCAATAATACCGCCAACTACCATTAAAATAAGCCAATCGGGAAGAAGTTGATGTGCGTGTTCTGACTTTATTAGCGAAGTTACGAAGCCAATTAACGCTCCCGCTATTGCAGAAATTCCCAAGCCCGCAAACACAGATTGAATGGCAAAGACAAGATTTTTCATATTCTATATTAGTGATTGATTTGTGAAATGTAGGCAGGTAGCATCGCTCTCCATGCAGGCCAGTCATGGATTCCCTGACCGCCGCCACGCACGTCCAACCAATGATTAATGCCTTTGGAGTGTAAAATTCCTGACATTTTGTAGTTGTCTTCTTTGCAAATATCTTGGTCGCCTGTGCCTAATACGATGCCCATATTGCGGATATTGTCCAAATGCCAGCCACCGCTCAGGTTTGAGATATATTCGACAGGATTGTTAAAATATACATTGTCATCATGGTATCCCCACATGAACGAGCTAATGTCAAAAGCACCGCCCAAGCTAAACATATAAGCCACCTTGTCGGGGTGTTTGAAGGCAAAATTAAGAGCATGATAGCCACCAAAACTGCATCCAACCATTCCCACTTTGCTATATCCTGTTTCGTGCATAGCCCTGTGAACGACCTCATTAAGAATCAAATCGTCATAAATAGTATGGTTTATAATCTTATGGGCGGGGTGAATCCCTTTGTTGTAAAAGCTATCGTTATCGATGCTGTCAGGGCAGTAAACCTTTATTTTGCCACTATTTACAAACCAAGAAATAGAATCTATCAAATGAAAATCTTTGTTTTGATGATATTTTCCCATAGAGGTTGGAAAAACAATAATGGGGAAACCACCATGCCCAAAAGTGAGCATCTCAAATTCACGACCGATGCGGTCTGAATACCATTTATGATATTGTTCGTGCATATATTTATTATTAAGTTTGTCTAAAAAATTGAAAAACAAAAATAGTAATATTTGACAATAAAAGATTTTTATGCACTGAAATTTAATTGTTTACAAAAAAATAGGAAAGTTTTTTGCTATTGAGCAATTTTATTGATGTGTATTTGTATATTTAAAAAATAAGCCCTACTTCATAGGAAAGTATAAAGTATTACTAAATGAAAATCAATAGCTTAGGTATTATTATTTGTTTTTTTTACAGCTATATGTCTTTTGCTCAAACTGCCGAAAAGTCGCCTATAGACTTGTATTTGCAGGTGAGCGGGAGCATGAACGCCTACAAAGGTGATTTGAGTCCTGCCTACCAAAAATGGTCATCGGCTTTTCATGTTGGTCTTGTTTCCTTTCGTGGGCGTTGGCTAAACCCTACAGCAAGCCTTTCTTTTGGAAGCCTAACGGGGCAAAAAACGGATTATAACTACCTTGCACCGCCACTAAGGGCAAATACTTTTTTCAAAACTAATTTTGCCCAATTGTCTTTGGGTGTGCGTATCAACGTTATCAAAACCGATAATATAGTTGCTTATTTTCAGCCCAATGTAGGCATTATGCGCTTTACTCCACGAGATATTCGCAATGAAAAACTTGCTGACAAAGCCGAAACGCGTACTTTGGGCGAAACTTTGCCTACTACTACCCTAACTTTTCCCTTGAATATCGGGGCAATGTACCGCTTTAAAGAAAGTGATGTAGCTATTGGCGCAGAGATAGGCATATTAAATCCAATGACTAAATATTTGGATAATATTGGCGAATATGGGAACGGTAACAGAGATAACAGCTTGCAAATCAAGCTATCTGTCTATGCACCACTTACCCGAATAGATGCAGAAGCCGAAAAGCAAAAACAAGCCGAAAAGAAGCAACGCAGAGAAGAATGGCTACGTAAGCAAGGACTGCTCGATATCAAAACCGACGAAAACAAGACTCCAAACCCCAAAGTTAAAACTGAAGATAAGAAACTTACTCCCGCCCAGCGCAAGCGTCAAAAAGCAAAAGAAAAGGCAGAGAAAGAAAAAAAGAAAAAGGCAGCGCAAAAGGCAAAGGCTTTAGAAAAAAAGAAAAGTGAAGCCAAGAAAAAGAAGTTGCAAGAAAAAAAGAAAAATTAATACAGAATTTTTGCCCTCTTTGTTTTTTAATACCAATTACACCTAATTTAAAAAAATTATGAAACTTATTGAAAGAGTGGTAATCATCATGGCGATGAAGCAAGAAGCCCACCCGCTCATCGAGGAATTTAACTTTCACAAATTGCCAAAAATCTTTGATGTGGAACTTCCTATGGAGGCATATCATATTGATAAAGAAGGCATTGACATTACTATAGTTTTAAATGGAAAAGATAGAGATTTTCATTTAGACTCTGTAGCTACGCAGCCTGCTACTTTGGCTGCTTTCTTGGCAGTACAGCACTTCAAACCTGACCTAATTATCAATGCAGGTACGGCGGGAGGTTTTGCGGAAAGAGGCAGCGAAATTGGAGATGTCTATGTGAGCAATCGCTACGTTAGGTATCACGACCGCCGCATTCCGCTTCCGGGGTTCGACAGATACGGCGTAGGCAATTACCCTTGCTTGAATGCCCACAAGTTAGCAGCAGATTTGGGCATGAAGTTAGCCAATATTTCTACAGGAAATTCCTTAGATATTACCCCTACCGACTTGGCCATCATCAATACCGAAGTGCCTGTAGTAAAAGAAATGGAAGCCGCCGCCATTGCCTGGGTAGCAAATATGTACCGTATTCCCTTTGTGGCGGTCAAGTCTATCACAGATTTGATAGACAATGACCAAGCCGTAGAGGAGGAATTTATAGCGAATTTGGCAATAGCTTCCAATAATCTGAAAAAGAAAATGATGAAAATTATAGACTATTTGATAGGCAAATCTATCGAAGAACTATAAGTTATTTCAAAATATTTTTGATTTGTTTTTTGTGCTTTTTGAAGTGCGCATCGCAAAAGTCTATAGTTTGATAGATATTCAATCTGTTACCAAACGGATGTTTGAAAAGAGCCTTTTCCAAGTCATCATCTTTGATTTGGGAAAGGAATTCATACCAATTTTGCCGTAATTTATCCCATTTTGCTACTACTTCCTCCAATTTTTCATTCCCCACAGGTTGGTCTATGCCTTTCGGGGCTTTGGTTTTGAGTGGCAAAGAAAGATATATCTTGATAAATTGGGAGCCAAGCCAGCTTGAAAAGCCGGCTTTTTTCAAAGAATCTACTGCTTGTATTTTCTTTTTTAGGTAGCCAAAAGTGCCGTACTCTGCCATGACTAAGTGGTTAAGTATTTGAATAACAGACCATTTTTCAGGACTTGGTGCTTGGGCAAGTTTTTCATTAGCTACAGCCTGCAGGCTATGGAGCAGTATTTTTCTATCTTGCTCAAATTTTTTAAATTGATTTTCGAGTTGCTTTCCCATATTTCTAAATTGTTTTAATAGATTTTACTACTTTCCCAAACGTTTGTTTTATAAAATAAAAATTTAAGATTTTGGTTCTCTTTTTTGCTTGTAAAATTCCTTGTTTGCTACATAAACCAAGCGTTCTACTTCTGACACTACCTTGCCTTCTTTGTTGAACCATTGGACTACGAAAGTAAAATCTGCTTCACCTTGAGTAGCAATTTTTGCTTTTACTTCATCGATAAGTTCCTCTTTTAGCACAAATTGAGTGCTTATTTTCTCTTTGGCGGGTCTGCGAAATCGTATTTGGGCAGACTTGTCCCAAACTACATACTCTTTACCCAGATTGTGCATGAGCATCAGCATATAAAACGGGTCAGAGGCAGAAAACATACTGCCCCCAAAAATGGTCTTGACGTAGTTTCGTGTCCATAGGTTAAGCCCAAGCTGCACATTTACCTCTCGCCAATCCGCAGAAATAAGCGTAATCTTTCCGCCTGTCCCAAAAAACATTGGGTACAAATTCATTACTGTACGAAACCTCCATGTTTTAAAAGATTCTTTTGGTTTTTTAAAAAAGTTAAGCATTACTAACTGATTATTAATGATTTATTTAATTATTTCTCCAATTCTTAGCAAGTTCCCATGCACATCTATTGCAGCAAATTCCATGATGCCATAAGCGGTTTTTTGCAAAAACGAGTTCGGGTGAACAATGCTTTGTTTTTTACAAGCTTCGTATAGCAGCTCGATGCCTTCTACATAGATGTAGCAGCCCGAAATTTGGAAGAGAGCAGCATCTTCGCAAAGCCAAAAGTGTAGTGCAACTGTATCTCTTTCAAGTATCAGGTAATCAGGATATTGCCCTGTAAGTGTAAAGCCCAATCGCTCTATATAAAAGCTAATTGTTTGGCGAAAATTTGCGGAAGGCAGTACGGGTGCTGCTACCTTAAATTTTGTGAATGATTCTTTCATAGCAATCTTTTAGAAGTTGTTTGTTAGCCGTCAATTTCATTATCATTATCGCCCCTTCAATTTCCATAACACTCTGCTGTCCAAGCTGATAGGCGTATTCTTGCTGATACTTAGATTCATAGATATGTGCCAAAGCCTTTGTCCATTCCTCAAAATAAGTTCTCAAAAGTTCTTGGAAGGCAGGCACTTGATTGGCAGTTTCTAAAGTAACATTACCTATAAAGCAGCCATGATTGTTTTTCATGGTAATACGCATCATTTTCTCTCCCATTTTCCTCAATCTTTCTTTGGGTGCAAGGTCTTCATTATAGGCTATAGAGAAAACTCTTTCCCTAAAATACTGTAAGACAGCAAGTAGAGAGGCTTTCATTAGTGCTTCTTTGCTATCAAAATAATAGTAGAAACTACCTTTTTGCAAGCCACATTCCTTTGCCAACTCCTCCATCGAGGTTTTATGGTAGCCTTTTTCCCTAAATTTCTCTATGGATTTGGCAATGATTTCGTCTTTATTTATCTTTTGAATTGGCATTTTTGAATGAGCGTCTGTAAAACATTGCAATTTTACCAAACGCTCGTTTGATAAACAAATTTTTTGCAGATTTTTTTATTTTTTCTATTTACTTTCCTGTTTTTCTGTCATAAAGTTGTGCTAATGGATAAAAAAGCTGGTGCTATTGGCAACATACACTAAACACACAGTCGTTTTTCTTATTATATTTTAAATCAAAAAATTTCATGGAAACTTCCTCGAAGTATTTTGCAAGCGTATTATTTATGCTTTGCCTTTCAAGTATGTGCTTTGCTCAAGCTGCAAGAGATGAGTTTGGGTACAACATTAACTCTGTTCGCCCTATCCAAGACAATAGTCAGCTCTACAGGCAGACACTTTGGAGTAGGATTGACGGCAGAGAAAAGCAAAACAAACCCCTCTATGCCAAAGGGCAGGAAATCACAAGAGTAATCATAGAGGCTGTAAAAGGTGGAATTTTGCGACCCTTTGCCAACGACTCTTTAAATACTCGCATGAGCTACGAGGACTTCATTGCCAAACTGACTATTTCAACAGAAGAAGAAGTAGTAGCAGGTGATTTTTATGGAGAAAGCGACCCTTGGGGAACAACAGAGGAAGACACTTTGGCAGACAAGGAGCCTGTAAGCGTCAGTAATGAGTATTTCCCGAAGCAACTTTTCCTATTAGAAATTAAAGAAGATTTGATTTTTGACAAGAAACGCTCACGAACATACAGAGATATACAAGCTATTTCTATTATGATTCCCGCAGAGATAAACCCAAAAGGCGTAGATGAGGTATTGGCTACTTTTAGCTACAAAGAGCTGATAAGCAACGTTTTTACCAATAATAGTCAAGCAGTTTGGTATAATAATGGCAATGAGCAGCAGCACCGCAATCTTTCAGAAGCTTTTGAACTTCACTTGTTTGCAAGCCACCTCATTAAGTTTTCGAATGCCGAAGATGGCTATATTCAAGACCTTTACGGAGAAGACAGGGGAGCAGTCATCGCATCTATACAATTGGTGGAAGGCTTTGTTGGCTTGGATACCGAGATGTGGGAATATTAGTAGCGTTTTCTTCTTTGGAGATTTATTTTTCCAAAGAAGAAAGCAAGTTTTATGTAGTTTTTCCAAAAAAATTTCTACTTTTAAATATTATCTTCATGGTCTAACAAATAAAAGTATGAAAAAAATTATTATTATTGTTGCAAGTATTATTGCAGTAGTGGTTATTGGGGGTTACGGCTTCCTAACCTTTACCAAAATGGCAAGTCCCGAAACCTCTGCGGAGTTTGACAAAGGCGGCTTGAAAATAGGTATTTCGTACTCGCAGCCTTCCAAAAAAGGGCGTGAGATTTTTGGGAAATTATTGCCTTACGGAACAGTATGGAGAACGGGAGCCAATGAAGCTACCGAAATCGAAATTAGCAAAGATGTTATTGTAGCGGGGCAGGCACTCAAAGCAGGTACGTATTCTCTTTTTACGATTCCAAACCAAGACAAGTGGACTATTATTTTTAATAGCGAAATTTCTATGTGGGGCATAAATCACAATGAAAAACTTGATGTGTTGCGTGTAGATGTGCCTTCTACCACTCGTGATGAGGTGCTTGAGAAATTTACCATTTCTTTCCAAGAGGCAGAAAGCGGTGCAGATATGCTTTTGGAATGGGACAAAACCAAAGTAGTAGTACCTATCAGGTAAAAGGCATAGATACTTATTTTTTGAGGTAAACCACAATCATAAATAAAAATGCAACAATCACACCATCACGCTGAAAAAATAACGCTTGCGGGGCTGTTAGTTACTTTGGGCATCATTTATGGCGACATTGGTACGTCTCCGCTCTACGTAATGAAATCCATTGTAGGCGATAGCCCTATTACGCCCCAGCTCATAGAGGGCGGTTTGTCTTGTGTGTTTTGGACTTTGACCATTCAGACTACTTTCAAATACGTTTTGATTACGCTCAATGCGGATAATAATGGTGAAGGCGGCGTTTTTTCCCTCTATGCCTTAGTGCGTAAAAAGAAAAAATGGCTTATTATACCAGCCATCATTGGGGGGAGTGCGCTACTCGCTGATGGCATAATTACGCCTCCTATCTCTGTTTCTTCGGCTATTGAGGGGCTACTTATTCTGAACCCCGACATTCCAACCATTCCTATAGTAATTGCTATTATTTCTGTTATTTTCATGTTCCAAGCTTTGGGAACATCTCTGGTTGGTAAGATTTTTGGACCCATAATGACAATATGGTTCTCGATGCTGGCAGTGCTGGGCGTTTCTTCCATACTCGACAATCCCTCTATTTTAAAATCTTTGAATCCTTACTACGCCTACGATTTGCTGGTAAATTATCCGCAAGGCTTTTGGCTATTAGGGGCTGTCTTTTTGTGTACTACGGGAGCAGAAGCCTTGTATTCAGATTTGGGGCATTGCGGCAAAAAAAATATTAGACTTACGTGGATTTTTGTAAAGACAACACTCTTGCTAAATTATTTTGGGCAGGGAGCGTGGCTACTGAACCATGAAAATCAAACCTTAAACGGCAAAAACCCTTTTTTCGAAATTATGCCTGAATGGTTTTTGCTCACAGGCATTGGCATAGCAACAATGGCGGCTATCATAGCGAGTCAAGCCCTCATTTCTGGCTCGTTTACTTTGGTAAGCGAAGCAATGAGATTGACATTTTGGCCTAAGGTCAAGATAGTCTATCCTACCAATATTAAAGGGCAGATTTATGTGCCGAGCATCAATAAATTGCTCTGGATAGGTTGTATCTTTGTGGTATTGTACTTCAAAGAATCCTCGAAAATGGAAGCCGCTTATGGCTTAGCTATTACGCTTACCATGATTGCTACCACTATTTTGTTGGCTTTTTACCTCCGCATGAAAGGCTTGTCATTAGGCTTGCTAACTTTGCTATTAGGCACATTTCTAAGCATCGAGATTGCCTTCTTGATTTCCAATTTGCTCAAATTCGCACATGGCGGATGGGTTTCCTTACTTTTAGGCTCTATGATAGCTATGGTCATGTTTATCTGGCTCAAAGCAACCCAAATAAAGCATAGACTGACTGAATATACCAAATTGGACACCTATATCCCCCATATCAAAGCACTAAGCAACGATACAGACGTTCCCAAATACGCCACACACTTGGCGTACCTAACGGCGGCGGGCTATAGTGATGAGATAGAAGTCAAAATTATAGAGTCTATTTTTGAGCAGCAGCCTAAGCGGGCAGATATTTATTGGTTTATCCACGTAGATACCGTTGATGACCCCTATACGATGGAGTACAAAATAGACAATATTTTGAGGAACGATTTGGTGCGTATCACCTTCCGATTGGGATTTAGAGTAGATATGCGTATCAATCTATTTTTCAAGAAAGTAGTAACACAGATGATTAAAGACAAGCAGGTAGATGTAATGACTAACCGCTACGAAACGCTGGCAAATCACCATGCTATAGGTGATATTGAGTTTATAGTGATGCGAAAGTTTCTATCTTTTGAAAGTGAACTCAATGCTTTTGAGGAGTTTATCATGGAAGCGTACTTTTTTATCAAGGAGTATTCCATTTCCGAAGAAGACTGGTTTGGCTTAGACAAAAACAATGTCAAAATAGAAACCGCACCGCTCATCATTGACCCTGTGCAAAACGTTCACCTGCAAAAGATAGAATAAAGACACAAAAAATACAAGGCGAAGGCAATTGATTTTTATCTATTGTCTTTCTTGTTTTTCCTTCTTTCCTTCATTTTATCTTTTTTGTCCTCCCTGATTTCCTCAAACTTGGCGTATTGCTCTGCGGTGAGTATTGCCTTCATTTCGGCATCATACTCTTCCATTGCTGTTTTGGCCTTGCCCATCTTTTCCTTCCTGTCTTTGTTTGCGCCGTCTCTGATAGTATCTATCTGCGACATGCGCTTTGTCGTTGCCGCTTGGATTTTGGCAGTTTGCTCGTCCGAAAGTTGCAAAGCTGTTTTGAGCTTTTGTACTTGCTTTTCCCCATCGCCTCTGTCGCGTTTTTGGGCAAAACTCAAATTGCTGGCCGCCAAAATAAAGGCACAGCTAATCAATACTTTTAAAAATGCTAAGTTTTTCATAAATGTTATTTTTTTATAATGTTTTATACTCCTTAGAGTGACATGCGTGGCAAAGGTTTAAAGCAAAGAAAATATTTTTTTATGAAACATCTTATGAAAGTGCATTATCAGCAAAAAACCTCTTGTCATTTTGAGCGTAGCGAAAAATCCGACTTAGAAATGCTACTAATGATAAGTACCGTCCCTGACGGGACTTTAATAACAAAATATCTCCTAATTAATCTCTACAAAACGTACGTCCCTACGGGACTTTTAGTTTGGAAAGAATAAATTTGCAGCAACAGATAATTTGTCAAAAATATATAAATCTCATTTGTATTTATCTATAATAGACGTTATTAAGGTTTGTAGGATAGACTTTAGTCTGCGTTTTTATTGATTATCAATAAGTTAAGATTACAAAAAACTTACCTTAATAACCTCCAATAGCTATAAGTCTTATTTTTTGTTTATAAAAATGTCTCAGTAATTTTAATTTTTTATACATTCTTTTAGTCCCAGAGGGACGACCGTTTTGTAGTTTTTTTATTATATTTCAAAAAAGTCCCGT
>Ga0163144_10026692_pt1 | contig 11218 bp, 7 predicted proteins | sample OliLak19BULKMAT1_FD_123175 | JGI IMG/M metagenome (GOLD analysis project Ga0163144, IMG submission 123175) | Freshwater microbial mat bacterial communities from Lake Vanda, McMurdo Dry Valleys, Antarctica - Oligotrophic Lake LV.19.BULKMAT1 | ecosystem: Environmental > Aquatic > Freshwater > Lake... | reverse complement strand
TGCCGCCCTACGAAGCAGCCTTGCGATATATGGCAAATGCACAAGAAAGCCTCAAAAAGGCGGGTAAAGACAAAGAAACAGGTGAGTATGAGGACAAGAAGTAATTTCTCAAAAGAGTTCTAAATAATTATGTGGTAGCTAAGTTTACAACTTTGACGTGGGTAGAGTCAGGATATATACTGGATAACTTAGCTGTCAATTTGTGAGAAAGATTTTGGTCAAAAAGTAATTTCATGCAGCATGGAGATAAAAAGTTTGTTGTTCGCGATAGGCAGCAAACTGCAAAACTGCAAAAATATCTTCTTTGGTGAGTTCTGGAAAATCTTCTAAAATTTCTTCGAAAGACATCCCTGAACTTAGCCAAGCAAGTACGTCATATACTGTAATTCTCATATTACGAATACAAGGCTTACCACTTCGCTTGCCTGCTTGTGTGGTAATAATTTTTCTAAAATCTACGCTTATTTGCATTTTTCTCTTCTTTTGAGTCAAAGATAATTTTATTTCCTCAAATATCAAAATATCAAACCAAAGTTTTTTGTATCTTTGTGAAAACGACTTATATGATGAAAAAAAGCAGCTTGCCGCCCTACGAAGAAGCCTTGCGATATATGGCAAATGCACAAGAAAGCCTCAAAAAGGCGGGTAAAGACAAAGAAACAGGTGAGTATGAGGACAAGAAGTATGTCCGCACGGCATCTGGAACAGCCTACATTGCTGTGCTGATAGCCCTTGACAAGTATTTGCAGCAAAAAGAAGGCTCGAAATTCAAGAAACCCAAGTCCATAGAAGAATATAGGACGAGGGTAGCCAAGCAAAATAAGAAAATACTCTCTCTGCTTAATGCCTCTTACGACAGTTTGCATATTATAGGCTATTACTACGGCACTACTTCATCAACAACCATCAGTTTTGGGATAGAAAAGGCTTATAAGCTTATCGAGTATATAAAGTAGCGAGTTAATGACTAATTAAAAATTAAAATCACTGATTGTTGCTCAGGATGACAACTGCAGTTCCTATTTTATTTTTCTAATTGAAGGCGTTGGAATGGAAAAGTAATTGGCACAGTAGGCAAGTCTATTTTTCCATGATTTATGTTTAGCTCTATTTGAGGGCTAATTTTCGTGCTTTTATCCGATGATTTATAGCTTAGTACCGCCGTACTTGTGAAGGGAATAAGCTGCCCGCCAATGACTTTGAAATCCTCATATCTTAGGAGTAACTCATTTTTGGTATCCCTTTGCTTTACGTTCATTCTCTCCAATTTGTAATGCTCCCTGCTAATGAGGCTTATCAGGTCAAAATCGCCTTCTTCTTGCTGAAGTTTGAAATATTCTCTCTCTATACCTATTTTCCCTTTTTCTTTGACAGAGAGCGGCAAGTTGCCAATAATAAGAGATTCTGCCATTTTAAAGCTCAAAGGGAAGCTAATTTTTTTGCTTAGTTCATTCATGCTCATCAGGCTCATAGACTTGTTCATTCGGTCTAAAATGAGTACAGAGTCTTTGGTAATGATGATGCGCATTACTTCTATGCCGAGCATTGGCTTGATAGACATCCAAATAATACTATCTCTTTTCATACGAATATCCACAGCAGCACTTACTTCTTGGTTGTCATCTTTGTAAAGCATTTTTGCCCTTGAGGTGAAGTATTCAAACTTTGTTTCCTGTACTTTGAAACTATCGCCAAGCTGTTTGTTCACGATTGCTTTTTTTCCACAAGAGGCTATGCCGAGCATGATTAGGGCGGATAAAAGAAAATATTTCATATTATTCATATAGTTTTTTGTCAATAATTTTTTTGTCGATAAATTCACTTGTGCCGCCTGCTACTTTTGCTTTTTGCCATTGCAAAATTGCTTCTTGGACAAGTCCTATTTTATAGAGTACATCACCATAATGCTCCAGAATTGTTCCATCATTGCTAAGTCCTGCTGCTTTTTCCAAGTGGATTTTGGCAGCTTTATAATCTCCTGCCACATAAAGTACCCATCCGTAAGTATCCAAATAGGCGGGCTGATTAGGGGAAAGTTTGAGAAGTTTGGCAGCAAGTTCTTTTGCCAGCTCAAGTTTATCCTTCCGCAGCGACAGATAATAGCTATAGTTATTAAGAATAAAAGGGTCATTTGGGTTTAGGCTTAGTGCCTCATTGTAGGCTGCATCTGATTTGGCATATTCTTTAGTGGCATTGTAGGCTTCGCCCAAATACTTATAAATTTCGCCTATCAGGTCTTTATTTTCAGATGCAAGCATTTTGGCTTGCTCCAAAGATTGCAGGGCATCGTCATATTCTCTTGTGAAGTATTTGCCTATGCCGTTCATGTACCAAAATACTGCATGGTTTGGGAAAAGCTCTAACCCTTGCTCTGAATGTTTGATGAGAGCCTTATAGTCTTGGAGGCGCGCATCGAGGTCGAGTACGCTTGTCCATGCTTGGTAATTATTGTCGTCTATCTCAAGGGATTTGAGGTAGGCATTGCGCGCTTCTTTGGGCTGCTCGTCCATGCGCAAGAAATCTCCATAATAAAAGTAAGCCTTTGCACTTTCAGGGTGCTGTTTTACGGTCATTTCAGCCAATTTGATAGCCGTTTTTCGCTTAGGTTCGTCACCTAATACCATATAATAGCCAATAAGCACTTGCAGTTTTGCTTCTAAGTTCAAATCTGGGTTGGCAAAGGCTGTTTCCAATTCTTTGAGTTGGCTTTGCGTATCTCCCTGCTGCTGGTAAATGTCTGACAACAAAACTCTTGCATAAGAATTGTCCCCTGCATTTTCTATCACGCTCAATAGCAGTTTTTTTGCTTCTTCGGTTCGTCCTTGATTTAGTAGCAGTTCCGCTTGTGCCTCTTTGTATTCAGTCTCGTTTGGGTAAGCATCTATGAGTTTTTGCCCTTCCCTGATGGCACTATTTGGGTCTTTGAGGTTGAGGTAAATCTTCTGTTTTTTGCGTGTAATTTCTTCCTCTACGCCCGTTTTGCTTTCCAATTTGTCGTACATCTCTATAGCTTCCTTATACTTTGCCTGATAGAGAAGAATATTGGCTACATTGTAGTAATAATCATCACTTTTTGGTACATTTTTAATCAAACTTTGGTAGGTTTCTATGGCATCGGCAAATTTGTTTTGCTTTTGGTAAATGTCTGCCAGTAAAATATAGTAATATTTATTTTTTGGACTTAAAAACACAGCTTTTCTTGCATAAGTAATAGCTTTGTCCAAGCTATCTTTTTTCACATAAATTTCTGCTATTTTGAAGTGAGCCGCCGCATTTTCGGGATAGATTTTTACTACCGCTTTGAACAATGGCAAGGATTTTTTGAAATCTTGGTTCATCATATTTTCCAAAATGTACTTTTCCATTGCATCGCCAAAAATAAAATCTTCGTTTGCAAGTTCCTGCCCAAAATCATTTGTATCTTCTTCTTCCTTGTTATTTTTTTTCTCTTGTTTTGTGTCCTTTTTATCACTTTGAGCCTGTAAGCTCATTATGCTTAGCACAAACATTAGACACGCAAGGCTAATAAAAGGTACATTGATTAAATTACGCATATTTTTGATGAATATGATTAGATATTTTTGTCTGAATACAGTTTTTGCATCTGTGCAAACAAAGATATAAAATATTTAAACGATAACTTGTATATTTTTTGATACATTATTAATTCATTATTTATAATAGGTTTTGTCATTATGAATTTCAAGGCTATAACATTTTTATTATTATTTCCATTTTTCCTGCTCTTTGGCTCCAAAGTTTGGGGTGAGCCGTTGAGTCCCACCGTAGATAGCCTTATCTTGACCCTAAAAAATGTAGTGGGCAAGGAGCGAATCATTACACTCAATACGATTGCTTGGGAATATCGGAATAGTCAGCCCGCCAAGGCACTCAAATATATAGAAGAATCTCTTTTAAAGGCGCAGGGAAAAGGCTTTGAGGCAGAACTGGCAGATGCACACCGCATCAAAGCAAGTATTCATTGGAATATGGGTAATTATACTATAGCTACTGAATATGCGCTCAAAGGCTTAAGCATTTTCGAAGCCATCGAAAATCCGCTCGGCATAGCCAACTCGTATATGGTTTTGGGAAATATTTACAACAAGCAAGGGAATATGCCTTTTAGTATCGATTATTATAAGAAAGCACTGCCAATTTTTAGCTTGTTAGGGGAGCGAAACCGCACTGCTGCCTGCCTCAACAATATAGCGGCACTACATACCCAAAAGAATGACTATAAAACAGCAACCGCCTATCTAATACAGGCTATCGGAATCAATGAAAAATTAAATACGCCGCAAAGCAAAAATAGCTTGGTGCATAACTTCAACAATTTGGGCTACCTTTGCTACAAACAAGGGACTTATGATTCTGCCCTTATCTATTTGCAGCAAGCCTATACTATTTATGATGGAATAGAAGATGATAATGCTTTTATGGTCTTGCATGAAACATATTTGACTTATTCACACGTCTATCTCGAAACAAAGCAATACGCACTGAGCTTGGACTATGCGAACAAGGCGTTGGCAAGTGCCGAACAAACAGGTCAAAAATTAAATCTGAGAGATGCCTATAAGCAGGTAGCTAAGGTGTATTCATTGGAAAATAATATAGCAATGGCACACCAATTTGAGCAACTTTATATTACGCTCAATGATTCTATTTTTAATGAAGAAAGTATTAGACAAGTTGCAGCCATGCAGGCGCAATACGAAAGTGCTTACAAAGACAAGGAAATTATTAGGCTACAAGAGTCGCAAATACAGCAGAAATCCAAGATTGACAAGCAAAAATTATTCAGTTATCTGCTCGCCATATCTGTATTTTTTATGACCATCATTATTGTTATTTTTTATAAGACTCAACTTAACCAAAAGAAAATCAATAAATTATTAGAAAGTAAAAATACCGAAATAGAGCAGCAAAGAAAGGCATTAGAAAATCTGAACGCTACCAAAGATAAGTTTTTCTCGATAGTAGCTCACGACCTACGCAGCCCGCTAAACTCGCTCAAAGGCTTCTCTAATTTTTTGGCAAACTATACAGAGGGCATGACAACGGCTGAAATCAAAAAAGTAGCCACAGACTTAAATCTCTCCGTAAACAATACGCTCGACCTTACCAATAATTTGCTTGCTTGGGCAAGGCTACAGATGAACAAAATTGATTTTACACCTACACTGCTCGACCTTAATGAGCTTATACAGTCCCAGACCACTTTTTTCCAACCTACCGCTCTTAGCAAAAATAATAAACTTACGGCATCTTTACACCAAGAAGTAAAAGTATTCGCTGATGAAGACCACCTAAATTTTATTCTAAGAAATCTCATCACCAATGCCATCAAATTTACGCAAAATGGCGAAATATCGCTTTCAACAACGCTACGAGCGGACATGGTAGAAATTTCTATCAAAGATTCAGGAAGAGGCATGGATGCTTTGTTTGTAGAAAAAATATTTAATGTAGGGCATAAAAGTTCTATGCCCGGCACAGCAGGTGAAAAAGGGACAGGTTTGGGCTTGCCTCTTTGTAAGGAATTTATAGAAAAAAATGGAGGCACTATTTGGGTGAACAGCATTCCTAATAAGGGAAGCACCTTCTTTTTTACACTCAAAATAGCCACACTCCCAACTACTTAATCGCCTACCATCACGAATGCCCCCCAAAAATATGGCTTTTTATATTTTGCTTTCATCAGGATTTGTGCTTGTTTGAAAGCGGCTCTTTTTGATATTCCCGAAAACCACAAATCATAAAAAGTATTCATTAGCTCTTGGGTAGCGGCATCATTTACTGACCACAAACTCATCATCACTGCCTTTGCCCCTGCTACTTTGAAGCCTCGCTGCAAGCCATACACGCCTTCGCCTGTGGCAAGTTCTCCTAAGCCTGTTTCGCAGGCAGAAAGCACCACCAAATCGGTTTGGTCTAAATTCAAATTGGTGGCTTCGAGGGCGGTGAGTATGCCATCTTCGCTGTTTTCGCCCTTGTCTGTAGTGTTTACGCCCGCAAGCACAATGCCCGAACTGAGCATATTATTTACTTTGATTTTGCTGTCTGTCGGGGCAAAATAGCCATGCGTAGCAATGTGAAGGATAGTAGGGTTTTTTACTTTTTTTACTCTTTCCTCTACAGCCTCTTTGTCCAAAAAAACCTCCGTTTTCCAATTGTTCTTGCGCAAAACTGAATCAATACCAACTACCTCTATTTGAGTGCCTTCCAAGTCTTTCCACGCTATTTGGGTAGCGGTGCTTGCCGCTACGTCTATCTTTCCCCTCAGCCCTGTAGTACTTTTTTCATAATCTTCCTTGCTCATGCTGTAGGCAGGTCGCCCAAAAAGGCTTGCCGTTTTTTGGGTACTTGGCGTTTTTTCTTCTAAAATTTCTTTCAGATTGGTAACTATGCGAATATCAAACTCTTCTAAAAGATATTTTTTCGTTTCGGGGTTCTGCAAGGTATTGAGATTGATGGAATGATAGATGCCATCAGGGGAGAAATAGATGCGCAAAGGAGTTGTGCCTACAGCCTTTGCTATCTCTGCCCAAAACGCCCCGTAGCTTTCCTCATCTGCCCTTTGAAAGCTGATATTGCGGCGGTAGCTACCAAACAAATCGCCTTCCAACTCTCTACCATTGTTTATGAGTACAGGAATAAGGTCTTTTTTGGTCAGTATCAGTGCCAAATAATAAAAAGTAGTGTCTTGTTCGGGTTTTTCCCAATTGATGCGAAAGCCTTTGATTATCTCTACAGCTACTTCGTTTTCGCCTAACTTTTTTTGAACGTCTTGGTAGGTATAAGCAGGGGAATTGAAGGCGGCTTGGAAGTCGGCGGAACGCGTGGCTAAGGTTTTTTCTAAGTCATTTGCTTCGGATTCCAATTTGGTAAGGTTAATTTTCTTGCTTTTGCGCTCGGCGGCGGGCATATTGTACGCTTTGGCAATAAAGTTTTTCAGCCCTTGCCAAGTTTCGAACTTGCGGACTAAGGCGGTGTCTTTGCTTGCTAAAATGCGGTTTCTGACTTTCTGGGTTTCGGAAAGTAAAAGTCCCTTGGTTTGGAGCTGTAAAGTAAATGCCGTTTCCAAAAGGCGGGGCAAGTCCTTAGAATCAGGCTGTTTTTCTAAAACATGGGTAATATAGCTGTGCAAATTGGGAAGATACTGATTATTTGCCAAATATTTCTGCTTTCCGCTTTCGCTGAGATTGGACAGGTTGTTTTGGATTTCCACCAATTTGGTTTCGGCAACTTTCAAAAATAGCGGGCTTGCTTTCTCAAAATTGTATTGGTTATCATAGACAAGTGCTAATGAATTCAAATAAGTGGCATAACCAGGGTAATTTTCTCCCTTTGCCCTGCCAATGATGGCAAGTGCCTGCTCATACAGGGGGATCGACTTATTGTATCGTTTTTGCAGTCGATACAATTCCGCCCAATTGCCCAAACTTGCGGCATAGTCAGGGTGCTTATCGCCATAGATTTCCTTGAAAAGTTGGGTAGCTTGCTCAAACAAAGATTCGGCTTTGGCGTAGTTTTTTTGATATAGATAGACATTTGCCAATTGACCCAAGGTACCAGCATAATATATGTGTTTTTCACCCAAGACATTTTTAAAAATTTCCAATGCCGCTTGGAGCATAGGCGCTGCCTTTGCGTAATCACTTTGATTGTAGTAGAGGTCTGCTAAACTTTTTAAAGATGCTGCATAGCTTTCACTTTTTTTGCCAAAAGAGTTTTCAATGCTTTTTAAGGTTGCCAAGAATATTTTTTCTGCTTTTTCAGTTTCCCCTTGAGAAGTATATACACTTGCCAAATTTCGTAAAGTCTGTATGGTATAGGGGTGCGACTCTCCCAAGTTCTTTCTAAAAATCTCTATTGCCTTTAGAAACAAAGGCTCTGCTTTGGCATAGTTGCTTTGGTTGTAATAGTGTGTCCCCAAGTTGCCCAAGTTCATTGCATAAGCGGGGTGTAGCTCGCCAAGGGCTTCTTTTTCAATTGCAACTGCAAGCTGGCAAAGTGAATCTGTTTTGGCATAGTTCCCCTGCTCCTCGTAGAGCGTAGCTAAACCACTTAATTGGCTTGCATAGATAGTGTGCTTTTCCCCTAAGGTTTTTTTAAAAATCTCCATTGCCGCAAGTCGCAGGGGTGCTTCTTTGGCATATAATCCTTGGGAAGCGTACAGAATAGCCAGATTGCTCAAGGCACTGGCGTGATCAGGGTGCTGTTCGCCTAATGTTTGTAAGGTGATTTCTTTTGCTTTTAGGTAAAAAGGTTCCGCTTGCTTGTACTTACCTTGCGCTCGGTAGAGTTCGCCCAAGCTATTTAAAATGTTATTGTATTCAGGGTGATTATTGCCCACATTTTTTTCAAAAATTTGCTGTGCTTCCAAGAGCATATTTTCTGCTTGGGCATATTTGCCCCGAGCTGTGTATGCGTAAGCCAAGTTATTTAGCATAATAGCGTAGCTCATGTTTGCCTTTCCTGTCAGGTCTTTTTGGATGTCGAGTGCTTGTAAAAACAAGGAGTCTGCTTGGGCATATTTTGCTTGCACGGTATATAAATTTGCCAATGACTGCAAAAAAGCGGCATATTTGGGCAGGTTTTTTTCGCCTTTTTCCAATGTTTTCTTTGCGATGCCAAGTACTGAATCTGCTTGGGCGTATTTTCCCCAAGCTATGTATAAGCTACCCAAATTTGTCAAAGACTCGGCATAGACAGGCGAGGTATCGCCGTATTCTTTTCTTCTGATGGCTAAGGCTTGCCTGAACAGCGAATCGGCTTTGGCGTAGCGTGCTTGGTAGTAATAAACACTTGCCAAATTATTGAGTGCAACTGCATAAGCGGCAGATTTGTCGCCAAATGCCTTTCTGAAAATTTCGCCTGCTTCGGTAAAAAGTGTGTCCGCTTGACTGTACTTTGCCAGGCGGAGGTAAAGAGCCGCCAAGTTATTGAGAGGCAGGGCATAGTTGGCGGGGTTGGTGCTGTTATCTACTTTGAGCCTTCGGAGTGCCTCTTGGAAAAGGGGTTCAGCTTTGAGGTATTGCCCTTGGTTAAAATACATAGAGCCAAAAGAGGTCAGGGCGAAGGAATAATCTGCGTCTGCCTTCCCTACTGTGTTTGCGTAGGTTTGGATTGCCTGCTGGAATTTGGGGGTGGCTTTATCGTATTTACCTTGCCTGTTGTATATCGTTCCAAAATTGAGCAAGCAAGTGCCGTAATTCTCATGTTTTTTACCGAACTGCTTGATAACTTGTTTTCTTGCCCGCTCAACCGTTGCCAATGCTTCTGCAAACTTGTTTTGGAGCAATAGCGTATCTATTGCCCGCCTGCATAGCTTGTCCCAATCTTCCTTGACAATACTCCCATTCAGGTTAAGAAACACTTCGGAAACCTGCTTGCCATTTTCGTATTTGCGCTCAGAATCCCTTTTGCCATTTTTACGGTAGAAAGTTGCCGTTCCCTCGTACTTGAGGAAAGGTCTGTCAGCAACTAAGTTCGCCCTCATTTGTAGCTTGCCATCTAAGTAGTAGTCTTCGGTGATGCCTGTGGGCTTGTCGTCCTTGTAGGTAAGTATTCGGTAGAAAGTGGCATTTTTTAGGCTGTCGACCTTGTTTTTTTTCTCGTTGAGGAGCATTGTCCACTTGCCTTGCCGCTTGCCGTTTTCGGTTTTGTTGGGGTTTTTGGGAATAGATTGAGCGTGTGTTGTTTGTGAGGACACAAACAACAGCAGGAAAGACACAAACAAGAGTAGGAATATTTTTTTCATGTTTTCAAATTTTCTAATCCTCACAAATCAGTTCACCTTTTTCAAAATAGCATCTTTTTGACTTGGCATTTGCCTTCTCGTCAGTGATGAAAGTAAAAGTAAATTCTATCTCTTCGGGGAGATGCGGTTTTCCTTTGTTGATAGTTGGCTGCATCTGGTAGAGAGCAATGGGAATATCGATGGTTTGCTTAGTCGTGCATTGGACGGGCAGCCCCGAAAGTTCGTACAAATAGTGAACGTTTCCGTTGTCTTTGGGAATTTCTATCATCCATATTCCAAAAGGGGCAGGGCAGTCGTCCCTCTCTTTGGAAACCAATATTTGGGCGGTTTTGTCTTGAAAAATAAGCTCCTCATTTCGCTTTGCCTCTACTTTGAGGGCAATGATATGTACGGCTTTTTCCCCTTTGTTGAGTAGGTCAAAATGCAGGGTGAGTAAGCCCTCACAGTTGCATTTTTTGTTGGTGCAGGCATTTTTTTTCTCTGTTCTAATTTTTACTACCTTAAAACTAAACCTGTCTTTTTGGGAAAAATCAATGGCTGTAGTAGGAAAAATAGCTTCTTCTTGGAAGGACTCACGCACTTCGAGCGGGCTAATATTTGCCATTTTTGTCTCAAAAAGTGCATCTTCTTTTGCCTTTCCTTTTTCTATTTCGTAGTTATCTATGGCTATGTAGGTAAGCAATACCAAGACAGCCGCTACGCTCATCTGCACTACTCTATTCCTAAAAAAATTAGGCAGGGAAAATCGTTTGGCTTTCTTATGCACCAATTTTCTAAAATCTCTCACTTTTTCTGATATATCTTTGGCTATGAGGTAGATAGACTTTTCTCTGGTGTCTAAAATACGAATAGAGGAAATAAGGCTAAACATTTCCTTGCTTTGAATATACTCATAATCAGTTTGATAAGCGAGCGGAATAATGAGTTCGTTTGGGCGATTGTGTGCTGCACTATGAAACTCTTTCTCGTGCCAAAATCTGCCGTAATGCGGGCTAATAATGGGTAAGAAATATTGGCAGTGCGGCAGTGCTTCGCTGACTTTGGCGTGAATATCCGCCCCTACAGGCACATCTTTGGCACTACACCATACTTTCAGCCCTTTGGCTTGGAGGGCTTCGTACAGCTCGATAGCAAAAGCCTTGTCCTCATCGGCAAAGCTGATAAAAAGGTCGTATTCGTAATTGGGCTGCATATATTTTTTTTGGTTTTGTTGTCGATTGTTTGTTAATTGTTTGTTGTTAAAAAATAATTCATAACTTATAATTACTTAATCTCCAATCATTACAAAGCCACCCCAAAAAGCGGGATTTTTATACTTTGTTTTCATTAGTAATTGGGCTTGCTTGAACGCCTCTCTTTTGCTGCTACCCCCAAGCCAATTTTTATAAAAAATATTCATTAACTCTTGGGTTTTGGCATCATCTACGGACCACAAACTCATCATAATTG
>Ga0163144_10026691_pt1 | contig 11218 bp, 8 predicted proteins | sample OliLak19BULKMAT1_FD_123175 | JGI IMG/M metagenome (GOLD analysis project Ga0163144, IMG submission 123175) | Freshwater microbial mat bacterial communities from Lake Vanda, McMurdo Dry Valleys, Antarctica - Oligotrophic Lake LV.19.BULKMAT1 | ecosystem: Environmental > Aquatic > Freshwater > Lake... | reverse complement strand
TCGACGCCGACGCAGACCAACACCCCGACGGAGACGCCGACGCCGACGCTGACCCCGACGGTCACATTGACGCCGACGCAGACCTCGACGCCGACGCTGACCCCGACCGTCACCAACACGCCGACGCCGAAGCCGCCGCCGGCGCCGGCGAACGTGCGCCTGCGCCTCACCAACAGCTCCGCCGGCATGGTCATCGTCGAGCTGTCGGGTCGTTACATCGACGGCCCGGTCGAGGAAGGCGGCTTCGCCGAGTTCTACGGGCCGTTCTTGCAGGCGCTGCCTGTTGGCACGTTCGACGTCCTCGTCAACGCGACGCTCAACTCCGGGCTGTGGGAACACAAACTCCGGGTCGTGGGTGGGGCGACGCAATTGCAGCAGGCGACGCTGCTGCCGAGCCCACCGACCAACCTGGTGCTCTGGCAGGCGCAGCCGTGAGCCGCGGCAGGAAGGTGCTCGCCGCGCGGTGAAGATCGTCGTTCTCGACGGCCACACCCTCAATCCGGGAGATAATTCCTGGGAGGGTGTGGCCGCGCTTGGCGAGTTGCAGGTCTACGCTCGCACGGCACCCGCACTCGTCCGCGAGCGCGCTGCCGGGGCGGAAATCGTTCTCACCAACAAGACCCATCTCGACGCGGCTACGCTTGCCGACCTGGAAGCGCTGCGTTTCATCGCGGTGCTCGCTACCGGAATCAATGTCGTCGACGCCGAGGCCGCGCGGGCGCGTGGAATTCTCGTTGCGAACGTCCCGGAGTACGGTTCCGATTCGGTCGCGCAACACGCCTTCGCCTTGCTTCTCGAGTTGACGAACCGAGTCGGCGACCACGCGGCCGCAGTGCGCGCCGGCGATTGGATCGGCGCCCGCGACTTCGCGTTCTGGCTGACGGCTCCCCTCGAGTTGCGCGAGCGCACGATGGGTATCGTCGGTTTCGGCCGCATCGGCCGTCGCACGGCCGAAATCGCGCATGCGTTCGGGATGCGCGTACTCGCCACGCCGGGACGGCGCGCCGCCGAGCCTCCGGGCTACGAGCCCTTCGCCTGGGCAGATGCGGGGAGAGTGTTCGCCGAATCCGACGTCGTCTCACTCCATTGCCCGCTGACCGCGGACAACGTCGGCTTTGTCGACGCAGGGTTGTTGGCGACGATGAAGCCGACAGCACTGCTGTTGAACACCGCGCGTGGCGGTCTGGTCGACGAGGAGGCATTGGCCGCTGCGCTGTGCACCGGGCGAATCGCAGGTGCAGGTCTCGACGTCGTGGCTGCCGAGCCCATGCGTGCGGACAATCCGTTGCTGACCGCGCCCAATTGCATCATTACCCCTCACATCGCGTGGGCGAGTTTGGCGGCGCGCCGGCGTCTGATGCAGACGACCGTCGACAATGTTCGCGCGTTCATCGCGGGCATGCCGATCAACGTGGTGAACGGCGCGGATTGATTGCGGCAGGCGAAGCCGCGGCGTGATTCAAGTCGGCGTGGTCTTCTTTGGTCGGATGTAGAGATCGACGACGGTGCCCGCGACCATATCGGCAGCCATGCCGACGGTTTCGGAGAGCGTCGGGTGCGGATGGATCGTTAGGCCGATGTCGTCGGCGTCGGCGCCCATCTCGATCGCGAGCGTCAACTCGGAGATCAGGTCGCCGGCGTGGGCGCCGACGATGCCGGCGCCGATGAGGCGCTTCGTCGTGCGGTCGAACAACAATTTCGACAAACCCTCGGATCGCGCCACGCCGAGCGCGCGGGCGCTCGCCGACCACGGGAAGACTCCCTTGTCGATGGCAACGCCGCTCGCTTTCGCCTGTTGCTCGGTGATGCCCACCCAGGCGATCTCCGGGTCGGTGTATGCGACAGCAGGGATGGCGCGCGCGTCGAAGGCGACTTTCTTCCCGGCCGCAATTTCGGCGGCAACCTTTCCTTGATGTGCGGCGCGGTGCGCGAGCATCGGATTCCCGGTCACGTCGCCGATGGCGAGGATGTGCGGCACGTTGGTGGTGAGTCGCTCGTCGACTCGGATGAATCCCGCATCGTCAACGGCAACGCCTGCGGCGTCGGCGCCGATGTCGCCACCATTGGGGCGACGGCCGACGGAAACCAGCACCGCATCGAATTGCAGGGTACGACTCTCTCCATCGGAGTCGCGGATGACGACGGAGATCGCTTCGTCCGTCGCGGCCGCGCTTTCGACCTTGGCGCCGATGAGGATCGCTTCGCAGCGCTCACCGAGACGCTTGGCGAGCGGTCGCACCAGATCAGGATCGGCTTCACCGACGATGCGGTCCAGCATCTCGACGATGGTGACGCGGCTACCGAGCGCCGCATAGATCGTTGCCATCTCCGCACCGATGATACCGCCGCCCACGATCAACAGCCGTGGTGGCACCGCGTCCAGTCGCAACGCCCCCGTGGAGTCGAGCACGCGCGGATCGTCGGGCAGCAGCTTCAATCGCACCGGGCGCGAGCCGACCGCGATGATCGCCTTGGCGAACGATATCGTTTCCCTGCTGTTGCCGTCCGAGTGTTCGACGCGAAGTTCGGATGGCGATGTGAACGTGCCGATGCCCTGCACGACGCGCACTTTACGGCGTTCCGCCAAGCCGACGAGTCCGTTCGCCAGGCCGGTAACCACCTCGTTCTTCCACGCCCGGAGGGCATCGAGGTCGATCTCGGGCGGGCCGAAGCGGATCCCGTGCGCAGCGAAACTCGCGGCGTCGTCGAGCACCTTGGCGGCGTGCAGCAATGTCTTCGATGGGATGCAGCCGACGTTCAGGCACACTCCGCCGAGAGTAGGGTAACGTTCGACCAGAGTGACGCGCAGGCCGAGATCGGCCGCCCGAAAGGCAGCGGCGTAGCCCCCGGGGCCGGCGCCGAGCACGACGAGATCGGTATCCCCGTGGCTGTTCTCCATCAGAGCAACACTCGGCGCAGGTCTTCGAGCAGCTCGCACAGATGGCGGGTGAAGCGCGCCGCCGCGGCACCGTCGATGACGCGGTGATCGTACGAGAGTGCCAGCGGCAGAACGAGCCGTGGAACGAAGGCGCCGTCCACGTAAACGGGTCGCGTCTGGGCGCGCGAGACGCCGAGGATTGCCACTTCGGGCGAGTTGATGATCGGGGTGAAGCCGCTGCCGCCGATTCCGCCGAGGCTGGAGATCGTGAAGGTGGCCCCCTGCATGTCCCTCGGCCCGAGCTTGCCCGCGCGCGCCTTCTCGCTCAGTTCGGCGAGTTCGGCGGCGATTTCCAGGACGGACTTCTTGTCGGCGTCATGCACGACCGGAACGAGCAGACCCTGCTCGGTGTCGACGGCGACGCCGATGTTGACGTAGCGCCGCAGAGCGAGGTTCTCGCCGTCGGCTAGCAACGAGGAGTTGAAGCGGGGAAAGCTCAACAACGCTGCTGCCGTCGCGCGGGCGACAAAGGAGACGAAGGTCAGCTTGAAACCTTTCGCCTCGGCTGCGGCCGCATGGGCGCGCCGGAATTCCTCGAGCCCGGTGATATCCGCCTCGTCGAAGTGGGTGACGTGCGGAATGTGCAACCAACTGCGGTGAACGTTGCGGGCCGTGAGTTTGTTGATCTTGGAGAGCGCGACGATCTCGACCGGCCCGAACTTCGCCGGATCGAATTCCGGCAGCGGCGGCAGCCCCCCGCTCGATCCGGGTTGACGCAATGCATGTTTCACAAAGCCGCGGATGTCGGAGGATAGCACCCTTCCCTTGGGACCCGACGGCGCGACCTTGCCGAGATCGACGCCGAGCTCGCGCGCCATCCGGCGAACCGAAGGACTAGCGTGCGGCCTGGGCTCATCGGTCACCTTCGTCGCATCGGTCGCATCGGTCTCATCGGTCTCATGCGACGTACCGGCCGGTTCCGGCGCTGCGCTCTCCGTTGCGGCTTCGGGTTCGGCGGCCGTGCTTTCCGTTGCGGCTTCCGCTTCCGGCGCTGGGCTCTCCGCTGCAGCTTCGGCTTCCGGCTCATCCTCGGATGAGCTTTCCTTCGCCTGGGCGTCGCCATCGACCTCGATGACGACGATCACGGTTCCTTCGCTGACTTTGTCGCCGACACTCGTCTTGATTTTCCTGACGACGCCCGCCACCGGCGACGGCACTTCAAGCGATGCCTTCTCGCTTTCGAGGGTGATCAGCGATTGCTCGACGTCGACGTGGTCTCCCTTGGAGACGAGGATCTCAACGACGTCGACTTCATCGAAATCGCCGATATCGGGGACGCGGACTTCCTCGTTTTGAGCCATCACTCCTCCGTTACTCAGCGCCCTTGGTGATGTCGACCGTCGCCGGGTTCGGCTTCTCGGGGTCGATTGCCAAGGCTTGCATGGCTGCGCTGACCTGAGTCGCCGCGATGACGCCGTCGTCGGCAAGTGCCTTGAGTGCGGCGAGAGCGATATAGCGCCGATCGACCTCGAAGAAGGAACGCAATTGCTCGCGCGTATCGCTGCGGCCGAAGCCGTCGGTGCCGAGAACGAGATAGCGTCCCGGAACCCAGGCCCGGACCTGGTCGGCCATCGACTTCATGTAGTCGGTGGCGGCGATCACTGGGCCGTCGTCCTGCTCGAGTTGCTCGGTCAGGTAGCAGCGACGCGGTTCGGCTTGCGGATGCATGAGGTTCCAGCGATCGACGGCGAGCCCGTCGCGGCGCAACTCGGTAAAACTGGTGGCGCTCCAGACGTCGGCGGCGACGTTGTAATCGCGCTCGAGGATCTCGGCTGCGGCCTCGGCCTCGCGGAGAATCGCGCCTGAACCGAGGAGTCGCACCCGCGGTGCATCGTCCATGGCGCTGCGGCGCAAGCGATAGAGTCCGCGCAGAATACCCTCCTCGACGCCGTCGGGAAGGGCAGGGTGCACATAGGCTTCGTTGAGAGTGGTGACGTAGTAGAAGACGCTTTCGCCCTCGGTGTACATGCGTCGCAGGCCGTCGCGAACGATGACGGCAACTTCGTAGCCGTAGGTCGGGTCGTAGGCGATGCAACTCGGCACCGTCGCGGCGAGTAGGTGGCTATGGCCGTCTTGATGCTGCAGGCCCTCGCCCGCAAGGGTGGTTCGGCCGGAAGTGCCGCCGATCAGGAAGCCGCGGGCCTGCATGTCGGCCGCGGCCCAGATGAGATCGCCAACGCGTTGAAAGCCGAACATCGAATAGAAGGTGAAGAATGGGATCATGGCGACGCCGTGCTGGCGGTACGCGGTGCCGGCCGCCATCCACGACGCCACCGCCCCGGCTTCGCTGATGCCCTCCTCCAGAATCTGGCCCTGCTTGTCTTCGCGGTAGTAGGCGAGTTGGTCGCGGTCGACCGGTTTGTAGAGTTGGCCCACCGACGAGTAGATGGCTAGTTGCCGGAACATCCCTTCCATTCCGAAGGTCCGCGCCTCGTCGGCGATGATCGGCACGATGCGCTCGCCGATTTCCTTGTCGCGACAGAGGCTCGCGAGCAGGCGCACGAAGGCCATCGTGGTCGAAATCTCACGGTCACCGCTGCCCGCGAGAACACTGGAGAAGGAGTCCAGAGCCGGGATCGGCAGTGCGGGCGCGGTCGGTTGGCGTGCGGGGAGATAGCCGCCGAGCGCCGCGCGGCGCTCCTGCATGTAACGGATCTCCGGGCTGTCGTCGGCCGGGCGGTAGAACGGAGCGGCGTCGAGATCCTCGTCCTGGATCGGGATTTTGAAGCGATTGCGCCACGCGACCAGCGCATCGTGGCCGATCTTCTTCTGCTGGTGGGTGACGTTCTGGCCCTCTCCTGCCATGCCCATGCCGTAGCCCTTGACGGTCTTGGCGAGGATCACGGTGGGTTGGCCCTGGTGTCCCACCGCTGCGGCGTACGCGGCGTACATCTTGTAAGGATCGTGCCCACCCCGGTTGAGGCGCCAGATGTCGTCGTCGCTCATGTTGGCAACGAGGGCGAGCAACTCGGGGTACTTGCCGAAGAAGTGCTCGCGCACGAACCGGCCGTCGCCGCTCGCCTTGTACGCCTGGTACTCGCCGTCGACGGCTTCGTTCATACGCTGCACCAGCAGTCCGCTCTGGTCGCGTGCGAGCAGGGGATCCCAGTGCCGGCCCCAGATGACCTTGATCACGTTCCATCCGGCGCCACGAAACACGGCCTCGAGTTCCTGGATGATCTTGCCGTTGCCGCGCACCGGCCCGTCGAGGCGTTGCAGGTTGCAGTTGATGACGAAGATCAGGTTGTCGAGATGCTCGCGCCCGGCGAGTGAGATCGCCCCGAGCGATTCCGGCTCGTCCATCTCGCCGTCGCCCATGAACGCCCAAACCTTGCGCCCTTCCGTCTTCGCCAACCCGCGATCGCGCAGGTAGCTCATGAAGCGCGCCTGGTAGATCGCCATGAGCGGTCCGAGGCCCATCGACACGGTCGGGAACTGCCAGAACTCGGGCATCAGGCGCGGATGCGGGTAGGAGGATAGGCCCTTGCCGTCGACCTCGCGGCGGAAGTTGCGCAACTGCTCTTCGGTCAGCCGCCCTTCCAGATAGGCGCGCGAGTAGATCCCCGGCGCCGAATGTCCCTGGATGAACACCAGATCGCCACCGTGCTCGTCGCTCGGCGCGTGAAAGAAGTGGTTGAAGCCGACGTCGTAGAGAGTCGCCGCCGACGCGAAGCTGGCGATGTGGCCGCCGAGCCCACTGTTGTCGTGGTTCGCCTGCAGGACCATCGCCATCGCGTTCCAGCGGATGAGGCTGCGCACCCGCCATTCCATCTCGGGGTCGCCGGGACTGCGTTGTTCCAGATGCGGCGGGATGGTGTTGGTATAGGCCGTGTCGGCGCGGTGCGGGATGTTCACCCCGGAGTGTCGCGCCTCGTCGATGACCCTCTCGATGAGCGCGTGCGCACGCTCGGGTCCCTCTCGGTCGAGAACGCTGTGGAGTGCCTCGAGCCACTCCCGCGTCTCGCCTGGGTCGATGTCCGCTGTAGGCGCACCGTCACTATCTGCCAACTTCGTTGCCGCCATTTGCGCCTACGATAGCGGACTGAACCCCATCGTCATAGCCGCATAGCCGCGCGAGTTGTCCGCGGGATTGGCCAACGGCCGCGGATCGCTGATAGTCGTCGAATCGGAGAGGAACGAAGCAATGGCGAAACTGCTGCTCGCCGGCGACATCGGCGGAACCAAGACGAGCCTCGGCATCTACGAGCCTAGGCACACCGGACGCCCGCGACTACTACGCGAGGCGACCATCGCAAGTCGCGACTACCACCAATTCGATGCGGTTCTCGACGCTTTCCTCGCTGGCGACGTGACGCTCGCCGCCGCGGCGTTCGGCATCGCCGGCCCGGTGGATGGCGACGTCGTGCAACTCACGAACTTGCCCTGGCGGATCGAGGCGACCGAACTCGCCGACCGACTCGGATGCCCCGTGCGTTTGTTGAACGATTTGGAGGCAACTGCGTTTGCGACTCTCGACCTGCGCGCTGACGAGGTTCAGGTTCTCAATCCCGGAGTGGATGCTCCAGGCAATCGCTGCGTGCTCGCCGCCGGCACGGGGTTGGGACAGGCGCTCCTGCCGTGGGACGGCGCTGCTTACCGTCCCTTTGCGAGCGAAGGCGGGCACGCCGACTTCGCGCCGCGCAACGAAACCGAGCTACAGCTGCTTCGTTTCCTTCTGCAACGCAATCCGCGGGTGTCATCGGAGACTGTTCTCTCCGGGGCGGGCCTGGTGCGCATCTTCGACTTCGTCGTCGCCGGCTTGGGAGTGCAGCCCGCTGCGGCGGTGACCGCCCGGTTCGAGCCGCGAACCGCGAGCCAGGTGATCGGTGCGGCGGCGCTGGCCGCAGAGTGCCCCGCCTGCGAACGTGCGGTCGACCTGTTCGTCAGCATCTACGGCGCACAGGCCGGCAATCTAGCCCTGACCAGCGTGGCGGTCGGTGGCGTCTATGTCGCCGGCGGAATCGTGCTCAAGCTGTTGCCGAAGTTCATGACGGGCGAGTTCGTCGCGGCCTTCGTCGCCAAGCAGCCATTTGAATCACTGCTGCGGCGCATTCCAGTCCGGGTCATGCTCGCCGCGGAGGCACCGCGCACCGGCGCTGCAGCGGCCGCTGCAGCGCTGGTGGTGGATGGAGTGGCCGAGCGTGAAGGTTGAGGCTCGGCGAACGAAGCGTCTTCGGCTCGCGACCTCGCCTCAGCCCGTGTTCTCAGTAGCGCGGGATACTGGAGTCGACCTCGGCCGACCAGGCGTCGATGCCACCGGCCACGTTGACCACGTTGACGAAGCCGCGGTGGCGGAAGTGCTCGGCAGCCTGCTGGCTGCGGCCGCCGTGGTGGCAGTGGAAGACCAGCATCGTGTCGCGCGGGAGCGTCTCCAACTGCTTCGCCGTCTCCTCGTCGAGGAGGCGCGTTCCGGGAATCTGCGCCGTCGCACGCTCGTCGGGCGTGCGGACATCGAGGAACTCGAAGCGCGTGCCGTCGTCGAGCAGCGCCTTGACGTCGCTCGGGGCAAGTTGTCGTACGGGTGCCGGGGCAGCGGGGACGTTGACCTTGAACGACGCGCCACCGAGGCCTTCGACCATGTCGATGACGACACCCTCTGCCTTCTCGGCGGTGACGTGGTCCATGAGGACGGTGATGCCATTGGACTCGACTTCGATCTCAATGCCCGTGCGCGGCCTCAGCCCGAGCGACGTTTCGTAGCCGGCATCGATGCTGAGGAAGAGGAAGACGCCTTCGGGCGCGTTTTCGAGGTGGCTGCGCAGCCCCGCGGCAGCGGTCTCGGTCACGGTGACCTGCGGAATCTTCCGCTCGGGCGCCGCGAGTCCGAGCGATGTGTGTAGTTCGCCGGTCGCGTACATATCCGAAATGATGTCGCAGCCGCCGACGAATTCGCCGTTGACGTAGAGTTGCGGGATGGTCGGCCAGTTGGCGTATTCCTTGATCCCGTCGCGTACTTCGGGGTCGGAGAGCACGTCGAAGGTAGTGTAGGTGGGAAAGACGTTGTCGAGCATTTGCACGACTTGAGCCGAGAATCCGCACTGCGGTTGGCTGCGGTCGCCTTTCATGAACAGGACGACCCCTTCGGCGGGGATGAGGGACTCGATGCGTTGCCGCGTAGCGTCGTTGAGAGCCATATCAGACCTCTTTGGTTGGGATTTCCTCAGTGAAGCCGAATCGCTGCGCCAGTGCAACGTCTCCGCCCGAGCCCGCGCCTCGGCGCCAGTGTCAGCAACCCATTCGAAATCCGGACGTGCTTCGAGACGCGCCTACCGGCGCTCCTCAGCACGAGCGGTTTTCCCTATGCAAACTAGGCTCTTCCGTTCGCCCTGAGGAGGCGCGATGTGCCGTCTCGAAGCCTGCCCCGAGTTGCGTCGAAGGGGGCGTTCCACTTTTTCAACCGGCTGTCAGCTCACGAAATCGACGCCTCGCCGTAGCGGCAATCCCGCGGCTGCATAGATCGCATCGATCACCCGCATGTTCGCCACTCCGTGCGCCGCCGGGGTAGGGTTCGCCGCCCCGCGGGTGCTACGCATGAAGGCTTCGAGTTGGCCGACGTAGGATGCCGGGCCGCTGATCCGCGCGCGCCGCCGGCCCGCCGGTCCGACGACCGTCATCCGGTTGCCGAACTGCGGCGCGACCGGGTTGAAGACGTCGAGCCGGCCGAGGTCGCCGTGGACGCGGGCGCGGGATCGGAAGACGGCGCTCGAAAACAGCGAGCAGGTTATTCGGCCGGTGCTACCGTCGGCGAAGCGGAGATCGGCTTCCATGTAGCGGTCGACGCCGGGACTGCTGAGTTTGGCTCGCGCGCGGACGACTTCGGGCTCGGCACCCGCGAGAAAGCGCAGGATGCTGACCGCGTAGCAGCCGGTGTCCATGAGCGCGCCGCCGGCGAGATCGAGGCGGTAGCGGATGTCGCCCGGCACCCACAGCGGGATGCAAAAATGGGTCTCGATGTGGCGGATGCGGCCGAGTTCTCCCGACTGCAGTACCGCTTGCATTTGCGCGGCGAGCAGATGGTAGCGCCAGTGGAAGGCCTCCATCAGGACCCTCCCGGCCGCAGTTGCTGCAGCGGCCATCTGTTGCGCTTGCGTAGCGTTGGCGGCCAACGGCTTCTCGCACAACACGTGTTTGCCCGCCTCGAGTGCACGGATGCTCCAGAGCGCGTGATGGCTGTTCGGCAGCGGATTGTAGACTGCGTCGATGTCCGCGTCGGCGAGCAACTCCTCGTAGGAGGCGTAGGCCCGCGCGATCGCATGCTTGCGGGCGAAAGCACGGGCACGGTTGCCGTCGCGCGCGGCGACGGCGAGGATTTCGACGTCGCCAAGCGCGCGCGCCGGGCGCACCAACGCCATCGGCGCGATCCGGGCTGCGCCGAGAATGCCGATCCGCAACGGTTTCATCGGCGCCGCGCAATCCGCTGCTGCGCTCATGCGAGCGGCGGATGGTAGAGAACGAGCATCGTGTAGAGCAAGGCGGGCCGATCGTTGCCGACGACGTGTACCGCCAGTTCGCTCGTGACTTGGGTGCCCTTCGGTTTCGCCTCTGCGGCGACCAGGCGGCTGCGGGCGCGAATCTTGGCGCTGGCTGGGACCGGGCTGACGAAGCGGAGCTTGTCGGCGCCGTAGTTCGTCGCGTTACCGAAGCCGACGATCTGGTACGCGGATTTCGGCCGCAGCATCGGCACCAGGCTCAAGGTCAGAAAGCCGTGGGCGATCGTCTGCTTGAAGGGACTCTCGCGCTTGGCGCGCTCGACATCGACGTGGATCCACTGATGATCGCCGGTCAACTCGGCGAACTTGTTGATCATGTCCTGGGTGACTTCGATCTCGTTGCCCCAGTCGCCGAACTCCGCGCTGACCAGCGACTGCAACTTCGCGATGTCGTCGAAACGAACCTGTTCCATGCGGCTCTCCTCTTTCGATTCGTAGATACGCCCGACCGTCGGACCGCGCGTCACCCCGCTCCTTAGTACGCAGTCCGGCCGAGGTCCATCGGGGCCGGCGCTTTGCGTCGGCTGGCTTCCATCCGGGCTCCTGTTGCCGGGCTCCTGTTGCCGGGCTCCTTGCGCCCTCCGGAGGCTACGCGTACGATCCGCCTCGACCCTGAAGACGAACGGTTGCAGGAAGAGGAGAGACGGATGACCCAGCTCGAAGCCGCCCGCGCCGGTACCATCACCGGCGAAATGCGCCGTGTGGCGCAACGCGAAAACTGCACTCCCGAGTTCATCCGCGAAGAGGTCGCGCGCGGGCGCCTCGTCATTCCCGCCAACGTACGTCACCT
>Ga0163144_10026688_pt1 | contig 11219 bp, 7 predicted proteins | sample OliLak19BULKMAT1_FD_123175 | JGI IMG/M metagenome (GOLD analysis project Ga0163144, IMG submission 123175) | Freshwater microbial mat bacterial communities from Lake Vanda, McMurdo Dry Valleys, Antarctica - Oligotrophic Lake LV.19.BULKMAT1 | ecosystem: Environmental > Aquatic > Freshwater > Lake... | reverse complement strand
TGTCGTCTGTATGGAGAAGTTGTCTTGGTGTCGCAACCAATGCAGACCTTTCATTCATTCTTGTGCAACAATTAGAAGCAGAAACTCCAGTGACCACAGAATCTTCTGTGGAGCTAAGACTAGATTCAACCTCAAACAAACTTGATTTCTTGATGATGCTTGGGCAATGGAGACCACATGCATTTGCTGTGATCTGCGTTGGACCCTTTGGTAGACAGTAATGTTCTTCCTTTCCGGTGCGGTGAAGCCAACAAGTTTCATGGCTTGAACGATTTTGATGGTTCCTTTGCTAGCAGCTATGATGCCACTAGTAGCATGATTGATCCTTTTATCCTCTTCTGGGGTCTGTTCTGACATGGTATAAGAAGGTCCGGCACTACTACTAAGCCAACCCAAAACCGTTGTTAATCCACAATCCACTTTTTACAACGGCATGTGCGTTGCCATGGTTCGAAAACAGATGGATGGGACGAGGTTAAACTGCAGATATGCCGCTAGAAAAGGAAAACGACTACTACAAAGCTATTACAATATTGTCGACAAACATATAAAGACAATAGCTACATAGTTAGATCTATTGGTTTTGTCATTGTCAGCTATCTAATTGCTAATTTAGCTTGTTGGTTTGTGGATAACGTCTGCAGTTGTAAATTTCCGATGGCTCATAACCCACCTTAAACTGGTACCAGGTTGCAGCAATCACCTTTTCAGTAGATAGCTTTTGACAGAGGCAGTCCCAAAACGAGTGAGTCACTAGCAGCCAAATGTAATAGCAACCTCAACAAATGGACCCTTCTCACAACCTCAACAACAACAACACCTACTAGCACAGTAGCAGCAGCGACGATCGATCGATGCAGAGGCTGACACTTGACAGCAGGGAGAGAAAGGGATGTGACAGGCAGCAAGGGGAGCGAGTACAATCTGCAGCTCAATTGACCTTTGGGTGCACGGGAGCGCAGGTGAAATTTTATGGGTGTCCTGCCAGTCAGTGCTCGAAATAGCAGCAATGGCAGACACCGGGGCAGCTTCAGTGTCAATCCAAGCAACATTAATCCTTTGGGTGCCCAGACATTGAGTTCATGGACACCCCCATCAGCTAACTTCTTGACCAAGCCAACAGCTGCATGTCCTTTTCTTTCCCTTTCCCTAACTGAACCCAAACCCCGCTCGTTTGCCCATAAGTTTTATAGTTGTGTGGTGATGATGTAAGTTTTTGTGCCTGCTTGCAGCCAGATTGTAGCAAACACCTTCCACCACACTTTTTGACAGGACAAAGTGTTTAAAGGGGCTTAACAAAATTTAAAACCAGAACCCTCCAATCCAGAACCCCACTCAATCCCATCCAAAAACTCCAATTGATAACTCCAATTCAATCCAGAACTCCAATCAGGAGCTCTGATCTAGCTAGGAGTCAGTCAACTAGTTAGCAAGTTAGTTAGCTAGGTAGTTAGCTTAACAAACTTGGTTACTTCAGCTCAGAGCTGAGTTGGCTCAGTTGGTTACTAACCCATGTGCTGCCATCCTTACCAGCCCCCCATTTCTTGTCATCTTTGCAACCAAAAAATAAAATAAATAATGATCGTTGGGCCCATGCAAGTGTGCAATTTGCTACCACAAGCAGGGGTTGCAAGAAAACCTTCTGCCCATTTTTTTTACCAGAAAGTCAATCATTAGCATGACAGTGGTGAAGTCACAGTTTTACCAATTAGATCGTGTGTGATGTTGACAACCTCCTTGTGGTGTGTGAGACACATGCTCACCAGTCAGCCATCAACATGATTAACACTCTGGTCCTTGCTGAGCACTCCCGTTACATCAATGTCCAGCACTTTGCTATCCAAGACTGGAAAGATGATGGCGGCATCATCATAGAGTTTGTCCCTGTCATCATCAACCAGTTTGTTTACATTTCTCTTGTTTGATTTCATTGATGCAAGACCTTCGTGGAGTCTGCCGCTCCTGTTCTTATTTCTTTTTGGGGTGCAATTCAAGAGCTTACACACAATGGGACCACTCTGTCTGTCTCCTTACCTGCCAAAGGCATACTCATGGCCAACCAACTCCAGTTTGCAGTGTCGGCAAGAGGACGACAACATGTGGCACCATGCTGATGGCGTGTAGACTAATGCAAAAGCTAATGCCAAAACTTAAGTTAGAATTTTCAGTAGATCAGCTCACACTTTTCTAATTTAATACTTGTCATCAACAATTTTGGATTGATAGTCTATAAACCAGACTAGATAGGATCTCCTGATAGGGACAAAACACAAATTTGAATGTGTTTAGTAGAAGCCAAGATTATCAAACCTGATTTCTCATGAAGGTGCCTGAGAAACTTGAGGTGTGACCCGACAGAGGCATCAAAAGCAAACAGAACCAGGACAGTCAACTGAGGGAATAACCTTAAATTGTGAACATTTGTCTTAATTTCTCTCAGCTATTTCCTTTTTCACTGAATACTGTTATTGTCAGTTGTGTATACCCTGGCCTCTAAGCACCTTGCCATGCCAGTGCCAGTGCCTCTGTCCTACTGTAGCTGAAGAGCCTGCGGACTGCCTGGCAGGCTGACACTTACTACCTTCTTCTTCACAAAGCTGGGGGGGGGCTCTCAATAATATTCACAGTCAGCATGTCGCATGTATTCGTTCTTATGAACATAGCTGCTAGCAATAGACTACTGACTACACTTGTTTTACTATGCTTTTTATCGAAAGCACGGCAGCAATCACATTCCATTTCACATTATCGGATCCATGTAATTGGATGTTGTTCGGAACTCAAGTCCGGCGACCATTCGAGGGCCGCCTGCCTGTGCAGCCCATAAATCCATTTGCGCACCACTGAGCACCTCCCCAACGAGCGTCAACACAAGGCGAGCTATCAAATTTGCTATTTGTGCACGAAGCATACCACTTCCTAGTGCTCGTTCATGCCACCGGTCGAGAAATTTCAGATTCTCACTGACATCGTCAGCTGTAGCCTGCACGGCAGCCTCGAACTGATCTGAGCGGGCATGTTGTCGATTAAAAGTGGCCCCAGCCATAGCTATATGGCTGATCATGTCGTTCTCAGTTATGGGGTTGAACGAGAAAGAAAGCCGATGTCCAAGGATTTCGAATTGAACTCCTTCACAAAAGTCTGCAACGACTGCTGTTACGAGGGTTATGATGTTTCCGACCATTGCTCGTTGCCAAGCCAGGGGGAAAAGTTTCAATAGTGGCGCTGATATTTGGCAATGAGAAAGAAGGGTCTCCACAACCGCATCACGTTGCACAAAAGTCTCGTCTGAGACATATCTTTTGTCTCGGTTCTTCATTGCGCCCCTTCTCATGGCCCCTTGCAAGGCATCACGAGCGTAGTTGGCATTTCTTCCTCCAGGTATTATTCCTTGCCCGCTCATTGGCGGTAAATCGGGTGTCGCTTCCATAGAAAGCCTAATGTCTGTGTGCCTCATGATATTAACCCCATGTATAGCTGATATACTTTTCGCGAGAACCTCCATCACCGCCCTTGCTATCGACTTGTAGGCAGCTTGTTCTGCCGTTTCACCAATCTTTTCTCCCAAAGTTGAACCTTTTCCAAGGCTCTGTCGCAGGAGCCAACTACCACCGCGGCCGTTCCCATTGTTGCGTTGCCACCCGCGACCTACATCTTCATCGTCGGAAAATTCATCATCTATGAAGTCATCGTCATCCTCTTCGTTATTCTGCCACAAATCAGTATGATTCAATTTCATCAGCCGACCAGTATCAAACAAAAAGTCCAAATATTCTACAACAAGATCGTCTGGGGGGAAGTTGAACCGACGTGTTGTTATCGTTGTCTGATTGCCTCGTCTTCTTGACACTTTTTCAGTAGTGTAATTCCAGAGTGGATTGGGTCTCCTTTGAAGCTCGTCTTTTTCACACGCCAACTGCTGAAGCCTTCTTTGGGCTTCCATTATCAGCTTATCAATTTCCTGTACTCTTTCCTTTCGTCTCTTTTCTTCTTCCAGTGCCTCGGGAGTCTTCCTGATAGAGGGAATATCTGTCATGCCTGTAGCAACCGTCGCGATTTGTTTAACTTCTGGTATGTCCGGCTCACTTCGACTCCACCAACGATTACGTTTCTTTGTTTCGTCCACTCCATCGGTTTTCGCAATACGTTCTACCCCTTCCCGTGCTCTGTTAATTGCAGCGATCCTGCGTCTCACCATAGCCAAATCTTCTTCGGCGAGACTCTCTCCCTGCACAATAGTATTGTGGGACGACATTCTTGTTGGCTTTCCACTAAGGGCTCCATGAAGCCCCGTCACTCGCGCGGTGGCTTTGCGTACCGGCCGCAGAGCTCGTGATATCCGAAAAGCTGGGGAAACACGAGACAGCCCCAACGATGTAAGGCCGTCAATGGCGGCCCACTATAATTTCACATAACATGAACAATGCAACCCATTAGGAAAGCCAAGGTCATGGATGAATCGATACAGAACTATCAACAACGACCAAATGACTTCCACCCTTGTTGAACTTACCATCCCACTGGAAACGTAATCTGCTGGTGATAGCTGCGCATCCTCCGCCAGAGTGGCAAGCGCTTCAGGTACAATGGTGGCAGTGGTGGTTTTTTTATCGTAGGTGTCGCTTTCGATGTTATCTGCCCCTTTCTTGGAGGTAGCTATTCTAAAATCCTCCTTGGACTGCTTGGCGTTCAGTTCCTCGCTTTCGACTTTTTCGTTTTCTCTCCTAGTTGATTCTCTGGAGCGTTTGTTGGTTTTCTCTTCGTCTTGGTCCACTGTACTGGGCATGCTCTTCTGAACAAGACTAGGCCGATGAGGGAGCTGCTGTGTCCATACATTGACCCACCACAGCTGTGCTAGATCTGCTTGTGTAGAGCTTGTTGTTCTTGTTGAAACTGATGATATGCTATTATCGTTAATGTTGGATTCAGTTGACGTGTCGCTATTTTCCTTGAATTTGTTTCTTCTGCCTTGGTCATTGTCAGGTAAACGATCACTATCACCAGTGGGAGTTTCGACGCGATGGCCATCATTCGATAAAGCAGTTACCGTTGCTGACACGGCAGGAGCGAGCCATCGGAAAAATCCATTTCTTGTCGATGGATTCGAATTGGAAGTACTAGTACTGCTTGAAGGCGTCTTTACGGCTGTTAATGCCCCTCCACGTCCACTTTGTGCTCGATCCATTTTTTGTTGTTTTTGATCCTGCCGGTTTTGTCGTCCTTTTCTCTTCTCGTTTTTCTCTTCTTGAACTGGCGCATGACGACTTCTGCCTTCCAGGGACTGAGCTTCGGCCATAATATCTTCATTCAAGCGATGAAGAGATGAGGAGGACCAAAAACGAGGGGTGGGTTGTCTGTGGGCTTTTGTCTGTGTCTTGCCTGGACTCTGAAAACAAACCAGCGCGTAGAATAATGCGAGAATGGAGCAATGAAAATTCATGTTGGCTTTGATTTTGGCACTACACCTCTTTCGTGGTCGCGATGGGGTGGTTTCGAAGTAAATCACACCCTCCATGTAATTTGCAATTTCAGATTACTGTACAGGATTATTTACTAGGTTTGTTGGCATTTTTTTCATGCGCATATCCTTTTCCTGGCGCCACCAGATCCGCCTGCTCTTGGTTGTGATACAGTTAGTTGGTACAGTGAGCCCGCAGAGGTACCGGTAGTGGTAGCCGTAAATCCGTTCCATTCAAGGCGGTGTGAGCTTTAAAGAGCAATATCACAGAGCAGCACAATAAATTGAATACACTGACTCACTGGATAGCTAGTGAGTCTACAAGCTACCTGCTACCAGGTACTAGCTAGCTAGCTAGCTAGCTACTATGTAGATACCGCTAGGTATGTACCGGTACACCTGAAGCACTGGCTGCGCAGTACATACCAGGTAGCGCAAGTAGTAGTCTACTCCGGTTCAAGCACAATTGTACATGATTAGCTCTAGCTAGTAGAGAGCTCTCAGCACCTCGCGGTAAATGACCTGAACGAGTCGTGGATGACTTGTTTCTGGCATTGTGTCTCGCCAATCCATCTTCGGATTAAAGACGGCTGACTCGCTGGCAGGCGTTCAATGACTGATCGCAGGCTCGCAGCACACAAACGGAATTCTTCTGCGAATATCCTTATCTCCATCGAAAGAATTACGACACACAATAAGACTCATCATCTTAAAACAATCCGTCTTGTAAGACTTTCGGTCTTATAAGACAAAGACTTTCGGTCTTCTTCCGTTTGTGCAGCGCCAGCCGATATTTCAGCGATGAAACTCATCTCACAAATCAAACAAATTTCGTCTTATCTGGCACGCACGACGTTCTACTGTGCTATCCAGTCCACTCGACACGCGCTAGCAGCTAAAGCACGAGTCAGTGCAGCACCGCCGCTCCAAGCCTCTCTTGCCTTGCATTGATTGCTGCTACTCTGCTAATAGCTTTTAGCAAAATCTACTATCAAAATTAACTACGTTGCAGGCAATGAAGTTGAAAACTATTTGGGTAGCAGTGGATAACAATAACAACAATAATAATCAATCTATAGATGTTGCAATTCTTAATCTCAACGCTTGGACTCTTGGCTTAAATTCAACTGCTGTCGTCGTCATCGTTGCCATCAATGGCGGTGTCGGGTGAGGCCTCCTTTTTCTTCTTTTTTGTAGCCTTTGTTGTGTGGCACTTTTCAAGGTTAGCCTTGAGCTTTTGCTCCGCATCAAATTTAAGTGTGTAGAGGTATTTCGCTGTTCCAACTTCTTGTTGAATCTTCCATCGAAACTGATCCATTGACGCTGCTGCCTGGTACTGTGGTCGCGTCATGCGGAGAAGATGTGGCTTCATTGTCTTGTGTTTTCCTAGCGATATGTCGTATTTGAGTAGTGCCTGTGCTAAAGAGCCATTCCAATGTGTCTGTCCACGGTGGTTCAAACGTTTCGGAGGGTGTTTCTTCAACGCAATTTCCAAGGCTTTCACATCGTCTTTGGCCCTCTTTCGGTCAGATGCAACAATTTCTCTTAGGCTCCTGAGACGCGAAGTAAACTTGCTTCCATATTCCATACCCTTGATTTGGAATTCAAGTGTTCTATGATGCGTATAGAATACTTCAGCGGGCCCCATGGCGGATGCATCAAGTGGTATGTTTCCAGCCAAAAGCTCATCAAAAAGGAGTTTGCGAGCAGGATTGAATTGGTCCCAGGGTAGTTCTTTCTCCTCCACTTCCTCGTCCTCTTGTATGCTTTCTTTCTTTTTGCGTTTGATCTTTTTTGCTGGTGTATGAGCCACAACCGGCAGGTTAAGACATGCCTTCAACTGTTCAAGCAGTTGCGGTTTGTTGTGCTTCGAGGGGAAATATACGCCTCTACCTTTGAGCTCGGCCTTTATTTCAGCTGCCGTAAGCTGAGCCAAGACGTCTTCTGGAATGTCGACTGGCTTGTTAGGAGGGGCAACCTCGTCTTCCAAATATTTATCGTCATTCATCTTCTTTTCAAAAAGATTTGATTTGTGGCTGGGTCGACAATCTAGCCCCCGTCGACACAGCTCATTTTACGATGCTTTCGGCGCAAAAGTAGCCTCCTCTTACTAAGCTATCAGACTATTTAGCTGGTTAGATGGAAGATGAGTGCTTGAAGCACGACTAGACGCATGCACACCAATAGCTTTAACCGAAAACACGATAAGACCAACTAGCATCGCCAATGGCAGTCCCGTTGTTGGTCGTGCCTTTTGTTCCGCAACAACGATTTAGGTCGTGGTATTACTTGCAGTCGGCTTGATGCTTTTATAAAGCAAGCTCATCTTTTATCTCACAATGCCAACCAATCCTGAATCTAAAAGCAAACAACGAGGAGTGCCTCAAGCTGTGAAAACACTTGTAGCCGTTGACATCCAAGACGCTGGCGGTATCCACAAATTCGATAAGGAGCATCCACACGCATTGGATGAAATATTGTGCAATAAAGTTGGAGAAAGAAAGACTTTATTTAAGCCGTACAGGAAAGGAACGGACAAGCGACGCCAGGTAACAAATCTAGTTCAGACCTGGAAGGACAAGTTCAGCACTGAAGAATTTCTTGAGAAGATTGTGCTTCCTCTCGTCTTAGAGAAGCAAGGCAACGAACAGCCAGTAACAGCAAGTACCGCATCATCCGACGTTGATACCAGAAGCTTTCATCAATCTCCGAGCACAAGTCAAGCTTGTAGAATTCCAACTAATAAAAAAAACCTCGAAAGCGACATGAAGGCAAAACTTGGAAAGAAACTTATTGTTCCTTTGCCGCAAGGTCTCATCTTTTGTGTCGTATGGGTTGATAGCAAGCTTTCGAACATGAAAGTCTTTGTTAGCAAAGATGGGCTTTCAGTTATCTCTCGACAGAAGGTTCCCAGTCCCAACAATGCCGCTGATCTCCTATCTCACTGCGCATGGGCCACAAATGAAGAGCATGTTGTTGTCAGCTCAGTCAATGGAATTCTTGATGCCATCAAAGCCAATCAAAAACCAGGTGAGCAAGATGTGTACACTGAGTCAGAGATTGTGTCACTGGAAGAGGAAGTGATCCGAACCTTTGTAGATGTCAAAGGCAAGCCAACAAGAAACATTGGCTTCAACGTCGATGATGATGGTCGCCAGATCATTACATTCTTTCTAAAGACTGCTGTTGCTCACGCGGCGACAACTCCCGCGGAAGGAAAGTTTTGTAACAACGGTCCTGGTGGATCTTATGTTGGTGGCGGCAGTGGCGATGAAGACGAGGACAATTCTATGTATGGGGAGGAAACCGTTGAAGACGTTAAGGCTGATATGGATGCCAAGCTTGATGCTGTCCAATCCAAAATGTCAGAGATGTTTGCACAAATGTTCATGCAGATGCAGCAGCAGCAGCAGCAGCAGCAGGCTTTCCAGCAGCATTTTCAGCAACAGGTGCAAAGCGCTCAACAGCAGCAACAAATGCAAAGCACCCAACAGCAGCAACAGCAGGGACAGCAATTCCAGGCGGTGCCGGATGGTGCGCCGTCGTCGATGGCTGACTTGTGAATCGAGGAATCTGATGTAGAAGACGAGTTCTATTCAGGTATGAGTACAATTACATCAGTAGACGAAGGAGCTGCAGGCGACGGAGGAACCAATGTGCCTCCGACTTTGATCGAACTTGGAAGTGAAATCAATGAGTTTTGGTCTGCTATTAATTCTGGCAAGGTTTATGAATGGTAGGATTACAATATCATAGTTTTAAATAATAATAATAATATTTGATTTAATGGATGACATTCGTGATACCTAGAACATCGTTAACTTAACAACGATTGACATTTGATTATTATTCTTCGGCGAGAACTCAGAGCGATTCCTAATTGGATTGCAACAAAACCAAGTCGATAGGGCCAACACATTAGAGAACCCTTTCAAATGTTCGGCTATACGGTTACGTCTATGAAATTTGTAGAGATAAACTTCATAATTGGTACTACTATCGATTACTTGTTTCTACGTCTATTGTTTTCGTCCTCGTATTCCGTATTATCTTCGTCCATTTTGTCCATTGATTGCTTGTTCCTACTTCAATCGCTGTCGTCCTCAGATTCCGTATCGTCTTCATCCGTGTCGTCCTCGTCGGTCTCGTCATCTGATGACTCCGTTTCAGAGCCACTGTTGGTGCCTGCGTTTTCGTCTAAGCTTACACCTGCAAGTAGATCAAACAATTGCTCTCCGTGTTCCATTCTGTACTGGCAGATGACAGCGATAGCCTCAAAACAGATGCCAAAGCTCTCTTCTCCGCCATGCCGGAAACACTCATGAATGCAGGAGAATTCTTTCATCATGCCATTAAACTTTTCATGCCTCATCTGAGCCCTGCTTTTAAACTTTTTGACTGCTGGATCATCACTAGCATTGAATGTGCTGCACTCATTTGGGTGGCCATTGTAGATCTTGTCACCAAGAGCCTTCTTTCTGATAGATGCAAGCTTCTGCTTGAGCCCTCCTTCAACAAAGTTGCCATTGTCATTGCGGCCAGATGGAAATGGTCCGTTCATCCAAATCAATTTACTTTCATACAAGTGGATGCCAAGCTCATAACAAAGCCCTGCACGTTTCTTCTTGTGTGAGTAATACTTTGGATCCATTGAAAAAACTGGGTGGTTTGGCTCATAGGTTGCACAATGCACTCCATCAACAGTCATGATCCAAATGTCTTCACCAAAATTGTCTGGAAAAACAATTTTTTTTGCCTTCAATGCCTGGATCCTTTTGAGATAATACCAACACCACTTTCTTAGGGTTTTTGGTGTCTTGTCAAAGGTAGCCTCTCTCTCTGATTCCCTTTTGTATCTGTACAGGAAGTGCAGTGCTTCTAACAGATTATGGATGGAGAGCCTAGCATTCGGATCATGCCCTGCAGGCAAATGATTTGTTGTAAGGAGATCACCCCACAAATTCGCTACCAAGAAATGGCTAGCTCCGTAATGGTCCTTAAATCTCTTCATGTTGGTTTTTGACGTCCATGGATCGCCCTCAACCATAAGAATTCGTCTTTCACTGCACATCAGTTCAAGACCGTAACGCAAGATTTGGTTCGGCCCAAGCGGCGCATTGTTGTCATTGTTTTGATTCATGGTATTTGATGTAACCGATTTATGATGCCAAATTAATGAATAGGATCAAAGCCGCGTCGATTCCAACGTCGTGGATCGATCAGTCGTGTTGATTCTATTCGTGCGACGCTAAACCGGCAATGAGGCAAAAAGTGAGTAGCGAAAGCTCATCTGCGAAAGCAAGACTGAACGTGCTTCTGCCGGTATCGCTAATTCTTAACACGACCTGAGAGTCATTTCAGACGAACAATCTTATAAGATGGTCCGTCTTAAGACTAATCTTCTTATAAGACGAGAAGGAATCATCCAAACACAATGACTAATTTATTTATTTAGAATTCCGTCGCGAGGTAGAAGAGGAGGCCTGCCCGGCGATACATAGAGGATTGCTTGCTCGCTCAGATGACCTGCACACGTTTCGGTCATTGTTGCGCTTATGGGTAATCGGCTTACACGACTGACTAGAGTCATTACCGCGAGGTGCAGCTCTACTTATGTTCTAGTAGAAGTAGCTAGCTAGCTAGCTAGCTACAACTACACTAGTTAGTACCAAATAGGAGGCCGGGTGTCGGTAGAACAAGGTTTGTTGGGAGGTACACGTGTAGGTCGGGGGGGGGGACTACAAATCTACTAGTAGGCTCA
>Ga0163144_10026687_pt1 | contig 11219 bp, 11 predicted proteins | sample OliLak19BULKMAT1_FD_123175 | JGI IMG/M metagenome (GOLD analysis project Ga0163144, IMG submission 123175) | Freshwater microbial mat bacterial communities from Lake Vanda, McMurdo Dry Valleys, Antarctica - Oligotrophic Lake LV.19.BULKMAT1 | ecosystem: Environmental > Aquatic > Freshwater >... | reverse complement strand
TTAAATTCATGGAAATTACCATCGAGGATGGATTGTCGCATATTTTTCACCAGGTTCACAATGAAATACAAATTGTGAGTGGAAGCTAAAGTGCCGGCCAGCATTTCTTTGCCGTGGAACATATGCGCCACATATGCTCGAGTATAGTTTTTGCAGGTATAACACTCACACCCTTCTTCGATCGGGGTGAAATCATTCCGAAACTGCTTATTCATAATTATTATTTTCCCCTTCTTCGTATATATAGTTCCGTTTCGTCCAAGGCGAGTCGGCGTAACACAGTCAAAAAGATCAACACCGTTTTCTACCCCCATAAACAAATCTTCGGGCTCACCTATACCGAGCAAGTGTCTTGGTTTTTCTTCCGGCAAAATTTCATTCACCCACCTTACTGCAGTTGACATATCTTCTTTGGCAAAACTGCCACCGATACCAAATCCGTCAAAATCCATCGTTCCGATGAACTTAGCGGATTGTTTCCGTAGCTCCTCATCTCGTCCTCCCTGGACGATGCCGAAAAGCGCCTGTGGAAAATCTAAAAAATTGCTTTCTCCAACTTTCGCTTCCAAAGCTCGGTCATCCGTATTCAAGACAGAATACGAGTCGTGAGAAAATATATTTTTCTGATTTTCTAATTTTTGATGTTCAACTAGGCATCGCTCTGCCCAACGGTGGGTACGTTCCAAGGCTTCGGTTTGATATCTAGTGTCTTCGGCAGGGCTCGTACATTCATCAAAAGCAAAAATAATATCCGCACCCAAATTGTGTTGAATCTGAATTGATTTTTCAGGAGTAATATAATGTATCGATCCGTCAAGGTGGGATTTGAAAGACACTCCATCCTGACCTATTTTAGCCAGTCGCGGGGCATCACTATCGTCAAAACGCTCAGGAATCAGGAGTGAAGGATCAGTAATTTTCACCACCTTAGAAATATCTTTGCCGTACGCTGCACCGAGAGAAAAGACTTGGAAACCTCCAGAGTCAGTCATAGTGGGGCCAGACCAATTCATAAATTTTCCTAGGCCACCCGCTTTAGCTACTATTTCATCCCCTGGTTGTAAAAATAAATGATAGGTATTTCCCAACACCATCTGTGTCCCAGCATCTCGAACCTGATCAGGCGTAAGTGATTTCACCGTAGCCTTGGTACCCACCGCCACAAAAGACGGAGTCATAATATCCCCGTGTTGAGTAGAGAGTACCCCTGCCCGACCCAAAGCATTTTCTAATTTTTTCTCAATTTTAAATTTCATGATTTTGCGAATTACGTTGCGCAAGTCAATTTTGCGCGACACTATTTTTTTCTACTTCCACAAATTTAATTTCCTGGATATTTACTGGACTCACAAATAAAACTTTTTGAAAAGAATCTCGAGGGTCAGATATAATATTTTGAGATACGGCTACGGTGTATGGCCTGATACCAGGGAGCACCACAACTTCGCCCTTGGTCAGCATAAAGTCTCTGGGCAAAATCATTTCGAAATTCCCTCCACCGCGTCCAACAAGCTGAACAAAAGCATTTTCTCCGGTTATGACTACTTCGGTTTTTTCTCCACTGCTTGAAAACAAAACCACGTTGGAAGAGTATGAATACACTGCAGAAACTTTTCCTATGGGTATACCACCCAAAGCAAAAACTCTATCTCCTACGCTGACATTTTTATTTGCTCCGATGTCTATAATGATAGTGTCATATGGTGACTGGTTTGGCTTGGACAAAACAGCAGATAAAATAGTATTCTCGAGCCCTACTGCTCTGCCCATCTTTTCTTTTATGGAAATATTTTCTTCAAGCACGACGCTGTAGTTGGAAACCCTAGCCCCCATCTCTTTCATTTCATTTTTCAATCTATTGTTCTCGAGAGCCAAAGTGGATTTGAAGGAAAAATACGCGCCTATGCCAGAAAATTTGTCCCCAATAGATCCACCAACATAAAGCACTGGTCTAAAAACCGCATGCGCCACCACGGAGAGAGCCCTAGAAACTCCGCTCTGGAAATAAACACAAATCAAAAGTGCGAACACAACAGTGCCTATCTTGATAATCCTATTTCTTTTTTGTTTTTTATCTAGGTGGTAGCTCATCTTGATTCTTTATCAATACATCACGATAAGACTCTAAGTCATCAAGCACCACGCCAGTGCCCCGAGCCACAGCCGAAAGAGGGTCTTCCACCACATATACTGGGATTTTTAAAACACTTTGCAAAAGTTCGGCAAAACCGACAATCAGAGCTCCACCACCAGAAAGAGTAACACCCTGATGCATAATATCAGACAAAATTTCGGGTGGAGTTGTTTCTAGAATATCCCGAATGCCCAAAACAAGCTCCTTTATAGATGCCGCCATGGCTTCTCGAATATCAGAGTCGGTGACCACCACTTCGCGAGGAAGCCCGGTCAAAAGATCTCGCCCGCGCACTTCTATTTCCATATATTCCCCAGGAAGGACAGAGCCTATGGAAATCTTGGCCATTTCAGCAGTTCGCTCTCCGATTAATATTTTAAATTCATCTCGCATGTAGCTGGTTATGTCATTATTCAATTTATCTCCAGCGATTTTCAAACTTTTAGACTTTACGATTCCGCCCAAAGATATCACAGCAATGTTGGTAGTCCCTCCTCCCACATCTATAATCATTGAACCTATAGGTTCTTTGATGGGTAAACGAATACCTATAGCTGCAGCCATTGGTTCTTCTATCAAGAAAACTTCTCGCGCTCCGGCTGAACGCGATGCGTCATACACCGCCCGAGTTTCCACGTTGGTCGTTCCTGAGGGCACTCCCACCAAAACTCTCGGTCGAGCAAGTTTTTTGGATATTTTATCAGCTTTGTTTATAAAGTATGCAAGCATTTCTTCGGTCACTTCAAAGTCTGATATAACTCCATCCACCAGTGGGCGAACGGCTTTAATGTGACCCGGGGTTCGGCCCAACATTTCTTTGGCCTTCATTCCCACCGCCAGGATTTGATTGGTTTTAACATTCACCGCGACAACCGATGGCTCGTTGATCACTATGCCGTGACCTTTCAAGTACACCAAGGTGTTTGAAGTACCCAGGTCTATGCCGATATCATTAGAAATTAATTTGTAAATTTTTTGAAACATTTAAATGGATGCTGGCTAACAGCTACAAAATTTTGGTTTTTAGCAAATTTATTAATTCAGAAATTGGAACAATTTGCCCTTTTTCTTCGGTCCGCTTTTTTATTTCTATGCCACCCTCTTTAACACTACGAGCTGAAACCACTGCGCGCAATGGTATTCCCAAAAGATCCGCATCGGCAAACTTTTCACCAGCAGACACATCTGTCCTGTCGTCAAAAAGTACTTCCACTCCCTCCGATACCAAACTTTCATACACGATATTTGCTTCTTTGGCGACATCAGGGTCAACACCAAGCAACAATAGGTGGACGCTGAAAGGAGCGATAGATTCTGGCCAGATAATTCCTTTGTCGTCAGAGAGGACTTCTACTACAGTGCCCATCAAACGAGTGACTCCTATACCATAACCTCCCATGTAAACAGATTGTTTATTCCCTTCTTCGTCTGTATAACTCAAACCAAAAGGATCTGTATATTTTGTACCTTGTTTGAAAATGTTTCCAACTTCTATTGATTTTTTTGCAACCAAATCTTCTCTTTTGATTCCCATCTCTGATAAGTTTTCATCTGTTAGCACTTCCTCATTTACAGCAATACCCTTGTTTTCTTCTATATATATATTATCTTCTCCTGCTTCAGAAATAGTTTGAAATTCGTGTGAATACTGAGAAAATGTTCCTCCGCTGGCAAAGGTTACATATGTCCTATGACCTATTCCACACCTAGTGTAGACGCGCATGTAAGCTTTCTTTATCTCTTCGTAAAATTTATCTAAGTCTTCTTGTGTGCGAGTAAAAGAATACAAGTCTTTCATTACAAACTCTCGTCCTCGCATAATTCCACTTTTAGAGCGAAGCTCATTGCGAAACTTGGTTTGAATTTGGTATGGATAAATAGGTAAGTCTTTGTATGAAGAAATATATTCAGTCAACAAGTTTACAAGTTGTTCGTCATGAGTAAAACCCAAGCCGAGAGTAGTATCGTCCTTTAATTTTGTTTTAAACCAGACATCCACAGTTTCATCGCTCCATCTTCCAACTTTTTTCCATACTTCTTCTTTTTGAAGAGCGGTCATCATCATTTCAACGCCACCAATACCATTCATTTCTTCTCTGATGATATCTTGAATCTTTCCGAGCACACGAAAACCTAACGGTAGGTATGTATAAACACCAGCCATTTCTTTATGAACAAATCCCGCACGGATCAAGAGTTCGGCATTCTTGGATACTTCATCCGCTGGAGCCTCTTTGCGAGTTTTAGTAAAAAGCTCTGATTGTTTGATGCCTTTAATCATACTTCTCATCTTAGCCGAAAAATACCTTTTGGTCAAAGATGAACTATATAAAGAAGGTCTAAAGGGGGTTGCAAAAGCCTAGGCTTTCTGTTAATATAAGCCTTATGCAAAAAACCCAAAACACAAAGCCAAACAGCGAGGCACTCATAGCAGAAATGTTTGATGCTGGGACTCACTATGGTTATTCCAAGACTCGTCGACACCCTTCTGTGGCTTCTTATATATACGCAACCAAAAACAAATCTGATATTATAGACCTTGAAAAGACCAGCGTACTGCTAAGTGAAGCTGAAGCTTTCATTGAGAGCCTAGGGGCTAAAAACAAGATTGTCCTATTCGTAGGAACCAAACCTGAAGCCAAAGTTGTGGTGGAAGAAGTAGCTAAATCTCTAAATATGCCATACGTTACTGCTCGCTGGATTGGAGGTACTCTTTCTAACTTCACAGAAATCAAAAAAAGAATCACTGAACTAGAAAACTACCGAAAGGACAGCCTGGATGGGGGCTTAGACAAGTACACCAAGAAAGAACGCCTAATGATGTCCAAGAAAATGGAAAAACTTTCCAAGTACTACTCTGGGTTGATTGACCTCAAGAAAGCCCCAGACGCCATGTTCATAATCGATGCCAAAGCTGAACACATCGCTGCGACCGAAGCTCAAAAAGCTGGGGTGCCAGTTATTTCTGTATCAAACTCTGACTCAAACATCAAAATGATCGATTTCCCTATCATCGGCAATGATGCCTCTATCCCGTCAATTAAGCTTTTTGCTACTGCTATCGCCAAAGCCTACAAGGCCGGACAATCTTCTGTCGCTAAGTAAAAATCTATATTAACAGTTAAAACTCAAGCATACTCTTGTAAATATTGGTATACTTGTTAAATAACCAATAAAAACATGTCTATCACAATAACAACCGAACTTATTAAAGAACTTCGAGATGCTACTGGTATTTCAGTTATGCAATGCAAGCGTGCCCTAGAAGAAGCCGAAGGAGATATGAACAAGGCTCTAGCCATCCTAAAAAAAACTAGCTCTGACATTGCACTCAAGAAAGTGGGTCGTGAGGCCAAGGACGGCCGAGTCTACGTAAAAACGGACGGCAAGACGTCCGTTTTGGTGGCCCTGCACTGTGAGACTGACTTTGTGGCCAGAAATGTAGATTTCATCAACCTCCTCACAACTCTCGCTGATATGGCTTTTCTTAAAGGCACTGAAGCGATGAAAACCGCTTCGTCTGAGATGATAAACAGTGTAATCCAAAAGACTGGAGAAAACATCCAACTTGGAGAAGTGTATGAAATGGCTGCGGATGTGGTAGGTAGTTATGTTCACAACAATAAAATGGGTGTGATAGTTTCCCTAACCGGAGGCAATGCAGATCTGGCCAAGGACATCGCTATGCACATTACTGCAATGAGACCTGAATACATCTCTGCTGATGAAATCAGCGAGGATTCCAAGGCTACTATGAACGAAATTTTCGTAAAAGAAGTAGCTAGTATGGACAAACCAGAAGACATTAAGAAAAAGATGCTAGAGGGCAAGATTGCTACTTACTTTAAAGAGAAGACTTTGCTGTCTCAGCCATTTATCAAAGACGGTGACATAACCATATCTGCCCTCTTGGACAAGAACGGAGCAAAAATAAAAGAAGTAAAGCGTTACTCGATCTAATTTTATGCAACTTTTAATTATCCTATTTCTAATATCGCTCTCTGGAGTGTCTGCAATGTTGGGCAGAAAATTAGTTTTGGCACAGAATCAACCACAAAAAAACTTGCGCCCAGAAGATCTTCATTTTGAGATACCTCACTTGGAAGAAATCAAAAAAACCACAGGCAAGAATCTGAAGAAATATGGGTACGTAGCCCTTGTCCTCTCCCTAAGATTCTACATTAAGTCCATGAATGTTTTGAAGGAACAATATCAGGAACTAGATAAAAAAATAGCTCAGATGCGTAAGAAAAATATGCCGGGGCTTGATATTCAGAAACAGGAAAAAAAAGTATCCGGTTTCTTGGAAATGATATCTGAGTACAAGCACAAGATTAGAAGAATAAAACACCAGATAGCCAGAGAAGAAGAAAATCAGTAAGTATTGAAGTAAGGAAGAAAGTATGTTAGTGTATTGAATGGTTTCCTTGCCGCCTTAGCTCAGTTGGTAGAGCAACACTTTTGTAAAGTGAAGGTCCTCGGTTCGAATCCGAGAGGCGGCTCCAGATAAATTAGTTTGATTTCTTGATGGTTGTGGTACTTCTAGCTTTTGAGTCTTCGGTTTCTTTTTCTTGGAGCTTGAAGGATTCTTTAATGTGCACTTCTAGGCTATCGATGTCTTGAAAGCCTGTCAGGGTTTCGTCGTCCACCACGAGCGCTGGCAGAACTGTATCTTTGATTTTATATATCTCGAGCATTGATTTGACGGCAGACAGGTCAGTACTGAAGTCGAAAGAATACACCTTCAGCTCCTCATATTTGTCTCTGAGGGCCGAAAGAACAAGCCCTTGCTTCTCGCATTCACTGCAATTCTCAGCGGTAGTGTAGAAATAAAGTATGAAGGCAGATTTTACTCCGCAACGCTCAGAAATCTTTTTGGTCAGCAAGTAATCTTTTATTTGCAGTAGAGAGTAATACTTTCGGAGGTAACTTACCTCATCTGAATTCCCTAGGTTCTCCTGGCCCCATTCAAGCTTCTGTCCGAGCTCCCCGAGTTCGTCTGAGAGCACAGAGTCAGAGATATTCTTACAAGATAGCTCTGAAAGCAAAGAGAACTGGGTTTCGGATGACAATATGTCTATGGCTATTTTGTCTTGAATCAGTTTCAATTGGTCTATCTTTTTGTTACCAAAATAATTGCTTAGAGCACTGGCCGTCGCAAAAAGAGTTAAGGTTATAAAGAAAACTATTACATATTTTTTCCAATCAATTTTATTGTCTTGCATAAATATAATTTATATTATCTCCAGGCTGGTTTTCTGGAAAACAAAGTATTAAAGATTGCTCGGCCCAACCAAAACGGCGCCACAAAACTAAACACTATAAAGAATAGCACCAGGTCAAAAGACACCCTCCAGTCCCCTTCGGTCATTCTGCGGCCGAGCACAATAGAAAAGAAAACTGAAGTATAAATCATCAGGGTCAAAAATATCAGCGCTTTGGTGTTTAGGAAGAAAAAATCGAACTGGAAAATATTAACAGAAAAATCGAAGCCCACAGTTTGGTATGCTACAAACTTAGAATATAAAAAATCTGCAATATTGTAAAGAATTCTACCGATGAAAAAACTAGCGGTTATAACAGAAATTACACCTGCAGGCACCGTAAAGGTAGAGAAGTTTCCGTACTTTTTCTTAAACAATAAATCACGATAATCAATAGTATTGTTAATAAAACCATATATCCAACGCAGACGTTGTTTGTACAAGGTGAAAGCCGTAGGTGGCGTATTGGTGTATATATACGCATCATTGCATTGCTCTATCTTGTAATAATTTTTCTGCATTCTATAGGCTATCTCCATGTCTTCAGTGTTGTGTGCATGTCGGTACTTTCCAAGATCATCAAAAACTTTTTTCTTAAATATTGTCAGTGGCCCTGGAGTCACGTGAATAGCTCCCATAAAAGCCAACATCTTCTTGGTATACACGGACATATAGTATTCAGACCTCTGGGCTTTTTGTACAAAGCTTTTTGAGCTACTAGCCACCACCGAAGGCGCCACAGCCATAATGGTAGCATCCCTTTCAAAATAACTCATTATTCTCACCAGAGCCTCAGGATGAGCCGTAGAGTCAGCATCAAGACAGCCCACAAACTCAGTGGTAGTATGATCCAGTCCTAGGTTCAGGGCTGTGTACTTGCCACCATTTTCTTTTTTGAATACTTTAATATTGGAGTAGCCAGAAAATTTCTTTAAGGCATGCCAAGTACCGTCAGTGGAGCCATCATCTATTATAATTATTTTCAATTTATCTTGCGGATAGTGCAAATGAAGCAACGAACGAACTGTTTTGTATATCGTGCCCTCTTCGTTCCAACAAGGCACTATTACTGTTACTCCAGGATACTTGGCAAGTTTGGTGACACCTTTTCGAATGACGATCTTTTTTCTGTTCTCAATGAATGTAAACAGGAAAAAAACCTGCACGTACACAGAAAAGAATGCAAAGATATACAATATAGTGCTTGAGACTGAGTTCATAGGTATTATCTACATTATAACATTTTTATGCCTAAAATGCAAAAACCCTCTGATTTGCATCAGCGGATTTTTGACGGGAAAACAGATTGGTGAACAGTATTACATTTGTTGTGGAGGAACCTTCTCACCTACAACACAAGTAGCACATGCTCCACTTTTGCACTTAACGCACGGACAACCCACCGTCATTACAACAGCACTAACACCTACCAGAACATACACAACGGCTTCTGCTGTCATCCATTTACCAAGAAGCATATTTACAAGATTCAAATCTAATCCCATAAGCATTCCTACGCCTACGAGTCCCCAATTCAAACCTCCCACGATTACTAAAACCTTAGCAACCGTAGCTAGCACACATCCACTACTACATTTTCCGTTACACATATTTTGATAATTCTGTCTGAATGCAATGCCTCAGACGATTAAAATAATAAAATGACTTTTACCACGTTATTATAACATGTCTAATGAAAATGCTATACTCTAAGTATTAGCATAATAACCCAAAATAAATGGAACAAAACAACGAAGATAAAATCCCAGTACAGCCAAAAGAAGACAACCAGAAGCTCGTAGCCGGTGCCATATTGCTGGCGGGTATTGTTATAGCCGGAGCGGTTTTACTAAAAGACTCAATGCCTAGCAATACCCAAATGAGTGGCGGACAAAATGACAGAAAACTCAACCCTTCTATCGCCAAAACTATAGGACTTGATACTAAAAAGTTTAGAAGCTGTCTAGATGGCGGAAAATTTACGAGCAAAGTACAGGCTGACATAGATGATGGTGTAAAACTCGGAGTAAATGGCACTCCAGCATCTTTTATTTTAAAAGACGGAGTTGTTGTAGACAGAATTAACGGAGCTCAGCCTTTAGAAAAGGTAAAAGAACAAATTTCCCTAGCCCTAACAAGTAACACCAAGTTGGCTCTTGAGATGAAACCCATATCCAAAGACGATCATATTATCGGTAATCCAAATGCAAAAATAATCATTGTTGAATACTCGGATTTGGAATGTCCATTTTGTAAGAGATTCCACGAAACAATGCATCAAGTTATAGATGGAAATTCGGACGTAGCTTGGGTTTATAGACATTATCCTATTCCACAACTTCACCCTCAGGCTTTCCGCCAAGCGGAAGCCACCGAATGTGCCTGGGAACAAGGAGGTAATGTGGCTTTTTGGAAATATACAGACATGCTCTACAAAATAACTCCTTCCAGTGGCAACCTGGAAGACAGGGAACTCTAATTTAAAAAACCCTCCATCTGGAGGGTTTTTTAAACATTTAATCGAAGTAGTTTTTAAGTCTTGCTATCTTCTCGTGTTGACGAAGCTTTTCATGAACCTTTGCTTCAATCTGACGAATACGTTCACGAGTAACTCCGAACTCCTCTCCAACTCGTTCTAGTGTATGCTGAATACCGTCGAGTAGTCCATAACGCATCTCAAGAATCCTACGTTCTTTTGGATTAAGCTCATCAAGCACTTCACGAATTTGGTCACCCAAAATTCTGCGTGAAGATTCTTGATCAGGGCGTAAAATTTTATCGTCAGGAATAAAGTTCTCGAGAGTTGATTTGTCATCATCGTCCCCAATAGGCTGCTCGAGTGATATTGTTTCCTGAGAAATATTTTCAATCACGTGGATTTTTTCTACAGGAATACCCATTTCGGTAGCTATTTCTTCTGCTAGCGGATCCCTACCCAAGTCCTGCGAAAGACGTCGGTGGGTTTGTTTGTACTTTGAAATGGTCTCCACCATGTGGACCGGAATACGAATGGTTCGGCTTTGGTCTGCTAGAGCACGAGTAATAGACTGACGAATCCACCAAGTAGCGTAAGTTGAGAACTTGTATCCCTTGGTCCAGTCAAACTTCTCTACGGCCTTAAATAAGCCCAGGTTACCCTCTTGAATCAAATCCAGGAGAGACAAGTTAGCGCTGCGTCCCACATACTTCTTGGCTATAGAGACAACCAAACGCAGGTTGGCTCGCGCGAGCAAGTTCTTGGCTTCTAGGTCCCCTTTCTCTATTCTCTTGGCTAAGTCTTTTTCTTCACTTGCTTGAATCAAAGAATATTGACCAATTTCTTTCAAATACATTTGGATGGAGTCGTGGATGGTAGATTTGTTAAGGTCTTTGTCAGTGACCTCATTATCTAAATTGAGCAAATTTCCCCCCTCAAGCACATCTATGCCGGCTACGCCAAACTTTTCATAAAGTTCGTCCAAGAACAAGATATTATTTTCGATATCTGGAAATATTTTCAATATTTCATCATACGTGATGAAACCTCGCTTGCGACCTTTTTCTATCAATTCATTAGCAATGCGTTCTAAATTTTCTGCTTTTCTTTCTGCCCCAGTTAGCTTTTTGGCTGGCTCTTTTTTTGTAATGACTTTCTTGACTGTTTTTATTTTTAGAGCTTTCACTTTTTTTGCCACAACCTTTTTTTTAATTATTTTTTTCAATACTTTTTTAGTTTTTTTGGCAGGCTTTTTACTAACCTTTAAAGGCTTTTTGATAATTTTCTTAACAGTTTTTTTAACCAATTTTTTTTTTTTTTTTTTTTTTATTTAATTTTTTTTATT
>Ga0163144_10026686_pt1 | contig 11219 bp, 10 predicted proteins | sample OliLak19BULKMAT1_FD_123175 | JGI IMG/M metagenome (GOLD analysis project Ga0163144, IMG submission 123175) | Freshwater microbial mat bacterial communities from Lake Vanda, McMurdo Dry Valleys, Antarctica - Oligotrophic Lake LV.19.BULKMAT1 | ecosystem: Environmental > Aquatic > Freshwater >... | reverse complement strand
TGCGCCAGGGTCTCGCTCTTGCCCGCGGACTTGGCGGCAGCGAGCATGGCGTCCTTGCCGGAGTGACAGCCGGAACCGTCGCCCTGGAGGGCGGCGGGATTGGTGACGGTGGGTACAGCGCTCATCGGTGTGTCTCGCGTCAGGCGGCGTCGTAAACGACTTCCAGCGTGGGCTTGATGATTTCGGTCTTGCCGACCATGTCGAACAGCGTGGCCGGTTCCATCTTGAAGTTGCGGCCCGTCACTTCGGCGCTGAACAGGCCCAGCAACTGGTCCTGCGTCTGCGGCTTCGGGCGCACCGGCGGGGCCTCGGCAACGTTGGTGGCCAGCTCTTCGAACAGCGGAGCCCACTGCGTGCCCGGGCGGCCGATGATTTCGTAACTGGCGCTCTTGCGGCGGATGTCGTCGTTGGCAGGGATGGTGGCCAACACGGGGATGCCGGCTGCAGCAGCAAACTGCTTGGCCTCGCCCGTGCCGTCGTCGCGGTTGATGACGACGCCAGCCACACCCACGTTGCCACCCAACTTGCGGAAGTACTCGACCGCGCTGCACACGTTGTTGGCAACGTAGAGCGACTGCAGATCGTTGCTGGCCACGACGATGACCTTCTGGCACATGTCGCGGGCGATCGGCAGGCCGAAGCCACCGCAGACCACGTCGCCCAGGAAGTCGAGCAGCACGAAGTCGAAGCCCCAGTCGTGGAAGCCCAGCTTTTCCAGCGTCTCGAAGCCGTGGATGATGCCGCGCCCGCCGCAACCCCGACCGACTTCCGGTCCACCCAGTTCCATCGCATACACGCCGTCGCGCTTGAAACACACATCACCGATGGCCACCGCCTCACCGGCCAGCTTCTTCTTGGAACTTGTCTCGATGATCGTCGGGCAGGCCTTGCCGCCGAACAGCAAGCTGGTGGTGTCGCTCTTGGGATCGCAGCCGATCAGCAGCACCTTCTTGCCCTGCTGGGCCATCATGTAGCTCAGGTTGGCCAGCGTGAAACTCTTGCCGATGCCGCCCTTGCCGTAGATGGCGATGATCTGGGTCGTCTTGGCCGCGGGGCTGGTGGAGACGGGATCAGGTTCGATCGCGGCTTCCGCCTTCAGACGTTCGTCGCGCATGAAAATCACTGACGCTCCAGCGCCCGCTGCCGTGGAATGTGTACTGCTCATTGAACCGCTCTCCAGTCAAGAACCATCTTCAGACAGGCTGCATCGCGGAAGGCCGTGCGGTACGCGTCTGACGCGTGCTCGGCCCGTTCGCGGTGGGTGATCAGGTCGCTCAAGTCCAGCCGGCCTTCTTCGGCCAGTTGCTTGACGGCCAGCATGTCGGCACGCTCCCACTCGGCAGCAGCCCTGATCTGCGCTTCGCGCATGAAGGCCGGTGCGAAGTTGAAGCTCAGGGGCTCGGTGTAGAAGCCGGCCAGCACAATCTCGCCGCCTTTGCGCAAATGCGGCATCACGCTATCCAGGATGCGGGCGTCGCCGCTGACGTCGTAGACGGCGCGGTAGTCGCGGCAGCGGTCGGACTCGGGCGTGATGACTTCGTAGCCGCAGGCACCTTCGGCACGCCGCGGGTCGCGCTCCCACACGGTGGGCGGCGGGCCGCCCGCGGCTACGGTCAGGCGGGCCAGCAGGCGGCCCAGCACGCCGTGGCCGACGATCAGATCGGGCGGCACCACCGGGTGGCGTTTGCCGCCGCCCGAGACCGCGTGGTAGGCGGTGGCAGCCAAGGCCAGCAGCACGGCGCTTTCGCCCATGGCTGCATCGACGTTGTAGACGCGGTCGTCTGCCACCACCAGGCGCGCCGCTGCGCCACCGAAGAGGCCGCGCACGGGGCCGAAGCAGCGTGCGCCGGGCACAAAGACATGTTCACCGACGCGGTGCCGCGCTTGCGGCCCGGCCGACACCACCTGGCCCACCGACTCGTAGCCAGGGACCAGCGGGTAGCCCATGCCTGGAAATGCCGGCATGCGGCCGGTCCAGAACAGCTTTTCGGTGCCGGTGCTGATGCCGCTGTAGTCGATGTCGACCACCAGGTCGTTTTCCCCCGCAGGCTCAAGCTCCAGCTGGCTCAACACCAGATCCTGCGGCGCCTGCATCACGACGGCAGATGTCTTCATGGGTGCCTCGCGAGAGCAGTGCCGGTTGTGCGCCTGAAGGCACAAGGCGGCGGTTGGAATCTCATCGCGTGACGGTCCTGCTGGGACACGGCGCGGGTGCTTTGGACTGGCATGGTGTCATCGTATGCTTACACCATTGAGTGTCAATAGGGCTTTACGGTTTTCATTCCTGGAGCAGCTCAGGTTTTCCCGTAGGCCTGTGGCCCGCACGACGGCTGGCAATCAGCCAGCAGCCCTGGCCACCAGCACGCCGGCCTGCAGCGGCAGGCGGGTGCGCAAGGCGCGCACATCGGCAAAACCGGCCTGGCGCAGCAACTCGCTCAGGGCAGCAGCGCTGCGCGGCTGCCCACGACCCATGGCCAACAGGTAAAAGCCGAAGTAGGCTTCGCCCATTGCGGGTGCGCCATCGGCCTGCGCCATGGGCTCGGCCACCAGCAGCGTGCCGCCGACTGGCAGTGCGGCGCGTGCGGCGCGCAGGATGCGCAGCACATGGGTGTCGTCGTGGTCGAACAGCACCCGCAACAGGCTCACCAGGTCGGCGCCCGTGGGCAAACCATCGTCGAAGAAGCTGCCGCCATGCACCTGCACACGCGCAGCCAGGCCCAGACCGGCCAGCCGCTGACGCGCCAGTGCGGCCACCGGCGGCAGGTCGAACAGCATGCAGCGCAAGGCCGGCGCATGCGCCGCAGCAGCAGCGATGAAGCGCCCTTCCCCACCGCCCACGTCCAGCAGGCAGCGGTGGCGGTGCAGCGGGTAGGCATCGAGCACTTCTTCGATGACCATGGGCTGCGATGCCGTCATCAGCGCCGAGTACTCGGCCACCGCGCGCGCCGGCAGTTCGTCCGGCCTGGGGTAGGCGGCGGTGTGCGTGGCGTAGGGCCAGTAGGCCGACATGGCGCTGCCCGCACCTTCTTCACGCAACAGGGCCACCGGGTCACGCAGGTCGGCGTACAGCGCGGCGTGGTGTTCCACCATCGCCGCCAGCGGCGCGTTGCCTACCATGGGTGCACCCAGGGCACCCAGGCCGTAGCGTCCACCGCTGCGGGGTGACAGCAGGCGCACGGCGACGGCCGCATCCAGCAGGCGCTGCATGGACCGAACGGGCAGGCCATGGCGCTGCGCCAGCACGGCCGTGGTCTGTGGCCCACTGGCCGACAGGCGGTCGAAGAGGTCCAGCCGCACACAAGCCAGCAGCACTTGGGTGTAGACAAACCCGGCCACCAGATCGAACAGTTCGCCCGCGCGCCGCCGAACCAGTGGCCGCGTGAGCCAGAAACCGGCGGCCCAGCGCCTGAAGCGGGGGCTGCTGACCTTGCGCTGCACCCAGTCCGACAGCCGTTCTTGCCAAAGACCGGCAGCTTGCTGGCCGCCGCTGCTGTTCACGGCCTGACTGTCGGGATGCAACATGCGGTGGCCAAGTCCGCTCAGGCCGCCGCACGCAGCATCTGCTGCTGCGCAAACAAGGCGGGCGGCACCAGCCGCTCGCTCTCGGCGCGCACCAGTGCACGCAACATGGGCGCGCCGCGACATTCAGGCACCGACTGGATGGCGCCTGCCACCAGTCGCTGGAAGATGCGCATCGCGGCGTCCAGACCCTGTTCCGTGGCCACGCTGGGGCGGCCCAGCAGCACGTCCTGGCCGATGGGCTTGCCCAGGGTCTCGGGGTTGGCGATGACGTCACGGATGTCGTCGGCCACCTGGTAGGCCTCGCCCAGGCAGTCGCCCAGCGCACGCCAGGCTTCGGCATCTCCACCCGCAGCTTGTGCGCCCGATACGGTGGCTGCAGAGAACAGCGCGCCGGTCTTCAGACGCTGGTACTCGCGCAGGCTGACACGCGGCTCACATTCCCAGGCCTGGCCCGCGACGATGCCACCGGGCATGCCCACACCTTCACCGATGGTCTGCATCACCTGCAGCAACCTGTGCGGCGCAGCAGCACCTGCACGCACCAGCACCTGGTTGGACATGACGATCAGCGCGTCACCGGCCAGCACCGCCAGCCGTTCGCCAAAAGCACAGTGCACCGAGGCCTGCCCGCGCCGCAAAGGCGCGTCGTCAAAACACGGCAGGTCGTCGTGCACCAGGGACGCGCAATGCAGCAGTTCGATGGCCGCGGCAGCCGCGTCGGCCAACTCCGGCTGGTCGTCGCCGCAGGCACGGGCCACGGCCAGGCACAGCTGCGGGCGTATGCGCGCACCGCCTGGAAACACCGCGTGCCGCACGGCGGCCGCCAGCTTGGGTGGGCAACCCGGCCCGACCGATGCCGCCACGGCGGCGAGCAACACGTTTTCAATTCTTGCCACGGACGCCATGCTGCCCCCTGGGCACTGGACACACGTCAAGTGTGATTGTCAGTTGCCTCTGTCAACAAGAATAGACAGTTCCATTGTTTGCGTCAATCCGGTGCGTCAATCCTGTGCGTCATTCCCTTGCGTCAATCCGGTACAGCGCGCCCCGGCGCTGCGAGCCCCGTCAACAGCTGCATCACCAACTGAGCGACCGCCGCCGGGGCTTCTTCGTGCGCCAGGTGGCCCAGCCCGGGCAGGCTGTGCACACGGCTTCCTGGCACCATCTGTTGCACTTGATGCGCTTGGTGAGGTGCAATCGTGCCATCGGACTGGCCCACCACCAGGTGCAGGCGCGGCCGCAATTGCGGCAGGTCGTGGAGCAAGGGCCGCAGGTCCCAGGCCGCCATCATGGCCAGCACGGCCGACACGTGCGCGGGGCTGGACACCAGCCGTGCATAAGGCGCCGCAGCGGCTGCGTCCAGCTTGGAGCCGGTGCTGTCCAGCAGGCGCTTCAACACGGCCGGGCGCGACGCCTGCCAGGCAAAAAAGTGTGGCAACAGCGGGTTGCGCACCAGCAGCTTGGCAGCCGGTGCAAACCAGCCCTGGCTCACACCCCGGGGCGGGAACCAGGCGCCGTTCAGGCTGAGCAAGCCGTGCGGTGCGCAGTGGCCGTCCAGGCACAAACGTGCCGCAATGGCTGCACCGGCCGAATGGCCGATCAACAACACAGGCCGCGCGCCCAAGGTGGCGAGCAACGCACCCAGTGACCGCGCCATGCCGGGCAGCGAAAGGCCGTCGCCCGCGGGCCTTTGGGTCCAGCCGTGGCCCGGCAGGTCGGGCATCAGCAGCGTGTGGCTCTGGGCAAGTACTGACGCCAACTTGAAAAACGAGTGGCTTGATGCGCCCGTGCCGTGCAGCAGCAACACCACGGGCGCTTCATCGGCCAGCGGCGGCCTCATGACCTGCAAATGCCAAAGCAGGCCACCGGCTTGCAGGCTGTGGCTGAAACTGCGGTGCGGCCAGTCGGTGGGCAAGGCGGCCGGGGCCGGACCCAACGGCGCGCCTGAGGGCATGCCCTCAGGCACGGCCGCTGCGGCTACCGTTGACGGCGCGCGACAGCGTCTGGGCGTCGGCCTGCGGCAGTGCCAGGTAACGGGCACCCATGGCCACGGCCAGCGCCAGCGCGGCCGGCTCGGGCCGTACCGACGTGTCCACCAGCAGCACGTGGCCGCCCAGGGCCCGCAAGGCACGTGCAGCAGACAGGGCTTCGGTCTGGGCCTGCAGGCGGCCGCCCTCACCATTGCGCGACACGTTGGCACGGCCGTCGGTGAGCAGCACGACCACCGGTGTGGCGCCACCCCGTCGCACCTGCGCGGCCAGCTGCGCCACGGCATCGATGCCGGCGGCCAGCGGCGTGCCCCCGCCCCCGGGCATGCCGGCCAGCGCACGTTTGGCGCGCACCAGTGAACGTGTGGGCGGCAGCAGCATCTCGGCCGCTTTTCCCCTAAAGGTGATCACCGCCACCTGGTCGCGTCGCACATAACACTCGGCCAAGAGCAGTTCCACCGCGCCCTTGGCTTCGGCCAGGCGGTACAGCGCCGACGATCCCGACGCGTCGATGGCAAACAGCGTGGTCGTCGTGCGGCGTTGTTCGAAGCGGCGCACGTGGAAGTCGTCTGCACGAACCAGCACGCGGGTGCGCGCGTCGGGCTCGATCTGCCGGCGCACGCGCTGCCAGGGCGCAGCGGCGCGCAGCGTGGCGATCAGGTGCAGGCGGGCACCGGCCTGGGGTGCACCCCGCCGCGCGCCCAGGGGCCGGCCGCGCTGGCGCGAAGCGCTGGTGGCGCCCGAGCGGCCGGCACTGTTGCGGCGGTCACGGGCGGTTTCGCCGCTGGCCAGGCGGGCCAGCAGGCCGGCTGGGATGGCGGCCGCGGCGGCGTCGATGACCTGCTCTTCGAGTTCGGCAATTTCTTGCAGCGTGCGCTCGTCCTCCGGCGGCGGTGTGTCCGGCGGCGGTGCGTCGGGCGGTGTGGAGTCGGCGCTCTGCTCGGGCGCTGGCTCGGGTGGCTGTTCGGGCTGTGCCTCGCTTGCGGCCTCTTGCGGTTCGGGCTCTGGCGGCACCGGCTGGCGCGTGGCACGTGGACCCAGCACCAAGCGGGCAGCCAGCGCCGCATCGTCAGCGGCGGCCTCGGTACGGCCGAACAAGGCCGCAGAAGCCCGCGCCGCACGCACCGCCCACCAAGCGGCACGCGGTGCATCCACGCCCAGCGCCAGCGTGGCGCCGCACAGGGCCTGGATGATGTCCTCCCCCACCGTCACCGCGGCCAGCGCCTGACGCGCCTGCTGCACGGTGGCCGGCAGCTCGGTGTCCACGGGCGGCAGGTCGCGCACGCTGGAGGCCGACAGGTCCAGCCACAGCCCCAGGCGGTCGGCCAGCGCGGGTGACAAGGCGGTGTCATCGGGCAGCGCTTCATCCAGCGCCACGACGGCAAACCGGGTGGGCGTGAGCGCGGTGATGCCGTCACGTTCGATGCGCACCGCGTGCTGGTCCAGCGCCGCGCACAGGTGGGCTGCGGTGGCGGGCGGCAGGCGTTCGGCCATGGCCACCAGCAGACAGCCGCCGTCGGCCGCCGCCAGCACGCCCTGCTGCAGCACCGGGCGGCCGGCGGCCAGCGTGGCGGGCAGGTCGATGCCGCCCAGCAGCCGGTCGTCGCTGGCGTGTTGCGGCAAGCGGCGCAGCGGCGCGCCAGCGGGCATCAGGGCTTGCAGCGTCTGCAGCCAGGCGTCGCGCGCCGGGCCGGCCTGGCACTGCAAGCGCACCCCGCCCAGGCCCAGCGGGTCCACCGCCAGCAGCGCGGCAGCCAGCACAGCGTCGGGGCCGCGATCGGCCAAGCCATCCACGGCAGTGGCGGCCTAGGCCGCGAAGCGTTCGGACAACACCCGGTCCACACGCACGGTGGCGTCGGTGTCGTCCAGCGGGTCGCGCCGCAGGCGGTGGCGCAGCGCGGGCTTGGCGATGCGCCGGATCTGCCCATCGCTCACTTCAGCAGCACCGTCCAGCGCCGCCAGCGCACGGGCAGCGCGCATCACCGTGAGTTCGCCGCGCAGGCCGTCGGTGCCCAGCGCCATGCACAGCTGCGCAATGCGTTCGAGCGCCGTGTCGGACACCTGCACGGCCGGCAGCCGGTCGCGCGCAGCGACGATGCGCCTGCGGGTCTTGTCCTCATCCTTCTTCCACAAGCTGATGAAGGCCGCAGGGTCGCGCTCAAAGGCGTCGCGCCGCTTGATGACCTCGACCCGGTTGATCAGCTCGGTGGGTGTCTTCACGTCCACCGCCAGCCCGAAGCGGTCCAGCAGTTGCGGGCGCAGCTCACCTTCTTCGGGGTTGCCGCTGCCCACCAGCACAAAGCGGGCGGGATGGCGCACGCTCAGGCCTTCACGTTCGACCACGTTCTCTCCCGACGCGGCGACGTCGATGAGCAGGTCCACCAGGTGGTCTTCGAGCAGGTTGACTTCGTCGATGTACAGGAAGCTGCGGTTGGCGCGGGCCAGCAGGCCGGGCTCGAAGGACTTGGTGCCCTGGGTCAAGGCTTTTTCGATGTCCAGCGCGCCGACCACCCGGTCTTCGGTGGCGCCCAGCGGCAGGTCCACCACGGGCACCGGCACCAGGGCACTCCTGCCTGCCTTGGCCGCGTCGCACAGCGCCGCTTTCGAGGTGCCGCAAAAGGGCTTGTCGGGGTCGCAGCCGTAGCGGCAGCCCACCACCGTGCGCATCTTGGGCAGCAGCGCGGCCAGGGCACGCACCGCCGTGCTCTTGCCGGTGCCGCGGTCACCGAAGATCAGCACACCGCCCACGCTGGGGTCGACCGCAGCCACCAGGATGGCCAGTTTCATCTCGTCCTGGCCGACGATGGCGCTGAAGGGAAAGGTGTTCGACATCTTGACTCTGTTGTTCTTTGCCGTGCGTTATTTTCGCCGCGTGGATTCAGCGTCGCGGATGTGCCTGCGGGCCCGGCGCACGGCCATCAGGGCCGCCACCGCGACGAAGGGCACGGACGCTGCCACCACGAGGTCGGCATTCAGGGGCATGCCGCCGGCCTTCAAGCCCTTGGACAGGTAACCGACCAGGCCCACGACGTAGTACACGATGGCGGCCACCGACAGGCCTTCAACGGTCTGCTGCAAACGCAGCTGCAGCTTGGCTCGGCGGTCCATGCTGGACAGCAGCGCCTGGTTCTGGCGTTCGCGTGCGATGTCAACCCGCGTCGACAGCAGCGCGCTGGCCTGCGCCACCCGTTCGCTCAGGTCGTGCAGGCGCGACGACACCGTCAAGCAGGTGGCCACGGCTGGCTCGAAGCGGCGCGCCATGAAGGCACCGATGGTGGGCAGGGTTTCGAGCCGCTCTTCGCGCAACTCGGCGATGCGCGTGCGCACCAGCTCGGCATAGGCACGGCAGGCGCCAAACCGGAACTGACTGGCCGCCAGGCCACTTTCCACTTCGGCGGCCAGGCGGGTCAACTCGTGCAGCAGCTTCTCATCGGCGCCTTCATCGCGTGCGATGCCGTCGGTCAGCTCGGCCAGCGACTTCTCGATGGCCACGATGCGCGGGCTCTGCCGCCGTGCCATCGGCAAGGCCAGCAACGCCATCATGCGGTAGGCCTCGATCTCGAACAGGCGCTGCACGATCTGCCCGGCCACGCGCGGTGTGAGGCCGCGGCCCAGCAGCAGAAAACGCGAACAGCCGTCGGCGTGGATCTTGAAGTCGGTGTAGGCCAGCGCTTCGCCGTCGGCCACCTGCGCGCCCACCACCAGATGGTCTTCGAAGTGACGCGACAGCTCGGCCTCGCCTGGCGGTGTGGCTGGCGCTTCGGCAATCACCGCATGCGCGGCCATCAGGGTGCGGCCCGGCAAGTTGCGCAGCCAACCTTCCGGCAGCAGCGTGGAAGCCGGCTCGCCGAACGGGGCCGACTCGGCGCCGGGTGCGATCAGGGTCCACGAAGAAAACTCGCCGTGGCGTTCCCACTTCAGGCGCAACGGGCCCATGCGAGCGCTGAAATGGGTGACCTCGCGCGCCGGAGGCGGCACGGCATAACGTTCACACAGCCGGGCCAGATGCGCCGTTTCGGTGGCCCGTTGTTCGGGGTCCACCAGCACCGCCAGGTAGGTGGCCCGCGCCGGCGTGGGCAGTTGTTCAGGCGGGCGGGCGTGGACCTCTTCGGCCAGTACGAAGCGTTCGGGATGGTCGCCCGGCAGTGCGGTCACCGGCCCGCCAGGGCCAGGTTGGAAACGGCTGCCACCAGGGCGATGTACTGCATGTTCAATTCTCTGGCCGGGTTCAAATCAGTATACCGAGCACGCTTGCCGGCCAGGCGGGCATCTCGGGCAACGTCGACGGCACGGGCAGTGCTGCCCGCTTCGCCAGGCCGCGCGGCATGTCGGTCGATGCAGGGGGCAACGTCTACGTCGCCGATACCGACAACGGGTCGATCCGCAAGATCACGCCCACCGGCGTCGTAACCACCCTGGCCCAGTAGACGGTCACCCGCGGCGCGTTTCCAACTTCGTCAGGAGAAACACGACGGGACTTTCGGGACCGCTCAAGCACAAGCTGCCGGTGCCGGCTTCGGGGCCGCAGACGGGTCGAGCGGACCGACGAATCCGGTGCCGACGACGAAGCCGACTTCAAGGCCGGCCAGCATTGGCAGGCTGGCATGGTGAAGTTCTGGCAACTCGCATCGACGTGCCTGATGCCGCGCGCCACCAACACCGACTGGCCCGTCAAAACACCACACCGGTCACGCGCTGATGTGCCTGTGACACGCTGAGTCGAGGATTGCGGATACCATTTCCCTGTGAACATCCGCTTCACTCGCACCGCTCGCGCCTGGTTGTCCAGGTCGCTGATCGCTTCGCTGCTGTTCCTGCAGCTGGCCTCGGCCGCCTACGCCTGTGCGATGAAGTCGACACCGCCGTTGGACCCCACCATGGCCAGCACGGCCTCCATGGCCGGCATGCCCTGTGCGCAGGCGACGGCGGGCGCAGTCATGTCGGTCGTGGACCCAGACCAGCCGGGCCTTTGCCACGAGCACTGCAAGGGCGGCTCCCAAAGCCTCGAGCCTGCAGCCGCAGTCGCCTTGGCCGCGCAGGCGATGGTGGTGCTGTTCGTCATCGCAGCTCCGGCAGCGCCTGCGGGCGGGGCCAACAGCTGGCAGACCCGGCGGCTGGAGCGCGACAGCGCGCCGCCCCCGCCGCACGCCATCCTGCACTGCTGCTTCCGCATCTGATCTCCTGACGACGCGGGCGCAGCCGACCTGAGGGTCGGCACTGCGCCTGGGTGGCATTCGTTCTTGGTGCAGGCCCGCGCCCGCCCGGTGAAACGAGCCACGAACCCCCTTGTTCGTCGTTTGCGGAGATCCCCATGTTCATCCAAAGCATCCACCTGCGGCTGCGTGCCTGCAGCCGCATCGCCGGTGCACTCGTGCTGGCCGGCCACGGCCTGGCCGCGCAGGCTGAACCAACCCTGTCGCTGGACCAGGCGCTGCAGTTGGCCCAGCAGCGCTCGCTCCAGGTCGTTGCGCAAGATGCCGCGGCCGCGGGCGCCCGCAGCATGGCGGTGGCCGCCGGCCAGCGGCCCGACCCATCGCTGCGGGTCAGCCTGGACGCCTTGCCGATCAACGGCCCGGACCGCTTCAGCCTCACGCGCGACAACTTCACGATGGCCACCATCGGCGTCACCCAGGAGCTGACGCGAGATGCCAAGCGCCAGGCCCGCAGCACGCGCTTCGAGCGCGAAGCCGCCACCGCCGAAGCCAGCCG
>Ga0163144_10026685_pt1 | contig 11220 bp, 13 predicted proteins | sample OliLak19BULKMAT1_FD_123175 | JGI IMG/M metagenome (GOLD analysis project Ga0163144, IMG submission 123175) | Freshwater microbial mat bacterial communities from Lake Vanda, McMurdo Dry Valleys, Antarctica - Oligotrophic Lake LV.19.BULKMAT1 | ecosystem: Environmental > Aquatic > Freshwater >... | reverse complement strand
GGCGATTCCGAACGCCCGGTAGATATTCTCTGAGAGTTTCGCCATATGAAACAAAGGTTTGTCCGCTAAGTCTGCCCAAAGGGCAGCAGGCGATGAGCGGCCTGCAAAGCAGGAGCCGGCTAACTACCTTATGGACGGGCTTTCTCTGTCCGTCCACTTCCTCCGCTCAAGGCAGAGGGCTCCCTTCGGGGAGCCCGAGCCTGATCCGCTTTAGAGGGCCTTAGAGCCCGATCGAATAATCCATCTGACCCGATGCCCTATCGGATTATTCGGCTTGCTCCGAATCTTGATATCCTGAATAGGAACGCAAGAGCCATAATTACCCGACGGAAGGAAAGACAATGCGTAATCTACTACTCGCAATCCTCGCTCTACTGCTATACCGCTGACTTCTACCAGGGAACGAGCTTCAACTTAGCTACAGCTTCTATCGAGGCTAGGTTGACCGCAGAGGCCCCGTAAGCGGCCCAAGGAGCCAGTCCAATAATCAATCAATCCCATGGGCCTACTCGATTATTCGAGCGGGCCTTTGGCCTTTCTAAGGGAGGAAACATGAAGTCATCAACCGAGTCCCTGCGAGCTTATGCCAGAGCCTACGCAGAGCGAAGCGCTCAGGAGCAGGGCCTTCCCCCGAAGGTACAAGACCCGCAGACGCTGAACAAAGCGGCAAGCATTCTTAGAATCTCCAAGTTATAGCGATGCGCTCAGGATTGAAGTTCCTGCCGGTCTTGCCAAAGGAGAGGATCGCGATTCGCTCAATGAGCAGTCCGAGAAGAGCCCGTCTCTCGGAGAGCGTCTTGCCTGCCCAAAGAATTCTCGCCTTGCCCTCATATTCGCTCACCGCGGGCGCTACGGGGCTCTCTGCCAACAGAGACTCAAGGTGATCGGTGCGGGCCTTTAGCGGCTCGTAAGCGGCCAAGAAGGTATTGCGGTCAATTAGTCCGTTGACGTAGTGATCCTGCGAGAGCGAAGCGGAGCGCTCTCGGATGGCGACTAGCTCAGCGCCGAGGGACTGGCGGGAGGTATCCGCGCCTTCGGCTGCTTCGGCCAGAGCGGGATTGTCGAGCCGATGGAGCAGTGCCTCAATGACGACTAGCTCTACAGGAGCGTTGACGACTGTAGTTCGGCCGCAGCCCTTGCCTACGGGAGGCTTAGCGCAGGCCCATCGGAAGCCCTCCTTGCCTTGCGGCAGGGCCTTCATATGCATCGTAGAGCCACAGTTGCCACACTTGACGAATCCGCTGAGAAGCGAGTTCCGAAAGGCATTCTTGGTCTTGCGAGCCGGATTGCGGAAGAGCACCCGAAGCCTCTCCACCGTCTCCATATCGAGGATCGCGGGAATAGACTCGGATTGGTAGACGATGCCCTTGTATTCCCGGCAGCCTGCCAATCGAGCGGAAGTCATCAGCTTTCTCAAGACGGTCGGATGCCAGGGCTTGCCGCTCACGGTAGGCGTCGTCAGCCGCTTGCAGATTCCAAGCGTGGACTCTCCCGCGAGCAGAGCGGCAGCTATGTTCCTGATGACCGCTGCTTCTTCTTCGATGACGGCAGTCCAATCCGCGGAGAAGCCGTAGGGCCTAGTCCCGCCTCCGGAATGCATCCCGTTCTCCGCTAGCTCTTGATGCTTCCTCTTGATGCGAAGGGAGGTATTGCGGCTCTCTTCGTTGGCAATCGCAGCCTGGATCGTAAGCAGCAGATGCGATCCGCCGTTGGCTGTATTGATGCCTCCCTCAACGGTACGCACGAACGCATGGCCCGTCTCGATGGCGTCAACGACGGTCGCCAAGTCCTTGAGCTTCCGGGTCAGGCGATCCAGCTTCCAGACGAGCAGGCCATCGTAGGAGCCAGCCTTGATGTCCGAGACCATCGCTTCAAAGACCGGGCGCGGCTTCGTCCCGAAAGCAGAGGTATCGTCCTCTCGGTAGACCCGAGCTACCTCCCACCCCATCGAAGCGGCAAGCTCCCTGCAATCCCGCTCCTGGCGAGCCGTCCCGGTGCTCGTTCCGTCTGGATTCTCACTGATGCGGCTGTAGATGCAGACCTTCATGGGCTCAGCGTATCAGCATCTACGGCTAACCGAGGACGATTCTTGCGTTATTCGTAGAGCCTCTTAGGATTCGGCTCCACCAAAGGGAAAGGCCCCGGTCACTTGACCGAGGCCCTGCCCTATCCCTGCCCTATTAGCTGGCTAGTCGGAAACCGGCTCCCGCTCAGGCTTCGCCTGCTGCTTGGGCAGACTCAGGCTCCTTGTCCTGAGGAAGCACGATGCCGAGCACTTCGGCAGCCGCGATGAGCTTCGCCCGAGTCGGCTCGATTGCGTCGATGCGAGCTTGCAGGTCTGCGATCTGCGCTTCGTAGGTAGCGCGGTCTCCGTCTAGAGAGCGATAGCGGGCCAGGATGCTTGCCTCGACTGCGCTGTCCGAGCCTCTGTCGATGGCGACTGCGGGCCTGCCCGGGCTCCTGCGAACCCTCTTCGGAGTCCGGCTTTGCCGGCCGCTCTCGTCTGCGTAGAACTCGTTGTACCAGTTGCGGACGGACGCCAGGGAGAAGCCACCGCTTGCCTCGGCTACCTGCGAGAACGCATCTTGCTTGGTCGAGCCCCCGTCGATCAGGGTCTTGGCCTCGGTCGCGTACTCGTGCCGTTGCTCGTTGGTCGCCCTCTTGCGTCCCACGGCTGCCTTGGCCATTCGTGCTCCCTTCGGTTGGTTGGAAGGATCATACACTATAAATCCGCGGTGACCGGAACCTCTGTTTGTGAAGGCAAGTATTTTAGTAACATATCCTAAGGGGGATATTACTTTGAATTCAGTTAGCGAATCATGGGGCTCAGGCCCTGCAAGGCTTACCCAACCGGCTACAAACGAAGAGACAGAGAGAGTGCTATTTCTCAGTGACCTTCATGCACCGTTTCACGACGAAGCGATATTCGCTTCCGCACTCCGGCTCATCAAGAAGGTCAAGCCGCACCGAATCGTCATCAATGGCGATACCAACGACTTCTTCCAGTTGAGCCGCTTCAATACGGCAATGGAGAGGCTAGACCTACTCCAAAGCGAACTAGACGCAGGCAACGTGCTCCGAGCCCGCATCCGTGCGGCGGCTCCGAATGCAGTGATCCACGAGACCGAGGGCAACCACGATTCTCGGCTTGTGAGTTACGTCTCCAAAAACGCTCATGCTCTCAGGAGCCTTGACGCCATCAAGCCGGAATCGCTCTTCGCTTGGCGCGAGCTAAATATTGAGTCGCACGGGATAGAGGGATTCCTGCTCCGCAGAAATTTCCTCGTGATTCACGGCGGCATTGTGAGACAAGAAGCGGGAGCTACAGCCAAGGCGGAAGCGCTCAAGCACGGGCTCAACGGAACGAGCGGCCACACTCATCGTCTCAGTATGTACCGCAAGACCTCCTATGACCCGCTTGAATGGTGGGAGAGCGGCTGTCTCTGCCAGCTAAGTCCCGACTATGTTCCCGGAGTTCCAAACTGGCAGCATGGGCTACTAATCGGCCACTTCTCGACTAGCTCGGATGCCTTCATTATCGAGCCCGTAAACGCTTTCAACGGCAACTTATTCTACGGCGGGAAGAGCGTATAGCCGGTAGCCATCGGCAGATAGATAGACGGGAAGCCATTGCGGCCGACCACTAGGCAGCCTCTCTCGGAGCGGGGCTGCCTTTCTATTAAGTCGAATAGAGCCAATTCTCGCCCATATTAAATAGGGAAGACGTGAGGGCTGACTGCATTATTAGACTAGCTCCTAGGGGCGTTTACGCCCCCTTCCTGGGCATCCTAGCGGCCTCTCCGTAATGCGGCTTGCGGCAGCCGGGTTCCATATATGTAAAGGAGGGAAACCCCCAAATGCCACTATTAATTCCGTGCATAGAATGTGGGCGACTCTGCCCAAAGCTGATCCGTTCAAGATGTTCTCTTCATGCCATGGAGGAAAGGAAGAGATATGGCATGGATTCACAGTGGGCGAAGCTATCGAGGATTTACCGGCAACGGAATCCCGCCTGCGAGCTATGTGAAGCGACAGAGGGTCTGACCGTTCACCATATCAATGGCCGCGAAGCGGGGAACGGCTATGACAATTTAATGACACTTTGTCTCGGTTGCCATGGCCGGGAAACTGCACGAATTCAGAGGGAAGGATACTAAATGCTTGCGACACCTAAGCACTTGAGCGCAGATGGCAAGAAAGAGTGGCGCTCCCTCGTTGCCAGATTAGAAGAGGCAGGCATCGCGCTCCACACACTGGACACGGACGCTCTAGAAGTAGTGGTAACGCTTCGCATCCGAAGGCGCTTCTTCTCGAAGATCATAGAAGATGCGATGAGGGACGGGGTTGCATACTACTGTGTTGGCACGAATGGCGCCGTGGCCCCTCACCCGGCCTTCTCTCAGGAGAAGCAGGCGGCAGACACGCTCTACAAGTACCTAGGAGCCCTAGGACTGAGCCCTAAGACCCGCGCTGAATTGCTCAAGATCGAGGCTCCGGCCGGAGACGAATTGTCACTGTGAGTAGCGCAATGGCTATAAAGCCCGCCACAGAGTCAGCTACCGCCACAGAGGGAACTCGCGTCTCGAAGTTTTTTGAGAAGTACCTTCGGCATACGAAGGACTACGGAACTGGAGAGGCATTCACCTTTGAGGACTGGCAACGAGACTTCATTGATGAGGCTTTCCGGCTCGATGAGGATGGTTCTCGGCTCTATCAAAGGGTCATCCTCGGCATACCTGCTCGGAACGGGAAAAGCTCAGTTGCGGCGGGTCTAGCTCTTTATATGCTGATGTTCGATGAGGTAGCGCAAGCCCCGGAAGTACTCGTAGGCGCAGGCTCAGGCGACCAAGCAGGAGTCGTTTTCAACGCGGCAGAAACCTTCATCAGAATCAATCCTACGCTCAGAAAGAACCTTCGCTGTCTGCCTTCCCGAGGCACCATCAAGTGGGTCTCTGGCAAGAAGCTCGGTAGCGTCAAGCGAGTCAACTCTGAGGCAGGAAACCTCTTCGGCAAGGATGCCTCCTTCATCGTCTTTGATGAAGTCCACGAGGCTGACGATGCTGTTTATACGGCGCTCTTCTCGCGTATGGGTTCACGTAAGGAGCCCATGATGCTGATGATAAGTACCGCAGGCGGCAACAAGGACTGTCTTCTAGGCAAGCTCTACGAAGAAGCACTCAACAACTATGAGCTTGAGTGGAAGAGTCCTTACCTCTTTGTGGCCCGGGACAAGAAGAGCCGCACTCTCGTTTGGTGGTATGGCGCTCCAGAGGATGCGGACATCGACGATCCGGAAGTGTGGAAGGGCTGCAATCCCGCTTCGTGGATTACTGACCAGAAACTATCCGAGCTACGCGAGGCTTACCGAGTCAACGAGTCTGACTTCCGCAAGTACCACTTGAATCAGTGGGCCAGCGGAGAGGGAGCGCTATTGCCGCACGGAGTATGGGAATCCTGCAAGAACCGCGATATTGGATTTGAGGATGGCGACGACGTATGGCTAGGAGTTGACGCTTCCAAGAACCGAGACCATACCGCGGTGGCGATGGTAGGCCCCGAGAAGGATGGACAGCGGCCAGTCAAGGCTTTCGTATTCGAGTATGACCCTCACGGCCAATACCTCCCTCAGCAAGCCAAAGAGAAGGTTCAGGAGCTAGCGGCCAAGTACAACATTCGCTCCGTTGCCTTTGACCCGCACCTATTCGGCTCGGAAGCCAATGACCTATCAGAAGAGGGCCTAACCATGGTTCAACTCAATCAGGCGACAAAGCGCATGACCGAAGCCACCATGAAGTTTACGTCACTGGCATTCGAGAAGAAGCTAGCCCACGATGGGGATACAACACTCGCAGCGCATATAGCGAACTGTCAAGTAAGAGAAAACAATCAAGGTCATTTGACCATTCGGAAGATGGGCAATCAAGACAAGCGCAAGATTGATGCGGCGGCGGCTCTCATCTTCGCACTTTCCATAGTTGAGGACACTCCCTCTAGCTTTATCTTCATCGTCTAGGAGACATACACAATGTTCAGAAAGAAGAAGACGGTTCGCATCTTCACCAAAACCGGGAATACCTATTCCGGCGTGTTGATGCACAGAGGAACCTACCGCGGGACATTCTTCGTCCTCGCCAATGCCAGCATGATCGACGCTGATAGGTCTGTCCCCATGGACGGACTATTCAGTATTCCGACAGATAATGTCGAAGGGTTTCTAGACATGAAAGTAGTGGAGAACTAATGGCCGTAATCATCCCCTCAGGCGGCAAGAATATTCAGGCTAGGGGCTATAACCCTAACGAAGACACGCTAGTTCCCTCATTAGCGAGCACCCTGCGGGCTTCCGCGGGAGTCTTCGTCCGTCCGCATCTCGTCATTGGCCTTCCTGCGGTATCGCAGGCCCTCAGGATGATTAGCGAAGACCTCGGCAAGCTCCCGCTCCAGGTATTCGAGAATGGTGCTAGCGAGCGTACCAAGGCTCCCGGAACGTGGCAATGGAAGCTCCTTCACGACTTTCCGAACGCTGAGACTGGCCCTATGGCCTTCTGGTCTGACGTGGCCAAGTCTCTCCTGCTCTACGGCAATGCCTTCCTCTGGAAGAGCAAGACCGCTGGCAAAGTTACTGAGCTATTCGTGCTTGACCCTACCCGCGTAGGAGTCAGCCGAGAGGACGGACAGAAGCTCTTCCGCGTCGGCGCAGACCGCGAGCTTCATACCTCAGCCCGAATCCTGCATATCCGCGGAGATTCGACCGAGCCGGGGTCAACGCTGGGAACGTCCATCGTCACTCAACACACAGAGCTATTCGGCGGTTACCTAGCTCTCCATCGTTACGCGCAGACGTTCTTTGCCAATGATGCCACCCCTAGCGGAGTCATTGAGGTAGCGCACGACATGAAGAAAACGCAGGCTGAGGAAATGGTGGCCATCTACGAGTCTCGTCACCGCGGCTCTAGCAACGCTCATAGGACGGCCGTTCTCACCAATGGCGCAACCTATAACGCCGTATCCAGCAATCCGGCTGAGGCTCAGCTAGTGGAGCTATATCAGCATTACTCAAAAGAAGTGGCTCGCATCTTCGGCATGCCTGCTTCCAAGCTCTCGGCATCGGACTTCGCTGAGGCTCCACATGATGAGCAGAGCTACCTAGAACACGCTCTAGGGCCAGTCATCGGCTACGTGGAAGACGCTCTACGCATTGACCCTGACCTATTCGGGCCTGCTAGCCGGCTGGAACCAAAGTTCCATATTGACGCTCTGCTCCGCGTAGCTCCGAAGGATCGCGCGGAAATCTACACCAAGCAGCGTCAGTCCGGTATCCGAACCATCAACGAGCTACGCGAGCTAGAGAACCTTCCTCGCCTTGACATGCCAGAGGCAGATATACCCCAGATGGTATCGGTAGGCGGCAGCGATAAAGTCCCAGAAGCGTCGAAAGGTGCCGAATGAAAACCGCTAGCGTGAGTTTGAATGCGGAGCGCGGCGACTTCTCCAGTCTCCTGGAGCGGATGGCGGCGATCAGCCAATGACCGGGCCAATGCCAGACAAGGGTTACGAGTCGATGGAAGTAACCGTCGCTAGGCTGGAGGGGAAGCTCGACTACCTCGCCGAGGTGCTGCGCCGCGTGGAGACGCAGACCACGAAAACGAACGGCATCGTCCGGATGCACGCTTCACGCCTCGACAAGGCCGAGGGGCGGCAATCCGGCGTGTCGGCCGCTACGGGTCTGGTGATGGGCGCAGCAGTATTGATTATCTCTGTAGTCGCGGTGCTGGCGAACGTCCTAACCGGCTAACGAAAAGCGGAGAAGAAACTGCTTTCGCAGTACTACCTACGTTAGACGTATGAAAGTGCCCTCAGGTAACATGTCTTTACAGATTCCTTACTCCCTTTACAAACACTTCACAACTTTAGACCATGACCATTCTTGAGCAAAGCTCGGCAGACTCAGGCTTCGCCTGCTGCTTCGCAGACTCCGGCAGCCAAGCAACAGATAAGTAGGAGACTCCAAAATATGCTGATTGAAAAGCGCACAACTGAATTCGAGTCGGAAGTGACAGACTCTGGTGATGACCGTGGTTGGAACATCATTGGTCATGCATCCGTCTATGACCGATTATCCGAGAACCTTGGTGGCTTCCGAGAGAAGATTGCCAAGGGAGCCTTTGACGAGGCCATTGACTCATCCGATGTCCGCGCTCTCATCAACCATGATCCGAACCTTGTCCTTGGCCGCTGGCTCAACGGCAACCCTAAGAACACACTTGAGCTTAGGGATGACAAGTTCGGTCTCCGAGTTTTTATCAAGCCCCCAAACACGACTTACGCGAATGACCTCAAGGAAGTCATGGAGAGGGGAGACGTAAGTCAAATGAGCTTTGCCTTCACCGTATCTGACGATGAATGGCTAGAGAAGGACGGAGAGGTAATCCGAACAATCCGCAAAATAGATCGTCTCTTCGACGTATCGGTAGTTACCTATCCGGCTTATCCGCAGACGGACGCTTCTGTCCGCTCTGTATTTCAGAAGGCACTTGAAGATGGTCGCATCGCATCAGGCGATGGGTCATCCGCTGTAGGCGTCATGGATAGCCATGAGCTTACTCGGGCAGCCGCTCATGATGAGCATGAGGGTTCCGAAGTGGCAGTTGCCGACCTAAAGGCCAACGCATTACGCGACTTGGCAATTTTCAAATACCACCTGAATAAGGAAACCAACTAATGAACATCGCAGAACTACGCGCGCTCTACAACTCAGCAGTTACTCGCATGAACGATGCCGAAGAGGCAATCCGCTCAGCAGAGGGACTTGAGGACGTTGAGGCTCGCATCGCTGAGGCTAACGACACCAAGGCAGAAGTTACCCGCCTTGCAGACAACATCAAGGCTTATGAGTCAATCGAGGAAGCTCGCTCTGCTCACCAGCCGGTATCGCTGGCAGATAACAAGACCGAAATCCGAGTAGGCAACGAGCCTCTTACGTACGAAAAGAACAATGGCAATGACTTCTTCGTGGACGCTATTCGTGCTCACTTTGGTAGTTCAGAGGCCAGGGAGCGCCTATCTCGACACAATGAGGAAATGCGAGCCATCGGCCGTGTTGACGAAACCCGAGCGGTTTCTACCAGCAACACTGGCGGACTGGTCATCCCGCAATACCTCACCAACGTCATGGTTGCTCCTGGCAAGAATCGTCCGTTTGCTGACCTCTTCCAGGACTTGGGCACTCCGACGACTCAGACCATTACCATCCCTAAGCTCTCTGGCGCGGCTGTAGCAGTCCACACAGAGAACGCGGCAGTTCAGGACACTGATCCGACTGACGCAACTGAGGACGTAAAGGTCGTCGCTTACGCAGGTAAGGTCACCGTTTCTCAGGAGATGCTTGATCTTGGCATGGTAGGCCAGGAGCAGCTTTACGCAAACATTCTTCGCCAGCGCTACGACGAAGAGGTTGATAAGGCAGTCGTCAGCGGAGACGTGGCGGGACGCTACGGAGCGCTCAGCGCATCAGCAGATGTCAACGCGGTCACTTACACGGACGCTACTCCGACCGTAGCTGAGGTTTACGCTCAGATCGCGACGGCAATTGCCGCAGTACAGGCAGCCAACGCGACTCCTGACGTAATCGTCATGCATCCGCGCCGATGGGGCACCTTTGCGGCGGCAGTTGACACAAGCGGTCGACCGCTCATCGGTATCACTCAGGGTTACCAGAATGCTCTAGGCACACTCGATAACCTCGCTCCGGTCGGTTTCGTGGGTAACCTCATGGGTCTCCCGGTCATCCTGGACGCTAACATTCCGGTAAACCTCGGCGCTGGCACCAATGAGGATGCCATCATCGTGGCAGACTCAAGCAAGCTACTCAAGTGGGAGTCAACTCCGGTAGTCAAGGTTGACGACTCTACCAAGCTCGACACTATGAGCGTAATCATCCTGCTCTACGGTTACCTCGGATTCACAGTCGGCGCGCACTCTGACGCCGTATCTGTCATCAAGGGCACCGGTCTACTCGTCTAAACCCGAGCAGACACATAGGACAACAATGGGGAGCCCTGAGGCCAAGAGGCTTCGGGGCTCCCTTCTTCATAGGAGAAAACCAATGACTGACGAAGCAAACTCAAAGTACGTAAAGGCCCTCTTAGAAGAGCGTAAGAGTGTCGAGAAGCGCGGTCTCTCTGAGCGCGTAGAAGCTATCGACGCTGAGCTAAAGCGGGTAGGCCATGAGGCTAAGAAGCCCGTTGAGCGCGCTCGCAAGGCAACCATTGACACGGGAACCAAGCGATAGTGAATAACAAGAAGAATGCTCCCGGCTCTGTAGTCGTAGGGGCTGGCATCAAGCGAGCATGGTGCGAAGCAACGATTATCCGCGCCGATGGCTCTGTGGAAAACCTAGGAGTCATTTGCGATTCCTATTCACCCAACGTACTGCAACGAACCATCAACAGAATCCTGAGAAGGAATCTAACGTCTTAGAAAGACAGAAAGAAAAGGGATTATCATAGCTCCTTTGGTAACTACACGCGGAAAAGAAATAGTTGTTGATCTGCTAGTCGCATCAACATCGAAGTACATCGAGGTAGGCACTGGCGCAACTGCGGAAGCAGCCGGTCAGACCGCTCTCGTGACTCCAGTCGAAACCCGAGCTACGGGCACTCAGAGCAAGGTCACTACCACTACCACCAACGACACCTATCAGGCAGTCGGTACGGTCACCGCAACGGCCGTTCGCGCTCTCCAGGAGTCCGGAGTCTTTGACGCTGCTACTGCAGGCAACATGCTTGCCCGTGGAGTGTTCACGACCGTAAACCTTGCGTCAGCAGATTCGATCGCTCTCACTTGGAAGATCGCACTCACCTAAATGTCATCATTATCAGGCGCTATCTACGCGCTAGCCGATCCGAATACCAATGTTATTCGCTACATCGGAAAGACCACTTATCCTCTTGGCCATCGACTTCTAAACCATCTAGGTGACGCTAGGCGGGATAAATCTAACAACCGTCGATGCAACTAAACGAAACGAAACGTGAGTCTAGTAGGGTCAATCCTATGACCTTGCTAACCTAGAACTAAGGAGCCGCTATGGCTGAAAACACTAAAAACGTGAACAACACTACCCTATATGCGGTGCTGGTAGCACGCACGGGCGAGGAAGACCGCACTGAGAAGCGGTACTACCCGCACGACGGCACCGACGCTCGGGCTGAGGCCATG
>Ga0163144_10026683_pt1 | contig 11221 bp, 10 predicted proteins | sample OliLak19BULKMAT1_FD_123175 | JGI IMG/M metagenome (GOLD analysis project Ga0163144, IMG submission 123175) | Freshwater microbial mat bacterial communities from Lake Vanda, McMurdo Dry Valleys, Antarctica - Oligotrophic Lake LV.19.BULKMAT1 | ecosystem: Environmental > Aquatic > Freshwater >... | reverse complement strand
TGCAAAACCCCAAGCGGTTTTGCTTTTAGCCCGCATAGGACGCACGCTCACGCAAGCTCACCGCCTGTCCGCCGACCAACGCCGGAAAAAGGACGCAGAAAGCATGAAATATGCGGGCTAGCCATGGGACCGAACGACGACATCGCTTCCCGCATCCTCGCCTCGATCGCGGCACTGCCGCTCCACGAGCAGACCGATGCCATTCACGCGCTGATCGGGAGCGCGCTGAAGCAGATGCCGATCGAGTCGATCTGCGGGATTCGCGCGGAAATCGTGAGCCAGTTTGCCGAGGAGATTCCGATCGTGCGTTCGACGCTGGAGCTGATCGACGGTCAGCTCGCGCTGCGCGAGATCGCGGGCGCGGCGATCTGGCGGTAGGGAATGGGTCGATACGGATCGGCCGCAAGGCGGCGCGCGTCAGGCGTCCGCAGCGTGCAGGAGTTTCAGCAGATAGTCGGTCACGGGCTCGGTGAAGTCGTCGTCGGTCCAGTAGGCGCCGTGCGCGACGGGATTCCAGGCAGTCGCGAAACCACCGACGTTGATCTCGTAGTCTTCGAGCCGATCGATGGTGCGCTTTTCGGCGGCGTTGAGCGTGGCGCCGCTGTGCTCGTAGATCGGCCGCAGCGGCCAGCCGAGCACATCGTCGCGGTCGACGAAGTTGAGCCAGCGCGAGGCGGCGACGAGCTCCGCCTTCTTGATGCCCTTGCCCGGGACGTCGATCGGCGTCGCCTTGTCGAAGGCGAGGCTGAACAGCGGGATGTTGCAGCCAAACGTGATCATGGCGGCGAGCGTGGAAAGATCCTCGAAGCCGGTGGCCTCGTCATTTGCTGCCTGCTGATCCCAGAGGTAATTCGACATGATGTGCGCACCGAGGGAGTGCGCCATGACGACCACGGGCGCAGTCGGATCGGCCAGCGCCGCCTTCAGCTCGGCGATTTTCTGGCTCACGATCTCGTGAATCTTAAGGTAAGCGCTGTCCTTGCCGTGGTCCCGGTGATACGCGAGCGCGTCGCCGAAATTGTGGACGACGAACTCACGAATCGACTGCCAGTCGAGCGAGATGCGGGAACCGTCGGGCTCGCGCGCCCGACCCATGTCTTCCCAGAGTTTGTTCTCCCGGACCTGCAGTGCGTGGCCCCAGAAAACTTCCTGCCAGACAAAGCGACCGGCGTCGCCGCCGAGCCGGTGGGTGATCTCCGCCTGGATCTCTTGTGAAAAGCCGGGCTCCTGTTTGCCCATGCCGTGGATGACGAGGACTCCGATGGGGGTAGCCATAACGCACGGAGTGAAGCGGCGCGACCGCGTCGGCGCCAAGCCAATAGACTGCCGGAATCCCGGTAGCGTGGAGCGAGTGGGGATACCGCGCGAAGGGTGGAGCACGATGTCCCCATCGGGTTTGGTAGCGGAAGCGCTTCGCTTCCGACGGAGCGGGAAGCCATTCCGCGACGAACTTTCAGCAAAGCCCGATGAGGACATCGGCCGCCGCCTCCGGTGCAATGATTCGGCTATGTGCCCGTCAGCTTCCACCGGACGTAAATGTCCTCGACCTTCGCGCGGGCCCACGGCGTTTTGCGCAGGAACGTCAGGCTCGACTTGATGCTCGGGTCGAATTGGAAGCAGCGCACCGGCACGCGGTGCGCGAGCTCCTCCCAGCCGTGCTGGGCGACGAGCTCCGTGAGCAGGCGCTCCAGGGTGACGCCATGGAGCGGGTCGTTCGCGCCGCTGGCCGAGGGCGCCGTCATGGTTTCCTCTGCGGTGGCACAGGGGCGGGCGCGCCGGCGCGCAGGGTCTTGCCCAACGCGTGATCGTCGGGCGTGAGGCCGCGGCGGTATCCTTTGAACGCATACGGCGCCGGGGCGTAGGGATCGACATAGCGCACGTCCGTCTCGGCCGGGATCTCGAGGCCGCAGCCGGAGAAGACGGCGTTGACCACGAGGCGGCGGAGGCCCTCGTTGGCGAGATCGGTGGCGGCGCCCATCGTGGTGCAGAAGACGCGATTGGTGGTGCCGTTGGCGTTGCGATTCAGGCGCGTCCAGGCGATCGGCATCATGGGATCGTTGATCCCCTGTTCCTGGCCGTCGGCTTTGCGCGTCTTCCGCTGCTCGAGGTCGGGGGGATCGTTTGGGTTCATGCCTTTCAGGACCTGGCCGCGCAGGAGAATGCGCGAACCGGCGGCGGGATGCGTCTCGTAGATGCCTGAGTCGCCGAAGACCTCGCGGACGCCGCGGAGGATCGGGTCGTGCTCCACGCCCGGCTCAATGAGCCCGCGCGTGGCGCCGCGTCGATTGGCGCCCCAGTGGCTCACCCAGTTCTCGCCGAGGACATTCCGGCCGAAGTCATTGAAATGCTTATACGCGCCCGGGTGGTTCGCGGGAAAGCGAAAGGCGTGTGTGCTCGTGCGCAGGCCGACGATCGGCACGCCGCGCTCGACCGCGTCGGCGAAGTGTTTCATCGCGGCATCCGGCCATTGGCGGAAACGCAGGGCCATCACGATGCCGTCCGCCGTGGCGAGCGCCTCGGCGCCGGGGATGCTGGAGTTGTTGTCGGGATTGATCGTGCCGTCGGGATCGAGGGCGAAGAGCACGGTGCATTTGAAGCCGTGGCGCTGGGAGAGGATCTTCGCGAGCATGGGCAGGCCTTCCTCGCCGCGGTATTCCTCGTCGCCGGTGAGAAACACGAGGTGCTTGCCCGCGCCGGGTCCGGGCTTGGCCGGGTAGGTGATCGCAGCGGACGCGGCCTGGAGCGCGGGCGCGGCGGCGCCGACGAGGACGCAGCCGAGGATCGGGAGGAGGACGCGAAACACATGGGGTGACGGCATGCCGTTGTTGGTGCGCGGAGGGGCGAGCGGCGTCAACCCGCAGATCGCCCCCCACCGTCTCCGCCCGCCGACTTCCCCGCCCGTGCCACGATGCGAAATCACAATGTCACGTAATACGTGACAACACGAAGTGAACTCCCTCGAAGGTCGCGCAAAATGTCACGTATTACGTGACATTGTCGGGGTGGTGGCGGGGTGGTGCAGGTGGGGGAGGGGGCCGGTGGATGTGACTTTCGGAATTGGGCTTGGAGGAGCACCGACACCCGCGGGGTCGTGCATCCGGCTCGGTGCGGCCTTCGTGATCCGCCAAGGGCGCGGTGGTTTGCCTGCGCCGGTCACAGCCGGCGCCGGTGGCGGAATGACCGGTGCGCGGGTGCGGCGGGCTTACTGGATGAAAGGATCGATGAATATCGCCGTGGTCAGCCGCGTGTTGTCGTGTGACGTCACCGCGAAACCGACGAGCAGGGGGGCGCTCGCGGCGAACGGGTAAGTCTGCATCAGTGTCCATGCTCTGCCATCCGGCGAGACGTAGGCGGCGATCTGGCCGCCCGTGCGGACGAGTCGCACCCAATAGGGCGCCGCGGCGCCCCAGGGGCCGGGCTGGAAGGCGGTGTCGCCGCTCGGGGTGGGGCGGCTCTGCACGCCGATCCCGTTCGCGGCGGTAACGCAGGCGAACACATTGCGCGCGCCGGGTGCGAGGGACTCGCGGATCATCACGCCGGCTTTGGCCCAGCCGTGGGTAGGGGTGAGGGACGCGACCTGCGCCTCGACGGTGCAGTCGTGCCGGTGGCAGTCGTGACGTCCGCGATATTTGAATACGGTGAGGTGACGGTGCCCGCGACGGCGCGGACGCGATAGGAATACGCGGTGGCAGCGGTCAGGCCGTTGTCGGTGTAGCGATCGAGGTTGGCCGCGAGGGTCGCGAGTGCGGAAAAATTACCTCCCGCCGGCGCGCGCTCGAGCTGAAAGCCCGTTTCGCTGTTCGCGTGGCCGGCCCAGCGCAGCTCGACCTGCGTGGTGGAGCTGGCGGTAGCGATCAGCGCGGATGGCGCGGCGGGCACCACGACTTCCGAGGTGATCGCCGGCACGCTGGCGTAGACGCGCGCGCTTTCGGCGGCGGGAAAATTGCCGCCGTGATCGATCCGGGCGCTCGCGTGAATGCGGAAGTGGAACGGGCTGGCGGACCAGCCGGTGGACGAAAAGCGCTGGGTGCCGGCGGGCAGGCGAGCGAGCACGTTGATGCGCGGCGGGCCGAGATTGTTCGCGCCGGGATTTGGATCGTAGACGAAGCGATCGTCCGAGGTCGCGTATTCGATCACGTATTCGGTCTCGTCGGTGGCAAGGTCGGTCCACGAAAGATCGATCTGACCGGGTCCGGAGCGGACCGCGGTGAAGTTGGCCGGGGCCGGCGGAGCCTGCGGGTTCCACGTGGAGGAGAGGCTCACGTTGTGGAAGGCGGCAGCGGCCAGCACGCCGTCGCGATGGCTGGTGACCGCGAGGCCAATCTGGACCGTGGACGGCAGCGCGAGGGTGGCAGTGCCGAGGGCATTCCAGCGGGCGCCGTCGACCGAGGTGTAGCCGCTGATCTCGCGGCCACGGCGCACGAGCTTGACCCATTCCGGGCGGTCGGGCGCGTGCGACGCCGTGGCGCTGCCGCCCGCACTCGTGCGCGTCTGCATTGTCACCTGACCGACCGGGTTCCTGGACACCATCGCGTAGCGCGCACCCGCGGTGGAGTTTTCGCGAATCATCACGCCTTGTTTCGCCCAGCTATCGGTCAACTCGATGCCGCCAAGCCGCGCGACGATCACGCCGTCACCGGTCCACGAATAAGAGACGAAGTGAAACTCGTCGTTGTTTTCCCAGATGTCGGCGCCGGAGCCGCGGACGGTGATGCGGTCGGTTTCTTGCGTGAAGGAGCCGGCCACCGCCACGGCGCCGACATCGGTCGAGTTCCAGCGCGGGGTGGCGACGACGATGCTGTCGATGGGCGCCGACGTGCCTTCGCCGTCGAGGCGACGCTCAACGGCGACGACGCGATACGAATAGGAGATGCCCGAGTGGAGCGTATAGTCGTTGCAGGCCGTGTCGGTCGTCTTGAGCACCTCGGTGAAAAGCGCACCGCTCGTCGAACGCTCCAAGCGATAGTAGGTGGCACCCGGCGAGGCGGCCCACGCGACCCGAATCTCCGTGGGCGAAACGGGGGTGGCGCTGATGTTGCCGCTGGCCGACGGCACATCGTTGACGTGAAGGTTTACGACCTTCGACGCGGGCCCTGCGGCGTTGGTGGCGGTGTAGGTGAACGTGAAATCTCCGCTCCGCGTGGGCGTGCCGGAGATCACGCCGGAGGTGGCGTTGAGCGCAAGGCCGGGCGGCAGCGTCGTGGTGCTGTAGCTGGTGACCGAAGGGGTTGCGGCCATCGTCCACGTAAGCGACGTGCCGACGGTCGCGACGACGGCCGGCACCGAGATCGTGGGCAGCGGCAATCCACCGATATCGATCGTGACGTCCCGTGTGCCGGTGCCGGCGCGATTGGTCGCGCTGAGCGCCACGACGAAGCGGCCCGCGGTGGTGGGCGTGCCGAGGATTTCCCAAGTCCAAACATCGAGGCTCAGGCCCGGCGGAAGATTGGCGGCGACGAGGCTGTCGGGTGAATTGGTGGTGGTGACCCGATAGCGGAATGCGATGCCGACCTGGCCCGTCGCCACCGCCGTGCTGGTGATCTGCGGAGGCAGTTTCTCCGCGACATTGAGGGTGACCGTGCCCGTGCCGGTGCCCGCCGGGTTGCGCGCGGTAAGGTTGATGACGAAGTTTCCGGCGGCGGTGATCGCGCCGGAAATCCTGCCGGTGGCCGGATCGAGCGTGAGCCCTGGAGCGAGACCGGTGGCGCTGAACGAAACCGCGCCGGGCGCATCCGCCCAGTAAAGAAAAGGATCCAGGGTCGGACCGCTGAACGTGACCGTCCCCACTTTGGGCGGTCCCCAGATGGTCTGCACCCACATGTGCCCTTCTTCGCCGCTCGCGTTACTGACGGTGATCCGGCTGTCGTTTTCGTTGTAATAGCCTTCGCGCGTGGGCGTGCCGCTGACGACGCCGGTGCGCGAACCGACACTGAGTCCGGGCGGCAGGTTGGCCGCGGAGAAGAGGGTGGGCGAATTGGTCGCGGCCACCGCGAAGCGATACGGCACGCCGACGTAGCCGGGAGGCGGCGGAAGATTTGCGAATTGCGGCGGTGCCACGTCGGGCAGCGCGATGAGGATGCTGAACGACGACCGCGCGGTGCCATAGGCGTTGCTCACAAGCAGGGTGAAATCCGTGCGCTGCGGGTTGCTGAAGCTCGCGAGCTGCGGCGTGCCGCTGAGCGCGCCGGTCGCGGCGTCGATTCTCAACCAACTCGGAATGCTCTCCGCTGCAAAACGGGTGGGAGAATTGGTGGCGGTGACTTGGAAGGTGAAGGGCGCACCGTGCTTGGCGTCGGCGGTGAGCGGACTGGTGATCACGGGGATCGGCGGCGTTACGGTCAGCTCGAGCGTGGCGCTGCCGCGGCCCGCGGGGTTCTCCGCTGAGATCGTCACGGAATAGGTGCCCGGCGTGGTGGGCGTGCCGCGGATCGTCCCCAGGATTTCGTGAACGCTCAACCCGGCGGGAAGGCCGGTCGCGAAGAACGTGCGCGCGCGGGGCTGGGCGTCGGCGGCGATCTGATATTCAAAGGGACTTTGCGCGGGCGTGGAAACGCGGAGCGGGCTCGTGAGGACCGGGAGGGTTGGCGGCGTGACGATCAGGCGCAGCGTGGCGGTGCCCGTGCCGTAGGGGTTGGTTGCCCGCAGTTGCACGTCGAACGTGCCGACAACAGTGGCCGCGCCTTGAATGGTGCCACGCTCGGAGTCCAAGGTAAGTCCCGCGGGCAAGCCGGCGGCGGCGTAGCTGGTCGGCGAATACGTTGCGCTGATGGAATAGCCGAACTGGGTGCCGACCGTCACCGCATACTCCAGCAGGGTGTTGGTAATCGTGGGCGGTGCGGTGGAAGGCACCACCGTCAGCGTGAGCGTCGCGCGGCCGGTGCCGCCCGAGTTCGTGGCGGTCAGCTCGATCGTGAAGACGCCCGTGGTGTGCGGGATGCCGGTGAAGGTCCCGGTCTCTGCGTTCCAGGAGAAGCCGCCCGGGAGGTTGAACGCGTTACGTGCCGCGGGGGCTGAAGCGGTGATGGTGTAGGCAAACGTTTCGCCCACCATCGCTTCGGCGCGGGTGGCACTGGTGATCGAGGGCGCGACACTCTGGGCGGCGACAGTAAAAGGAACCAGAAAAGCGATCCAACGCGGCAGGCGGGCAAAGAATTTTTGGAGCACGTGCGATGAGCGACCACCCCTTTCGTCGGAGGAGCGGGAGGTTTGCACCTACTTCGCGCCTGGACGCACCTTCAAAGGCCGGGCGCGCGTCCCTACAATTTGCCCAGAAATGCCCCGGGACTTGCCCCGGGGATTCTTAATTTCGGGAGAATTTGCGATCCTGCAAACAGAGTTAACCGCTGATCTTCGCTAATCTCCGCCAATGAAAGCCGCCGCCGCGCCTTGCCGATTGGGCGAGGCACGCACGCTCTCAAAACGCCCTTTGATCGCTGAAAAATCAGCGAAGATTAGCGGTTCAAGCTCTGCCGGTCCGTGCCCCAATGCCAGCGGCGTGCTCTTTTTCCCGGCGTAGTCCGGGGGAAAAGGCCGCGAACTACCCGGATTTTTTCTTCTTCGCGTTTTTCGCGCCGGGCACTTCGCGATGCGACGGTTCCATGCCTTCCGCTCAAAAACAGATTTGCGCCCGCGGTGCGGTGCACCGGCCCTCCCGCGGGCGGCCGATTGAGGCGGTCATGCGCGCCCAGCCGCGCGCGGAGCGCACGGCCCACCGCGGGACTTGTGCCCGGGGACTTGTGCCCGGACAGTGGACATTCGCGTTGGGTTCGCCTTGATGGGCGCACCCCCCACGTGCCCATGCGTCTCTTCACGTTGTTGCTGTGTCTCATCGTTGGTCTGCCGGTGCTTTCCGCTGCCGACGACGCGCGTCCGGCCGCGGCGCGTTACGAGACCGGGCGCAAGACGCGCGATGGGATCGGAAAATATTATTTCACCCGCGAGATCGCGCAGGTGATGGGCCACCAGGGCGCGAGCTGGCTGGAGCGGCCGGAGCGCGAGGAGGAGGAGCGGACGGATCTGTTGTTGGCGGAATTGAAGCTGAAAGCGGGCGACGTCGTGGCGGATGTGGGCGCCGGCAGCGGATATTTTTCGTGGCGAATGGCGCGGATCGTGGGGGACAAAGGCGCGGTCCACGGCGTCGAGATTCAGCAGGAGTTTTTGGATATGCTGATGACGAACATGAAAAAACGCGGCGTCGGCGACATCGTGAAGCCGGTGCTCGGGACGGTGCAGGACCCGAAGCTGCCCGCCGGCTCGTGCGATCTCATCCTGCTGGTGGATGTGTATCACGAATTCGATTACCCGTATGAAATGGCGGCCGCGATGATCCGGGCGCTGAAGCCGGGCGGCCGGCTCGTCTATGTGGAGTATCGCGGCGAAGATCCGGCCGTGCCGATCAAGCCGCTGCACAAGATGACCGAGGCGCAGGTGCGGAAGGAGATGTCCGTCCACGCCGGGGTGCAATTCGATCGGAACATCCGCTCGCTGCCGCGCCAGCATGTGCTGGTGTTTCGGAAGGAGTAGGAGCGCTCGTTCGTGGCGGCGAGTTGCGCGAAGAGTTTTTTCCGCGGGTCGATCGCTTGCGCCGGGTCGTGGTCGAAGGCGATGCCCCACGCGGGATTCGTGAACATCAGCGTGTGATGATGCGCGACGGCCTCGGCGGCAAGGGCATGGGGGCGGCGTCGGCTGCCGAAGCGAGACGAGGAAAGGCAGCCGCGCCGAGCGCGGCGGCGGCCGTCACCAGAAAGTGGCGACGCGATGAGCGTGGAGTGGGCTGGGGCGTCATGGAAAGGGGGAGAACGACGGACAGTTCATTCCTGGGGGCAGGATTTACCGGAGCAAAGGCCGGGATGGTCAGGACTCATGCTCGGACCTCCGGAAAGCGATTGGGCCTTGCGATGCGCGCGGGCGAAGTCCCGTCCATCCGGCCAAAGGAGGCTCACCTCAGCACGGCTGATGGCCCCAATCGGTCTCCTTCAGTTCTTTTTCGTAGAGTGCCATCTGTTCCTCGGGCGTGAGCGGGTTGGCGGGTTTGCTTTCCGGGGGCGTGTCGGCCGATGCGCGCGGTGGAGACGCGGCGGGCGGGGTGGCGGCGGGGCGGGGCTCTTCCGGCGGCATGAGGATACGATAAGGGAGCGCCGCGCGTTGTCACGCCCGCCGCGCCGCGTTTTCACTTTTCGCTTCCATGCGTTTCCATGTCTCGATCGAGACATGGAAACGCATGGAAGCCCGGAAGGCGGGAAGGGCGGCGGGCGTGGGGTCACGCGGGCTTGCGCGCGGTGATGAAGCTGCGATCGGCCACCGTGGGCTCGTAGTGGCAGTCGCGGAAGCCGGCTTCGCCGAGGAGCGTTGCCATCTCGGCGACCGAATAGCATTTGCCCTCGGTCACGCTCATCAGGAGCGCGGAGTATTTTGCGACGGGGAGCGGGCCCGTTTTGTCCGCGTTGAGATGGCAGTCATGCACAATCAACATGCCGCCGGGCGCGAGGGCCCGGAACGAGGCGGCGAGCAGCGGGCGCACTTTGTCGAGATCCCAGTCGTGGAGCACGTTCGAGTAGAGATGCAGGTCGTGGCCGCCGGGCAGCGGATCGGTGAACATGTCTCCGGCGACGACGGACACGCGGTCCGCGCAGCCGCGCTTCGCGATCATCGTGCGCGCGATCCGATCGACCGGCGGTCGCTCAAACACCGTCGCGCACAGGTGGGGGTGCTGCGCGGTGAGGGCGCAGGCGTAGATGCCGGAACCGCCGGCGATATCGAGCAGCCGGGTGCGGCCGCGTGTATCCAGTTTTTGGGCGAGGGCCGCGCCGAGGTAGAGCCCGCGACAATCCATCGCGGCGGTGAATGTCGTCGCAAACTCGTCCGTGAGCATCGCGTCGCTCCAGGGCCTTTCGTGCTTGTAGCTGCCCCAGTTGGCGGGCCGGCCGGTGCGCAGAATCGGCACGAAGTCGCGGACCACCGGGCGCTCCTTGAGCGAGCCGTAATACGGCCCGATGAACCAGGGCGAGGTGCTGACCAGGTGTTCCTGTGCGAGCGGCGTGGCGTGAAAGCGGCCATCGGCCGCGCGCTGCACGTAGCCGCTGGCAGCGAAGAGGGTGAGCATCACGTCGGCCGGCCGCGCCGCGAGGCCGAGTTCGCGGCAGATCGTCTCGGGATCGGACGGATGCGCCTCGAGCCACGTGAAGAAATCGAACTCGGTCAGCGCCGCGGTGAGCAAGTCGACCGCGTAGAGGCCGTCGCGGTAGCGATAGATTTCGAGCGGATCGGTTTGCGGCTGCCGGGCAAGGTCCATGGTGCGGCGCAGTTGAGAGTTGAAGCGCGAACGGGGGAAGATCGGATCGCGCGCGCCGCGTCATTTCACCGGCGAAGCGGGCGGGATGGGGTCCGGACCCACGTGCGATCGGCCCCGGGGTGTTTACAGCGGGAACGCGCCCCAGCCGTGCCACACTATCGGCGGGTATGAAAGCTCACACCATCTCATTCACCCTCGCTGCGGCGATTGCCGCTTTGGGCGCGGGGTGCGCCAGTAGCAGCACTCCGCCGCCCGGCACCGTCTACGCGCAAACCCCGGCGTCAAACTACCCGAGCCAGCCCAACGATCCCAACCAAACGGCGCGCGGTGCCGTCGCGGGCGCGGCGGCGGGCGCTGTGCTCGGCGGGATCATTGGCAACAACTCGTCTCACGGTAACACCGAGAAGGGCGCCGCGATCGGTGCCGTTGCCGGCGGTCTCGCCGGCGCCGCCATGGGCCGGAGAGCGGACCAGCGTGAAGCGGGCGCCTACGGCTCGTCCGATGTCGCGTATACCGTGCAGTCGATTCCGCCCGCGCCTGTCTCGGAGCCGCGCGAGAATCCCCCGCCGCAACCCGGGCCCAGTGCCATCTGGATCCGTGGTCACTATGCCTACGCCGGCAATGGCTACCAATGGGAGCCGGGCCGCTGGGAGTTTCCGCCGGCCGGGGCGCGCACCTACGTGTCGCCGTCGTGGCAGTCCGCCGCCAACGGCGGCTACGTCTACGTGCGCGGGCACTGGCAGTAAGCACCGCGCCCGAGTCTTTGCCTAGCCCGGATATTTCATGCTCTACTCGGCAGCGACCCTACACGGTGTGCTTGGATCAAGTCTACAGATTCAACCGTTTTGGCGATCCGGGCTAAGTGCAAAACCCCAAGCGGTTTTGCTTTTAGCCCGCATAGGACGCACGCTCACGCAAGCTCACCGCCTG
>Ga0163144_10026682_pt1 | contig 11221 bp, 12 predicted proteins | sample OliLak19BULKMAT1_FD_123175 | JGI IMG/M metagenome (GOLD analysis project Ga0163144, IMG submission 123175) | Freshwater microbial mat bacterial communities from Lake Vanda, McMurdo Dry Valleys, Antarctica - Oligotrophic Lake LV.19.BULKMAT1 | ecosystem: Environmental > Aquatic > Freshwater >... | reverse complement strand
CAATGGTGGGGTCATTTCCAACGCCGCAAGGATGATCGGAAAATCCCAGGACGCAACATGAACTGGACGGATCTCGCGACCGCAACGGCTCACTCGCCGCCATCCATGCGCCCGATTTTCTTCCGTTCCCGTGCTTCCCGGAAGAAACTTTGAATCAAAAACAGGCATTCTTCACCCAGCACTCCGGGGGTGACTTCGCAACGATGGTTGAGGGGGGGATTGGCTTCCAGCAGATTAATCCAACCCCCGGCGGCACCGGCCTTCGGGTCTGGACAACCGAAGACGACCCGGTCAGGGCGGCAATGGACGATCGCACCTGCGCACATCGGGCAGGGTTCCTTGGTGACGTAGAGGGTGCATTTTTCCAGGCGCCAGTCGCCCAACGCCTCTTGGGCTCCGGTGAGCGCGAGCATTTCCGCGTGGGCGGTGGCGTCCTTGAGCAGCTCAACCTGATTCCAGGCGCGGGAGATGATTTTGCCCTCGTGGACGACCACTGCACCCACGGGAACCTCGTCAGCAGCATAGGCCTTGCGGGCTTCACGCAGCGCTTGGCCCATGAAGTAAACGTCGCTGTGTAAATCAATGATAGGTTCTTCGTCTTCCACGGGGGAAGCGTTAGCCGAAGCGCTGGGAGGATGCACGCCGATTTCGCCGCAATATCTGGAAAATTCTTTGACAGACAAGCGGCTTGGAATCTGTATGACAGCCCTTGCCAACCTTATTGATCCCATGATTCAGCACGGTATTCTCAACCCACACCTTCTCTCCCTCTTGGCCCGCGTCAGGCACACCAATACGCTCGTCATCGCCGACTGGGCGTTTCCTAACTTCCCGGGCATCGAAATCATTGATTTGTCCGTGATCAAAGGTCTCCCCACCGTGCTCGACCTTCTCCATGCCGTTCAGCCGACATTCAAAGTGGGGAAAATTTGGCAAGCCGGGCAATTTCTAACAACAAATTCCCCGGAAACCATCCGTCGCTTCGATGAAGCTTTTTCCTCATTTGAAGGCGCGGCAGTGACTCGTTTGGAGCATGATGATTTCAAGGAGCTCGTTCCAAACGCAATTGGCCTGATTCGCACCGGTGATCCGACGAGCTACGGGAACATCATCTTGCAATCCGTCTGATGAAAACGGCGGTCACCCTGTGTCAGGTTCCTGAAGCTGCGGCGGGTCCGTTTGTCTTCCGCCAAGCGCTTCCAGAGGCCTTTGCCCTTGCTGCGGCCCTTGGCTTTGATGCGGTGGAGTTGTTCCTTCCATCCGCCGACTTCATTTCTCCTGAAGAAATTCTCACTCTTGCCAGGCAAAACAATCTCGCCATCGCCGCCGTGGGCACGGGTGCGGGAATGCTGCGCCATGGGCTTTCCGTGACGGATTCATCGCCCGAAAAACGGGCTGAAGCGTTGGAGTTCGTCGTTTCAATCATCGACTTCGCCGGCAAACTCGGTGCCCCGGCGATTCTCGGTTCCATGCAGGGAAAATGGAATGAATCCCTATCGAAAGAGACGGCTCTTGCCCATCTGGCCACCGCCCTCTCCGTGTGTGGCAAAGCCGCGGCGAAGCATCAGGTGTCATTCATCTATGAACCGCTCAACCGCTTTGAAACCAATCTGATCAACCGCCTTGGCGAAGCGGTAAACCTCATCGAAACCCATCACCTGACAAACGTTGTGCTTCTGGCGGATCTATTCCATATGAACCTGGAAGAATCAGACCTTGGCGCGGCCATCCGCGCAGCGGGGCAACATATCGGTCATGTCCATTATGCGGATTCGAATCGCTCGGCGATGGGTCTCGGTCATACCGCTCCATTTCCAATCCTCACTGCGCTACGGGACATATCGTACCAAGGCTATCTTTCTGCGGAGATTCTCCCGCTTCCTGATCCACGCACCGCCGCCACTCTCACCCTTCAATCCATCCACTCCTTTCATCCATGAAAACCCGCCCTCTTGGCAATACCGGTATCCAGCTTCCCATCCTAGCCTTCGGAGCATCTTCGCTTGGACAGGAATTCCGTCCCGTCGCCCTCGATCAAGCTTTGCTTTCTGTCCAGGTCGCGCTGGATCTCGGCATCAACCTCATCGATACCTCACCATTTTACGGGCGGGGCATGTCTGAGGTTTTGCTGGGGATTGCCCTGCGCGAGGTGCCGCGTGACCGCTATCAGCTTTGCACCAAATTGGGACGTTATTCAGAAAGCCACTTCGATTTTTCCGCCAAACGGGTTGAAGAATCCGTCCACGTTTCCATGCACCGGCTGGGCACCGATTATCTGGATATTCTGCTATTGCACGACGTCGAGTTTGTTCCGCTGCGACAGATCTGGGAGGAAACCATCCCTGCGGTCATCAAGCTCAAGGAGCAGGGAAAAGTCCGTGCCATCGGTTTTTCCTGCTACCCGCTTAAGTCCTTCAACGTCGTTCTCGACCAGATTGAAAATGAGATCGACTGTGTGCTCTCCTACAACCGTTATACGCTGCAGAATACCTCGCTTGTGGAAGATTTGCTCCCGCGTCTTGAGGCAAAGAACATCGGCGCAATGAATGCCGGGCCATTCTCCGCGCGTCTCCTCACCAATGCCGAGCTCCCGGTGTGGCTCAAGGAACCCGAGGATGTCAAAGCGGCCGCTCGCGCCGCCGCCAAATTTTGCGAAAGTCGCGGTGTCGATATCGCACAGCTTGCACTCCAGTTTTCGTGCGAGCATCCCGGCCTCGCCACCACCGTCGCCGGCTCGGCAAATCCGGCGAACATCCGCAAATGGGCGGAATGGTTAGAACAGCCGATCGACCGCGAACTGCTTGCCGACGTGCAATCCATTCTCGCCCCCGTCAAGAATCACGGCCACCTCGAAGGCCTTTCAGAAAACAACTGATGCAAGCGATTCAATTCAGCTCTCCCAAGGAAATCGTGATGGTCGATTTGCCGGAACCCCTCATTCCCGGCCCGGGTGAAGCGCTCGTCCGCACCCACCGCATGGGCATCTGCGGGACCGATCTTGCCTGTTATTTGGGGAAATTTCCTTTCTTTGCCTACCCGCGCACTCCCGGGCACGAACTCGGCCTGGAGGTCGTAGCCGTCGCGGAGGATGTGACGAATGTGAAGCCTGGCGACAAATGCTCGCTCGAACCTTACGTCAACGACACCGGGTCTCCGACCTCGAAAAAAGGCGCGCAAAACTGCTGCCCCGGCGTGCAGGTTATCGGAGTCCATAACAACGGCGGGCTGCGCAAAGGCGTCTTCGCGGTTCCTGCCCGCAAACTCCATCCGGGTAACGACCTCTCCTACGATCAACTCGCCCTCGTCGAAACCCTCGCCATCGGATACCACGCCGTGCAACGCGGAAATCCCCAGCCGGGCGAAACCGTCCTCGTCATCGGCGCAGGCCCGATCGGCCTCGCCTGTTTGGAATTTCTCAAGCTGATGGAGGTGAAGACCGTCGTCATGGATATGGTCCGGAGTCGTCTCGATTTCTGCCAGAAAAACCTGGGGATCCAGCATGCGATCGCCTTTCAACCGGATGGCACTCCCCTCGCTGAATTGGAAAGGATCACCGGCGGCCAGCTTGCAGATGTCATCATCGACGCCACCGGCAGCCCAAGGTCCATGTCCACCTGTTTTGATTTCGCGGCATTCACGGGCAGGGTCGTTTACGTGGGCATCACCACCTCGGATCTCACCTTCCCCCATGCTGCTGTTTTCCATCGTCGCGAGCTCACCCTGCTGGCCTCGCGCAATGCGATGCCGCAAGATTTCGAAAAGATTATCCAGTTGATCCGCGACGGGAAAATCAACACCAATCTCTGGATCACCCACCGCATCGGATTCGAAGACGTCCCCGCGGAATTTGAAAAATTTACCGACCCCGCACTGGGTGCGATCAAAGCCATCATTGAAGTCAACTAACCCGATCTATGAAAATCTGCCCTAAATACACATTCGGCGTCGGCGATCGTTTCGCTAACGGAGCGCACGCCCAACTCACCGCCTTCATCGAGGCCAAGAAACTCGGCATCGATATCACCCCCGTTTGGAATAAATCAAACCGCGAGCACAACATCATCGGCTCCGAACCTGTCCAAACCCGCCAAGCCGCCGATCAGGCAGTGGCGGATCTCGGCTGGTCCGGCGAATATCTGCTAGATGCCGACCATATCAACCTTTCCACCGTGGACCGCTTCGTCGCGCCGTGCGATTTCTTCACCCTCGACGTCGCCGACGACATCGGTGAAGCGGCCGATCCGGCGGACGTCGAAGCGTTTATCGCAAGCCATCCCGAGTTGATCGGCTCCGTGGTGATCCAAGGCATCGCCCAGCCATTTGAAATTACCCGTGCGGATGTCGAAAAAACCGCAAACCAATTCCTCAAGGCGACCCGGAAGGCTGCCGCCATCTATCAACACATCGTCGCGGCCAAGGGCGGCGTGGACCATTTCGTCACGGAGGTATCCATGGACGAAACCGACAGCCCGCAAACGCCGCCGGAGCTGCTCATCATCCTTGCCGCCATCGCCGATCAAGGAATCCCGATCCAGACCATCGCGCCGAAGTTCACCGGCCGCTTCAACAAGGGCGTCGATTACGCCGGCGATCCACAGCAATTTGAAAAGGAATTCAACCACGACCTCGCCGTGATCGCACACGCCGTGAAAACCTACGGACTGCCTGCCACTCTCAAGCTCTCGGTCCACTCCGGTTCCGACAAGTTCTCGATCTATCCATTCATTAAAAAAGCCATCCAGCGCACCGGTGCCGGTCTCCACATCAAGACCGCCGGGACAAACTGGCTGGAAGAGATCGTCGGCCTGGCAGAATCCGGTGGTGAGGGTCTTGCGCTCGCCAAACAAATTTACGCAAAGGCGCTGGAGAAAAAGGAAGCGCTCTGCGAGCCCTACGCCACCGTGATCGACATCAAGGATTCCAACCTTCCCTCCGCCGAGGTGGTCAACAGCTGGACCAGCACCCAGTTTACCGATGCACTTCGTCATATCCCCACGAACCCCGGCTATAATGCGGATCTCCGCCAGTTGCTGCATGTCGGTTTCAAGATCGCCGCACAACTTGGTGACACCTACATCCAAGCCCTCAAGGACAACTCCGAAGTCGTCGCGAAAAACGTCACCGCCAACCTGCTGGACCGCCACATGAAGCCACTTTTCCTTTAATGAGGTGGGCACTTCTATCCGTCAGGTAAATGCGAGGCGAATGAGTCCTGCCCCGGGCGCGTTTCCTTGCCCTGCGACAAGAGTGTCACCACTCATTAACCCATCCCCATGATCGACTCCCATCACCACCTCTGGAACTACACTGCCGCGGAATACGATTGGATCCCACCCGCCAGCCCCTTGGCACAGGACCAGCTTCTTGACCAACTGGATGCCGCCACCTCCGCCGCCGGAGTGGACGCCACCGTGGTAGTGCAGGCGCGACAAACATTGGAGGAATCCGACTGGCTGGTTTCTCTAGCAGAAAAATCCGGGATCATCGCTGGAGTCGTCGGCTGGCTGCCTTTGATCGATTCGGATGTTGGAAATGACTTGGCGCGTCTCGCCGCGCATTCCAAATTCAAAGGAGTCCGACATGTGCTTCAAGGCGAACCCGACAGTTATTTCCTCCGCCAGGATTTCCATCGCGGGCTCGCCCTGCTTCCCGATCTGGAACTCCGCTACGACCTGTTGATCTTCCAAAAGCAGCTTCCTGTCGCAATCCAACTCGTTGATCGTCAACCGGACCTCGGCATCATCATCGACCACCTCGCCAAGCCGGAAATCCACAACGGTAAAATCGATCCCGCCTGGAAAGCCGGCATGGTAGAACTCGCCAAGCGAGACAATATCCTCGGCGTGAAAATCTCCGGCATGGTCACCGAGGTGCTCGACCCCCAAATCGACGACGCCACCTTGCGCGCCTATTTCGAGGAAACTTTGGAACTCTTCGGCTCCGACCGCCTGATGTTCGGCACCGACTGGCCGGTTTGCCTCCTTCGCATCGACTCCTATCAGTCCTGGGCTGATACCGTCCGCACCTATGTTGCCACCTTGACGCCTGATGACCAACAAGCGATTCTCCATCAAAATGCCAGCCGCATTTACGGTCTTGAGCGGTGAAATGGACGAAAACGGCCAAACTCGTCCTTTGCTTTTGACGTCACGTTGACCTCCGCGAAAAATTTTCGTGTTTCTCGGCGGGATTCATGGTTTCACTCACGCCTGTGATTCCTAAAACGTTCCGTGACCGCGTCATCGCCCCATCCTTGTTGGCGGCGGATTTTTCATGCATTGGAGATGAAGTCGGCCGGGCGATCCATGCCGGCGCAGACTGGATCCACTTGGACGTCATGGACGGGCACTTTGTGGACAACATCTCCTTCGGCCCCGCCATGGTGCAGACAGTGCATGAGTCAAATGACATTTTCCTTGATGTCCACCTGATGATTTCACGGCCGGATCATTACTTGCAACGCTTCATCGCGGCGGGTTCCGACCTCATCACCGTGCACGTCGAGGCCGGGCACGATGTGGCGGAAACGCTGCGCCGGATCCGCGAAGGCGGCTGCGAAGCGGGTCTCGCCCTCAACCCCGCAACTCCTCTGAGCGCGGTGGAGCCATTTCTCGATCAAATCGACCTTCTGCTCTGCATGACCGTGGTCCCCGGCTTTGGCGGGCAGGCGTTCATGCCGGAGATTTTGGAAAAAATCAAAGCTGCGGTGAAAATTCGAGAGACAAATGGCCTCACCTATCACGTTGAAGTGGATGGAGGCATCGATTCGGTGGCGGCCGCTCGTTGCTTTACCGCAGGAGCGAACGTCATGGTTGCCGGATCCTCCACTTTTCGCGCGCCGGATATGGCCGCAGCCATCACCAACATTCGCATCGCATGAAATCACCTGTCCTTCTCCCAGCCGTCACCGCCCTGATCGGTTTCTCCATCGCATGGATCGCCAAGCCAAGCGTCTCCCAAGCGCCCGCCCCCACCAAGACCGAGGAAGTCGCAGAGAACCGGCCCGCCCGTTCCGAGGCAAATTCGCGGCCATCCGCAGGCGATCATTCCCGCTCCGCCCCGCCGTTCAAGGCTGGCGAATTTCCTCTAGCAGATCTTGCCGAACAAGGCCCGAAAACCCGCAACGAAGCGAAAATGCTGCGCCTCACCGAAGCCCTTGGCTTGTCCATCGACCAGCAGGGAGAAATCATCCGCCTCATCGAGAGCGTGCAGGCCAAGATCAATCCAGACCTTCCCATCATCGAAGACCTTGCCATCCGTGGCAGCGAGGTCGAGGCCGCCCTTGCCAAGTTGTTGACGCCCGAGCAACTCGTGAAATTTGAGCAACTCCGCGTTCGTGAGCGGGAAAACCGCATCGAACTCCGCTCACAAAACCTTTTGGACCAAGCCATTCAGGATATCGATCTAACCGTAGATCAGCGCGAACAAGTCCTTGACCGCCTCCGCCAGAAAGCCAAGGCGGACCTGCAAGCGATTCCCGCCTCCGCCACCCTCCTGTTTGACCAATCCATGCTACCCACCAACAACAAGGAACTCTCGGTGGATGGAGTCCTTCAAGCGGCGATTTTGGGCGAGAAAATCGTCGTCAACGACCCCGCGCAAGCCTTCCAACGAGTGGTCGATCAAAGGAAATTCCAGTTGGAAGCACTGCTCCGTTGCTTCGACGGCATTCTCACCCCGGGCCAGATGGGCCAATACCAAGCCGGCCTTGCCGAAAAAGATGAAAGACTGCGGCAAGTCAGACAACCCGTCATTTCCATTCCCCGAAAGTAAGCGCCCATTTCGCTCACTTCCATGCCACTCATCGACCATCTTTTTTCTGTTGGGGCACTTCGCAAAGCGATTTGGAAATTTTGGTACCCATTCCTGACCAAGAAGCTCCACGGGGAAGAAGTGATCTTCCTCAACTACGCCTTCGAAACCGACCCTCCGCTGGGTATTCCCCTCATCCCTGAAGATGAGCCGAACCGGGCCTGCATCCAACTCTATCACCACGTCGGCATGCAGGTGAATTTCCATGGCAAACAAGTGCTCGAAGTCAGCTGCGGTCACGGCGGCGGCGCCTCTTACCTCACTCGCACCCAAAAACCTGCAACATACACCGGTCTCGATTTGAACCCCGCTGGAATCAAATTTTGCAAAAAAATCCATCCGCTAGCGAACCTGGAATTCGTCCTGGGCGATGCGGAAAACCTCCCGTTTCCAGACAAATCATTCGACGTCTTGATCAATGTGGAAGCGTCCCATTGTTACCCGGACTTACCCCGTTTCTTCACCGAGGTGGCCCGGGTTCTCAAGCCGGGCGGGTATTTTCTCTATGCGGATTTCCGCTTCAGTGACGGCATCGAAAAATGGGAAGCCGCCATGGTGAATGCGCCTTTCAAGCTCAAACAAGCCCGCGAGATCTCTGCGGAAGTTCTCCGTGGCATGGAGGCCAACTCCGAGCGCTCCCAACAACTTCTCGACAAAAAACTACCAGGTTTCCTCCACCAGCTCGGCCGTGATTTCGCCGGTGTCAAAGGCTCCCGGGTTTACAACGCACTCAGGGAAGGCCAACTTTCCTACCGTTCTTACTGTTTCAGAAAAGTCTAAAAGTCGGCACCGCGCGCGCCCCCCGGGGGCCGCCCACTTCAGACATCCTGATCCGCTCGGAAAATGATTGGGCGCAGTTTACCCTGAGGAGCCACGACACTCCTGTCGTGGATGCTGCGGGTGAGTCATTGGACAAGAGCTTCACGCCATTCTCAATGGCCTCACATCCGCCTGCACCACAGGAGTGTGGCGTCTCCCTATCCCTCACAAGTGCCAGCGCATTTTCCGGCTTGGCCACGTAGATTCACGATATTCAGGCACCGGCTCAGGATCTCTGAATCTCTTCAAATCAAAAATCAAAAGTCTAAAAGTCTGAAGGTCGAGAATGCACCGCGCCCCGCCCATCCCATTCGCCCGCAACCGCACCGCTGAACAATATGCCCAAAGGCCCTCCCCTTCATCAACCTTCGACTTTTAGACTTTCTCCAATCCCCGATCTTCCGTCTCCCGTCTCCAAACTCTTCTCTTCCCATTTCCCTAAAAAAGGCATACATTCCCCCATGGCTTCCTCCTACACCATCAAGACTGCCCAGCAGAAATTCTCTTCCATCGTCCAGGAGGCGGCCGATCACCCCATCACCATCACCAAGCAAGGCCGTGCCGTCGCCGTTTTACTCTCCATCGAGCGTGTCGAAGCCATGGCTGAAACCATGGAACTCCTCGCGGATCCTCGCGCCATGGCTGCCATCCGCAAGCACCGCGAGGGCCTTGCCACCTATCACGACGTTTCTGTTCTCGACGAAGAATGATCGCCGTCCGTCTCCAACAAGAAGTCATCGACTACTTGCGCTGCCTCCCGCCACAACCTCGGCACGCCCTGCGCTTGGCCATCAAGGCCCTCGTCAATGAAACCGGCGATATCAAGCCCCTCACCGACGATCTGGAAGGCTTCTTCCGCTTACGTGTCGGCTCTCATCGCGTGATTTTTGAATACCAGCTCATAGAGGGCCGCCGCATCATCACCTGTGTCTTTGCCGGCCCCCGCAAATGGATCTACGAAGTATTCCAGAGTCGTCTCCTCGAATAATGCCCGCTTTCAAATCTAAAAGACTAAAGGTCGAAAGTCTGAAAATCTAAAAGTCTGGAAGTCGAGAATGCACCGCGCTCCGCCCAATCCATTCGCCCGCACCCGCACCGCTGAACAAAATGCCCAAAGGTCTTCCCCGTCATCGACCTTCGACTTTCAAAAGGAGCGCGTTCATTCTGAACGCTATTTGCTGCGGACATCCTGTCCGGCGGCGTTTGCAGTGATGCCCGTCTGGCTCTCGGTCGCGAATAGCAGATTGAATATCGACGCTCCTCATTTTTCAGAAACCCTCTAAACGAAGACCAAAACCCCAAGAGAAGACAAACCACGGATCACAAGAATGGGAAGGAATAAGCCCGGTCCTCTGAAACCAAAGCCCAAGTCTCCGTCTTATCCGTGTTGGTCGTATAATCCGTGGTTCAACATCTTCAGAGTTTTTAACCACGGATCACACGGATTACCACGGATAAGACCGCCCCTCCGAACCCAAAGCCCAAGTCTTCCCTCTTATCCGTGTTGTGCAATCCGTGGTCAAAATTCTTCAGAGTTTCTACCCCCGGATGACAAAGATGATCACGGATAAGATCAGCCAACCACGGATAACAGGATGCGACCCGATTTCTGAAACCCGAAGCCTCGGTCTTCCCTCTTATCCGTGCCCATCCGTGAAATTCGTGGTTCAATCTCTTTAAGAATTTTCAACCACAATGGGAGCACAACCGCTCCGCCGATCGCGATATCGCCGCAATGCCCGACCACGAAGATACCGTCGTCATCACCTGGCCTTTTCCCGGTTTTCAGCATCTCAGCATTTCAGCTTTTACCCCCTCTTCCCTTCGTTTCCTTCTGTAAAAACCCTCTTCATTTCCCCCGTAAATCGCACCATCCACCTGCGTCAACTGGCCCAATCCCAAAGAGTTTTTCAAAAGAAGCACGCAAAGAATCTCCAAATGAAGGACTACAAGACAGCGTCTTGGCGATTCAGATTTTTTCAGAGGGATCGGGGATCCGAGCTTCTCCTTCTTTCTTCCAGCATTTTAGCTTCCCGGCATTGCGCCTTCTGTCTCTTCCTCCTTGTCCTCAAATCAAGGGACACCCCATCTGTCACACCTAACACCCACCTAACGCCCTGAAGTTTTCTCAATTTGCACTCATCCTTCGCCAAAATTAACCTTCAACGCCTCCCAAAACGCTCCAATTTCATCCCTCCTCACTGCCCTCTTTAAAACTCCTTCGATCACTGACCATCAATGGGTTACATTAATAGCTTCCAACCCAAAACCCCCAATCCCCGCTCCCCAATCTCTCCCTCTCTCTAATTCTTTCCATTTTTCGCAAAATTTTCTTGCGAACCCGCCATTCCTGCGGTTTCATCTTCACGAATCCTACGAATGCGAAGAAGCAATGCGCTGACATCAATCTCACCGCAACGCCCAAACGCCCTCTACCAACACCAAATACCTCGTTTAACCACAATCCACCTCGAAAATCCGAACCAAGTAATCTGTCATGAAAACTAAATACATCGCAATTCTCGCCTCCTTCGCCGCATGCGGCCTCGGTATGGCACAAACAACTGCTTATACCACTCCTGTGGGATAT
>Ga0163144_10026676_pt1 | contig 11222 bp, 15 predicted proteins | sample OliLak19BULKMAT1_FD_123175 | JGI IMG/M metagenome (GOLD analysis project Ga0163144, IMG submission 123175) | Freshwater microbial mat bacterial communities from Lake Vanda, McMurdo Dry Valleys, Antarctica - Oligotrophic Lake LV.19.BULKMAT1 | ecosystem: Environmental > Aquatic > Freshwater >... | reverse complement strand
TTTCACACAATGACACAACCGATCTAAAGCCCGGCCAGTATCTCTTGAAGGAACGGCCACCGGAAAAGACTGTAGCCTTCGCACGCGGCATATCAGCGAAACTCCGGGCCGAGGTTCTGGACCGTAACGGCTTCACTTGCCAGATGTGCGGCCTTACGCCCGGTGATATTGACCCCGGCACGGGACGCAAGGTTCGGCTGCACCTCGGCCACATCAAAGACAAGAGCCTTGGCGGCAAAGAGGAACTGTCAAACCTTCGGGCGCTTTGCTCAACCTGTAACCAGGGGGCTAAGAACGTCACTGGCGAGAAGCCCACAGGCATTTGGCTGCTGTCCCAAATCCGCCGGGCGGGGCAGGATGAGCAGCGGGCCGTGTTTGACTGGCTTAAGACGAAATTCGGCGGCTCTGGCGGCTAAAGGGAGTCATCCCTATAATTCCCTTAAATAGCCTCGCTCTGAAACCCTACCTTTAGGATTGCGAAACGGCCTTGACCTGCCGGGCCTTTGTGGAGAAAACTATGAAAATATCTGAAGCAAGACGACTGCAATTGTTGAGCTATACCTCTGGCATCATGGCAAGCCGGCCGCCGAATTTGATCATCAACGGTTCAACCAGACGCTGGATGGTTTGGCCCAAGAACATCTGGCGCAATATATACATACATCAATGGATCGCCGATGATGTCGATCAGGTGTTGCACGATCACGAGCCAGACAACATAACACTTTTATTGTCCGGCAAGTGCGACGAACATTTCCACATTAAACCCAAGCGGATCGAATTGCACAACGGTCAACGCCGCTTTGCAACAACCTCAGTACGGCGGACAGAAGGCGACGTAGTGTTCAGGTTGGCTGGCACGCCGCACAAGATAACATTGCCAGATGGACCCATGGTAACGATGTTTCTACAGGGACCACGGCGTCGTCATTGGGGTTTCCATTGCCCCGATGGTTGGAAAAAGTGGGAAGGCTACATAGACATCGACCGGAGTGGGAAGGGTTGCGGATGAAATTCTGCCGGGATTGCACACTCTTAAAAACGAGCGAAATCCACGAGCCATACTGTACCCGGCCAAACCGTCAAATAATCGATTTGGTTAGCGGCGACCCGATTGCTTTTGGAGACAGGGTTTGGGCCGATAAGGAACGCAACAGTCAATTGCCCGGTGCTTGCGGGCCAGCGGCCGTCTTTTTTACCCCGAAAGGAGTGCGTCATGAGTAGGTCGGGATATTATGAAAGTGACAACTGCGACCAGTGGTCGCTCATCATGTGGCGCGGTGCGGTCGCAAGAGCGATACGAGGCAGGCGCGGGCAATCGTTCCTCCACGAGTTGCGCGATGCGATAGAAGAGATGACCAACAAACGATTGATTGCCGACGAGCTGGTTCAGGCGGTGGAAATATGTGGCGTCGATGGCGATCCCCTTGTTGCAAGAGTCGAGGCGTGCGCCCTGGGCATCGTTGCACTGCGACGCGGGATGGATACTTCCAAAATCAACTTTGAGGATTACGACAACATCCATGCTCCGTTCGGAATCGCTAATGCCCTTGCTCGTGAGATCATTTGGGAAAATGATGAGAGCTTGCCGCACCCCAAGACCCCGGAGGAGCGTTGGCGCAAAGTGCGTTGGTGGGTTGAGGCGAATATCAAGCGCAACTAGCCAAAAAAAGGGACTGAATCATTGAATTTGACCCTTTACATTATCGCCGGAACAGGCTTACTATTTGGCCGCTACCCACAACCAAGGGGAAGAGATGATGGATTACAGCCAACACCACCAGGACGTAATAGCTGGGGCGACCATGTTCGTCGCCTGCGAGTTCTCCGGCCGCGCTACCTACCGGCGGGCCGAGCGCAAGACGCAACAGGCTGCTGAGCGCGCCGCCCGGGGCATGATCGCCGCCCGCCCGACCAACGACATCGCCAACAAGGGCCGCCCGGTCCTCGTCTACGCGGTACGCGGCCCAAACCAGGTCGTCGCGGCTACGGTGTTTCCATGAGGTACGCCGGCCATGCCAGCCTTTGGGATACGTTGAACCGGGCCATGACCCGGCCGCTTGTCCCCAAGGCTCCGCCCGAAACCGGCCGTTACCGGGTAATGATCCCAACCGACTCTAGCGACTGTCTTGAAGTCATCGATACCCAGGCCGAACGGCCAACTCGGGCCGTGCTGTGCGTTACCACCAGCCCTGATCATGCGCGGCGGATCGTATCCGCGCTCAACCAAGAAAACAACTGAAGGAATAATCATCATGCTTATCTATGCCATCGATTACAGCGCGGGCGCGCTGATTATCATGGGCTCTCCAACCGAGGAAAGCCTCGCCAAGCAAGGACCGGCCGAAGGATTCGAGCGGGTTATCGTTCACAACGCAGACGAGCTTGGGACCTTGGAACCCGCGCTTCTCTTGCGAATCGCCTCCTTCAAGACCGGTAAGGCGCTCGAGGAGCTGCCGGCGACCTCGGAGATTTGGGCAATGATAGCCCCTCCGTCCAAGAGAAAGAGCAAGAAAAATATCGCGAAAAATCCCGCGAAGGACTTGACTCCCTCCGGGGATTCGCCTAAGTCCGAGTCACCGGAAGGCGAGGTGCCTCCGGCAGGCAAACAGGAGGCCACAGTGACCAAGACCAAGAGCAAGAGCAAGACGAAGAGCAAGAGCAAGACGAAGAGCAAGAGCGAGAACGGCGCGACGGCTACCGGCGCACCGCGCGAGGGGACCAAGGCGGCCAAGTTGCTGAACCTGATCCTCCGAAAGGGTGGCGCTACCCTGGCCGAAATGAAGGCGGCCACCGGCTGGAAAGAAATGCGCGGCACCGCGCTGACCCTCGCCGCCCGGGTCGGCAAAAAGCTGTCGAGCGTCAAGGAGGAGGGCAAGGCGACCCGGTGGGTCGCCCAGTAGTAACCGGCTAAAACTTCATCAACCAAGTAACGTACCCGGCTCGTTGAGCCGGGTACTTCTACATTCGGCTGATACTCCATGATTCTAACTCAAAACCAAGCGCACGCCCTTTTGGGGTAAAGGAATTCTAATGGCAAGTGTAGAAAAACCACAACTACGTGAACACGATGGAATCATCGTTGTTCGCGACGATCTTTATCCCGGCGGGACCAAGGCCCGTTTCCTGCGGCCGTTTATGGCGGTAACTGTTGCCAAGGAATACGTCTATGCGAGTCCCTGCGAGGGCGGCGCGCAAACCTCACTTTGTAGGGTAGCGCGTGAGATGGGCGTTAGGGCAACCATCTTTGTCGCCAAGCGCAGCGACGTTCATCCAAGAATAAAACTCGACAAGAAACTGGGCGGTAAGGTCGTTCAAATTCCCTACGGTTACCTCAACGTCGTCCAGGCTGCTGCTACCAAGTACGCCGGCAAAAACGGACGCTACCTGATGCCGTTTGGTTTTGACCTGCCCGATGCGGTGCGGGCCATTGCCGACGCTGCTTTGGCGACCGGCGTTACGCCGGATGAGGTCTGGTGTGCGTCTGGTTCCGGAACATTGGCACGTGGCCTTGGCCTTGCTTGGCCTGCGGCGCGGCTAAACGTCGTACAAGTCGGCAAGACGCTGACCAAGAAAGAAGTCGGCAAGGCCAAAATTCATATCTATCCGAAGCCGTTTGGCTGGGCGTTGAAGTCTGATGTTCCGTTCCCGAGCGATCCTCATTACGATGCCAAGGCCTGGGAAATGATGCGGGCCAAAAAGCGCAAGGGGACTGTCCTCATGTGGAATGTTATGGGCGCGGCCGATTTGAAAGCAGCGTGATGACAAAGAAAACCGTTGCCGAGGGAATTGCCAAGAAAGGTGATCTCCTTTTCTCCAAGGCTAGCCAAAACCGTTTGAACGAAATCATGGGTGGCAGCGAAGATGCGGGCTTCGCTTCCGGGACGTCAATCTTTGATCCTACACTAACAGAGTTAAATTACCGATGGTTCTGTCCGCCCGGCGGCACCATCATCGACCCGTTTGCAGGAGGCAGCGTGCGCGGCATCGTTGCCTCGCGCATGGGTTATCGGTATTACGGCGTCGACTTGTCCGACCGACAACTTGCAGCGAATCGAGTACAGGCCGAGACGATCTGTAAAGATTCACCATACATGCCGACGTGGGTTTGCGGGTCGAGCGTCGATATCGAAACGCTGCTGCCCGACGTCCAGGCCGACATGATTTTCTCATGTCCTCCGTATTACAACCTAGAGGTGTATAGCGATGATCCTCGCGACCTGTCTAATATGGGTTACGAGCAATTTCTCGATATGTATTTCGCCATCATCGCGGCTTGCGGACGGATGCTTAAATCAGAGCGCCATGCTATTTTTGTTGTAGGTGATGTTCGAGACAAAAATGGTTTTTTCGTCGCGTTTCCTGAAGACACAACTGCTGCTTTTCTTGCAGCAGGATTAAAGAAATACAATTCGGCTATCTTGGTAACAGCGGTCGGCAGTTTGCCGGTTCGTGCTGGCAGGCAATTTAGATCCGGACGCAAACTCGGCACGACACATCAACACGTTCTTGGTTACTACAAAGGAAATGATCCCCGAGTTGTTGCCGCTTTGATCAAGGATTGATCATGCGAGAGATTTGGACTTGTGCAAGAAATATTGCTTTTATCTGCCGCCGTAAAACGTGGAAACACGTAAAATAACTATTTGACTTTTTCGCCATTGCATTTTAAGGTAACGGTTCAAATTGGAGATGAAGTCATGCACGAAATAATTGCCTTCCTAAAAAATGCTGTCAGTAGAGGCAACATGTCCGGCGTCCTTGGATGTTATTGTATTCGCGACGGCTCGATCTATTCCCGCAATATGTTCATCCAAGCCGGCATCGCCATGGAGTCGGGAGTCGATTTTAACGTCCCGGCTGACGCGTTTGATGCTGTCTTGGGACGTATGAAGGAAATTCAATCGCTGACTGTCGATGATGGCGTCGTAACGATCAAAGCCGGCCGCCTGCGATCAGCCATACGGCTCAACATGGATGACCCGCCCGGCCTGCCCGACATGCCAACCAAGTGGCAACGGACACCGCCCAGCCTTGCCGCAGCCTTGTCGGCGGCCAAGGACCACTTGGGCGAGCAGGGGTGGCAAACCTGCGTGCGCCTGATGGATGGACGCGTTACCGCTTTTCGATCTCAAAGCGGCATCGACATTGCGGTCCCGGGTCTTGTAATTGAACCATCTCTGCTCGTCCTCGATGTGGTTGAGTTTTTGATTGCTCATGGCGGCTCCGACGAATACGCAAGGCAAGAAAACGCAATCTGTTTTCGTTGGGACGATGGGCGATGGATGCGGGCGCAGTTCTACGACGCTGAGATGCCGGAAGAGATTGTCTCCAACATCTTTGACAACGCAGGTACCGAGATCCCGGTTGCGATCACCGCCGCGTTCCGCGAGGCTTATGCCGATGTTGCGGCCATGACCGATTCAATCGTTCAAATGACTCCCGACGGTTTCCAGGGGAGGACCGGGGACGTCGCCAACAGCGCAGTCGAGTTTAAAATCAAAGGGCTGCCTAAAGGTCACATTTCGTATTGGGACAAGAATTTCCTTGGCCCGGTCATAGCCCAATCAACGGCGTGGAATCCGACAACGTGGCCTGCGCCGAGTTACTTCGAGGGTCCTGGGGTACGTGGCGTCATCGTGGGTAGAACGAGATGGTAGCCGATAAAACCACGACACTGTTACAATGGGAACGTTTCTGCAAGTTGACCGACGACATGGGTCCGCAGGATCGTCTGCAATTCTTGATGACCATGTTGGGAGAGGAAAAACTCACGACGGTAAATAACAGGATCGAATCCATGTTTGGGTCTGAAATGTCAGAAGGGAAAGTTAATGGCGGATGACATCAAAAAACAAACCGGAAGTCTTAAAGGTGGCCTTACCTTTGGCATGACCGTCGGCGCGTACGATGGTCGCGAAGAACGTGCCCGGGGAAGGACCGACAAAGATCTTTACGGCGTCGGCATGTTTGGCGATAACTTGGCCGAACTGAAGTCTGGCAAGCTGGCCGAAGATTTCATGATTCCTCCGTTGTCGGTTATGTCGGCCCGTGACGGCTGGTGGCAGGATCGGAAACGCGCTTGGCTGGCATTGGGCATCAAGTCCGAGCTTGGCCGTGGCGAAGATCTAACCTGGAACTGCGACGTAGATGAATATAGCCGTGATAAAGGCATGTCCAAAACGGTTAGCAACATACCGACCGATGCAGCCGGCACACTGCTGATAGACCAATACCGTGGCAAGCGAGCACTCAACAGTTCCCTAGCCCATGCCGCACCCGGTGGATCGGCCATGCCGGCGATGAATTACAAGAATCGTGAGCGCGGGACCGGTGCCGGCAGAGCGATTGCTGGAACCGCTGCTGGCCAGCCAACAGAAACGACCCCGGAAATAATCCGCCGGCCGCCGGCAATACGACCAACGGCTCCGGAACCTGTTGTGGGAGAGGAAATAGTGCACCGCGCCGCGCCGCCGGTTCCAAGTCAGCCTGTTGTCGCAGCCCCTCGTCCCCGCATGGGCATCCCAACTATCATCGTTGGCACCGCAAAAAAAAACGATGAACCGAAGCCGGTAAAAATTACAACACAAGAGTCATCGTTGATCATCAAGGCACGCGAGCATGGTGATGGAATCATTTCCTTCGATGAAGCAACCTGGGACGATCAGCCGGCAGGCAGCGCGGCGGTAGGCGTTGATGTCGAAGATTACGAGAATTTCTTCCTTGTTTGTTTCCGACGGTTTGACAAGACCGAAAAGAAAATCGCTTTTGAGTTCAGTGACCGGACTCCGCTCGACAAGGACCGCTTGTTGCAAATTATGACAACCGAGTGCCTGATCACCTTCAACGGCATGTCCTACGACATACCGATGATTTTCTTGGCACTGAAGGGCGCGACCTTGCGCGAGCTAAAAGCGGCGAGCGATCACATCATAAGAGACAAGGTGAAATATTGGGAGATTGAGGAGCACCTTGGCATCAAGATTCCCAGCATAAATCATGTCGATCTAAAGGAACCAAATCCAAGCGTCAGACAAAGCCTTAAAACTCTAAACGGTCGACTTCACGGCAAGCGATTGATGGACCTACCGTACCCGCCCGAAACGCGGTTAACCCATGAGCAAATGAATGTTGTGACTCTTTATTGTATGGAGTCAGATCTTGAAGGTACGCGCAACCTTTTCTATTCCCTGCGCGAGCCTTTACAGCTACGGCAAATCCTGGGCAGGCGTTACGATATGGACCTGCGATCCAAATCGGATGCCCAGGTTGGCGAGGCCATCGTGCGAAAGCGGATCGAAACCTTGATTGGCAGAAAAGTGAGACGTTCAGCCGACCCATATAGCGGCTTTTTCAAATATGAAATCCCACCGTTCATCAGCTTTGAAACCACCTATTTGAAATCGATTTTGACAACGCTCCGTAACGCGGAGTTCTCCGTAAACGGCGGCGGTCATGTTAATACCCCTGACAGCTTGACGGATCTCAAGCTTCAGATCGGCGGGACGACCTACAAGATGGGCATCGGCGGCTTGCATAGTACCGAGGGGACGCGGGCGCTAATATCAAACGATGAATTTATCGCAGTTGACGTCGATGTCGCTGGCCACTACCCGGCTATCATTGTTCGCTTGAGCGAGTTGGGGCTCTACCCCAAGCAGGCTGGGCCGGAGTTTACCGAAGTTTATAGGAGCATGCTGAACGAGCGTAATAGAGCCAAGCGTGGTGCCGCTGCCGCCAAAAAGGCCGGCGATAAGGCGGTCGAAGCTCCGCTTAAAGCGGAATCCGATGGTGGCAAGATTGCCAACAACGGTGTTTTCGGCAAACTATTGTCGGTCTACAGTTTCCTTTACCACCCGCCACTTGGTTTGGCCTGTACGTTGACCGGTCAACTATCGGTTTTGATGATTATAGAGCGCGCCGAGGCGGCAGGCATAAGCGCGGTCTCGGGCAATACCGACGGCGTCCTGTTTTGGTGTCCGCGTGCCAAATTGGAATTGCTGACCGTCATGCTGAAGAAGTGGGAAGAGGAAACCGGATTCGAAGTTGAAACAAATTACTACAAGGCCGTCTATAACCGTGATGTCAATACCTATATCGCTATAAAAGAGGATGGGACCGCCAAACGGAAGGGTGTTGTAGGCAACCCATGGTCTGAGGGAGACTTGCGTGGCCAACTGTCAAAAAACCCGCAAATGACCGCTTGCTCCGATGCTGTTTTGGAATTGGCGAAGCATGGCACACCGCTCGAACAATCGATCAGATCAAACGCCGACGTTCGCAATTTCCTGACTATCATCAAGGTAGAAGGCGGTTCTACTTGGCGCGATACCTACCTGGGCAAGGTTGTCCGCTACTATTGGTCGACGCAAGGGGAACCAATTCTGTATCTGACTTCCAAGAAAAAAGTATCCAAGACCGACGGTGCACGTCCTTTGATGGAGCTCCCCGATTCGTTGCCCGATGACATCGATTACGCGCGTTATGTCAAGGAAGCGACCGAGCTATCATACGATCTTGGCGTGCTTGAACGGCAAACGGTTTTCAGCAGGAGCAAATCATGAATTTGAAGGAAATGGCACTCAAGTTGGAAGCAGATGCCGATTACCGGGTCTTGCGCCGGCTACCCATGGCAGCACATTTTCCGTCCGATGCTTATACCAACTTGTTCAACGGCATCTATATTGACGTAGAGACAACCGGACTCAACGTCGAACGAGACGAGATCATCGAATTTGCGGCTATCCCGTTCAAGTTTGAAAATGGTGGCTTGATCATGGGACCGGAAGCGCCGCTGCATTTTTACAATGAGCCAAGGAAGTCAATTAGCGCCGAAATTACGGCATTAACTGGGGTCAATTCCAATATGGTCGCCGGCATGAAGCTCGATGTTGATTTGCTCGAGCAGGTTTTAGCCGAAACCCACCTCGTTGTAGCGCACAACTCCGCTTTCGACAGGCAAATGGTCGAGCGCTACCTGCCAACGGCGGCGAAGAAGTGTTGGGGATGTAGTTTCGAAGAAGTACCCTGGCCAAAAAGAGGAAAACGACTTGAGTATATTGTTTCGGACATGGGTTATTTCTACGATGCCCACAACGCTATCAATGATTGCCGTGCTGGGTTATTCGCGTTGTCTCAGATTGTTGGTGGCAAACCTGCCTTTTCCTATGTCCTCGACGCCGCCCGCGCGACGACGTACCGTGTGTGGGCACTGGAGGCACCTTTCGCTGTAAAGGATCTTTTGAAAGCACGAGGTTACTATTGGAATCCTGGAGAGGACAGGCGTGCCAAGGCGTGGCACCGGATCGTCCCCGAAGGTGCCCAGCAGGAGGAAACTGCCTGGTTGCAACAGTTTGTCTATGGCAAAAAGCAATGTACTGCCCGGTTCGATAAAGTCACAGCGTTCGATAGATATAGTAGGAGAGTATAATGAAATTGACTTTTAGAGTTTAGAGGGAAATAAAATGGCAAAACAAATCACCCTGGTTGAGTTGGACCTGTTGAAGAAGGCAATGGGTCTCACTTTTTCGATCCATGATGGTGAAGCTTTGTCAGCACTACGCAAGGCCAACGTCATTTTAAGAAAACACGAGCTTACATGGGCTGAGATTTTGGGTCGGACGGTTACTCATGGCATTACCCCGGTTGATGAAGAAGTAGAGGGCGCGAGCGGCGGCGAGCTCAGCATTCATGAACAAACCAAACGTGCCTTCAACGAGTTGCGCGGAACCGTTAGTGGATCATTTGCCATTTTTATCGAAAGCATCGAGCAGCAATTTATCAGAACCGGCTACCTATCTCCCGAACAACGCCGGCCTCTTTTTAAGGCCGTCCGAAACAACCGCGAACGGAGACGACGCGATGAGTGAGGAGGGCAAATTTCGCGATAAGGAAATTCTCCCCATGCTGCGCAGCTTCGGCTACGCGATACGCATCGAAAATTCGATGGGTAGCGACCTGGGCGATCTCATTTACTGCATTCGAAGGGAAAAGTTTGGTCCAGGTTTTGGCGGATGGATAGAAATTAAACATGCCTACCGCTGGCCGGTACGAGAAAAAACCGTACTTCGATTCAAACACTTTACCATTGGGCAGGCCAATTGGCTGAGCGATTGGTACACGCCGGGCAGCAAGACATCGTTGCTCGCCAAAGTCGGCTGCGACTATTTCCTGTTACCCGGCACTAGCGCGCTGCGACTGCATAATGGTATGACGCGATCTCAAATAATGGACGGGGCGGCGGTGACCGGGATTAACAATGTCTTTCCCGCAGGAAGGATCGTACGGTGGTTGACCGAGAGATAAAAGATCTCCGTAGCGGCAGGACCAAGGGCGAGCAGCTATGGTTGTGGCGTATGAGTCGCGACCTAAGTCAGGCGCAAGCGGCGGCGCGCCTTGGGCTGACTCCGAAACAAATTTGGAAAATGGAAGCTGACGTCAAGGAATACGACGTTGCCAACAAGCTACGTGTTCCCCGCACGCGCGGGGATGAACCGCCTACGCTTGCCCTACTTTGCCGGCTGGCTAGGCGACGCCATGGCGAGGGGCTGTACGGGACCGCCCGGCTGTTGGGTATTAGCCACATGACCTTGCTACAGCGGGAATCGCGCGCCGATCCGGGGCTGGTTGCTGCCTGGGAGGGGCTTGGGTACCGGTTTTAGGGCGAGATTAAGGGCTTTATTTTTTCGCCGCCATAGGCTATCGTCCCCTTGTTCCGATTAACAAGAGGAATCAGAGATGGCAAAAGCAAAGCTAAAAACCGCTCCAGAAAAGATCGCCCGCGACGCGGCTATCGATAAGGAGCACGCGGCCAATAAGCGCCGCAAGGTAGCAACCACCAACCTGGTTAACCCGGTCGATCCCAACTTGAACGGAGCCAACGGCGAACCGGCCAAGGTGATGGTGGACGACAACCCCATGCCGGCCTTTTTGAAGGCCAAAGGTCCACGCAAGACCGATGCCGAATTAAAATTGATCATCGGCGGCAGGGCGCGCGACTGGGTAATGCCAGACAAGGACCGGATCAAGCATGTACCCATCGTTCCGATCTTCGTAAACAACAGGGCGGCACCGGTCGAGGTTGTTTACAACGCGCCCAGGGGCAAGGCCGGCACGATCCTCCTGAGGCGGTTTGCCGACATGGCCGAGTTTGAGAAGGATCACGATTTCAAAACCTACCCGGTCAGGCAAACGGTCTGCAACCAAAACATGACGGTCATCCA
>Ga0163144_10026675_pt1 | contig 11222 bp, 10 predicted proteins | sample OliLak19BULKMAT1_FD_123175 | JGI IMG/M metagenome (GOLD analysis project Ga0163144, IMG submission 123175) | Freshwater microbial mat bacterial communities from Lake Vanda, McMurdo Dry Valleys, Antarctica - Oligotrophic Lake LV.19.BULKMAT1 | ecosystem: Environmental > Aquatic > Freshwater >... | reverse complement strand
GTGCGGATGTACTGGGTGCCGAGCGCCTCTCGCAGGCTCTGGCGCATGAAGTGGAAGAACACTGCGGTCGTGGGGATCACGAGCGTGATCAGGGGCATGATGACCCGTCTCACGTGCTCGACCGGAAGCTCACGGAACGACTCGTAGCCGCTCGCGGGAAGCCATCCGAGCAGCACTGCGAAGAAGATGACGAAAAGGATGCCGAGCCAGAATTGCGGCACGACAAAGCCCACTGTCGAGAGCTGACCGGCGACGACCGAGAAGACACGCTTGCCGCGACGGACCGAGCGCAACGCGAGAAGGGCCGCGAGCGGGAGCGACACCGCCAGCGTCAGGAACGCGAGCTCGAGCGACGGGATGATCCGTTCGAGGACGGCCTTGCCGACGGACCCGCCGCCCTCCTGCACGCCGAGGTCGCCCTGAACGGCTTTCTCGAGCCAGATCACGAACTGCCATGGAACCGGTTGGTCGAGGCCGAGTCGCTCTCGCTCCGCAGCGACGAGCTCGGCCCGCTGCCCAGAGGTCAGGTCATCACGCTTGCCAACCCGGATCTCGGCGGTGTCCCCTGGCAGGGCCGTTGCGATCGCGAACGTGATCATCGCGATCGCGAGCAAGACGCCGACGAGCGAGAGGAAAGGAGTGAGGAGTCGCATCAGCAGAAGACGGTGGGGGACAATCTGTCCCCCACCGTCCGTCGTTCAGCCGCTACGGAGTGCGCCACTAGGCGAGGTACGCACCGTCGAATCGCTGGTCTCCGATCAGCGTCGAGTCGACACCCATCAGCCGCTTCGGTGCAACGTTCTGATTCGATGCGATCATCGTATGGAACGCGGCCGCCTGCGAGAGCATGAGCCGCTGCACCGCCTTGAGCGAAGCGCTGTACTGCGCTTCGTTCTTCGGAGAGAATGCGGTGTTGTAGGCGGCTTCGAGCGCCGGAATCGCCCCCTTGGGGTACTTGGGCGGGTTCTTCAGGAGCGTCGCCTTCATCATGTAGTTCGCGATCAGGGCCCACGGGAATGGCAGCGAGCCGGCGTTGACGGCAATGCCCTCGTGGTTCCGCTTCGTGTAGAGCCGGTCGAACCACTGCGCAGCAGGTAGCACCTGGATGTTGGCGTTGATGCCCGCCTTCTTGAAGCCCTGCTGCAGGACCGGTGCCTCGCGCGTCCAGGGCCCGGGATCCTTGAGGATCATCATGTTCAGCTTCAGGTTCGACGCCCCGGCGGCGGCGAGCATCGACTTCGCCCGCTCCGGGTCGTACTTCGGAACGGGGCCGCCACCGGGCCACGCTTTGCCGATCGAGTACGGGCTCCTCTCGAGCGGGTTCCAGGTCGGGACGGCACGCCCGCCCCAGGCGACCCTGTTGTCCGTCGGCTTGTCGAAGGCCCACTGGAGCGCCTGTCGCACCCTCACGTCCTTCAGGGGGCCGAAGTACATCTGCGGCTGCCACCACTGGAAGAAGAGCCCGGACGGAATCAGCTTCGAGTTCCGCTTGCCGTCGACCTGCGGAAGCGTAGCGACCGAGATGTCGTGCAGGTAGTCAACGTCACCGGAGAGGAAGTTGGCGACCTGCGCCGCCTCGTCCGCGAGGAAGCGGAACGTCAACTCGTTCAGGTATGGCCGACTGCCGTTCCAGTAGTCGGGGAAGCGCTCGAGGTCGAGGCGATCGCCCTTGACGAAGTTCTTGTACTGGAACGGCCCTGTGCCGATCGGCTGTTCGCCGAGATTCAGGTCATCGGCGTTCTCGGGCATGATGAACCAGAAGCGGAAGCTCTCGATCATGCGGGCCGGCTTCTTCGTTGTGATCCTCAGGGTCTGGTTGTCGACCTTGACGGCCTTGCCCCAGATGTCCTTCGGGAGAGCGAGGAAGTTGTTGGATGCCGGCTTGACCGGGTCGTGGATGCGGTTCAGGCTCCAGACGACGTCCTCCACCCGCAGCGGGTCACCGTTGTGGAACTTGACACCCTGCCGGATCTTCACGAGCGTGGTCTTGGCGTTCGGGGTGCTCCAGCTCCTCGCAAGCAGCGGTACGGCCCTGCCGTTCTTGTCGTACTTGACGAGCGTGTCGTACATCGCGTAGGCCATCAACTGGCCCCAGCGGTATCCGAATGCAGTGAGGACGTTGATGTCCTCGAACGACTGGCCGATGCCGACGACGAGCTTGCCTCCCGGCTTCGGCGCGGATACGGCCGCCCCGGCCCCGCCGGCTCGCAGCAGGGCGTCGGCGCCGCCGATGGCGGCGGCTCCCAGGGCGCCCCGCTTGAGCAACTCGAGACGACTCAGCCCGTGAATGAACTCCTCCATGCCGAACTCCCTCCTGATCACCGTACGGGGAACGATTCCAGCCAATGTGCGAACGCATTCCGTGTCAACCGATCAGAGCCCGAACAACACGTTTGGTCTGACAAGCTGCGTCCGTACCACGCGATTCAAGAGCATCCGTTCGCGGATGTCAAGTCTTGGTCAGACAAGACTCGGAAGTCGCTGCCCCGTCAGTACATCAACCAGCCGCCGCTGATGTTCAGCGTCGCACCCGTGATGTAACCCGCGTGCTCGGAGGCGAGGAAGACCACCGCCGGGGCAACGTCCTCGGCGCTCGCCATCCGCCCGAGCGGGACCTGGTCGACGAGACCCTGAAGGGCGTCGGGGCCGAGGCCGTCGCTCAGCATCGCCGTGTCGACGAGCCCCGGAGCAACCGTATTGACACGGATTCCGGCCGCGGCGTAGGTCCGCGCGAGGCCTCGCGTCATCGTCACGATCCCGCCCTTTGTCGCGTTATAGACGACCGAGCCGCCAAAGCCCCCGGTCCACCACCCCTGCGAGCTGAAGTTGACGATTGCCCCCCGTCGCCCCTCCCCTCGGAGGCGTTCGGCGAAGGCCCGGTTGAGGAAGAACGACGCCTTGAAGTTGACATCGACCTGCGCGTCCCAGTCGGCCTCGTCGATATCCATGATCTCGTGCTTGCGACGGAGGACTGCTGCGAGGTGCGCGAGAGCGACGAGCGGCCCCACCGCCTCTTCTGCCTCTTCGATGAGACCCGCGTGACGGTCGATGAGCCCGATATCGGCGCCGATCCCGGCGTGGCCCTCTCCGGGGAGAGTCGCTGCGAGATCGGTGGCCGCGCGCTCCGAGAGGTCGGTGACGGCGACCCGCGCGCCCGACTCGGCAAACGCGCGGGCGACGGCCGCACCGATGCCACCCGTTGCCCCCGTGACGAGCACGCCGCGGCTCTCGAGGCCCTTGCCCAGCGCCGGACGACCGCCCACGGGCTCCGTCATGAACGCGGCGAGATGCGGTGCGCCTCGATGTAGTCCGCGTCGAGCTCCCAGCCGAGACCCGGTGCGGACGGCAACGCCAACATCCCGTCGACGATCGGCGGTCGATTCGCGACGAGGTTCCACCAGATCGGGTCGCGCTCGGCACTGAACACCTCGAGAAACGTGCCGTGCGGGATCGAGGCGAGGAGGTGAGAGGCGATCTGCGGCTCCTCGTGGTGCGCCATCGCCACGTCGAAGGCGACAGCCGCGGCCGCGACCCGGCGCCACTCCGTCGCCCCGCCCGACCACGAAGAATCGAAGTTGCAGAAGTCGATCGCTCCCTCGACCATGAGATCGCGACATCCTCCGGCGGACATCTCGCTCTGACCGGCGCACACGCGAACGCCTCCGGCGAAGCGGACGTCTCGCATTGCGCGCCGGTCGTTCGACCAGACACATGGCTCCTCGAACCAGTGCAGGTCGAGGTCCTCGACGAGCCGCGAGAAGCGGATCGCCTCGGCCGGTGTCCAGCCCTGATTGGCGTCGGCCATGAGCACGAAGTCGGGTCCCGCCGCGGTACGCGCGATCCGGAAGCGCTCGGCGTCCTCCGCCGGGGTGAGCCCCCCGACCTTGAACTTCATCCCGGCGAGACCACGCTCGCGGAGCTCGCAGACCTCCTCGGTGATGTCCTGCTTCCCGTAGTAGCCGCCGATCGTGATCACGGGCAAGCTGTCCCGGTAGCCGCCCCACAGCCGATGCAACGGCTGACCGAGCGCCTTGCCGATGGCATCCCAGATCGCTGCATCGACGCAGGCGGTGGCGACGAGGCCGAGCCTCCGGTCGCGGAGGATGTCGAAGGTGGCGGGTCGGGCTAGCTCCCAGCAGCGCTCGACGCGAAAGGCATCCTCGCCGATCAACCGCGGGGCGATCTCGGTTCGCAGGATCTCGTCGATCTCGAGCAGACCCGCGTCCTCGTCTCCACAGTACGCCTCGCCGACGATCCCTTCCTCGGTATGGATGCGCGTGACGATCGTCGAGCGGTGGGTCATCTCGTACCGGCTGCCCCGGTAGACCTGCGCGAGCGGGACCCGGATCGCGATCGTCTCGATCCTGGCGATCGTCAGGGTACGGACGGACGCCTCGGGCTGCACACGCGGCGCCATTTCGAGCTCGGTCATCGCTCCTCGGCCTGGTAGTGGTAACGGTTCCAGCCAACTGTATGGAGCGTCACCGCACCTGTCAACACGGGGTGTCTCCGAGGCCGGCCGGAGCGGCTCGAGCGCCATCCCCGAACGGATCTCACCCCAACCCGTAGGGAAGACGGCGCAGCCTCTCCCGGGATAGACCACGGTAACCGACCAGCCTCAGGGGGCAAACGGGCGCAACGGTGCGAGAGACCGCACTAGAAGCGGTACTTCTCGACGACCCCCTCCCGGATCTCGATTCCGAGTCCCGGGCCTTCTGCGGCCCGGACGTAGCCGCCCGACTGCTCGATCGGGCGCTCGACGAGCTCGTGCTGCATCGGGCTCTCCTCGGCCTTGAACTCGAAGACGCGCGCACGCGGCGTCGTCAACGACAGGGCCAGGCTCGCGGCGGTGACGATCGCGCTCGACCACGCGTGCGCGTTAAACCAGACGTCGGCTTCCTCGACGAGCTCGATCACCCGCCGGCCGCCGGTGATTCCCTCGGCCCGCCCCGGATCGAAGCCGATCACATCGGCAACGCCTGCGGCGATGAACCGACGGTAGCCATCGACGTTCCACTCGCGCTCTCCCGAGGCGATCAGCGTCGAGCAGCGCGCCTTCAGCCGGCGGAACGAGTCGAGGTCGGTCGGCTCGAAGGGCTCCTCCATCCAGGTCAGGCCGTGCTCCTCGAGCGCGGTCGTGAGGTGCAGGGCGAAGCCGACGTCCCACGTGAGGGTGTTCACTCCCCGGTCCCACATCAGCATCGGATCGGGCCCGATTCGCTCGCGCAGGAGTCGCATGAACTCGACGTCGCGCTCGATCTCCGAGCCGAGGCGTGCGTCTCCCTTTTTCCCGAGCCCGAACTTGCACCCCTGGAACCCGAGCTCCGTGATATATCCCGCGTGCTTGTCGGCCTCCTCCTCGAGGCGCGCGAGGCGCGGGTGCGTGCTTGCGACGGCCGGCAGGCGCTCGTGGTGCGCGCCGCCGAGGAGCTGCGTGACCGAGACCCCGAGGAGCTTGCCCTTGAGATCCCAGAGCGCGATGTCGATGGCCGAGAGCGCAAACGACGAGATACCACCGTGATTCCCGTACCACCAGGCACGCCGCTTGCAGCTGCGCCAGATGTCCACGTTGTCGAGCGGGTCTCGTCCGACGACGAGCTCGTGGCCGACGCCTTCGATCACGGCCTCCGTCGCGCGGCAGGCGTCGGGCCAGGACGTCACGGCCTCCCCCCAGCCGACGGTTCCGTCGCTCGCCTCGATGCGGCAGAGCGTCAAGTGGCGGATCGCGCCGTTGTCGTTCGGCTCGGGGTACCGGACCGAGATCGGCGTCACCGAGCTGACGGTCGTCATACGCGCTCCTCCTCGATCCCGAGCGCGCGGGCGAGGACGGGGATCTCGACGTCGAGCCGTCCGGCCGCGAGCGCATTGTGGTGCGTGGCGCCGGAGGCGATCCAGCGGGCACCGGCCTCGAACGCCGACCCGGAGTCGAAACGGAACATCCCGTTCGGACCTCCCATTGACTCGTACCGTGCCTCGACGATCTCGCCTGTCGCCCAGGCAAGACGCCATGTCCCCTCGACGGGCGACAACGAGAGTGCTGTCGCGGGCCCCGGCTCCAGCCTGAACGAGATCGACGTGCCGGCTCCCTGGTCGCCCGGGTAGTGATCGTTCGGCTCGACGACGACCGGGTACGCCGGGTCTGCCCAGGCCGGGTCTCCCTCGCCGCCCGCCGCGAGCAGCATCAGGCCTGTCTCACGCTCCGGCGTATAGAACTCGCAGTAGAGAGCGCGGCCCGAGAGGCCTCGCGCGAGCACGAGCGCGAGCGCGGTCGGAAGATCGCCGGTGCAGGAGACCGGTACTCCGCCGGCAGTCAGGAGTGAGGCCCCGAGGCACGCGGTGATCCCGATCGCCGGGTTCCAGCGCAGCACGTCGGAGTGGCAGTTGACCGTTACCGCAACCGCGTTCGTCGTGTGCACCAGGTCGTCGAGCGCGAGAGCGAGCCGCATGCTCCGCTCGTCGGCCGGCCCCTTGCGACGGGCCCAGCCGCGACCTGTGAGCCCGGCGAGGCCGCTGTCGATGCGGTTGGCTGCCACGGCTGCAAAGGCGTCGTTCAGCTCCGGCACCGTGAGCGCGCGCTCGGTGACTCCGAGCCGGTCGAGCTCGGCCGTGCTCGACTCGACGTCGAGATAGCCGGGAAACCACGAGCCCACACGGAGAACCGCCGCGCCGCGCAGAGTCGACGCGACGGCAGCCGCTCGCACGGTGCGCGTCAGGAGCTCAATACCCTGGGGGTCGTCGGGCGACGCAGTCACGGTCGCGAAGGCTCGACGCTCCCGGACGAGCGCGTTCGCGAGCATCACCGCCGCGACCTGCGACGAGTTGACCGTCGCCTGGGATTGGGTCAGGCCGTCAGGCAGCCGGTCGATGGTGGGGCCGTTCCAGATCACGGTCGGCACGTCGAGCCCGGCGAGCGCTCGAGCCGCGTAGCTCGGCGGCGCCGCCATCGTCGGCGCGTAGACGACGACGTCCGGGTGTCTCTCGCGCAGGATCCCGTTGGCCGACTCGCCTTCGGCATCCGAGGTCAGCATCCCGGCATCGACGACGTCGAAGTGCAGGCCCAGCAGGTCGACGTAGCAACGATGGACGGCCTCGCGCTCCTGCCGGAAGCCGGCCGGCATCTGGTCGTCGAACAGCGTGAAATAACACGATACGAGCCCGACCCTGGGCCGCGTGGTCTCAGTCAAGGTGCCAATCCTCCGTGTAGCGAACGAGGTCTCCGGTCTCGTCGGTGAGGCCCACCACGAGACCTTCCATCGAAGCCTGCCAGCGGTCACCGACACCGAGATCGGCAAAGCGGGCGAAGCAGGTGTCGATGTCCGGCGTGCACTCGCAGACGGCGATCACGCGGAGGCCACGACGAAAGAGGGTGTAGTTCGCAAACCCGGCTGTCTTCATCGCCTCGACCATCTCGGGCCAGATCTCGACATGGCGCCGGACGTACTCCTCCTCACGGCCGGGGGCGACATCGAACATGTGGCAGAGCCTTTCCATCACACGACCCCGAGCCCGGCCAGTGCGTCACGCGTCGCGAGCGTCTCGGTGACGACATCCATCTCGTCGCACCTCCACTTCGGCATCGGGACGTACTCGACGCAGTACGCCCCGGCGTACTCCGACTCCCGCAGCCTGGCGACGAGCGAGCCGAGATCCGTCTCGTTGTCGCGCCATCGCACCTGGATCGCGCCCGGTTTCGCAGCCCTCACGTGGAGATGCCCCGCGAGGGGCACGAGCGTCAGCATCCGATCGAGCGTCACGGACTGCAGCTCGAAATGCGAGAGGTCGAGCGTCAGCCGGAGCCCGGGGACGTCGGCGCAGAGCCGCGAGACGAGCTCCGGCACCGCCACGATCGAGCCCGCATGCGGTTCGATCCTCACCTCCACACCCAGCGCAGTCGCCTCGTCCACGCGCCAGGCGAGCTCCTCGACGCAGGTTGCCCAGGATGCATCGGGATCCTCCGCCCAGGTGACCCCGGGCAGGATCGTGATGCCGGAAGCGCCCAGCTCTACCGCGATACGAGCCCCCGCCGAGAACTCGAGCCGACCACGTGACCGCAGGCTCCGGTCTCGCTGGTTCGGAGCGATCTCCTCGACCGTCCCGCCCACCGCGAGGAACACGTCCTCGGTCGCGAGCTCATGCTCGGTGAGCGACGCTCGGAGGCTCGCTGCGATCGCCCCCGGATCGGAAGTCAGGTCCGACCCGTCCGCCAGGAAGAGCGCGACGTCGACCAGCTCGAAGCCGAGCAGCCGCACGATCCCGATCCGGGCGTGCTGCGTGGAGACAGCGGGGAACGAGTATTCGCTGCACGAGATGCGGGTGACTGCCACCGGTCACGCCCCGACGCGGGCGCCGGTCGCGGCGGAGCCGACGAGACGCGCGTACTTGGCGAGGACACCGGTGGGACAGCGCGGAGGCGGATGCTCCACCAGTGCGAGCCGAGCGGCGATCTCTTCGTCGGAGAGCTCGACATGGAGCCGATTCCCCTCGGGATCGATCTCGATGATGTCGCCGTCTCGGATGATCGCGATCGGCCCCCCCACAGCCGCCTCGGGTGAGATGTGACCGACGGAGATTCCCTGCGTTCCCCCGCCGAAACGTCCGTCCGTGAGCAGCGCCGTCTTCTCGGCGAGCCCTGCACCGACGATCGCCCCACTGAGGTGCGTCATCTCGGGCATCCCCGGCCCCCCTTTCGGACCCTGGTAACGGACGACGACGACGTCCCCCGCCACGATGCGCCCGTCGGAGACGGCGGTGAACGCCTCATGCTCGGTGTGAAACACCTTCGCGGACCCCCGGCGAGCGTTGGCGGCCTGGTTTGCGACCTTCATCACCGACCCGTCGGGGGCGAGGTTGCCCCACATCACGGCATAGCCCCCACTCGTCTTGACCGGGTCGGCGACCGTGTGGAGAACGGGCGTGCGCGGTTCCGGAGATCTCGTCGCGGGTGCGAGCGCCTCGGCCAGCGTCTGCCCGGTCACGGTCATCGCGTCCCCGTCGAGGAGCCCGGCCTCGAGGAGCTCCCGCATGACGACGGGAACGCCGCCCTCGACGTGAAGGTCCTGCATCATGAAGCGGCCTGCCGGCCGCATCTCGGCGATCTGCGGCGTGCGCCGCGAGATCCGGTCGATGTCCGCGAAGCCGAAGTCGATTCCTGCCTCGCCGGCGAGCGCCGGCAGGTGCAGGCACGCGTTCGTCGATCCGCCGAGGGCTGCGGCGACGGCAAGGGCATTCTCGAAGGACGCCTTCGTCAGGATCGTGGACGGGGTGCGGTCGTTCTCGAGCGCGTCGACGAGAGCGGCAGCGGCACGCCTCAGGATCGCCTCGCGCGCCGGATCCTCGGCGGCGGGCGACGCCATCCCGGGCACGGTCAGGCCGAGCCCCTCGGACACGCTCGCCATCGTGTTCGCCGTGTACATGCTCGCGCACGACCCCTTGCCCGGCAGGGCCACGCATTCGAGCTCGGTCAGGTCCTCGAGGCTCATCTTCCCGGTCGCGTGCGCCCCGATCGCCTCGTAGACGTCCTGGATCGTGACGTCCTTGCCTCGGAAGCACCCGGGCCTGATCGAGCCTCCGTACGCGAAGACCGACGGCAGATCGAGCCGGATCATCGCCATCATCATCCCGGGAAGCGTCTTGTCGCAGCCCGCGATCGCAAAGAGGCCGTCCATGCGCTCGGCGAGCATGACCAGCTCGACGGAGTCGGCGATCCAGTCGCGCGAGGGCAGCGAGGCGCGCATGCCGTCGGTGCCCATCGCGATCCCGTCGGAGACGGAGATCGTGTGGAACACGAGCGGCAGGACCTGCAGCGACCTCAGCTCGTCTGCGGCGGCGAGAGCCAGCTCGTCGAGATGCATGTTGCAGGGGGTAACGCGATTCCAGGTCGCTGCCACGCCTGCCTGCGGGAGCTGAAGGTCCTCGGTCGTCCAGCCCATCGCCCGGAGCATCGAGCGGGCGGCCGCCTGGGGCGGCCCTCCCGTGACCTCGAGGCTCCGCTTCCTACCGCGATCCGTGTTGCTCATGTCTCCTCCTTCACAATGATGTGCTCCTCGGCGAAGAACACCTCGACCGACTCCGCAAAGTCGTCTCTCGTGCGGCCGAGCCCGGCGGCGAGCTCGGGATCGGCGAAGGCGCGCTCCGCGTCCGCCCGCGAATCGAACGTCGTCACCGCGATCCCGTCGATCGGCGGGGCCTCACCGTCGAGGATGTGGATCACGTAGCCCCGCAGTCCGGGCAGCCGCCTGGCGTACTCGATGTGCTCACCGGTCCAGCGCGCGGCGAACTCCTCCCGCGTCAGCTCGGGCCGCTTGCGCACGAGGCTGATCCGCCTGATCACGATCCGTCCTTCGACTCGTGCTGCGTCGCGGCGTACCTTCGAGCGACGTCCAGCATGTGCTCCTGTGCGAACTGCGCGGCGCCGGCCACGTCGGACACCGCAAGAGCGTCGACGATGAGCCCATGCTGCTCGAGCGAGCGGTGCGCCGTGTCGGGGAGGGAATAGGCCGCGTACGCGCCCTTGCGACTCGCGTCGACGAGTCCTTCCATGAGCGCCTTGAGCGCGTCGTTTTGGGTGTACGAGCTGAGCAGGCGGTGGAAGGCGGCGTCGCCGTCTGCTGCCGCGACCGGGTCAGCGCGCTTGACCGCGTCGGCCTGATCCCGGAGGATCGCATTCCCGACCCGGGCTGCATCGATCGCATCCCACTCGGACATCGAGCGGATCGCGTGGGCCTCGAGGACCGATCGGATCTCGTCGACCTCGAGGATCTCCTGCGCATGCTGGTGCAGCCACGCTCCAACGAGCGCCCTGCTCCGGTCCGACGAGCCGCCTGCGGCGACGAAGCGACCGCGGGTGCCACGGGTCTCGAGCAGCCCGAGCGCCTCGAGGCTGGATAACGCCTCGCGCAGCACCGTGCGCGAAACGCCGAGTCGTTCGACGAGCTCCCGCTCGGTCGGGAGCCGGTCACCCGGCACGAGCTCACCGTGCAGAATCTGCGAGCTGATCTGCTCCGTCGCAGAGTCGACGAGGGAGCCCTGGCCCCGCCCCGCGGTGTTCGGCTCGGAGCTCACGCGGTCGCAGATCGAAACAGCTCGGAGGTCAGCTCGAGCGACTGCTCTATGAGCAGCTCGCCGGCCTCGGGCGCGAACGGTGCGGAGCGACCGTAGTGGCGCTGGGCAACGACCGGTTCGTAGCCGCCGAACGGGTACTCCCGGCGGGTCGCAACGTAGCC
>Ga0163144_10026674_pt1 | contig 11223 bp, 10 predicted proteins | sample OliLak19BULKMAT1_FD_123175 | JGI IMG/M metagenome (GOLD analysis project Ga0163144, IMG submission 123175) | Freshwater microbial mat bacterial communities from Lake Vanda, McMurdo Dry Valleys, Antarctica - Oligotrophic Lake LV.19.BULKMAT1 | ecosystem: Environmental > Aquatic > Freshwater >... | reverse complement strand
CGGCCAGGCACTCGACGCTGGCATCAACTTCATCGACACCGCGGACGTCTATTCAGGTGGCATGTCGGAGCAGATCACCGGCCAGGCGCTGAAGAACCTGAAGGTGCCGCGCGAAAACGTCGTGGTCGCAACGAAGGTCTTTGGCGATAACGATCCTGGCCCGAACAGCCGCGGCCTGTCGCGCAGCCACATCCTCGATGGCGTCAAAGCCAGCTTGAAACGCCTGCAACTCGACCACATCGACCTGTACCAAGTCCACGGCTTCGACCCCGCCACACCCATCGAGGAAACCCTTCGCGGCCTCGACCAGCTGGTGCGTCACGGTCATGTGCGCTACATCGGTGTGTCGAATTGGGCGGCCTGGCAGATTGCCAAGGCGCTCGGTGTCTCAGAGCGCCTCGGCCTGTCACGGTTCGAGTCGCTGCAGGCTTATTACACCGTGGCCGGTCGTGACCTGGAACGGGAACTGATCCCGATGCTCGAGAGCGAAAGCGTCGGCTTGATGGTGTGGAGCCCGCTGGCGGGTGGTCTGCTCAGCGGCAAGTACGGTCGCGAGCAACAGGCCGAAGAAGGCAGCCGCCGCACAACCTTCGATTTTCCGCCCGTCAACAAGGACCGTGCCTACGATTGCATCGACGCCATGCGCCCGATTGCACAAGCGCATGGCGTCTCGGTGGCGCAGGTGGCGCTTGCCTGGCTGCTGCATCAACCGCAGGTCACGAGCGTGATCGTTGGTGCCAAACAGCCGCAGCAGCTGGCCGACAACCTGGCTGCCACGCAAGTGACGTTGAGCGGGAGCGAGCTTGCTGCTTTGGACGAAGTCAGCCGTCTTCCGACCGAATATCCGGGCTGGATGTTCGAGCGCCAGGGCGAGTACAGGCGAAAACAACTGCTGGAGGTGCGTCTGCCCTGAAGATTCGTCAGCGGTCTGCCGTCTCCGAATGGCGTTCAGATGCAGCCTTGCCCCGGCAGGCGTCCACGACGAGCCGAGCGACCAAGTTGACGAAAACGAAGCTTTGATTGAATCGGCAAGCTGACGGCGTCGGGCTCATCTGGTCACAAACTCGACGAAGGTGCGCTGTCGTACAGACGTCAGCAGTGGGTTGGTTTAACGATCGACCTTGCATGTCCCCGAGAAAAGCCAGGGGCGAACCCTCACCGCGGAGACTTCCAATGACAGCGTCCACCCATCCTTCCCGCCAGACACTGTGGAACGACATCAAGGACTGCAAGTTCGCGATGTTCACCACCCGACACGTCAACGGTCATCTGCATTCGCGGCCGATGACGATGCAGAACAAGACACTCGATGACGAAGACTGCCTCTGGTTCTTCATGTCCAGACAGAGCGACCCCGTTGCCGAACTCGCAGCGGATCCCTCGGTCAATGTCGCCTACTCGCCCCCAGGCGACGCGTGCTGGATCTCGGTCACCGGGACGGCGATGCTCGTCGAAGGTGGCGACAAAGCGAAGTCCTTGTGGAGCCGATCAGCCGGCGCCTGGTTCTCCGGCGGCCCGACAGATCCTGATCTTGCCGTTGTCCAGGTGCGCATCGTCCATGTCAGCGAATGGGAAGCCGGCGCCAACACCGGCTCCCGGCCGGCGATGCGCAGCGAGGACGTCGGCTTTCGCCCGCCCAATCACCTGCCGACCGAGACCACGCCGGCGAGCGAGAACGCGGCCTTGCTGTTCGAACGATCCTGAGCCACCCGCATCGCGCCGCTCGCCGGCGCGGCAGTCCGGGATCCTTGAAAAACTGCCTCCGCAGTCTGAGCCAGACCAGCGTCCATCCTCGCGCCTAGCGCACCCCCACGAGAATTTCATGAGCATCACGACACGCATTGCAGCAGGCAGCCCCTTTCCGACGATGACCTGGCCATTGGCCGGTGGGGACGACCTCACTCTGGCCGCCGACCAGGGCTGGCGCCTGCTCGTCGTTTATCGCGGCAAGCATTGCCCGCTGTGCAAGAAGTACCTCGCGACCCTGAACGACAAGCTGCAGGAATTCGAAGCCGCCGGCATCAAGGTCGCCACGGTTTCCGCTGATCCGCGCGAGAAGGCCGAGACCGAGGTCAAGGAAGAAGGCTGGCGCTTCCCGGTGGCCTACGACATGAGCCTCGAGCAGATGCGCAAACTCGGCCTCTACATCTCCGATCCGCGGTCGCCGCAGGAGACCGACCGGCCTTTCGCCGAACCCGCGACCTTCGCGATCAATCCTGAAGGCAACGTGCAGGTCGTCGACATCTCGAATGCGCCGTTCTCGCGGCCCGACCTCGCGTCACTGCTGGCCGGGTTGAAGTTCGTCCAGGAAAAGCAGTACCCGGTCCGGGGCACCAAGGCCTGATGCCACGACACGCCCTGGGGCTCGCCGTCAGGCTTTGTCGCGGGCAGCGTTGCCCCATCGGCAGCAGCCTGCCAACGAAGCTGGGCGGCGCGATGTGCCGTCTTGTCCCACAGCCGTTCAGGTCGCGTTCGAGTTGCCTGCAGCGCCAATCTCTCGCTGACTTGTATTCACTGCTCAAGGTGAAAACATCAGAGACATTCCCAAGGGCATGCTGGCCGGGCTCTCCGCCACCGTCGTGCTGCCGTTGCTGATGGTCTTGAAGGCAACGATGAGTCGCGTGCTTCAACTCGACCTTCCGAAGATGCTGACGGGGATGGAGGGTTCGCCCGACCTGGACGGTGCCGGTGCGAAACAGGCCGACCTTCGGGCGGCTTTCATCGCGCGCGAAGGCCAGCAGATGTTCCCGCTGGCCGAAGCGCCTGAGATCGACGCTGCCGATCTGATCGGCTTCGCCGAGACACTGTTGCCCGCTGCGGTGGACGAGGCAGCAACGGCCATCCCGTCGATGGCGGTCGACTCATCGCGCGGCGGACGGGGCAGTTCTTTCCCTGGATGAAGCTCAGGCGCGCCTGAACAAGAGCGAGCCCGTCATCGAGTTCGACATCGCCGTGATCGGCGCCGGCCAGGCCGGACCGGACCGGCCCTCGCCACGACGCTGACCGTGCGCGGCGAGAAGGTTGGGTGGACAGCGGTTCGAAGGCTCGCATCTGCTGGTCGCCACCGGGCGCAGCCCGAACACCGAGCGCCTCAACCTGGCTGTGGTCGGCGTCGAGACCGACGCGCGCCGCTTCGTGCCGACCAATGGCGAGCCGGAAAACAACGTGCCGGGCATCTGGGCTTTCGGTGCCATCAAGAAGCGAGGCGCCTTCACCCACACCAGCTACCAGGACGGCCAGATCGGGCTGGCCAATCTCAGCGGCGGCGCACGTTGCGCCGCCGGCCGGGTATCGACGTACGCGATGTACACCGATCCGCCGCCGGGACGGGTCGGCCTGTCGGAGTCGCAGGCCAGAGCGTCGGGCCGCGCCACGCCGTTGGCGAACTTTCAGATGTAGGACGTCAGCCGGGCCAAGGAGGAGAGCGAGACCGCGTCGACGGTGTACCGATATGAATTGGCGCCGATCAGCTCGATCGTCGGCTGGTGCAGCGCGGCCTTGTCGCCGGCCTTGAACTGGATCGCCAGCAGCCCGGAGTTGGGCTTGCCACCCTGGGCTGCAACTGGAAAGCCGGCATCGCGCAGCACCGCGCCCGACAGCACTGGCGTGCCGTCGGCACCCAGCGGACTGCTGGCGGCCTGCCCCGTGGCGCCCTGCGGCGCAGCGCCGACGATGCCGCCGACGACCTTGTCGACAGCCGGATCGATCTGCCGATCGCCATTCGTGTTCTGCGCCAGCAAACCACCGGTGTAGTTGGGGAAGCGGAATCAGGTCGCGTGGCGCGATGCCCACGCCGTTCATCGGCGCACCCTGGGAACTCCAGAGCAGCAAGTCGAGCGCGAGCGACGCAACCTGCGCCGGTTGGAGCTTCCGGAAATCGGCATTCGTGCCTGGCGGCAGATGGAAGTTCGTCGGCGTGAGGCGCGCTTCGGGAGCGCTGTCGGCGACCTCGAAACGCCCATGCCAGCGGACTTTCACGCTGCCCTCGGCGGCGACCTGGGACACCGTCACCGGACAATGCCCCGACACCGGATTGGCGAAGGTCCGGCCGCGCAGATGGACCACCTTGATGCCGGCCGCATTGGCGCCGCTGGTGGCGACGTCCTGAAGTGCAGTGACGGTCATTGCATCGGCCTTCTCGTCGTAGCCGACGCGGTACTGACCGGCGAGCCGCACGGGGCCCTGCGGCAGCCCTTCGTCAGGATGAGGTTGGTGTCCGCATCGGGTGCGATCGCGACCGCAGTATTGTGACGAACGGCCGCAGCAGGCAGCTCGATTCGCAGCGTATGCCCAGCCGCGAGCGAAACTCCCAGCATGGCCGGGTTTGCGTCAGCCACCCGGACGAAAACCTGATCGGATGCCTGCTCTGTGACGTTGCCGTCGAAACTGGTCGGCGCCGGCGCCGTCATCAACGTGCGCGATGTCGGCGCAGGGGCTGTGGCACAGGCTGGGAGCGCTGCGGTCAGCGCAGCAAGGGTCCGAAGATTCAGATTTATCGGATCGAGTTTCTTCGCGCTGAAGGTGTTCGAAAAAGGGACGCGTGCGCTGAGCAAGGAGTGGGACGCACCGCCATGCGCCCGACTGTCGCGCAGAAGAGGCGCGCCCAGCTGAACAAGTTCGGGCCAAGGACTGCAAGTTCACCACCCGCCACACCATGGGTCATCTGCATTCCCGGCTGATAACGATGCAGAACATCAGGCTCAATGCCGACGACAGCCTCGGTGTTGGCGTCTACTCCGAAATGAGCCTGGCGCAGCTTGACGACTGCCAGCGAAGGTTAGGGTCCGTTCCTCAATGACTTGACCATTTGACTTGCTGGACTTGGGTGCGCTGCGTTGTTGCGAATCGCTTGTGTAGCTCGCCACACGGCGCTTTCCGCGCTTGGCATCGCATCCCAATCCAGCGGCCAAGATGGTCAAGTTATTTCGTCACGGGCCCTTGGTGTGGGACGCTCGAACCGACTGCACTTATCTTTGCCACAGGGCTCCAAATGCTTGAGAGGCGGCTGACCGGCAGGGATAAGTAGAGAACAGCGTGGCGCACCACACTGGAAGCGCGGGCGGGAAAACGCGCTGACGCCGCCGCCGAAAATCCAGGTCGAATCGCGCTGGTCGAGCCCCGGCTTTCTGCGTCCGCTGGCAATGAACTCCGGGTGGACGATGGCCCACTTGACCTCGCGGCTGGCTGGCAGCGCCGCCACATTTTCCGGCGTCGGGGCTGCGCCTGCGGCGTTGTGCGCCACCTTGCCTTCGCCGTTGCCGAACAGCCTTTCGCCGTCTTCCTTCACAAAACTCAGCAGACCCGTGAGCGACTCCCGGTTGAACCCGCCACACGAGCCAGCCCGCTTTCAAGCCCAGCCCTGTCCGGCCGATCCATCACAAGGTGCGGGGCCACCGGCGCGCCATGGCTCGCGTCGAAGCGCCGCCCACCAATGTAGGCAGACCTGGCTATAACGCCTCGGCGGGGTCGAAGTCAAGTTCGACGCGCGCCCCGTTGGGGTCGTGGCAGAAGAGCTGCCAGGTGCCTGCGCCGGCCTGCCGGCGCAGGTCGTAATTCATGCCGACGGCATCGAAACGCGCTTTCACTTCGGCCAGGCCGGTGGCGCTGAACGCCATGTGGTCGATGACGCCTGCGCGCTGCGCCGGCACCGGCTTGTCGAAGTAGATGTGCAACAGCGCTTGCTCGCCGCCGGCATACAACCAGGCACCCGGAAAACCGAGGTCGGGCCGGTGGCCGACGCTCAAGCCGAGCAGCCCGACTTAAAAATCGAGCGTCTTCTGCGTGTCTTCGGAGATCACGGTGAAGTGGTTCATGCCGACGATCATGGGCGTTCTCCTCAAGCAGTCAGGATCAGTGCGCCGATGCTGGCGCGCGATTCGAGTCGGGCATGGGCCTGGGCGGCAGCATCCAGCGCATATCGTTCGATCAGCGGCGCCTTGATCGTGCCGTCGGCCAACGCCGCCCAGACCCGGCGGGCACGTTCGTCGAGCACCGCGTGGCTCGCGACGAAGTCAAACACCACCGGCCGCGAGAACGTCAGCGATTTCTGCACCAGCCAGTCGGGCGAGATCGGTTGCAGCGCGCCGCTGGCCTGGCCCAGGCTGATCCAGTGGCCGCAAGGCGCCAGCGCGGCAAAGTTCTGCTCGCGTGCGGCGTCACCCAGGCCGTCGACGATCACATCGGCGCCGCCGGCCAGGCTTTGCACGGCGTCGGCAAAACGGTACTCGCGCGTCACCACCACCTCCTGGCAGCCGTGTTCGCGCGCCACGCGGGCTTTCTCTTCGCTCGACACCGTGCCGATGACCGTGGCACCGAGCCGCCGCGCCCAGCCGCACACCAGCAGGCCGACGCCACCCGCCGCGGCGTGCACCAGCAGCCGGGTGCCGGCGCGCACGCGGCCCAGGTCGCGCAGCAGCATGTCGGCGGTCAAGCCCTTCAGCAGCAGCGCGGCGGCAACGTCGACCTCCACGGCCGGCGGCAGCCGCACCACCCACGCGGCCGGCACGCTGCGCACACTGCAGTACGCGCCCGGGCGCGGGCCGAGGTAGGCCACGCGGTCGCCGGGCAGCAAGGCCGTGACGCCCGCGCCGACGTCGATCACCATGCCGGCGGCTTCCATGCCGGGCACGCCGGGCGCATCGGTCGACACCCGAAACAGCGGCGGAATCCAGCCGCGGCGCAGATAGACATCGAAGAAATTGACGCCGATCGCACGCTGGCGGATGCGCACCTCGCCGGGGCCGGGCGCCGCTGCCTCGTCGTTTTCAGCCAGCATCACCTCGGGGCCGCCGTAACGACGCACGGCGATGCGCCGCGACGGCAGCGGCAGCGCGGCCGGCATCGGCGCCGCGCCCGGCGTGCGCAGGTCACCGCCTTGCTGCAGATGGCGGCGCAGGTTCTCGAAGCCGGCTTCGTAGACGCCTGCGGCGACGAGTTGGCCCAGCTCGCGCTCACGGCCCGGCGGGGTGCCGAAGGTCGACTCCCAGTGCCAGAAGGTGCGCTTGCCGTCGGTCACCGGCTTCAGCGTCACCGTGGCCACATAGCGCTGCAGCGGCACGCTGGCCTCGACGATGCAGTAGGTCGACTTGAACTCGCGGTCGTCGAGCGACAGCAGTTGCTCGCGGATGGTGTTGCCGTCTTTCAGGCGGAAGCTGCGCACGCAGCCCACCTGGTCGCTGCGCTCGCCGCCTTCGATGCGGCTCTGGTCGACCACCGTGTGCCACTGGTCGTGGCTGTTGAAGTCGCGCAGCACCGCCCAGACGCGATCGATGGGCGCGTCGATGACCGTGCTGCGTATCACCCGTTGCAGCATCTGCCCTGCCTACTTCTTGAACTTGAGCTTGGCACCGTCGAAGGTGGTGACTTGCGCGGCCATCAAACCGTCGCGCGTCACGTAGGCGTCGGAACCCTTGTACGGCTCGCTCAGAAAGTCGGCTTCGGCGCGCCACATCACGTTCAATGTGTTGCCGACGACAAAAGAGCTTTCGGCGGTGAACTTCAAGCCCTTCAGCCCATCGGGGCGCGCCTTGCAAAAGCCGGAGAACAGATCACCCACCTTGTCGCGGCCCTTCACCACGACGCCGTCGGGCAGGTGGATCTCGACGTCTTTCGGGTATTGCGCCATCAGCCGGTTCCAGTCGCACTGGTTCAGCGCGTCGATGTGCTCGTCGATGACTTTCTGCACCGTCGGCTGTTTTTTCAGCGGTGGCAACTTCATGGGCTCGGCGGCGAAGGCCACTGAACCGGCAATGAGCGCCGGCAAGAGAACAGAAACGAACTTTGTCAGCATGGGTGTCTCAGGTGTTGTTGAAATCAACGAGTCATGCAGGCAACGGGCCGACTCCGCTTTCAGCGCCTGTTGAAGTGACGCTTCAAGGCTTCAAAGCCGCCCTGGAACACGCCGTTGCCGATGCTGTCGGTGAGCTCGGATTCACGGCCTTCAGCGCAGTCGAACTCGGCGCTCCATTCGGCAAAACTTCGCCCGCCGTCGGTGATGGGCGTGAGCTTCAGCGTGGCCACGTAATTGGCCACGCCCATCGGACTCTCGAGGATCTCGTAGGTGCAGCTGTAGTCGTAGTCGCTCAAGGCCAGCAGGCGCTCGCGGATCATGCCGCCGTCGCGGCTGTGGAAGTGGCGGACGCAGCCCACACGGTCGCTGGGTTCGTTGTTCTCGATGCGGCTGTCGACGATCGCCGGGTGCCAGAGCGGCAGTGCGTTGAAGTCGCGGATGCGCGACCACACGGTGTCGGCGCCGGCGTCGATGACGGTGGAGACGTAGACGCGGATCATGTCTCGGCCCTCGCCATTTGTACTCGCCGAATGCTGCGTTCTGCGGCCATCGTCACGCCTTCGGTGCAGCCGGCGGCAGCGCCACCGTGGCACCGCTGACGCTGCCCACCAGGCGCTGGATGTCGCCGCCTTCGATGCCGATCTCTCGCAGCAACTGGTCGACCAGCGGCGCCTGGGCGCGGAAGCGCAGTGCCGAGTTCACCACGCCGTCGGCAAAGTTGTTGCCGCCGCCCTCGCCGCTGCCGTTGTGGCCGCCGGAGCCGCCGAGCCCGTCGACATGCAGGATCTTGATGCCCTCGATGCGCTCCATCGGCCGCACCGATTCGCGGATGATGCCTTCGGCCTTCTCGACCAGCCGCATGCGCAGCGCCGACATGCGCGCTTCGGGCGTCAGCATGTTGTGCGCCTCGTTCATCATGCGCTGCGCCTCGGCCTCGATCTCGGCGCGCACGCGCAGCGCCAGCGAGCGGATCTTGTCGGCGTCGGCGTCGGCTTCGGCCTGCGCGCGCACGGCGGCACCCCGGTCGGCGCTGGCGGCCATTTCGGCGTGCGCCGCGCTCGTCAGGCGCAGCGCCTCGCGCTCGGCCGACTGCGCCGCGCCGATCAGATCGATGGCCTTCTTGCGTTCGGCCATCTCGACCTCGCGCGCCGTGAACACCTTTTCTTCGGCCGACACCGCCTGCGCGCGCGCCACTTCGGCGTCGGCCTGCGCCACGCTGAGCGATGCGCTCTCGCGCGCCACCGCGATGGCGCGCTGCTGTTCGGCCAGCTCCAGCGTCATGCGGCGCTCGATCTCGGCGCCCTGAATCGCACGCTCCTTGCCGATGCGCTCTTGCTCGGTGCTCTGCTCGGCGCGGATGCGCGCTGCCTCGGTGGCCTGCTTGGCGGCAATCACGGCACCTTCGGCGTCGCGCTCGCGCTGGGCGCGTTCGGTGCTGAGCTCGGCGCGCTGGCGGGCACGCGCGATCTCCACCTCGCGGTGCTGGGTGATGCGTGCGTACTCGCTCTCACGGTCGATGTCCAGGCTCAGCTTCTCGGCTTCCAGGTTCTTGTTGCGGATGGCGATCAGCGTGTCCTGCTCGACATCGTTGCGCTGCTTCTTCCGGTGCTCGATCTGCTCGGTCAGGCGCGTCAGGCCCTCGGCATCGAAGGCGTTGCTCGGGTTGAAATACTCCATGCCGGTCTGGTCGAGCTGCGTCAGCGATGCGGCTTCGAGCTCCAGGCCGTTCTTGCGCAAATCTTCGGCCACCGCCTCGCGCACCCGCTTGACGTAGTGGCCGCGTTTTTCGTGCAGCTCTTCCATGGTGAAGTCGGCCGCGGCGGTGCGCAGCGCGTCGATGAACTTGCCTTCGACCAGTTCCCTCAGCTGCGCGGGTTCCATGGTGCGCAGGCCGAGCGTCTGCGCCGCGGCGGCCACCGCGTCGGGCTGGGCTGCCACGCGCACGTAGAACTCGGCGATCACGTCGACACGCATGCGGTCCTTGGTGATGAGGGCCTTGTCGCGCCCGCGCACCACCTCGAGCCGCAAGGTGTTCATGTTCACCGGGATCACGTCGTGCACGATCGGCAGCACGAAGGCGCCACCGTCGAGTACCACCTTCTGCCCGCCTAGGCCGGTGCGCACGAACGCCCGCTCCTTGCTGCTGCGCAGGTACAACCAGTGCAGCAGCCAGACGCCGATGGCGACGATGATCGCAACGACGATCAGGCCGAGGATGAAACTGCCGAATTGGGCGCCAGACATGGAGGTTCTCCAAAGCTACTTTGTCAGACCGCCAGGCGCCGCTTGGCGCCTGGCTTCGGCCACATGGAACACGGAACGGATGTGCAGCGTGGGGCCGTCGGGCAGGCCCGTGAACCCCAGCCACAAGTCGAGCATCGGTGCGTAAAAGACACCTTCGGGCAGCGCGAACAGCGACACGCGTTCACCGTCGTTGACGCGCAGGAAACTGCGGCCATCGGCGGTGACGTCGATGATCAGCCGGCCTGTCGTTGCACTCAGGTAGGTTCCGGCCCAGCGCGCACGCTCCGCCTTCGGGACGGCCGTGAGCACCGGGGCGGCTTCAGTCGCAAGCGCCCGGCCGGCCAGCACATCCAGCAGATCGCGGGTCAGGCGCGCGCGCGCCGAAGGCGGGACTGTGCTGTTGCTGACCCAGGCCACCACCTCGCGCGTGGCGCGGTCCCAATGCACCTGGGCGAAGAAGCCGTTGTAGGCGCCGGTGCAGTGGCAGCGCTGCAGGCTGGCGTCGCAGTACCAGCTCAGACGGGTCAGACGGTCGGGCAGGCCGCTGTCGAGCATCGCCTCTTGCAGCCCGGCTTGCAGACGCATTGCGGCCATTACGCGGCCGCTGGCAAAGCCGTCGCCCCAGCGTGCCCAGTCGCGCGCGCTGGCCTGCACGTTGGAGGCACCGATGAAGGCTTCGCCGTCGAAGGCGTCGTTCAGCACACATTCGCGGCCCTCGCGGCGGTAGCCCACGGTGCGCGGCACCGGCCAGTCGGCAAAACGCGCAGTGCGCGCGAACATGTCCTGCAGCCCGAGCGTGCCGAAGTAGCGTTCGCGCCACCAGGCTTCGATGCGCTTGCCGGTGATGCGCTGCACCACCAGAGCGGCGGTATCGAACCCCAGGTTCGAGTACGCCACCTGCACGCCGGGGGCGTACACCGGTTGCGGCTGGCGCTTGGGCACGGCGCGCAACAGATCGGTGGTGTCGCGCACCTGGCCGGGCGCGAAGTCGGCATCGAAGACACCGTAGTCCGGCAGGCCGTTGCGGTGCGTGACGAGCTGGCGCACGCTGTGGCCCGGATAGGGGTGCTCGGGCACATGGCGGGTCACCAGGTCGTCCAGCGACAGCCGGCCCTCGGCTGCGAGCTCCCAGACCGCGGCGGCGGTGAGCGTCTTGGCCAGTGAGCCGCCGTCACTGGGCGTGCTGGTGG
>Ga0163144_10026673_pt1 | contig 11223 bp, 8 predicted proteins | sample OliLak19BULKMAT1_FD_123175 | JGI IMG/M metagenome (GOLD analysis project Ga0163144, IMG submission 123175) | Freshwater microbial mat bacterial communities from Lake Vanda, McMurdo Dry Valleys, Antarctica - Oligotrophic Lake LV.19.BULKMAT1 | ecosystem: Environmental > Aquatic > Freshwater > Lake... | reverse complement strand
TTTTAATAAACAGTCGCCGCTCCCTATTCTGTTACATCCCAGCCAGAGAAATCAGCATTGTCCGCCAATTAAACCAGCCGAGACACTTCTTATCCCAAAGTTACAAAGTTATTTTGCCGAGTTCCTTCAACATCGTTCTTCCAACGCCTTAGTATGCTCTACCTACGCACCTGTGTCGGTTTAGGGTACGGTCTGTAGATGCCAGTCTTAAACCAGCAAATTCACAACAAATATTTCCCGGGATAGAACAGCCCGCACACAGATTTTTTTTGTCCGAATGCAAACCTCTCCTCCGTCAATGCTGCAAACCGCCAAAATATTAATTGGCGACCCATTGAGATAGGCTATCGCCTACAATCTTAGGGACCGAAATAAATTTCAGAAATGTGTTTGTACTGAAAAACCCTTGCGTTTTCGGCGATGGCGGTTTACGCCATTTTTAGTTACTTATGTCAGCATTTTCAATCCTGAAATTTCCAAATAGCTCTTTACGGAGTATCTTTAAAACAGGACGTTCCACTACCAACTATTCTTATAAAAAAGAACAGTTTTGCAGCTTTGAAAAATAATTATAAATCCCGCACATTTTCGACATAGGTATTCTCAACCAGTGAGCTGTTACGCACTCATTATAGGATGGCTGCTACCGGTCCTACCTCCTGAAGTTTCACAGTCGAACCCACAGTCTCATTTATACTTAATTATTTTTGTAGCTCTTAGCTAGCAATCAGGGCTCTTTCCCTCTCGAACACGAACCTTATCGCCCGCATTCTGTCTGTTAATTCCCATTATAGCCATTCGAAGGTTTAGAGACTCCGGTAAGTGCGCTAACACCCCCGTAAGTCAGCATACTCTACCAACCATAATGAATTCATAACGCTTTACCTCAATAGATTTCGTGGAAAACCAGCTATCTCCAAGTTTGATTAGCCTTTCACCCCTAGTCACAGATCATCCCAGCATTTTGTCACATACATGAGTTCAGTCCTCCAATCCTCTTATGCAGAGAATCTTCAACTTGTCCATAACTAGATCACTTGGTTTCGGGTCGATAGTCCTAAACTTTATAATTTGACCCTATTAAGATCAAATCGTTTTCACTATGCTCGATAAATTATAAAAATTACTGAGCTCGCCAAGAACAATCACTTGCTGACCCATTATGCAAAAGGTACGTTCTGAGAATATATAGCCCCAGAACTGTTTACTATGCGTTCAATTTATAGTTCTTTTTCACTCCCATTACATCTTGGGTACTTTTCACCCTTCCCTCACGGTACTTTTCACTATTGGTCAGATAATACTTTTTAGGCTTGGATGGTGGTCCACCCGTCTTCGGACAAACCTTCACGGATTTCGTCCTACGCACTTTGCCAAACTCTATGGTTTTTAACCGTATCGGACTAAAACCAACTTAGGTCGCAGTTTTATTTGCTGCATTCCAGCAACCTAAGAATTCAACCATGGCCTTCTTAATTTTCGCTCACCACTACTAATTAAATCTCTTTTGATTTATTTTATCCCAGCTAATGAGATGTTTCACTTTACTGAGTTTTACACATTAAGGGCTTTAGCCCGAAAAATACGAGAATTTAATTCACTTCAGATGTAAATTCCCAACTACGCTCACCTAGCGCAACACTGCCTTATCTGCCAAGGTAACGATCAAACGCAAAATATAAATCTTTTTTGTCTATGGTCTTTAAGCTATAAAAAATAAAGAATCCGCTGTAATCCTGCCGACGATGGGACTCGAACCCACACACCCTCAGCGGGCACAAGATTTTGAGTCTAGCGCGTCTACCAGTTCCGCCACATCGGCGAAGAGGCCTCGAGTGGATTCGAACCACCAACCTACTGGTTAACAGCCAGCCGCTCTACCATTGAGCTACGAGACCACCGCACTGGAAACTAGACTTCTTCTACACATGGTATAGTTTAATGAAGGCCAAACCATGGTATGTATAATGCGCCCCTAAGCAAATAATTGTAGTTTATACCGACGATGGGACTCGAACCCACACACCCTACGGCGCCGGATCCTAAGTCCGGTGCGTCTACCAGTTCCGCCACATCGGTACTCACTACGCATTCGTGTATTTGTCGGCTAATCAAACCTAAAAAAGTTCCAGAAAGCGACCAAATACTACAAATTGATCAAAGCCGACTGCATAATGTACCTCAACTCACAAAATTAGCTTCGAGAACAACCCATTTATACCACTAACTAAAAGTAATATCTAGAGCACAAATCCCCAAAGTTTAAAATATGAGGATAAGTTAAAATTCTCGAAGGTTTGCTATTTTTACACACCACAAAATCGCGTGGCTGGGTAATACATTACCCAGCCACGCGATTCAGCCAAAAAATCAGAAAATGCCAGAAACCCTCCGATCCTATTCTACTTACTTATGAAATGAAAGTGAAACGCCGCACACTTACTCTTTCTTTACACAACACCAAGCAGCAAAAAGGGCAGGAGGGGATTCGAACCCCTATTCCAAGAAGGAAGCCTCGGTTTTCAAGACCGGCACCTTGAGCCATTCAGTCACCTGCCCTTTGCTTCTACCAATAATATACAAAAGATCTCTATCTAGTAAAGAGATTTAAGGTCTGAAGCCGAAAGTAGGCTATGGTAAAGTCAATGTCTTCGTGCAGTAAAAAACCAGGCATCAGCCGAAAAGGAGGAAAGACAAAGAAACTAGAGTAGAAGATTGGTTTTCGGTAATCGTCAAACTTGATAAAATTGCGAATAGCATACCGAACCAGGTAGGAAAGAGAGGAGAGAAACGGCCGAAAAATAACTAGGTTGGCCGAGTAGGCAAGGGCCTGCATCGGTGCAGGTAAACTGGGCAAACTAAAATCTACCGAAACGGATTTTTCCCTATTCAACGATGCCTTTTGGTAGAAAGCTAAGGCATCCTCGAGAAGCAGAAACCTTGGACCCAAAAGAATCATGGTAAAAAGAATTCGAAGAAAGAGCGATAAAAAGAGCAATTCAACCATAATTTCGGAATGTAGGACTGAGGCCAAAAGAAAAAGAAAAGTCGCAACAAGATAGTTAAAGGAGATTATACATATGAAAGGCATTGCTACTACGCTAGTAATGTAGAGCCAGTGTTTATTAAATTTATAAGAAAAGGGATAGTCAATAGAGAAGAACAGGAATTTTTTTACAATAATAAAAAAGCATTTATTGGCTTTATTTTTAAACAGTTGAACAAAAAAAAGAGCCGATAGATATAGGATAAAATAGTGCAATAGTCGAAGTTTCCAATCCACTGTGTTCAGGTAATCCAATATAGAACCCCAAAGCAAAAAAATTATCCCTATGCGTAAAACGAAGGCGTAGAAAAAAGACAATCGCAAATAAACCAAATTATTTTTAAAAGCTGTTAATATTTCGTCCCGACTTAGTAGCATTACAATCCATTTTTTAACTGAAATAAAATGGATTTTTAATCCATCTCAATACACCAAACATAGTCCTTCGGATTGGACATAATCAATTTTATGGCCTCATCGCTGTACTCAGCTATAAGTTGATTAAGATCATGACTCTTAATCAAAAATGGAAACCTAATTGGAAACCAATTACGAACCTCCTCTACGATATCTAACAGTACCCCCTTCATCTGAACATAAGGTACGAGACGGCACACCTTAAAAGGCCCTTTGGCAGTACCCCCTTCATAAACGGTCAACTGCATAATATCCTTGGTGGACTTAATGATACGGGCCTTCACAAACTCCTTGAAGCTCATAAATGAGAAGGTGCTGCGAGTAGAGATTTTGAAAGCGGTGCCGGAAAAGTAGAGATAGTATTTCATTAAATTTATGAGCATCCCGGCCGAGAAGAATTCATGATCATAGAAACCACGAATTAGATAACGGGGCTCGCAGAAGCCAGTCACCTGTTCACTTCTCCTCACCTCAGACTCATCATTCTCTGGTTCCCGAGTCAATTGGCGTAAACCGGTATACCAACCTTGCGTAAGATATTTCGTATTAATGCTAAGATCATCCTCAGTAAGTGCCGTAAGCCTTAAATCAATTAATTTATAATAATCATTTATAAAATCATCGACCGAAATATTTATCCTGTTAGTTCCAATAAAATCTTTGACCGGAATAAGTTTTTCAGGAACGTAGAAATGGAGAAAATGAGTTCGCCAATCGTTGCTACTACACCATGGAAGTTGAGGGCCACGGCCAGAGTCATTTTCAAATGATGCGGAAGGTGAAGGAACTAGCTTTTCATTCACAAAGGTATACTTGTACGAGTTAAATTGGTGAAGAACAGGAAACCATTGTATAAAGCCCTCCTTTAGACCGTTAAGAAAATAGTCGGCCGAACCGGAGAGAAGAAGGCGGACCATAAGAAAGAGGTCAAAATCGATGGTAATATAAAAATTATTCTTAAAATCATCAAAGGCAAGATTATCTACAACTGCGTCCCTAAATACCAACACATTTTTTATTCTTAGATAGCTCAAATCAATAAACCGAGAGCTATTAAGAAAACCTGCTATACATTCATCCGCCTTAGCTGTGCAGTAATCAATTATCTCATGGTTTTCAATCTGTACCTGATCCTTGTACTCCTCAGGGTCGAAATTAAACTCCCTAAACTCCCAATTACGCGTCGTGTTACGAAGGTAATACTTGTTTAAACCTTTATTAAGTTTAAAACCTAACGTTAACTTACCGGTAACCAAAAAAGGAGATGAATGCCATTGAGAAAAAGTGTAGAAAAAGCGAGTCTCCAGTAAATATCTCAAGCTACTGTCAAAACTATTCTTGAAAAACTCCTCAACATCAAATTTATTACCATTATCCATATTTTTGTCTTCCATAATTTTCTACTATTAGCGGCTAATTAATATAACTTTTTTAATTTCTATCGTTCAGTAAAAAAGTTCGGTAGGTGTCGGCCATGGTCAGAATCTCGGCGATGTGCTCGGGATTACCGTCAGCACTGCGCAAAAACTCCATGGTCACAATCTGCTGCTGAACATCAACGGTAGGTTCGCTATTCTGGAAGGCAAGCATATCCTGCTCAACGGAGCGTAGAACAGGTCGTTCGGTGCGAGCAGCACTTAAAAAATTAAAAAGATGGCGGTAATGCCCCTCCTCTTCCAGCAATGTATAGGATCTACCAAGATATAAAGAACTGGAAGTCGAATCAAATGCCCCTCTTATCGCCGGTAAAGAGGATTGAATACTCTGCGAGTAGCTAGAGGGTATACGATTGATCGAAATATTTAGCATACTGCGCGGAACGATTATACCATTAGTCAAAATCTGCTGAGACCCCCGACTGGTCGAACCACTGAGGTCTGTTTGGCCAAGAGTGAGCAACCTTAAATTTGGTAATGTACCCTCACCTAAATCAATTTCATTCAGGCTAACCTGCCTAGCGTGGGTAAAGGTAACGTAAGAGAGCAAAACCGGCCGATCGAAGTCGTCACCTGAATTGTTATCAACAGAACGAGGCAAATCCACAGCCAACAAAAAATGGGGGTTAGAGGTTTGAATAGAAGGCCTTGCAGAAGAAACACCCCGCTGATTCAAAAAATTGCTTAGACTTTGAAAAGTTTCATTTGAAGGGTTCAGCCCGACATGACGAGTTAGTTGAAACGGAAGGGGGCCAGTTTGAAATGCTGAACTAAAGACAGGAGAGCCGGGCCGTACTGGACCCAGTAAGCGTCCCTGCTGAAAAACAATTCTCGATAACTGGTCAGAAACATTGGCAAAGCGCACTCTATCGGGCAATTCAAGCCCCTCTACCGTATCACGGTATAGGTGAGCCACGTAGTTTTGTTGGTTAGGATCCATTAAATTCACTTCTGTGTCCACGATATGATGCTCCACGCTGCGCATAAAATGGGCACTTGCTCGGTAGTTGTTGAAATAGAAGCTGTTGAAAGAGTTATTTCTAGCATTAGCTGGGGATAACATCCGAAAGGAAAGAGCGTTACTATTTGAAGGACCGTTGAACAGATTGATGGAAAATAAAGACGCTCATTCCAGTATTGAGAAAAAGAAAAAATGGCAGCGCTCGACCCAAGGTAACACCACGCGCTTTGGCCCTGATCGATAGTACACTACTAGTACTAGAATTGGGAATGGAACGTCTTTGATCAATTTTAGTTAAATCTCTATACATTAATAGTTATAATTCTAGTTTATATTGCAAAAAAATTTTAAAACTAAAAAGCATGGCGAGGAAGACGGGATTTGAACCCGCATCATACGGCATGACAAACCGACACTCTAACCAGTTAAGCTACTCCCCCAATTATGTCTAGTAACCTAGGTATTTGAAAAATAAAAAAGGGGCGCATCAAAAAAAATGGACAATAGCAGAGAGGTTTATGGCAAGATAGCCTAAAATAAAGTAAAATTGTTTAAGTTTTCAACAGTAAATCCAGCCAACGGGCACAATTCGAAACAAAAAACAAAAGGCCTTATAAAACCAATAACCAAACCCCCAATAACGATCCAGCCGCAGGTTCCCCTACGGCTACCCTGTTACGACTTCACCGCAGTCCTCGATCCTACCTTCTCGAAGGCCTTTATTCCGGTGGTCAACACCACTTCCTCCCCTACTAGGAAAAAGGGCGGCGCAGACAAAGAACACCAGATAAGCCTGTCGATTGAGGCCAAACCAATTCCCTCGGCGTGACGGGCGGTGTGTACTAAACCCGTTGACGGATTCACCGTGGCGTACTGTTCCACGATTACTAGCGATTCCACCTTCATGCTCCCGAGTTGCAGAGAGCAATCAGCACTGAGGGGGTCTTTTTGAGATTTGCTCCGGTTTGCGCCTTCGCTTCTCTTTGTAACCACCATTGTAGCACGTCTGTAGCCCAGTTCATTAAGGCCATAAAGACTTGACATCATCCCACCCTTCATCTTGGTTCTCCCAAGCAGTCAATCGAGTCGGATCTTTTAGACCACCTAACTCGAAACAGGGGTTGCGCTCGTTTCAATAGACTTAACCAAACACCTTACGGCACGAGCTGACGACAGCCATGCAACACCTGACTCCGAGGGTTACACGTCCATTTTATGAAGTATGCCCGGTCCTTTTTTTTAAAAAATTAGCCCCCGAAACTTCTAGAACTGGTAAGGTTTTGCGCGTTGTATCGCATTAAACGACATGCTCCACCGCTTGTTCAAGTTTCCGTCAATTTCTTTGAATTTTAATCTTGCGATCGTACTACTCAGGCGGAATGTTTCGCGCGTTAGCTTAGAAACTGGACTTAATGCCCAATTTCTGACATTCATAGTTGACTGCGTGGACTACCGGGTTATCTAATCCCGTTCGATCCCCACGCCTTCGCATATCAGCGTCAGTTACGCCCGCGACAGCTGCCTTCGCCTTTGGTTGTCCCGTTGATATCTAGAGATTCCACCCTTACATCAACAGTACAGCTGCCGTATAACAAACTCAAAGTCTAAGAGTATAAACTGTAGCCTTTGAACCTTCCAAAGGATTTCACAGAAAACACCAGTAGACCGCCTAGATGCCCTTTACGCCCAGTCATGATGAGTAACACTTGTCCCCCCTGTCTTACCGCGGCTGCTGGCACAGAGTTAGCCGGGACTGCTACATATCCTCCAAATATCCAATACTCCTTTTTAGGGGAATACGAAAAGCCTTTTGAGGTTAGGGATTTACAGTCGTGACACCTTCTTCTCCCCTACATTAGAAGCTGGGTCAGGCTTGCGCCCATTGCCCAAGATTCCACACTGCTGCCTTCAAAGAAGTATGGACCTTATTTAAATTCCATTGTGGTTGTCCGTCCTCCCAGACCAACTAAGCGTCCTAGGCTTGGCAAACCTAATTACCAACTCCTGATACTTCCCATTCGCTTCTGACAGCGATCAATCTTTCACTGAATTCACTAAAATTTTTCCTGTAATTTCGTCTTTGTTCATGCGAGAGCTGAGGGGGCACGCGACCCCAAAAGCTAGTCTAGCACTGTTTAACTAGCTACAAGAACAAAAAAAGAAAATTCAGCTTATTAGGGATTTAGCCCCAATCTGCCAGATTACGTAACGGGTTCTACTCACCCTCTCGCCATGTAAATCGTTTTAATCGATTACATACGACTAGCATGTGTTAAGCCCCTAATGAATCGCATTCACTCAGAGCCAGAATCAAACTCCCTTATTCGACAAAGGGTGGCAAACCTGCCACTCATTGCTTTCTTCGCAGTCTTTAATTAATCCCGATAAAACAAATTTTTTGGAGCCGAGGGGACTCGAACCCCCATCCTCTGCGTGCAAGGCAGACATTCTGGCCAATTAAACTACAGCCCCAAAAAAATAACAACAGAATGCCGACGAGGGGATTCGAACCCCCATACCTTGGGGTACTAAACCCTCAATCTAGCGCGTCTACCAGTTCCGCCACATCGGCAGTCAACACGATCGAAGCAGCAAAATACCTTATTTATAACTTGAAAAAGTAGGCTCTGGACGGACTTGAACCGTCATTTTTGGCTCCGCAGACCAACACTCTACCAATTAAGCTACAGAGCCCCACCACTCGATCGCTTTTTTATGCAAAAACCGGAATGTGCGCTATTAATACGAGGGGTAACAGCGACATTAAACTAAAAACGGAAAGTTTTAGTCCAAAGTTTAAAGGTCACTAATATCGGTTTGATCAGCAAGGGCTGACTCGCCCTTCTCACCTGAACCCTTGCTAGCTCGCTTATACCTATAAACCAAACCAGAGACAAAAAAAACAACGGAGGCAGCAAAAAGAAAAATTACTGCAATCTCAGTATTCGAAAAAACAACAGTCGATGATGGCCCCTCCTCGATAACACCCGTTGCCGAAGGTAAAAACTGTAAATAAGCATCAACAACCGAACCAGTAATAGGGGTATCGGGATTTAGCACTAACCAATCGGAAATCAACTGAGCCAGGTCCTCCCTGTGCGACTGCACGGAGTAGGCCATACTCGTAAGATGCGTAGTAAGCGTCTCGACATATTCGAGCAATTCTAAAACTTCCGGACTACTACTAGACGCCCCGCCTGGAAAGGAATTAACATGCTGCTGCAACTTAACTAGGTCAACGTATACATCGGTAAATCTATCCACAGCCCAACCTAAATCCTTCTTACAATGTTGGATTAAAATGTCGCAACATTTCTGGGCTGTGGATAAAGACAAGGACGGGGATGATAGAACATCCTCCCCGTAGTCCCTACAATGGTGAGCTACCACCTCCACCACTGACTTCTTATAAGCCAGCAGATCAATAGCAGAAAACGGCTCATTAACGGGAACTGCGCTTATATTCGCAACTCCAGCGTTGGCATCTTCCAATGCCTTGTTAACCAAAATATCACGCAAGTCTTCACCCTCCTCCTTTATTTGCTCTGTTGTATCCATATGCTCATTTGTTTTACCCAGCCACAGCCAAAGGCCGGCGGACGTAAAAGCCATTGTTCCTGATACTAATAGTAGTAAAGTATTTGAATCTAGCATGCTGAGACTTGAATATTTAAGTCAAAACTTTCTTTCCTCGATCGCTGGCTACACTGGGCTGGACGGGTGAAACGAAAACCGCCGCGGGCGCGGGGTAAGCAAGGTAGGCTGGGCCTGATTGCCGAGAGGTGGAATTGAACCACCACCATAGGCTTTTCAGGCCCATACTCTAACCTTTGAGCTATCCCGGCACGACCCGCGGCGCTACTATTACTATTAATCCAAGATCTCTGAAGAATAGTCCGACTCATTTTGTGTATTCTGCTTTTGAGTACCAACACTAACATCTTCCCCAGTATCTTTTATCGCTTCCTTATAACAATTATAACGGTAAACCAAACCGGAAACAAAAGCGATAACCGAACCAGCAAAAATTCCCATGACCACGAAATCCGTTACGGTGAACGCAGCCAACAACGAATTATCCTCTGGTTTCTCCAAAATAGCCATATTAAAGTTAACAAGAGTGTTAAGTTTCGCGATAAAATGCTGTCCCTCTAAAGGCGCATCCTGATTTAAAACGAGCCAGTCCCTCATTTGCTCAGTTAATTTAATAGCAATAGTTGGCAGTTGACTTTGCAAATGTTCCAATCTTACAGCACAAACACGATGCAAATCCGAACCGGGAGTCAACCTTGCTAGTTCAATACTAGCACAAACAATTTGGTCTTTTACATAAACAAAGTATCGAGCACTATCCATAACCGCTTGCTCACAAAACTTCTTTGCAAAGTGCAAGGTATCAGTACGATAGGTATCACAAATTAAAGATTGAGTTTCCTCAAAGGAAACCGAATCTATTGGCTTTTCAGTCAGCTGAGCCAGTAATTGTTCACGGATCAAAGAATCATCAGAAGGCCTAGTTCGACCAAGGCCTGGCCCGAACCAAAGTAGCGCGCTGAGTGATAATAATCCAGCACTTAGGGAAGTCAATAATACGAGTGTATTTGTGTCAAGCATTTTTTATTGTTATTTGATTTATGAAAAATAATAATTTTTTTTTATTGGACAACACCGGTTTTTTTTGTGATGATTTCTTTTTTTCTATCCCAGCAGTAACCACTTGTAGGGCCCTAAACCTAATCCACCACGGTTTGGTCACTACGGGGCTCGAACCCGTACGTAATACAACAGCGGATTTTAAGTCCGCCGCGTCTACCAGTTCCGCCAAGTGACCAGGGAGCGCCTATGGATGGAAAATTAAAGAAACCCGAGATGACCATATGTACGTGCTTCTCATCTAAAAGTATTGATCATCACACAATACAGTCGCGTATCATAGGCATAACACCCCGTTTTGTCCACAAATGTATGCAAACCAGACAATGGCAAACCTGCCATTCCGTGGACTTTCTTCACAGTCTTTAGGTAAAAGGGACGGGAGAGAGTGGGAGCACCAGGAGTCGAACCTGGCTCATCGGCTTAAAAGGCCACTGTTCTACCAGATAAACTATGCTCCCACCCCCACGGGGATTGGTAAGCAAAACTTATCGCCCGCCCCCCGAGGGCTAGAATCGAACTAGCATCTTTAGGGCATGAGCCTAACGAGCTACCAATTACTCCACCTCGGGGTTTGGTCTGGATACGGAACCATCGGGAGATCCCCGCAAGAAGGCACAGTGGAACCATCGGGAGATCCCCGCAAGAAGGCACAGTGGAACCATCGGGAGATCCCCGCAAGAAGGCACAGTGGAACCATCGGGAGATCC
>Ga0163144_10026672_pt1 | contig 11223 bp, 8 predicted proteins | sample OliLak19BULKMAT1_FD_123175 | JGI IMG/M metagenome (GOLD analysis project Ga0163144, IMG submission 123175) | Freshwater microbial mat bacterial communities from Lake Vanda, McMurdo Dry Valleys, Antarctica - Oligotrophic Lake LV.19.BULKMAT1 | ecosystem: Environmental > Aquatic > Freshwater > Lake... | reverse complement strand
TGTTCTAATCCTTGTTCTAGCCCCTGTTGCAGACTGGTTTCTCTTACTTCCTGTAATATTGCTTCTTCTATGCCCATATTTGTACGTTGTTTAAAAGTCTTTTAAATGGTTTGATTGAGTGAAAATCGTGAAACTTATCTCTCGCTGATTATCAAGCCTACTTTATTTCTCCACTTTGAACTTGCGTTACAAACTCAATACTGACTTCAAAGAGATCAGCAATTTCTTCTAAATTTAGTTTGCCTTTTGATAGAGCTTTCTGGATACCTTTAATTTTGGATTGCTGTAATTTTTCTAATCCTTGTTCTAGTCCCTGTTCTAATCCTTGTTCTAGCCCCTGTTCTAATCCTTGTTCTAGCCCCTGTTCTAATCCTTGTTCTAGCCCCTGTTCTAATCCTTGTTCTAGCCCTTGCTTTAGCCCCTGTTGCAGACTGGTTTCTCTTACTTCCTGTAATATTGCTTCTTCTATGCCCATATTTGTACGTTGTTTAAAAGTCTTTTGAATGGTTTGATTAAGTGAGAATAAGTTTTCTTCCTTCTCAAATTTAACATAATAACGAATAAAATTCAATATTTTACGTATTTTTTCATTTGAATATCCTGCCTTTTGTAGATTTTTTATCAACTCTACTTTCCAGATTAATTGCTTGCTATCTGCTAGATTTCTTTTGATGAGTGCTTTGTGTGCAGTTAGCATTACAATAGAAAAAGGATTATTGGCAATGTCTAGTTCCTTTTCGGTTTTGTCTAAGAGTTTGAAGGTGGCAAACTTATAGGTATTTTCAGTTTCTTGGTATTTATAAAAGTAATGACTTGGATGATAGTTTTTATCCTCATCTGTAAAAATCGCCAAAGCCATGATTTGTTGTTGCCAACGGTCTCTGATACGTGTAAAATAAGTGAACATCCTCTCTGTAAACTCAGTATCTTTATACCCTTGGACTTCTATGTGTACCAAAATCCATTGTTCTATGCCTTCTTTGGTAAATACTTTGACCAATTTATCAGCATATCGTTTTTGATTGTCTTTAGTTTTGGGATAGATTTCATCAAGTTCTTTGTCCAGAAACTCAAACTTCTTAGTAAAATCTACGGATTGGGTTGCCCAATCAGGAAAAAAATAATAAAGAAAATCATCAAATAAATCTTCAATGATGCCTTTCCATAGCGTATCTTTTGAGATATGTGTCATCAGTTATGCTCCGTGTTTCTTTTTCAAATAATCATAAGCCTCATTTATTTTTTGGGCAAGTTGCTCTGCATATTTTTGTTTTTCTAGGTCGCTTGCAAATTTATCTGGATGATATTTTTTCATCACTTGTCTGTAAGCTGCCTTGATTTCATCCATAGAAGCACCAGATTTTATCTCCAAAGCCTCGTAGTATTTTGCTTCTGGGTCAGTATTGGTATTTTGCCAAGAAGAAGAGGATGATGAGGATGAGTAATCATCTTGTTCAGACTGTTGCTGTGAGGAGCGATTTCGAGAACGGCGATTCTGACGATTTTGCGATTGGTCTTGAGAACTATTTTGTGTATCATCTTCTTTTGGAGAGCTTTTCCCATTAAAAAAATCATAAACAGTATCCGTCCAATTTGTTTCTTTTTTAGGAGTGGTTTTAGGTTTTTCCTCTTCATATTTTCCTAGAAAATCATTGAGTTCTACTTTCAAGAATTTTAAAAAACGATCACTAATTGCCATTTTATATTAATAATAAGGTTTAAAACAATTTAAAAGAATAAGATTACAAACGAAAAATACCACTTTAAGTGCTAATGAATATAAAAAGTTAGTTTATTGTAGATGAGTAAGCTTCTATACACAAATCTATTAGAATAATCTTGGTAAATATACCACGAACAGATTAAATTTTGTGAAAAGGAAGTAACCATTTCTAGTATGAAAATATTTACCAAAATAGTTTAACAATATTAAAGGTATCTAAGTTTAATCAGATAGTAATACTATTAAATAATTCAGAATATATGCTTAGACTTAGGGTATTAATGTTTTTTTATTTTTGTGCTCTGATACCCATTCAAGCACAGATAGACAGTATTTCACAAACTCGAACTCCTATTGCTTTGGGTCTAAGAGGTCATTATGGTTTTATCATTCCTCATTCGGAGGTAATTAAAGAGCAAGCTAATTCTAATCCTTGGGGCTTTGAGCTAGATGCTGCTTTGCACCTAATCAGCGAGAAATCTTGGAAAAACTTTACCTCATTTCCAAGAGTAGGGGCTACTTTGAGTTATATTAATTTCAACAATCCTGAGGTGCTAGGCAGTGCTATCAATTTAGGAGCTTATTTTGAGCCTATTATAGCTGTCCGCAATCGTCTTAATTTTTCGTTTCGCTTAGGATTGGGTATTTCTTATCTCAACCGAGTATATGATGTAGAAACCAATCCTGAGAATCAATTTTATAGTTCTCCCATTAGCTTTTTACTCTTCGTCAATGGGATGATTAATTACCGAATTCGCCCTCATCTACAAGCAAGAGCTGGCTTTTTTTATAATCATATCTCCAATGGAGGCATTAAACAGCCCAATAAAGGGATTAACTTTCCCACAGCTAGTTTGGGTATAGAATATATTTTAAATCCTTATGATTTTAGAGCAAGAGTAAAAGAGGATTGGAGGCTGCTTTATCCAGAAAGATTTAAAATCAAAATGGCTCTTTTTGGGACAGCCAAAACATTAAACAATGAAGATAATCGTAGATTTGGAATCATTGGCACTACGGTCTATGGAAGCTATGTAGTAGGCAGAATGAGTGCCTTGACTGCGGGTCTGGAGTGGGTGGTTGATTATTCTTTGCGTGAAAAACTTAGAAGGGAGAACTTAGGAAATGACTTTCAGAAAGGAAGTTTGAATATAGGGCATGATTTACTTTTGGGTAAATTTATTTTTTCACAGCAAGTGGGTTTGTATCTTTATAGAGATTTTTTTGATAAGCCTTTTTACTATCAGCGGTATGGCTTATCGTATCAGATAAATCCACATTTATTTGCGGGGCTTCAGCTCAAAGCACACGGAGATGTGGCTGATTTTATGGATTTTAGAGTGGGGTATGTTTTTTGAAAAATGTCTAGTTTCAGCTTCAAAACAACGTGTATTCTTGAAATATAATTACCTTATTTTTGATTTAAGATATTTGCTAAGTAAAATTCTTTCAATTGGTCTATCTCATCTACTACATCTCCTTCTTCTTCCTCTATGTGTTTGGTGTGACAGAGAGCTGATTCTTGATAATGAACTAGTTGCCACTCTCCTTCATAGTTTTCTATGAGTGCAGTCATAGACTCTACCCAATCACCCGAATTCATATACAATACATCATCTAACATTTTGACGGATGCACAGTGTGTATGTCCACAAATAATACCTTGACATTTTTTGATTTTGGCAAGTTCAGTGAGTTGCTTTTCATAATTGGAAGTAGGAGAAACCGCAGACTTTACTTTTGTCTTGATGTATTGAGAGAAAGAATAGGGAGGTTTGCCACGCCATGCTCTGTAGCCATTGTAAAATTTATTGAGCCAAAGCAAAAAAGTGTAGCCAATAGAACCTAGCTTCGCAATCCATTTTAGATTGGTGGTTACGGAGTCAAAAATATCTCCATGCACTACATAATAGCTTTTGTCTTTGCTTTTGTGGATATAATCCATCTGAATAGAGAGGTTGCCAATGGTAAGGGGCAAGATATTATCTAAAAAATCATCGTGGTTGCCGTGTAGGTAGATTACTTTTGTATTATGCTCTTCAATCATTTTCATGACCATCTTAAAAAAGCGGGTATGTTTTACTTTCCAACTTCCATACTTTCTGAGTTCCCAACCATCTATGATGTCTCCATTCAAAATAAGCGTATCACAAGTATTGTAGTTTAAAAAACGCACTACTTCAATTGCCTTAGAACCAGCAGTACCTAGATGCACATCTGAGATAATAATGGTCTTGTGATGGCAACCATTAGGTATAATCGTAGAGTTATCTTCTTTTTCTTCTGACATACATTAAAAATATCTATAAAACCAACTCTTTTTAATTTTTATCATTTTTAGGCATTTTTCGTCAATCTAATTTGCCGATAATCAGACTTATACTTGATAAAGTACATATTTTATTTTAATTAATTTCCTTGTAGATGAAGATAATTTTTCACTTTAGGATTATTTTTTAGTAATCAATTACAGTATATTAAATAAAATATAACCATTAAAATCGCCTAAATTTAGTAAAAAATAACAGAATTAGCTAAAGATAGGAACTAAAATTAATTTTTAAGATAAGCTCCTTCAGCCTTTTTTTTACCTTCTCTCTTATAAAAAAGCATTTGCACCTCTACCTTATCAGGAGCTTCACTGATGGTGTAGTAGCCTGATTGGTCTGCCTTCCAAGCAACAGATTCACCCTGAGGCTCTTCTTTGTAAGGTAATCTCACGGGAACACTTTGAAGAGTTTGTGCGATGCTTTCACCAGCCTGACGTTTCCAATAGTAAATATTGGAATAATTTCGAATCAATATTTCATTGCCGTCTGGTGAAATATCTCCTCCATTGGCATTGTGAAATCCTAATGTAGCAATGTGTATGAGTGTATTAACTTCTTTGGTAGAGTAGGGGTTTGGCATCTGATAGACTCTGACACTGTCTTCTCTTTTGCTGACGATATAGAGGTCTTTGCCTTGGCTATCATACATAAGTGTTTCGGCATCTCTCACTCCATCAGGATATTCAAAGGCTATTTTTTCTAAAACTTGACTCTTAATGTCAAATTCTTTTCTACCTAATTCGAGTCTGGGTTCAGCTATCCTATAGATAAATCTGTCAGGATAAGAGGCTTTGTTGTCTCCCATTTCGGCCAAATAAATATAACTTGTATTGCTAGAAGAATCATAAGCAATGCAAATATCTTCCCAATCACGGTTTTTTGCTCCCTTGAGTTCCATCTCTCCTTGAAGCTTGGCTTTATGATTAATGAGATAAAGTCTGTCCTTGCCACCACTGTCGTTGTGTGTCCAAAACATATTGGGGTAATATCGACTAGCAGCCAAGCCAGAAAGCTCGTCTAGTTTATCGCTTTTAAGTTTTCCTTGTGGGCTAGGACTACTAAATTTAGTAGAGTCTAATTCTACGGTATAATCAATCGGATTATAGTATTTTTTGCTTTGGCATTGGGCTAATGAGAGGCTTATTAAGGAGATTAAAAGGGTATTTAGCCACCAATATTTTATTTTCATGTTGTCTAATTTTTATGCAAATCTAATTCAAAAAAAATAAAATTAAATGAAATCTGCATAACCTTCACTTTGACTTAAAAAGGAGGTTCATCCGTAGGAGGGAGTGAACTTGTATCAGGTGGATTAGAAGGTCTTTCATTTACTTTGCTAGACAGTGTAATCACTCCTTTAGATGTATCTCCTCCGAAGTTAAAGCCTTCATTTTCTAAGTTGGTAAACTTAGTATATTTACCTATAAATTTCAACTTGACATCTCCCAGTGAACCATTTCTGTGCTTGGCAATGATAACTTCTCCTACATCTTTGGTAGGTGCTCCTTCTAAATCTTGCGTAATGCCGTAATACTCAGGACGATATAAAAATAACACAATATCAGCATCCTGCTCGATGCTGTTGTGCAGAATAATATCATTTGCTACAAAGTTATGTACTTCTGATACGGTTGCATCATAGACATCTTCTTCTCCCAATGGATTGATAGCGATGATTTCATCCCAAAGTACATCCGAGTTGGCTAAATGATTGATAAGGGCAAAAGGCAATACTTGTGAAATGTTTTGCATTCTGGTTCTTGAAACTCCATGTTTGAATAAACCAGCGCCATTATAAGCTACTCCTAATTGTGAAGCGAACTCTCTCCAGCTTATTTTTTGTGTTTCTTTCAATGGCTTAATCACTAAGTCCCAAGCTTCTTGAGGAATTACATCATAATTAGGGTTGCTAGATATTTGATACAGTGCTTTGAGTAAATCAGGAATGATTTCTCCTCTTTCACCATAACAACCTACTTTTTCAAGAAATTTAATTTGATTGTCTGCTTCATCTATTTTCAGATGATACATATCTCTGTAATCTTTATTAGATTTTTTGGTAAGAATGGTAGATAAAATATCTAATCTTAGTAAAAGATGCTGTACTTGCTCACACAACAAACGGCTAGAAGATGCACAATAAATAGCTGCAGATTCTTTCCTGCCTTCGCTTCTTTTCCAAGAAATATTCCCATCAGTAGCCCAAAGATGTGTAATAAAGAGTGCTATCTTTCCAGTATCACATTTAAAAATTGCTTTGGGAAGTTTCTTGTCATCATCATAAGATGAGTTTCCTAGTAAAATCAGTTCATCATCAGAGAGTGGATTACTAGGCTTTGTAATATTAATTCTACGTGGCACTGCGATAGTATCTCCTACATTGAGTGCATCTAAGCGAGTCCAGCCACCAAGTTTTAAAAAGGGATGATTGGCACTTGCTTTTATTTTTCTTCCTGTGCGAGTTACTAGCTCAAAAACTTGCTTTTTGCCTGAGTAAAATGCTTTGACAAGAGAGTGATTATTTACCTTTAATTGTCCGTCAACAGCCGCACAAGCAAAAGGTGTTTGTGTCTGTCTTTCGGCTAATTCTTTGATAGGAATAAGCTCACCAGTTTCACTATTTAAAATTAGGCTATCCCCAGTGATACATCCCGATTCTCTCAAATCTGAAAGCTGTGGGCGTTTATCTCCTCCACGAGTTTCCACAGCACGACTAAGTTGTGAGAGTGCAATCACAGGCACATTGAGTTCTTTGGCGATATTTTTTAAACTTCTTGAAATTAAGGCAATTTCTTGTTCACGATTTCCTTGACCACCTTTGCCTACATTGGCAGTCATAAGCTGGAGATAATCTACAATGATAAGCTGAATATCATGCTGTGCTTTGAGTCTTCGGCATTTTGCCCTCAGCTCAAGCACTGAAAGTCCTGGAGTATCATCTATAAAAATAGGGGCTTCACTGATTTTGCTAGTTTTATGGTATAGTTGAGTCCATTCGTGTTCGGCAAGGTTTCCTCTTTTGATTTTATCACTTTCTAGCTCGGCTTCGGCAGAGATAAGACGATTGACTAGCTGCATCTCTGACATTTCCAGAGAAAAGAAAGCTACAGGATGTCCAAAGTCAACGGCAGCATTGCGAACCACAGAGAGTGAGAAGGCCGTTTTTCCCATTCCAGGTCTCGCTGCTAAGATAACCAAATCTGATTTCTGCCAGCCTGCTGTCAAACGGTCTAGGGCAGTAAGTCCTGTAGGAATCCCTGTTAATCCGTCTTTTAAATCTTTGCGAGATTCTATTTCTTTGATGGCTCGCTGGACTAGGGGCGACATCATCGAGAAATTTTTGCGGATATTGCTTTCGGAGATTTGAAATAGTTTTTGCTCTGCGGAGTCAAGCAATTCAAATACATCTGTACTATCTTCAAAGGCTTCTTTATGAATTTCGGAAGCAATAGAAATCAACTCACGCTTGATGGCTTGCTCAGTGATGATGCGTGCATGGTACTCAATATTGGCTGCTGAGTTTACGCTCGTGGTCAGACGCATGATATAAGTAGGTCCACCTGCCAGCTCTAGTTTACTTTTTTTGCGTAATTGCTGAGAGACAGTGAGCATGTCAATAGGCTCTGATTCGGAGAATAATTCAAAAATGGCTTGATAAATCTCTTGGTGTGCCACCTTATAAAAAGTCTCTGGACGCAATACATCTATTACTTTATTGAGTGCATCACTCTCAATCATCAGAGCTCCCAAGACAGATTCTTCAAGCTCTAGTACTTGAGGAGGTAGTTTGCCCAATTGATTAGACATTTGATAATTGGGGTTATTACTGCGATTACGTGATGTATTGTTCTTTGAGTCAGCCAATTTATATGCGATTTAAGGTTTGCGGTGATAGCAAAGATATAAAAAGCTAAGCGATAAGAGGTGTTTTTTCTTAAAAAAATCTTAAAAAAATGATAAATAGCTATAAATGAGTAACTTAAAATAAGAAGGCTTGGAGAAAAATTTTATTCAAAAAAACACTTATTTTTTCTCTTTAAAACTTGATTTTATCAAAAAAAGTGTTACATGATGAAAACCTAAATAGGTTTATGCTGAGTAACTAGACGTTGAATTTATTAGAATAGTTATATTTTAAACGTCTGAGGGTTTTAGATGACATTATTCTTATTAGATGTATCATACAATGCAGATATTCTTGTAAAGGACTTAACGTTTAATTCAAGTACATTATTGATTTTAGGAATTCAATTACTATAATTTTCTCAGGTTTTGGATTTGAATGTATCATCACCAAGTGTATCTTCTACATAAAGTCTCTGAATCAAAACCATCATGACTGCAAAGATAGGCATAGCCAATATCAAACCCAAAGCACCTGAAAAGATACCTAACACAAGTTGAGCAATCAGTATCATTGCTGTTGGTATTGCAACCATTCTTTGTTGGATGTAAGGAGTAATGAAATTGCTTTCTATTAACTGTACAGATAGATAGATGACCGTTGTCCAAAGCATGGCAGTCCACCCTTGAGAGGCTGCCACTGTTAGCCCTAGCCCGAGTGCTATAAAAGGTCCAAAGTTAGGGATGAAGGCGAACAAACCTGCCGTTATTCCTAAAACCAATGCCAGTGGAATGCCAGCAATCAATAAACCTACCCAAATAGAAATGGCTACAATGAGCATAGAAATAAGCTGTCCTGCTATCCAATTACTTATTGTATTCTCTAAGTCATAGATAATCTCTTCCATACGAGGTCTCTTGGTTAAGGGGATTAAATGGAGAAAGCCATTGACATAGACAGCAGGATTTACCAAGATAAATATGCCTAAAAAAAGAATAGCATATATATCCCCTATTACTCCGAAAACACCAAAGACCGTAGAAAAGAATTTTTGTGTTTGTCCACCTATCTTTTCGATTATGTCCTTCTTTTCGATGTACTCAAGTATTGATTTGCCCCGTTCAGAATTTCTTAAGCCTTTTTCTACCTGCTGAATCGTCTTAGGAATTTGCTCACTGAGTTGCTCTACTTGACTCACTGTATAAGCAGAAACACCCCAAGTAATTCCTGTAATTATTAGTAAAATACCTATAACTATGGTTGGCAATGACCATTTCATAGCCAAGGAGGTTTGTTGATGAAACCAATAGGCAATGTTTCTAAAGAGAATGGAAACAATAACTCCCGCAAACATTAATAAAAATACTTTGAAGGTGTAAAACAAAAAAAGAATACACAATACCATCACTGCGAAGAGAATGATAGCAATTAAAACTTTTTTTGAGTAAACAGTTAGGTTAGAGGATTCACTCATAATAATAATCTTAAATGATTTTGATAAATAAATATAGAAATATCAAGAGATATATTGTTCCTTTTGTCAGTAAAAAACAAACCCTGTTTTTGTTTGAAAAAGAATGAGTTACTTGTAAAAGTCGCATTTATAACTTGAATCCAAGTTTTAAAAAATTGTCCTCTGAAAAAAACCCCGTAAGTTTGCAGACAAATTAAGGAACAATATCTTTGCACTATGGCAAAAAAAGAAAAAAATACTCCAGAAAATATTCAATTTCAAAAAATCATCTCACACGCAAAAGAGTATGGTTTTGTGTTTCCATCTAGTGAAGTCTATGACGGGCTTCAAGCGGTCTATGACTACGGGCAGAATGGCGTACAGCTTAAAAACAACCTAAAGCAAATCTGGTGGAAGGCAATGACCCAACTCCACGAAAATGTAGTAGGCATTGATGCGGCTATCTTTATGCACCCTACTGTCTGGAAGGCATCAGGGCACGTAGATAGCTTCAATGACCCTATGATAGACAATAAGGACTCCAAAAAACGCTACCGTGCAGATGTATTGGTAGAAAATAAAGCTGCCGAATACGCCAAAAATGGAGAAAATGACCGCTCAGATGCTTTACTTCAGAAGCTAGGAAAACTCCAAGAAGAGGAAAACTTAGAAGGAATCAGAGATTTAATTATAGAAGAAAATATTGTCTGCCCTGTCTCCGAAACTACCAACTGGACAGAAGTACGTCAGTTTAATTTGATGTTTGCTACAGAAATAGGTTCAGTTTCAGATGATGCTAGTAAAGTCTATCTTCGCCCCGAGACTGCCCAAGGAATTTTTGTGAATTTCTTAAATGTGCAGCAAACAGGACGGATGAAAATACCTTTTGGGATAGCACAAATCGGCAAGGCATTTAGAAATGAAATCGTAGCAAGGCAATTTATTTTCCGTATGCGTGAGTTTGAACAAATGGAAATGCAATATTTTGTGCGTCCAGGAGAAGAGAAAGCAAGCTATGACTACTGGAAATCTGCTAGAATCAAATTCTTAGAAGCACTCGGAATCCCTGCCGATAAGCTTCGCTTCCATGACCATATCAAACTTGCTCACTATGCCAATGCAGCAGCAGACATAGAGTTTGAATATCCTTTTGGTTGGAAAGAATTAGAAGGAATCCACTCACGCACTGACTTTGACCTCACCAAGCACCAAGAATTTTCTAAAAAGAAAATGCAGTATTTTGATGAAGAAGTGGAAGATAAAGACAAAAAACGCTATATCCCTTATGTAGTAGAAACCTCCATAGGTGCTGACCGTTTGTTTTTGGCCATCCTTTGCCAAGCTTATACCGAAGATACTGGAGTAGATGCTAAGGGAGAAGAAAAAACTCGTCTATACTTGAAGTTACATCCTGCACTTGCCCCTACAAAAGTGGCTGTACTGCCTTTGCTCAAAAAAGATGGACTTCCTGAAAAAGCCAAAGAAGTATTTGAGCTTCTGAGGTATGATTTTGAAACGGTCTATGAGGATAGAGGAGCCATTGGTAAAAACTACACTCGTCAAGATTTAGCAGGAACGCCTTTTTGTATTACAGTAGATCATCAGACCTTAGAAGATAACACAGTTACACTTCGTCATAGAGATAGTACTGAGCAAGAGAGACTTAACATTGCTGACTTGCCAGCCAAGATAGGAGAAGCTGTTTCTCTGAAAAATATCTTTAAGGCTCTTAAATAAGTTTTGGCTTTGAAAACTTCTTTTTAATTCTGCGGTTTGTAGATTTACAAACCACAGAATTAGCTTTTATGCTTCAATTCACTAATAAAAGCTACTCTAAATCAGCTCAAAACTCCCATTCTTAGATTCTACTCCA